>Ga0209068_10000297_pt1 | contig 27716 bp, 28 predicted proteins | sample ColStrG_CSR_2012_FD_187200 | JGI IMG/M metagenome (GOLD analysis project Ga0209068, IMG submission 187200) | Freshwater sediment microbial communities in response to fracking from Pennsylvania, USA - Cold Stream Run_MetaG_CSR_2012 (SPAdes)... | ecosystem: Environmental > Aquatic > Freshwater >...
GCGCAGCACAGGGTGAGATTTACACCCTGGTAAAACGCGTGGAGTTTGTCGGTGTGCCTGTAACTGTGAAAGACGATTCCGGACGACTTATCGAAGGCCTTTTGCCGAAGGATTTCCGGTTACTGGAGAATGGAGTCAAGCAGGATTTGAAATTCTTCACCAGCGATCCGTTCGCGATTTCCGCCGCGATTGTTTTTGACCAAGGCATGCCAGACGTGGCTGTCCGCAAGCTGAATCAAACCTTCCCTGCCCTGGAAGGCGCGTTCTCGAAATACGACGAAGTGGCGCTCTACACCTACAGCAGCGCCGTGCGCAAAGTGAAAGACTTCGGTGCCCTCGGCAAAGGCACGACGGCAGCCCTCAATGGCCTCAAGACGGAATCCGGCCGCAACTCTGGACCGCCCGTCATTGGCGGGCCATTCGGCTCGGATCCTTCGGTGAACGGTCGCGCAGTTGGAGGCGGTCCCACTCGCATCAATTCCGTCCCGCAGGAATCGCATGTTCTAAACGATGCTCTGCTGAAAGCAGCTTTGGATCTGAGTAAGCGGGAGCGCGGACGCCGCAAGATTCTCTTCATTGTGAGCGACGGTCGCGAGAAAGGCAGCGAGGCCGCCTACTCCGATGTAATTCGATTTTTGCTGACGAACGAAATCACGGTGTACGCGGTAGCTGTCGATGCGGGATCGCTTCCGGGAATCCGCAAGATCGAACAACTCAAACTTCCGCGGCAAGGGTACAGCAACATTCTGCCCAAGTACGCTTCGGCGACGGGTGGCGAGGTATTTTCCGAGTTCTCCAAAGAGGCGATGGAAGAAGCTTACTCGCGCGCGACCGGCGATTCCCGCAACCAGTACACCCTGGGCTACTATACCCATGCCAAGCCGGGGGTATTCCGTGAACTGGAGGTCCTGGTGGCGCGGAAAGGCGTTAAGGTTCAAGCCAAGGCTGGGTTCTATCCGCTACCCCCTCCGAGGACACCCGCGAGGTAGCGCCGTTAGGGTGTTCCCACTAGTAACCGCTCCTAGGTGCCGACCCGTATTGTCCGCTTAAGTCCTTGTGGTATAACGAATAGCAGCAATCAGTGAAAAAATTTGCGCGGTTCGGGAGGAGTAGTCTGCCCCCCGTCCGTCATTGGGGAATCGGTTGAGCTTTATCAATTTTGCAGCCCGCGAGATCAACTGCAAGATCGTCTACTACGGCGCGGGTCTTGGTGGCAAAACCACCAATCTGCAGCACATCTATGGGAAGACGACCGAAGCCCAAAAGGGCAAGATGATCTCGCTCGCCACAGAGACCGAACGCACCCTTTTCTTTGATTTTCTACCCCTCGATTTAGGCACGGTTCGCGGCTTCAAGACCCGCATTCATCTTTATACGGTTCCCGGCCAGGTCTTCTACGACGCCAGCCGGAAACTGATCCTGCGGGGCGTGGACGGAATCGTCTTCGTAGCCGACTCTCAGGAAGAGCGCATGGACGCCAACCTCGAAGCCCTGGAAAATCTGCATACCAACTTAAAAGAACACAACTACGACTTCGCGAAAGTCCCCTACGTTCTCCAGCTGAACAAGCGCGATCTGCCAGGAATTCTTTCTGTGGAACAATTGACGAAAGAGTTGCGCAGAAAAGACGAGCCTGTGATGGAAGCCATTGCTTTTCAGGGTGTCGGCGTTTTTGAAACGCTCAAGGAAATTGCCAAGCAGGTTTTGACGGAATTGAAGAAGGGGTAGGGGAAGCTTGTTATTTAAACGGAAGAACGAGCTAGGCGCTTCCGAATATAGTAGACGACGACCTGGCAAAAGGCCCGAAGCTCGGCGTTGTTCGACTCGCCATTCCAATCCTGAAGTTCTTTCTCCAATGCTGTTCGTGTCCACGTGCGTTCTCTTGTCACCCACACATCCAATGTTGCCTTTCGGTTGTTGACTATGAACGGAACGTTGAGGTTCAGCACGTTGTTAAGCTCGGCGTTAAATGCCTGGTCATCCGATGCAATTTTGCCGTCGCCCGTAAAACGGACTAGGTCCTCTACCCGATGCAGAGGGTTAGCTGGATTCCTTGAGAGGTCACGGTCTCCCTTCTTGGTATCGCAGTGCTGTTGTTTTCCTGGTTGCCCTTCATTTCCCATACATGCGCCGAGCAAGTTTGAGTAAACGAGTTGTTCGTCCCGGTACTGCGGTTGCTCCTGAGAGTGCCAATGCTCGATTTTCATTTTGCCGAGTTTTGTTGGAATCCGCGATAGGCAATAACAGCAAAGCCCTCTTTGCTCGGCCACCAGTGAAGCTCTTAGTCTGTCTTTATCGTTGTAGTTCGCATAGTCTGCATGAGAGTTGCAACGATGTTGCGCCAGGCTGTTTGGCTCTTTGCCTTTGATTATTGTCCTCACGATTTCGATTCCAAGAAGCTCATGAGCGCATTGGCCCGAGTGACTTCCGGGTCGTCCTCGCCGAGTTCTGCTTCTACTTCGGGCAACATCTTCCTTGCACCGTCGAAATCTTCTTTGTCAATCAATCCGAACAAGCGCGACAGAAGGTCTTCAACGGATTGATTCCGCGATTTGGCGTCCATTAGCTCTTCAAGAATGCGGCTGGAATCAATTCCGAAGGAACGCTTGGGCTTTGTTACCTCGCCGTCATCGAGTACCCGTATTTCCTCCGGCTTCACTTCTCCAATCACTTGTGGTGAATGCGACGTGCAGGCGAACTGGATGCTGGGAAACGTTTTTTTCAGGTCTGTAGCTACTCGCCGCTGCCAAGTCGGATGCAAATGCACGTCCAACTCGTCAATCAATACAACGCCGGACGTTTTTCGCAGTACTTCCGGTAACGAATCGTCCCTGGTATCCAATTCCTCTGGCGGCAGAAGAAAGGCGTTTTGCGTGACGCATTTGATAGCGAGGTCCGCCACCATTGCGAGCATCATTCGTTGACCCGCGCTCAAGTTGTCCAAGGGTTGCGCATTTCCGTCGATGGAAAGGACGATCTGGTCACGATCCGTGTCGAACCAAATGCTATCCGCGTTCGGTACACAATACAAAATTGCACGTCGTACGACTTCAAAGCCGGGGCGCCAGCGACCGCTTCGATTTCCCCGCTCGGTAGTCTCGCGGCTAAACCATTTTTGCAGTTCATCCAAACGAATACGCTCGTTGAAACAATCGTAAAAAGCTGCCCATCGCCGAGCAGGCCCGTTGGCCTTCGATACACGATCACGCTTATTCGACGGCAGCCAAGCCCTACCAGCCCCGTAGTAAGCAAGCACGGGGCAGAGTACAGCCTCGCCCGAGTTGTCTCGCTCATAAATTGACTTGATGCACTCGAGGGCCTGCTTGGCATCAGCGTTGCTTGTTTTCTTACCAAAGAGGCGAATTTGCCGCGCCCACGATACGTGATTTCGATCACCGATTTGGCCCGTCGCGCGCACGGCCACCGGGGTCCATTCTTGGAACTGCGTGCGATCTCCTTTGACGTGCGATTCGAGCCGAATCTCGGACTGGAGGATGTAGCGGTCACTGCTGACGAGCGTCGAATCGGGAGGATTCACCAGCCAGATGCTAGCTGCGATAGCCAGCGCGTCCAGCACAGTTGTCTTACCCGTACCGTTTTCACCCACAAACAGGGTGAATTGTGGGTGCAACTCAAAAACCTGCTGCCTAAACCTCTTGAAATTTTGGATTTCGAGTCTGTCGATTCTCATATCCCACCCAAATCTACTAGAAAATACAGGCGTTTGCACGAATCTCAAGCTGGGTTGCGTTTGATCGGTCCAGGAAGCGTGCACACCTGCGAGACCCAAGGCTTTCTCGTCTGACTATCGTTAGCCAAAACCCAGGGAGAGAGTGTATCGTTTTTTGTGGCTTAGGTTGTTCGCTGTCGCCCGTTTTTCGTCCATATCTTTCTCCGAGGTCCCCATGCGCGCTCTCGTTCTGTTCCTGCTTCTGAGTTTCTCTTCCTCTCTTTTTGCCCAAACAGCTCTCCACAGCATCGATCCCGCTGACATGAACAAGTCCGTCGATCCTTGCACAGACTTCTTTGAGTACGCCAACGGTAACTGGCGGGCGCAGAATCCGATTCCCGCCTCAATGGTGCGCTGGAGCCGCCGCTGGAGATCTGGCGAGACGATTAAAGATGACATCAAGACGATCCTGGACGAATCCCTGCTGACAAAAGCCGCCAAGGGCAGCCCCGATCAGTTGATTGGCGACTATTACGGCTCCTGCCTGGATGAAAAGCGAGTGAATGCCGAGGGTATGAAGCCGCTGGCGCCGTGGCTGAAGGAAATCGAAGATGCGAAGGACACCTCTGGGCTGCAACACGTCATGGCGCGCTTGCACGACATCAGCGTGTCCGTGCCGTTCGTGCTCGGCGGATCGCAGGATCCGCACGAGCCGACGATGATCATGGCGGATATTGCGGCGAACAGTTTGAGCTTGCCCGAGCGTGACTATTATCTCGGCACGGAGGCACGATTCAAGGAAGCGCGCGACAAGTTTGTCGAACACATGACCAAGATGTTTGTGCTGGCCGGTAGCAAGCCAGAAGATGCAGCCGCAATGGCCAAGACAGTCTTGGCGATGGAGACGAAGTTTGCCGAGGCCACCTTGGATCCGGCATCGTCTCGCGACCCAGCAGCTACCGACCACAAGACTACGTTCGCGCAACTGCAAACCATGGCACCGCACGTCCGGTGGGAGGACTACTTCGAGCATCTCCATCTGGCGAAAGATGTGGACTTGAATGTTCAGGAGCCGAAATTCCTGGCAGAAGTCGACCGCCAGATGGAGTCGACGCCGTTGGCGGACTGGAAAACATATTTGAAATGGCAACTCCTGAACAGCGCGGCCTCAGATCTTTCCGAGCCGTTCGTGGAGGAGGACTTCGCCTTCACCGGCAAGTACTTGAACGGCGCCACAGAAATGAAGCCGCGCTGGAAGCGCTGCGCTGAATCGACGGATCAACTTTTTGGCGAAGCACTGGGCAAGAGGTACGTGGAGAAGTATTTTCCGCCTGAGGCTAAAGCCCGCATGCAGGAGATGATCAAGAATATTCTCGCCGCCATGCACGACGATATCTTGACCCTGCCCTGGATGAGCGAAGAAACCAAGAAGAAGGCGCTGACGAAGCTGAGCACGTTCAACGTAAAGGTCGGCTATCCGGATAAGTGGAAAGACTACAGCAAGGTCGAACTGCAGCATGATAATTATTGGAACAACGTATTGGCGGGACGACGCTTCAACGTGGACGATGACCGCTCGACGATTGGCAAGCCGGTGGATCGCGGACGCTGGGGTATGACGCCTCCTACCTCGAATGCCTATTACACGCCGTTACTGAACGAAATCGTTTTTCCCGCGGGAATTCTGGTGCCTCCAGCATTTGACCTCAAGGCCACGGATGCCGCCAACTACGGCGCCATCGGCGTCGTGATCGGACATGAGATCAGCCACGGTTTCGACGATCAGGGCGCGAAGTACGATGAAAAGGGCGCGTTGAAAAACTGGTGGACGGATGACGACCTGAAGAAATTCAATGATCGAGGCAAATGCGTAGTGGATCAGTTCGACAACTATTTCATCGAGCCCGGGGTTCACCACAACGGCAAACTCGTGCTGGGAGAAAGTATTGGCGATCTGGGCGGCGCCAGGATCGCGTACCTCGCTTACCAGAAATCACTCTCGGGCAAACCGCGACCAGCCGATGTCGATGGCTTCACCCCCGAGCAGCAATTTTTCATCGCTTGGGGCCAGTGGCGTGGCGACGAGGTCCGCATCGAAACGCAGCGAGTAATGGTGCAGAACGATCCGCATCCTATTGGGAAATTCCGCGTGAATGGACCGCTGTCCAGCTTGCCCGAATTCCAGAAGGCGTTCAGCTGTAAGGCGGACTCGGCTATGGTCCGGCCCGAGGGGAAGCGGTGCGAGATTTGGTGAAGACTATTTTGGCGTGCGGAAATAAATAAGCGTCCCCATTTGGTGAGACAACATCTTCTATTTACGCACTGACCCGGAGGATACTGTATTCCCCTGTCGGCGGTCAGCATGCGAAACTTGCAGATCGGGGATCATCCCGGTCGAATGGAGAACGCTATGTCCGCAATCTTGCCTGCGGGAACGAAGGCTCCGGACTTTACCCTGCACGTCACGCCCGATCAAACTCTTTCGCTCAGTGAATTGCGCGGCAGGCCCGTCATCCTGGCGTTTTATCCCGCGGACTGGAGTCCGGTTTGCGGAGATCAAATGGGTCTGTACAACGAACTCCTTCCTGAGTTCTCAAAATTTCACGCCGAACTGCTCGGCGTTTCCGTCGATGGCGTCTGGTGCCATGAGGCGTTTGGCAAGGACCGTCACTATCACTTTCCTCTGCTAGCCGATTTCGAACCCAAGGGCGCCGTCGCGCAACTCTATGGCGCATTTCGCAAACAAGAAGGAGTGTGCGAGCGCGCACTGTTTGTGATCGACAAGAACGGCGTCATCGCATGGAGTTATCTCTCGCCGGTAGCCGTAAATCCCGGCGCCGATGGAATTCTGGAAGCTTTGGAAGCCCTACCGAAATAGGAGACACGTATGACAACCCTCAAGATACCGATTCGCCCGGAGGACCACATCCAGGGAGACGCCGATGCACCCTGCACACTGGTGGAGTATGGCGATTACGAATGCCCGCATTGCGGACGTGCTTATCCGATTGTGAAACGCGTGCAGAAGCACTTCGGAAAACGTCTGCGGTTTGTATTCCGGAATTTCCCGCTGAATGAAATCCACGCCCAAGCGGAAGCCGCCGCCGAGACGGCAGAATTTGCCGCGGCCCACGGCAAATTCTGGGAGATGCACGACCTGCTGTTTGAAAACCAAACTCGCTTTAGCCCGCCGCTATTTCAGGAGCTGGCCCAAGGGTTGAAGCTTGATCCAAAAGAATTGCGCGAAGCTCTGGCGTCCGAGAAATATACAGCGCACGTGCGCTCGGATTTCATGAGCGGGGCGCGCAGCGGCGTCAACGGTACGCCTACGTTCTTCATCAACGGACAACGTCACGATGGCCCGTTTGAGTATGAGGATTTGGTGGCGGCGATTGAAGAAGCGCTGGGATGAACGCTTAGGAGCTACGATCCGGGATGAAGAACTCGCAACCCAAGGTGCTTTTCGAACGAGTCAAAATCGCGGTCCCGATGAAGCAGTGAGTGCCCTACAGAGAGACAAAACGTAGCGATTAGACAATCGATGGTTTTGCGAACGGTGCAGCCTTGTGCCCTGAGAGTGCGATAGTTTCTCGCGGAAGCAACTGCCAACGCCTCGCCTCCGCTATCAAAGACTTCAAACTTTGCCAGGTCCTTGCGCACCCGGGCGAACGTTGACTCTTCGCGAATTCCTTGCAGTACCTCGCACAAAATCAAGTCCGTCAACCCAAGCCGTTGTCGATTGAGTTCCCGATCCAACCATTCGGTGTGCGGGTTGGCAGCGCCAGCAAGGTAGTCGATCCAAACGGTACTGTCGACGATTGTCATGCCGTGCTCGTCATTCTTTGACTCGGCCCCGGCGGGATACTTCTAAATTCCCCTCCCACTTGACCTTACCTCGGAGCTTGCGGATGGAGGCCTGGGAGTGGGTTTGGACCAAGAGGCGCAGACCGGCTTCTACTGCCGCTTTCTTGGTACGAGCTCCGGTGTAACGCATGGCCTCGCTCACCAACTCGTCGTCCATTTCAATATTTGTGCGCACGGCGAGGTTCCTCCGATGTGTAAGAATCTCACATTTATGTGTATCAATACAAGTGCCGCCTGGGAACCTCCGTAACCAAGACTGCTTTCATCAGCCCTGAAAATACCCGTGATAAGGCTTCACCGGGTCACTTCGGTGAGGTGGGCCGTCCGCACATCGAACACAAAACCTCGAATTTGCAATTCGCTGTGAATCCAGCTGTGGGCGTCGAGTTTGGCGAGTTGTTCGCGCACGTTTTCTTCGGGGTCGCGGAAGGCGTGAAATTGCACCGGCGAATTCGGAGGCAGTCCGGCGGCTTGCTCGATGCGGTCGTGCAGAGCCTGTTCCGTTTCCTTCATCAAGCCGCAATCCGTATGGTTGACCACCATGACCTCGTTGGTTCCAAGAATATAGTGCGAAATCAGCAATGACCGAAGCGCGTCGTCGGTCACAATACCGCCCGCGTTGCGAATGATGTGCGCATCCTGGCGACCAAGGCCTAAGGCTTGTAGAGAAAGACGAGTATCCATGCACGTAAGCACGGCAAGGCCGAGACGGGGACGCGGAGACACTTTGTCGGGATCGTAGTCGAGAGCAAATTTGGCATTGGCTGCAAGAGCTTTATCGATGGCGGAGGGCATGAAGTTCCTTGAAAGCTTCCTGGAAATTGCGATGCTCAATACAATTTGTCTTTCCGAGCGTAGCGAGGAATTCTTTTCCCTGCAACAGTGTGACCGTGAAAGGGATTCCTCGCTACGCTCGGAAAGACAAGTTTCATAGGATGTCCCAAGTCTGTCAATCACGACCCATTGCGGCAGTTGCGCCAGAAGAAATCCACCAACTGCCGTTCCGCCCAGTAACCGTCGTACCCGTTCGGGGCGGCAATGAACGCGCAGTGGCCGCCATAGGGGGTCTCCAGGTAGTGGATGTTGCGGTTCGCGACAACCTTGGCCTGGGTTGGCGCCTGAATCCGAATAAACGGGTCGTCCGCGGCGTACAAAATCAAGGTGGGCACGGCGATGCGGTCAACGACGTTGGAAGCGGCGGCACGAGCATAGTAATCGTCAGCATCGCGGTAACCGGAAAATGGCGCGGTCACTTGATTGTCAAACTTTCGCACGGTAGATGCTCCGTCCGCCGCGGAGACTCGAAAATAGGTCGGGAATAACTCAGCCTTGCGGGCTAGCCGTTGTTTCAATCGGCCGACGAAGTATTTTTCATACAGGATGTTCGCCGGTTCGTGTAAGGCGTCAGCGGACGCTGCTAAATCCATAGCGGGACAGACCGCTGCGACACACTCCAGTTCGCGATGATCGCTTCCCCACTCGCCCGCCAGCTTGAGGACGAGATTGCCGCCCATCGAATAGCCTGCCAGCGCGATCCGCGTCAGCCCTTCGCTGGCAATCAAAGACTTCGCCACCGCGCCGACATCACTTGAAAGTCCCGAATGATAAAGAGTAGGAGCCAGATGCTCCGTTCCCCCGCAATTACGCTGATTCATTCTCACTGCGTTCATGCCCAGCGCCATCGCCTTTTGCGAAATCCCGCGAACGTATTGCGAATCGCTGGATCCCTCTAGACCATGCACCGTAATCACGGTCAAGGCATTTTTCCGCTCCGGCTGCCAATGGCAATGGCAGAGAACTTGAATGCCGGGAGCCACCTCGATCAGGCGGTCATCGACGGGGGGCAGCGGGGTCGAGCGCCGCAGCAAATGGCTGGCGATCGTTTGAAAGTGCCCATTCCCAATTCCCCAGCGCGGCACGAACGGTTCGGTCGGCGACCACATTTGCGGAGCTTGCACATCTCATATTAAATAGAAATCAGCACTCGGAGCCTGACCATGCCGATTTACGAATTCGCCTGTAAAGAGTGCCACCACGAGTTTGAAGTGCTGGTCTATGGCTCGCAGAAGGCCGCGTGCCCGAAATGTGCCAGCAAGAAGCTGGCGCCTAAGCTTTCAGTGTTCGCGGTGTCTGCGCCCGCAGCAGCCGCGCCGCGCCGTGCTACAGGTTCCTGCGGAAGCTGCGGCGACCCTCGCGGTCCCGGCTCCTGCTCCATGAACTGAGAGCAGCCTTCCACATCACCTTCGGTCAGACTAGGCAACGTGAAATTCTAGACATGGGCTTTCCAACAGGGATCAGCGTGGCCATCTAACGATCCGGTTTGTAGTAGGGCTTGATTTTCGCGACTTTCGCCAAGAACTGGTCTTGGAAGAGTTCCGATAAAGACGAGGCATAGCGAAGGACGACATGGCACTGTCCGTCCCGAACCCCTTCGATGAACCATACCGTTCCGTCGAGAACCATTACTTGCGGGGGACGGCTATACTCGGAAGGCAGCGTCCAAAAACCTATGTCAGCAAGGGTTTCGAACATATCTCCGTCTTCATCCCATGTCAGCTTGCGCACGGTTTTTACCGACTTGCCCCATTCGTAGCCTCCTTGCCCGCCCCAAACGTGAGCTAGCAGGGTCGCTTCTCCATCTGGTCCGACATCCACACGAAGGAAAACAGGGTGATTGAACGTTGGCACCCACATGAATCTGTACGACTCCGTGTGTTCCGGAAGCGATTCTGAGCAAAGCGACGGTTGGCCTATTTCCCCGAGAATCTTCGCATACGAATTTGGATCCTGAAGCGTTTCGCGAATCCGGTAATCCGATGCCTTCGGCGGAGCCTCTTCCAACTCGACGTTCAAATCAGTTTCTTCTCCCTCGATGACAACAACGTCCAACACAACCTTGTCCCTGAACCCGGGGTACGACGCCTTAACTTGGTACGAACCTGGCGCGACATCCTTGAACGAGACAGTACCGTTCGGAGCAGGAAGCCCCAAAGTCGGAAGGCCAACAACGCGGACTTCAGCTCGCGGAATCGAAGCACCGTTATGATCCGAGACAGTCACGCGGATCGAAGAAGAGGTCTGCTGCCCAGCACACGAGATTGATAGAAGCCCGGAGGCGCCCAAAAATAGGAGCAGCAAAGTGAGAACGGCGCAACGCATGCTTACCCTCCACCGACTTGGCCTTTCACAGCCTCGAATCTTACACCGAAGGATTCCCTATTCGCCGCTTCCCGCCAGATTTCCCTAGGACGCTCGACACGCGGATAAGAGTGTTCGCACCGCATCTCCCGCCGCTGCACCCACTTGCAAGCACCGACCCCACCTCCGTCACCTACTTCCGGTAACCAGCGTAAGTTGTTGACTGCCAGACACTTCCCTACCATCGCGAGACTAGGGAGCGTGCCATGGACCGTCGGCGCCAGTCTCGTGTGAGCTCGGGCATTCCAGTCCGCATTTGGGGCATGGATGCCAAATCCCGGCCTTTTCAGGCATCCGTGTCCGCTTTGAATGTCAGCGATACAGGAGCTCTCTTGCAGGGCATCATGCAGAATCTGCGTGTGGGCGACACCATTGAGCTGCAATACGAAGGTCAAACGACAGCCTATAACGTGATGTGGATGGGATCTTCGGGAACGCCGCAATCCGGACAAGTCGGATTGCGCAGGGCGGCGAATCAGCCTTCTCCCTGGAGCGACCTGAAGCTTCAATACTGCGTTGCGAGCGCCGGACGCGGATAGTTTCACTTCTTTCCGACGATGTTTCCTCCCCCCCAACTTCTGCAGTTCGCGTCGGCCGCAAGCCGGCCGACGCCGCTATCCTTCCTTCCTTAGACTTGACGATGGGTCGGGATAGACGATCGTTCCCGGCATCAGGGCAACTGCCTTCGGCGCGAAATCGGGGAACGGCAAATCTCCGCCTTCCCGCCATGCCTGCACCTTTTTCTCGGCGGCCTGCTGCTGCTCTTTACTCAGGCCGGGATCGCGACTGACCTGAATGGTTCGAGACGGCGACGAAATGGCCGTTCCGGCTTCCTGGACAACATCCATAATGCGCAGAAGAATGTCTTCGCGCACGGCATTAAAGTCAGGTATTTGCTGGGTGAGAACGTAGCAGAACAGTTCCATATCCAGAGAACTTTCTCCGAAGCCAACGAACCGGATACGCGCAGTGTCATCTTCGATGGCGGGATGGGAATAGAGCATGCGGCGAATCTCAGCAAGGACCAGGCGTAGCTGATCGGCGGAGGTCTCGCTCCGCAGCCCGATGGTGCTATGTAGGAGCATTTTGTCGCGAAGTGTCAGGTTCTCCACATTCATCGTAGCCAACGCCCCGTTTGGAATCGCAAGTTGGGTTCGATCGAGAGTACGGATACGGGTCGATCGCATACTGACGTCTTCTACATAGCCTTGAATTTGGCCAAACTTACACAAGTCGCCCACGCGAATCACCTGGTCGGCGAGCAAAGACGCGCCTCCGAAAAGATCCTCGAGCGTCTTCTGCGCCGCAAAGGCCAGCGCGATGCCGCTGAGGCCCAAACCGGCCAACGCCGCGTTCGTGTTGAGTCCCAATGAGGCGAGTCCGGCCAGTAAAGCAATCACTGCGATTGCGACTTTTAACACACGCTGACCGAGAACGATGAAAGACGTGGCGGCCGCATGGCTTTGGGCAAGCGCACGGTGCCGGAGGAGCGACATCCCCCAGTCCGTCAGCTGGAATGCAAGCCACGTCCAGCCAGCGATTAGCAGCACAGCAACAATGCGTCCGTAGTAGAAACGGTACAACAGGGGGATTCCGAGCAGCGCCACCGCCGCGTGATGAATCGTGGTCGCCAGGATGAGGAGCACGGAAGCGGGGACACTGAGCCAGCTCCGCCTCCAGGACTGCCGCTGTCGCAGCAAGAGCCAGAGCCGCCGGGGCAACAGGCAGATCTGAGCTACGACCCACGCCAACGCTGTGGCGATCGGAATAAAAGCCAGCACACCCAGCCACATCCAAAGAGGAGATCCCAAGAATTGGTAGCGAACCAGGATGGCGGGCAGGTTGTGCTCAAAGCCCTGCATGTGAACCTGGTCAAGAAAATCAGGAACTTTCTCCAGGGTTTCAGGAGAGAAGAGCCAGATCTTGCCAACATCGCTTTGCGTGACTCGGACTAGAACCACGTCCGCCTCTGCGGAATCGCTCACGAACGTGCCGATGCGTTCGTGATCCGCTGCAACTCCGAGCTGCGCAGTTCCTTCGGGACGGTCCGTAACTTGCCCGAGCCGACCGGAAAAGTTGCTATTGAGCAGGGTCTGTAGTTCGCGCGCGGTTTGCTCGCCACGCGTTTGGCGCTCGGTGCGGGAGAGTTGCAAGTATTCCGAAGCCAGCTTGTAATTGCCCTGTTGGGCCGCCTGCAAAAAACCGAGAACCGCGCCGCGCGGGGTTTCCCTGCCAAGGGGATCAACCGGTTGCGTCTGAGCGGCCTGCTGTGGGGCCGGAGCCAGCACCCCTTCGATCTGCTTCGTTAGGGCCTGAGCCTCCGCTCGAGAAGGCATCTGCGTCAAAGCGAGGCCACCGCACAGTATCCATCGGATGAACGTTGTGACCCTCATGCGCACCTCCGGGCAGACAGGGAAAGTCCCATCGTTTATATCCTAATGGCCGGAGCTATTTCATTCACGTACGTGGGAAGCGGCGTTTCACAGTTGTCGATCGGAACCGCCGGTTGCATGGAATGGCGTCGAGCCAAGGTTTTCTGTGCAGCAACTCAAAAGTAAGGCCCAGGCAGGGCGCCTAGGCCGAGATGAGTGTAGTGAGCGCCTAGTTGTTCCATACTTTGGCGGACTTTTTCACGAGGTCGTGCTCTTTGCGCAGGGCACGCGCTGAATCGCCGAGGGGCACTTCGTACTTTGGCTCCGCCACTTCCCACAGCGGACGTTCGCCCTGGCCGTAGGTATAGGTCGAGGACGTGGAATCAAAAAGACTCTGCGCTTCGGTTACCGGCGGGCGCATAGCGTGCTGCGGGTTGAAGTCGAACCTGAGCGGTTGAGCTTGTGCGCTGATCGAACCACCAACCTGTCCGAATGCCGCTGTCGCACACAGAAAACACACCGCAAAAATAAGGGTTTTCATGACATTTTCTCCCCGTCCGTAAAATGCTGAGAACTTGTGGGCTGGCTCTGAAACTCGCCTGCGCTCGTAATGATTGAAGCAACCTCGCTACCAACTCTAATTCATTGATTCCATGTCGCTTAGCTGTGTTTCTCTGGGCTGGGAGAGGGCAAAGTGCAGCAGTTTGCACGATTTGGAGGGGAAACAGCCTTGCGGCTACAGCGCGGGATCAGCGCAATTCTGGCAGTTTCAGGTCGGTCAGCGACAGCAGGTCGAGGGGGACGCCCTTCCACAAGACGCTTACGTGGAGGTGCGGACCGGTCACGCGTCCGGTTGCACCCGATTCGCCGAGCTTCTGCAAGTGTTCTACGTGGTCGCCTTCTTTCACAGCAAACTTCGAGAAATGCATGTAGATGGTGAACAGGCCCTGGCCGTGGTCAAGAATGACGCAATTCCCTTCGTAGAACATTTCACGCGCCAGGACAACTGTTCCAGAATTGGAGGCGAGAACCGGCGTGCCGGGAGCGGCGCGGAAATCCACGCCGTGGTGTTCACTGCGGAGGTCACCATTGAAGACGCGCCGAACACCAAACGTTTCTGTGATCACGGAGTCCAGCGGCCGCGAAAACGGTCCCGACCACTGCGCGTGCGGACTCGTCTTCGCATAGGCCTCGGATTTATATTCCTTTTCCTGTGCCACGCGCTTCAGGATTTCCGGATCGGGAGCGGTGTACTTCTTCTCAACTTCCAGCGGCTTCTCCTGAATGACTTTCCGCTTCAAGACCGCAACTGGAATTTTCTTTGAGAAAGCCATGTGGGTACTCCCGGCCTTCTTTGCTTCGCCGACCCTCTCACCATCGAGATCGAGCGCGTACTTCCCCGCCTTCGTCGTCAGACTCACTCCGGCCAGCGCGACCCATGTGTGCCCGCCATCCGTCGAGTCAAACAGGATTTCGTGATCCAACCATTTGCCATGCAGGTCTTTCAGCTTCGCGGGGCTCGTCACTTTGAGAAGGCAGGCTGCTCCGGTGAGCGGCTTCTCAGGCTGCCACTCCACCTTGATCCCGCGCGCAGACTTTGCACTGGCTGACCCCGGAAACACCGCAGCGGCTGTCAGGACGAGAGCTATGACAAAATACTCTCGAATGCTGACGCAAAAGATGGGTTTCCCAAGCATGATTGTGTTTTTGCGATTCTAGCAGTCCAGCCCGCCGGACCGACTTTACAGAGACGGTACGCGCCACGTATAAAGGCTATCCAACCAGCTTAGGTGAAATTACGTGTTCCTGCGCCTCCGAAAGTACGTGTTGTTGGGCCTTCTTGTGCTCGCCGTCCCAGCGGGACTATTAGCGGACAAGATTGCCTCCATCCGTCCGACGGGATATCTCACGGATTTGGCGGGAGTCGTTGATTCCAGCACCACCGCCCGGATTGAGGCTCTCTGTACAGAAGTGCAACAAAAGACACACGCTCAGATCGCCGTGGTTACAGTGAAGTCTTTGGACGACCAGCCCATTGAAAATTATGCTAAGGACTTGTTCAAGGCGTTGGGCGTTGGCGGAAAAAAGGACGACCGCGGCGTTCTGATCCTGCTGGCTCCCAACGACCACAAGTACCGAATCGAGGTTGGATACGGTCTGGAGCCGGTGATTGTGGATGCGCGGGCCGGCGATATTGGTCGAAGCATGGTGCCGTTGCTACGCCAGGGAGATACGAGTGGTGCCGTCGAAACGGCAGTTCGCCAGGTTGCGCAACTTATTGCCGCCGATCGTGGCGTCACCATAACGGGGCTGCCCCGATACCAGCCGCGGGCCGTTGCCAGCGACGATCATTCGATCAGCCCCTTCGCAATCTTCATCCTGCTGGGTATTGGTTTCGCGGTACTGAGCGCGTTAAGTCGTGCCGGACGCGGCGGTGGTCCCGGCGCAGGCGGTGGCGGCGGGGGGCTGTGGTGGCTGCTTCCATTGCTCCTGAATAGCGGCGGTGGGCGGAGCTATGGCGGCGGTGGCGGTGGATTCGGCGGTAGCTCCGGTGGTTTCGGCGGTGGATTTGGTGGGTTCGGCGGCGGCAGCAGTGGAGGCGGCGGAGCCTCGGGAAGCTGGTAGGGGAGCGGTCTCTATGACACAAGAAGAAGTCTTGCAACAGTTCGTAACGCTGGCAAAGAGCGCGGCGGGTCCCAACCTGGAATCCGTGGTTCTTTACGGCTCGACGGTGCGTGGCGACGCGCAGCCGCCCTACTCGGATGTAAACCTGCTTTGCATTATGGGGTCTGCGGCGCGCGCGGAATTGGACAAGCTCGCTTCCGTGGTGCATTGGTGGACGCAGGCGCAGAGGCAGCGATCGCCACTGATTTTCACGGCCAAAGAACTGCGCGATTCCGCGGATGTGTTTGCGGTGGAGTTGCTTGACATGCAGCGCGCGCATCGAGTGTTGTACGGTGCGGAGATCATTGCGGATATTCCGGTCCCGATGAATTTACATCGCGTGCAGGTCGAGCATGAACTGCGCACGGTGATCCAGAAATTGCGTCAACACTATTTGCATGGACCGTCGGAAGAAACGGGTCTTCGCACGGTACTGGCAAAATCTTTTTCCAGTGTGACCACGCTGCTGCGGCATACTCTGATCGCTATGGAGCACGAACCAGCGGCCAATCGCCACGAACTTTTGCAGCAAGTGAAAAAGTTGTTACACGTGGACGTCACTGCCCTGCAAGCTGCAATGGAGCTGCGCGCGGCAGGAAATCCTTTGGGCCGAGTCGGCTCCATTTATGGAAAATATCTGGAAACGCTCGAGAAGATTACGGATCAGCTCGACCAGTGGCTGCCCAAGAAGGAATGGCAGCGCGTGAAGACATAGGAACAGTTCAGAATGACAAGTCGCAGGTTCACAATTCTTCCCAAGCACGCGGGAACATCACTCGAGGTGAAACAAACATGGGCAAGACTTTAATTGTTGTTGTGGTTCTTCTGATTATTGCTCTGGTGCTCGGCAGTTCTTTCGTGGGCATCAAGAACACACTGGTGACGAAGCGGGAAGCCGTGAACGCCGCCTGGTCGCAGGTAGATATCGCGCTGCAACGGCGCGCGGACCTGATTCCGAACCTGGTGGAAACGGTCAAAGGCTACGCCGCGCAAGAAACTACGATTTTCACGGAAATCGCCAAAGCGCGTTCGGCGCTGATCGGCGCCAAAACGCCAGCCGATAAGATTGCCGCCAACGGCGCTCTGGATTCCGCCATCAGCCGTTTGCTGGTGATCACCGAAAATTACCCGCAGTTGAAGTCGAACGAGAACTTTCTGCGGCTGCAGGACGAACTGGCCGGGACCGAAAACCGCATCGCGCAGGAACGCCGCAACTATAACGGCGTGTTGCAGGACTACAACACAACTGTGCAGTTGTTCCCCAACAGCATTGTGGCCGGAATGTCCGGATTCAGCAGGAACGACGCCTACTTCAAGGCGGATGAAGCTTCGCGCACGGCTCCGAAGGTGAACTTCAATCCTCCGGCGCAGGCTGCTCCGGCGGCAGCGCCTGCCGCAAGCCACTAAACGGTATGCTGAGCAGACGAAAGAAAGGGTCCGCTGGAGCGGACCCTTTCTTTTATTGGAATGAACGGCCTAAGGCAACTCTGAACAAGTCGTTCAGTCTCGCAGGACTGTCATTCCGAGCGAAGCGAGGAATCCCTAAACCCTCGACATGTCACAACCCTCGCCAGCTTTCTTGCTAAGCGGCGTCCTCGGTAAGAAAGCTGGAAAGCACCTTGCTACTCTTGGCGCTTCGGAATGACAATTCCAAAAAAAGATACTTGCTCAGACTCTCCCTAAGGCAGCGAAAGCACTCCGCCTTCAGGCACATTTGTCTCGTAGCGCAGCCCACGATACATGTAGAGCACTCTTAGGCGCTTCTCGGCGCCGGGCGCGGGGTCTCCGCCCATGCTGTCGTCATTGACGTTGAGGTTCAAGCGGTTGCCCTGCACCAACTGATTGAGCCTTCCCGTCATGTCACGTTGTTGACCGCCAGATCCCCAACTAGCTTGCAGGACGCGGAGTTCGCTCTCCGAACGTCCCGGCCAGAAGCGGTGATAGTAGTTGTCATCGTCATCGTCACGGTCGCCGCGGCTCTCCTGGACGGGCAGAGTCAGAATGTCGTTATCGTTGACGAAAGCGCGAGCCTGGTGGCCGTTGTAGACATAAAGCACGGTCAAGACTTTCCGTTCGCCCTCGGCAGGATCGGCCTGCATAGAATTGTGGTCGACCCGCATGCTCAGACTGTCGTTCTGAATACGGGAATTCAGAAGACTGGTCACGTCCGCGAAACGAGAATCCGCCCCGTACTGCGCGCGCGTGACCTGCAGGCGGCCCTGGTAGTAATTGGCGTCGCCCGTTCCCGGCAGGATGAGTACATCTTTCTCGTGGACGTTCGCGTGCCCCGCGCGATTGTTGTACGTGTACCAGACATCGAGCCACTTGGCTTCTTCATGGGCGGGATCGCCTCCCATGCTGTCATTCGTCACGCGTAACTGAAGGCTGTTGCCTTGTACCTGCGCGTTGAGTCGGTTGGTCACATCGATCACGCGAGAGCCCGTACCGTATTCCGCTCTAAGAATACTCAGCGCGCCGTATGCTCCATTGCCCCCACCGACCGGATAGCCGACTCCGGGCCCGGGCAAATTCAACGTCTCTCCATCTCGAAGCTGCACCTGTCCGGGAGCACCGTTGTATGTGTAATTGACAACAATATGCTTCGTGCGGCCCTCGTCGGGATCGGCGTTCATCGTGTTATGGGAGATAACAACGCTGAGGTGGTCGCCCTGCACAAGCGACGCCAGGCGCGCCGTGACATCGACCATGTGGAACGCGCCGTACTGCGCGCTATTGATCTGCAAACCGGGGATAAAAGGGACGACGCCATTGTCGGTGATCAGCAGATGCACGTCTTTGTTATCCGGAAAGGTAAATTCACGGACCAGCCCCCCGCCGTTGCGGAGCACCAGTCGCAGGCTCTTTCTCTGCCCCTCCGCCGGATCGGCATCCATGCTGTCGTGGCTGACACGGAAATCAAGCGATCCATTTCGAACCAACGATTGCACCCGGTGCGTCACATCCGTCCAACGGTCCCCAGTCCCGTACTCGGCGCGAACAATTTGCCAGCGCTCCTGGGCACTGCCCGCAGCGGCCAGCAGCAACACTACGGAAATCGCAACCACCATGCCGCGCAACAGATGACCGGTGCGCAATAGACTTTTCATTGTAAGAATCTCCTTCGAAGTAAGTTCTCTTAACATCGATTTCGGAGTGAGAGAAAACAGGATTTCTCGCACGCCCCCAAGTTGTTCCCAACCTACGAGACATCGCTCACGGGAAAAAGTCAAGGGTGGCAGCCACCAGAGAAGAAACATTGAAAGCCTAAGAGCGTTGCGGTAGAATCCAACAATTGACTCGCGACCTAGTCTTCCGCGGATTTTCTAATATGTCTGACCCTCGCTAACTCGCGGCTCTTCCTTTCCGCTGGCGTTGTCCTGCTCAACGCGGAATCCTAAAGTTTTGTTTCGTGTTCTTGCTTGCAGCGCAATTGTTCGCGCAGAAAGTATCAGGTTGCTATGGAAACTACTTCCATAACCTCGTCGACCCAGCCCAGCCTATGGGCCTCGATCCGCGAGGCCATCGCGGGTTCACATCAGGATTTCACGACAGGAAGCTTGAACCGCGCAATCCTGCTTCTCGCGATCCCCATGATCCTGGAGATGGTTCTCGAATCTCTGTTTGCCGTCGTAGACGTGTTTTGGGTGGGCCGCCTGGGCTCCAATGCGGTGGCCACGGTCGGATTGACTGAATCGATGTTGATGCTTGTCATGGCGATCTCGATGGGACTCAGCCTCTCCACGACCGCGATGGTAGCGCGCCGCATCGGAGAAAAGGATCCTGAAGGTGGCGCTGTGGCTGGCGTTCAAGCCATCGCGCTCGGAATTGGCCTATCGGTTGTGATTGGAATTCCATGCTTGTTCTACGGTCCGAAGTTGCTGGAGTTGATGGGCGCTTCGCCAGAAATTGTAGCGACAGGCGGCGGCTATGCGCGTGTGGCACTCGGCGGAAGCGGCGTGCTGTTGTTGCTTTTCCTGAATAACGCAATCTTCCGGGGTGCCGGCGACGCGGCCATAGCAATGCGATTGCTGTGGGTCTCGAACATCATCAATCTGGTCCTGGACCCTTGCCTGATCTTCGGCTGGGGACCGTTTCCGCGAATGGGAGTGACTGGCGCCGCGGTAGCCACGCTTACGGGGCGTAGCATCGGCGTGGGCTACCAGTTCTACCGGCTGCTGCGCGGGACCGAACGCATCCGAATCTTGCGCCGGCAGGTTCGCGTGAACCTTGCTGTTCTTTGGCGGCTGGTGAAGGTGTCGATCACGGGCATTCTTCAGTTCGCCATCGCGCACACCAGCTGGATCGGGTTGGTACGAATCGTGAGCCTGTTCGGCTCGGCCGCGCTCGCCGGATATACCATCGCTATCCGAATCATCATCTTTATCATTTTGCCGTCGTGGGGATTGAGCAATGCTGCCGCGACCTTGGTGGGACAGAACTTAGGTGCAAAGCAGCCGGAACGTGCAGAGAAGTCGGTTTGGACGACTGGCATCTACAACATGATTTTTCTGGGTGTAGTCGGGGTGTTCTTCATCTTCTTCGCCGAGCCGGTGGTGCGCCTGTTTACGAGCGATGCGGAAGTGATCCCGCTCGCGGCAACGTGCCTGCGGATTCTCAGCTACGGCAACATCGGCTACGCCTACGGGATGGTGATGCTGCAGGCGTTCAACGGCGCTGGAGACACGGTCACTCCAACAATTGTGAACGCGTTCGGGTTTTGGTTGCTCGAAATCCCCTTGGCCTACTGGCTGGCGATCCATCTCAAGATGCAATCCAACGGAGTCTACTGGGCCATTGTCGTGGCGGAGGGAAGCATTGCGGCAGCCGGGATTGTCCTTTTCAAACGAGGGAAATGGAAAACGCAGAAGATCTAACGAGCAGGCAGAACCACGCCACGGCAATCCCCGAATCCGATGCGGCGAAATCCAGGGGAAGAGCATGAGCCTCGAAGAATGACTTCGTCTCCATCTTCGAGAAACGTTCGTGTCTCGCCACTGGGAAGTGTGAAGGGTTCACGTCCGCCCTTGGTGATTTCCAGCAAGCTGCCCAATGAGCCGGGCTCCGGGCCGGAAACTGTTCCGCTGGCTAATAAATCTCCGGGCTGAAGGTTGCAGCCATTGGAGGCATGATGAGCGACCATCTGCGCCGGAGTCCAGTACATCGTGCTGAAGTTCACGCGGCTCAATCGGTGCGCAGCGATTCCCTGCTCCCGCATTTTCTCGCTTGCGATGAGAACCTCAAGTTCAATGTTGAGCGCTCCATGCTGTTGGTCTTCTTCCGAGAGAAGATAGGGCAAAGGCCGCGGATCCCCCGCCGGGCGGGCACATACTGGCGCACGGTACGGCGCCAGCGCTTCCGTGGTAATGATCCACGGCGACACGGTTGTCGCAAAATTCTTGCCCAAGAACGGCCCGAGTGGTTGATATTCCCAGGCCTGCACGTCGCGCGCGGACCAATCGTTGAGCAGGCTGAAGCCAAAAATATGCTGCGGCGCGTCCGCAATCGGAATTGCCGTGCCTAACGAATTTCCGCGCCCGATGTACAAACCCGCTTCAAGCTCGCAGTCAAGCCTGCGGCTCGGGGCGAAGACCGGTTCGTTTTCCCCAACCTTTTGCTGGCCACTCGGTCGCACGACCGGGGTTCCGCTCGCAACGATCGAAGACGATCGCCCGTGATAGGCAATCGGAACATACTTGTAATTCGGCAACAGAGGATTGTCCGGACGAAACAATCGGCCCACGTTCGTCGCGTGGTGAATCGAAGCATAAAAATCCGTGTAGCCGCCGATCTCGATGGGTAACAGTAATTCGGCGCTCGCCACGGGCACAAGCGCAAGCTGAAGCGCAGCCTGGTTCGGACTTCCGGTCTTGAGGCCAGCATGGATGGCGCGGCGCATCGCCGATAGCTCGTCTGGGTCCTGCGACATGAGGCGGTTCAGCGACGACTCCGTATCCGTCGGGAGTTTGATCCCAAGCTGACCACAGGCGGGTGCTAGATCGAGGATTTGGTCGCCAATGGCAACTCCAACGCGCGGACCTTCCGAAACGTTTTTTCTACGGAACACGCCAAACGGGAGGTTTTGAAGGGGAAAGTCGCCTTCGGGAGCATTCGCGGATTCAACCCAGCTTTCGATGCTGGGATCGTGTGTTTCATTCACGCCGAGAGTCATAGGAGGCCAAGTTGTTGCAGGTCTGAAACCGGCTCTTCGAAGGAGCACGAGCCGAAGGAAATCGCGAAACGCCGGCGTGTCGCCGCAAGATCGTCTACGTTCAGAAATAGCTTATTCCAATGCGCCGACTGCCCAGAGAACTGAAAGCTCGCCGACTGCGTGTCATCCAGAATCTGAACCAACTGTTCCGCCGCAATCCCGCATTCCAGCAGGGCAGCGCCCAGGAAGACGTTGAGGAATCCATGCATCACGCCGCACACACTGTTGGCCTCGTACGTGAGCGGATGCTCCGAGCGCACCGGATGATGCATCCCTGCGGTTGCCTTGAATGCAATACCCTGACTATGACACTGGACCAGGAACTCCGCCACCTTCGAGGACAACGGGAAAAGCTCCGGCGTGACGCCTCCGGTGCGAATCTTCGCCGACCATCCTGCCCGTTGAATGGCAGTCAGCCACGCTGGAAGATCTTGGCTAATCGGAATCTCGCAAGATACAGGGACTTCCCTTGGTAGCGCACTCGCCATTTCCGCAATCATGCTCGGAGAGCCGGGACGAAATTCAATAGCATCGATCGAGATCGGCGAGTCCGCTTCATCGGACATCACCGCCTTGCGAACGATTTCAGCGTCCCGCTGTGGTTCGGCTCCCAACAATACCGACACCGGAAAAGAAAGGCGTCGCGCTTCAGGATTCGCTTGCAACAACTCTTTCAAATGTTCCATCTGGGCGGCGGGGACTACGAACTTGCCCAACATCCAGGCATCAGCGCCGCGCAGATAGTTCACGAAATTGCTGGCAGCCTGTTCCAAAGAGAGCTTGGCTGGCGGAAACGTGCCTGCATAGTCGATCAGACCCGCGAGCAACGCGCGCAACGCAGCAGAACCTCTTTCCGATGCGCGGCCAGACGGATTGGGTGTGGAGGACATGTAGCTCGCAAAGAATCTACTTCTTAAAATTCTTCTTCAATCCTTGCCAGCATTCAAAATACTCGCCCTGGAGTTCCGTTGTATCCATGGCGTACCTGGTGGGCCGCACCACGTAGCGCGTCTCGAACATGAAGGCCATGGTGTCGGTGATGTGCACGGGCTTAAGGTCAGCCTGGGTCGCCCGTTCGTAAGTTTCCGCGTCAGGACCATGCCCCGCCATGCAGTTGTGCAGACTCGCTCCACCGGGGGCGAAGCCTTCCGCCTTGGCGTCGTATTCGCCGGTCACCAGGCCCATGAATTCATTCATGAAGTTGCGATGGAACCAGGGTGGACGGAACGTATGCTCCGCCACCAACCAGCGCGGCGGAAATATGGCGAAATCGACATTCGCCGTACCAGGGATCTCTGAGGGGGCAGTCAGCACCGTGAAAATCGAAGGGTCCGGATGATCGAAGCTAATCGATCCTATCGTGTTGAAGCGGTTGAGATCGTACTTATATGGCGCGTAATTTCCGTGCCACGCCACAGTGTCCAACGGGGAATGATCGTACTCGGCCGACCACAATGCGCCTTGAAATTTCGTGACCACTTCGTAGCGGCCTTCGCGATCCTCGTACGACGCAACCGGCGCCAGGAAGTCGCGCGCATTGGCTAGACAGTTGGCGCCAATCGGTCCGAGGTCGGGCAGGCGAAACAGCGAGCCGTAATTCTCGCAGACATATCCGCGACCGTGTCCATCCGGCAATTCGACGCGGAACTTGATGCCACGCTGGATCACGCAGATTTCGCAAGGAACAACGTCCAGAATCCCCAGTTCGGTAATGACTCGCAGTCTGCCCGACTGCGGAACAATCAGCATCTCTCCATCGGAGTTTGAGAAGAAGCGCTCCGTCATCGATTTGTTCGCGACGTAAACATGAATCGCGAAGCCCGCGTGAGTTTGCAGATCGCCGTTGCCACCGAGCGTGCGAAGCCCCTGCACAAAATCGACCGGCTGTTTCGGAATCTCAAACGGACTCCAGCGCAACTGGTTCGGCGTCGCGGGGACTTCGTTGAATGGAGTCGACCGCAGCAGGCCTTGATCGGCAATCGGAGTAAACGGCTTATGTACGACCGAAGGCCGGATACGGTAGAGCCACGATCGGCGGTTGGTCGCACGCGGCGCCGTGAAAGGCGTTCCGCTCAGTTGCTCCGCGTATAAACCAAGCGGATGCTTCTGCGGCGAGTTCTGCCCCACAGGCAAACCGCCAGCTACAGCTTCCGTAGCGAACTCGTTGCCGAACCCGGATTGGTAAACCAAGTCTTGACCCGCCAAACATCACCTCAAAACTTTTTGTCATTCCGAAGGGCTTCAGCCCTGAGGAATCTGCTCTCTTGTTGGAACGAATGAAGCGGACTACAAATTTCCGCGCAACGCCTGTTCGCGCTCAATCGATTCAAATAGCGCCTTGAAGTTCCCTTTGCCAAAACCCCGGCTGCCGCGGCGCTCGATGATCTCATAAAAGAGAGTAGGACGATCTTCAACCGGTTTGGTGAAAATCTGCAGCAAATGCCCTTCTTCGTCTCTGTCGACCAGAATGCCGAGTTCGCGAACTCTCTTCGATTCTTCGGCCGTCAGGATATCGCCAATCCGCTCGGGAAGCGCGTCGTAGTAGCTCCCGGGCACACTCAAGAATTCAATGCCGTTGGCCCGCAGCTTGGCAACCGTTTCCGCTACATCCTTGCAGGCCAATGCGACGTGTTGAACGCCGGGCCCGGAGTTGCAGTCGAGATACTCCTGAATCTGGCTCTTGTTGCGTCCATTTGCAGGTTCGTTGATCGGAAACTTCACCGAATGCGAATCGTCGGACATGACAATGCTCATCAGCGCGCTGTATTCCGTGGAGATATCTTTGTCGTCAAAAGTGATAAACCGCGTGAATCCAAACACATCCGAGTACCAATCCGCCCACTGCCGCATCTTGCCCAGTTCTACGTTCCCGACGATGTGGTCGATGCGCAGGATTCCGAGCGATTCTGAAGGCGCAGACGCAACCTTGTAGCCCGGCAAGAAAGGTCCTTTGTAATCAATATTGGAAATCAGCGAGTGAATCACGTCGCCATACGTGTGCACGGCTGCTCGGCAGATCGAGCCATGCTCATCTTTGTCGATCTTGGGCTCATGGAAGGGCTTCGCTCCACGACGAACAGCCTCATGGAAAGCTGCTTCGGCGTCTGGAACCTCAAGCACGATATCGCGCACGCCATCGCCATGTCTTTTCATGAACTCCACGGCGGGATGGTCGGTCGTTGACGGGGATGTCAAAACAATCTCCGCCTTGCCCTGTGCCATGGCGTACGACGTGTACGTGCGCTCCCCGGTCTCCAACCCAACATATGCCATCTGAGAGAAGCCAAAGGCTTTACGGTAATAGAACGCCGACTGCTTCGCGTTTCCCACCCACAGCTCAATATGGTGAATTCGTTTCAGTTTCAGAGGGTTCTGCACAGGTGTACTCTTCGGGGTGTCGGATTGGGCAAGAACGGTCATAATGAGTCAATTCTTAACCTTACAGTGGCCCAAAGTACAGAAGAATGAGTAAACTAAGATAATTCACAAGTCAGACCATATTTTATTAAGAATAGTATGAAAATTACCTTACAACATGAAGCGGGCATGGATGCGGTCGATCGCAAACTACTCCACCATTTGCAGCAGCATGGCCGATGGAGTTTCGCGGAATTGGCGCGTCGAGTGAAACTGACCACACCGGCCGTGATTGAACGCGTGCGCAAGCTGGAAGTCGCTGGCATCATTACCGGTTACCGCGCCGAAGTCAGCGCCGCCAAAATGGGCTTACCTGTACTCGCGTTCATCCGTATGAGCGTGGTGGGAGATGTATTTGCGAAAGTAGCGGCGGTGGTCAAGGATGCGCCGGAAGTGCTGGAATGTCATCGGGGTACGGGCAGCGACTCGTTCATTATGAAGGTCGCCGTCCGCTCCGTACAGCATTTGGAGTCCCTCATCGACCGCCTAACCCCTTACGGGACAACATCGACCTCGGTCGTGCTCTCCTCTCCGGTAAAGCGCAGAGACCTAGAGCCCTGGAGTAACGAGGGTTTGGACTGAAGTTCAGAGCTAACAACGATTTAGAGAGCTGAAGCCACATCCGTCTTGTTGAAATCCTCGCCTTTGAAGAGGAGCGGCTCGTTAACAGCCTTGGAGAGCGCATAGGCGAAGCAGTCTCCGAAATTCAGTCCGGCCGGATGGCGGCCTTTTCCAAAGTCGCGAAAGGCTTGCCGCGCCGCGTGCGCGTGGTCAACCGTTACTGGCTCGATGACAATCCCCGCCCGGCGAAAGAGCGCATCGCACTGCTGGCTAACTTCGACACTGAACTGGCTCTCCAAAACCAAGCCCAGTTCAACGAAATTCCCCGCGGAAATTCTGCATTGCTGCGAGTCGCTGATGGCCTGAATGTAGCGATCGGCGTCTGGCTCGTATGCCAGAATTGCGATCACCGCCGACGTGTCGAGGATCATTTCGGGAGGCCGTGTTCGTCGTAGAGTAGGTCGGCGTGATCGAGATAGGGGCGCTGGACATGTGCAGCCGAGCGCTTGGCGATGGCCCGAATATCAGCCGCCAGGGCCGCAGCATCGCGCCGCTGGAGGCGTTCATGACGTTCCCGCAAAGCTTCCGTCACGACGCGGGTCATCGTCTCGCCCGTGGTTCGAGCTATCGCGCGAGCTAGTCGGTGGGCTTCGGGGTCTTTGATGTTGAGAGCCATAGTCTACCTGTCTACCGCTTTTTCTACCTTTCTATTTTATACGATTTCGAGATACAGGCAAGGAAAAAGGATAAATCCCAGCTTGTCGCGACCGCGTGTTGGATTAACCCTTTTATTTTCATATTGTTGAGGCTTGATTTCGCATACTATAACCTGCTTGAATCGGGCCGATCAATAGTTTCAATTTCCCATAAGCTTCGTCTGCCCCTACAGTGAATCTAGGCCTTCCGCTTTCCCCGAATCGGCGGCTTCGGGTTGTTTTTGGGCTCGAACTCAAAACACATCGAGGCGCGAACTGGATGACTACTGTGAGTTCTCTACCCTCTCTCGGCGCTGAATTGCGGTCCATCTACGCGGACGGCTCGGTGCGTTTGCAGCAGGAATTTGCTGCGAAAGGCGACGGTATGGCGATGGCGCGGGGGCGCGCGGCCTTGGTGGACGGCCTTTGCCAGCGGCTGTGGAAGGAAACCATTTCGTCGATGGATGGCGAACCGGTGCGCTTTGCGTTGGTGGCTCTGGGCGGCTACGGTCGCGGCACGCTTTTGCCGCAGTCGGATGTCGACCTGCTGTTTCTGCATGATGGGGCGTGGTCGGAAGATGCATTTCGCGACCGCATACGACAGTTTTCTCAGGACATGTGGGATTTGCGGCTGCGGTTGAGCCCCTCGACCCGCACGCTGACGGAATGCGAGCGCTTTGATCGCGACAACCCGGAGTTCCCAATTTCTTTGCTCGACTGCCGATATCTGGCGGGCGACCGCGAGCTTTTTGGGCGCCTGCGGGAAAAGCTGGTTCCTAAGCTCATCATGCGGGAATACCAGCCGTTAGTCGAGCGGTTGTCGGAAATCACGCGGAACCGCCACGCCAAGGCCAGCCATACTGTTTTTCATTTGGAACCGAACATGAAAGAGGGTCCCGGCGGTCTCCGGGACTATAACCTGGTCCACTGGCTGACGTTGATCTCTGCGATGGATCAGCTGCGGCGTTGGCCTGAAGGAAAGACGCTGCCAGAGCCGATGCGACTTCCGTTTGAGCAGGCCCACGACTTCCTGATGTCTGTGCGCTGCTTCCTGCACTATCGTCATA
>Ga0209068_10000298_pt1 | contig 27660 bp, 26 predicted proteins | sample ColStrG_CSR_2012_FD_187200 | JGI IMG/M metagenome (GOLD analysis project Ga0209068, IMG submission 187200) | Freshwater sediment microbial communities in response to fracking from Pennsylvania, USA - Cold Stream Run_MetaG_CSR_2012 (SPAdes)... | ecosystem: Environmental > Aquatic > Freshwater >...
GCGTCAAAGGAAACACCGATCTGTTGTCACGCATGGACATGATTGTTGCCGCCGGCGGAGGCGAACGCGACCTGACCGTGGATTCGAACATTCTGAGTGGCATTACACATGCCGCGAATCCGGCGGCATTCTTGAATGAGCGCCTGATGAGCGACCTGCGCCCGACTTTGTTCCTGGCGCAGCTTTCCAACTTGCTGGCGGGCAACATCTCAATCGTGCACGGGGTGACAGGCTCGTCGCGAACTTTCATGGGCGAAGAATCTGCCGGCATCGACGCGGTGCGCATCGCGCACGCACGCATCGGCGCAGGGCAAAGCGACATTGCATTGGTTGGTGGCTCCTACAACGGGGAGCGGCCTGATCTCCTGATGCTCTATGACTTCGGGGGCTTCATGCTCAAGGATAAGTATCTGCCGGTGTGGGAGCGCGGGGACGGTAAAGGTGGTTTTGCACTGGCCTCGCTCGGCGCCTTCCTTGTGATGGAGGCGCGCGATCATGCAGAAAGGCGCGGCGCCAAACCTCTGAGCCGCCTCACCGCGGTCGTCTCCGACCGCGCCAACCGGGAGCCTGGCACGGTCGCTCAAGCCCTTTCGCGACTCTGGGATAAACTCAAGGACAAGATAAAAGTTGGCCACACCGCAATTCTGTCAGGAGCCACAGGCGCCAATCCGGCGACCGCCGAGGAGCGGCGATTTTTGGAGCGGCACAGTGACCTTGCCGTGCGTGCCACTGGCTCATATCTGGGGCATGGGTTGGAGCCGCAATTCCCTATGAATATCGCGCTGGCCACGGTCGTACTTGGTCATGGTAGTCTGTTTCCACCCTGTGACTCCACGGGTTTGGAGCGATCAACAACCGAGGATTTAACGCAAGTGTTGGTAACCGGCGTTGGGCATTGGCGGGGCGAAGGCCTCGCGCTGGTCGAGCGGATTGTCTAGGGGAGAACGAAAGATGGCCGCGGGCAAAGACAAGATGGGCCGGCCGCTGGTGGTCGTCACGGGCCTTGGCGTGGTGACATCGCTCGGAGCCGGCAGAGCCGACAATTGGGCGAAGCTCACAGCCGGAGAATCCGGCATCAAAACCATCACCCGTTTTCCGACCGAAGGTCTAAAAACGCGCATCGCGGGAACCATTGATTATCTGCCGCCACAGGCCTGCGCCGCCGCGCTGACAGAGTCATTTGCGGAACTTGCCGCCGAAGAGGCTATCGCGCAATCCGAACTCGGGAAGTCCGGCCGATTCCCTGGCCCCCTCTTTCTCGCTGTGCCGCCAATTGAGTTGGATTGGCCACAACGGCTCGAGGTCGGTGCCAAGTCGGGCGCCAACGACAAGGTGACCTATGCGGACATGTGGAGAGTGAGCGCGGACTTCCCCGCCTATCACCGTCGCTTCCTGCTGGGATCGGTTGCTGACAATCTGGCGGAGAAGTTTGGCACGCACGGGTCTCCTATATCGCTATCAACAGCCTGCGCCTCAGGCGCAACTGCAATTCAGCTCGGCGTTGAGGCCATTCGCCGTGGCGAAATCGATGCCGCGCTCTGCATTGGCACCGACGGTTCGATCAATCCGGAGGCGGTGATCCGTTTTTCGTTGCTCTCCGCGTTGTCTACCAGCAACGACGTACCGCAGACTGCGGCCAAACCGTTTTCGAAGAATCGTGATGGCTTTGTAATGGCGGAAGGCGCTGGTGCGCTGGTCCTAGAAAGCTACGAGGTCGCCAAGGCGCGCGGTGCCAAAATCCTTGGCGTAGTCGAAGGCTGCGGCGAGATGACCGATGCTTTCCACCGCACCCGTTCAAGTCCTGATGGCAAGCCGATTATCGGTTGTATAGCCAATGCCATCAACGACGCCGGCCTCACGCCGAACGACATCGATTATGTTAATGCGCATGGCACCAGCACGCCTGAAAATGACAAGATGGAATATCTTGGCTGCGCGACCGTGTTTGGCGATCGCATAAAGAGTCTCCCAATCTCTTCCAACAAATCCATGATTGGCCACACTCTCTCCGCCGCCGGCGCAGTCGAGGCGGTGTTTACGCTGCTTACGCTGCAGCACCAACGCATTCCGCCTACGATCAACTACACCGTTCCAGACCCGGCGATCCCTCTGGACGTGGTGCCCAACAAGGCGCGCGATGCGAACTTGCGCCATGCAATTTCGAATTCGTTTGGCTTTGGTGGGCAGAACGTTTCGCTGGTCATGGGGCTCGAGCCGGCCTAACGGTCGCGCGAGCCAAATCACCATGCGTGCGTTGAGACTGATTGCAGACCGCAAGCTTGAACTCGCCGACATATCGCCGCCCAAGCCGCCCGGCGAAAGCGAGGTTCAAATCCGGATCAAAGCGGTGGCGCTAAATCATCTCGACCTGTGGGGTTTCCGCGGTATGGCCTTCGCGAAACGGCAATTGCCGCTCGTGGTCGGCGCCGAAGCCTCCGGCGAGATAGCTGAGGTCGGCAAAGGCGTTACAAGCTTTAAGCCCGGCGACAAAGTCGTGATGTATGGCGCCATGACCTGCGGCCGATGTACTGCCTGCCGCGAAGGTCGCGACAATCTGTGCGAGAACGTCAGTGGCATTATGGGCTTTCACATTGACGGTTTTGCTCGTGACTTGATCAATCTGCCGGCACGCCTGGTGATCCCGGTGCCGGATGGCGTTTCGTTGCGCGATGCCGCGTGCGCGCCGATCGCCTTCGGCACTGTCGAGCACATGTTGTTCGACAATGCCAAACTCAAACCCGGAGAAACCATCCTGGTGCATGCCGGCGGTTCGGGCATCGGCTCGGTCGCCATCAAGATGGCGAAGGCACTCGGCTGCACCGTCATCACAACAGTCGGCGACGATACAAAGGCAGAGAAAGCGAAAGCACTCGGCGCCGATCATGTCATCAACTACAAGAATGAACGCTTCGAGGGCGTCACCCGCAAGCTCACTGCTAAGAAAGGCGTTGATGTCGTCTTTGAACATGTCGGCGGCGAAGGATTTAACGGCTCCCTGCTCTGCCTCAAGCGCGGAGGGCGATTGGTGACGTGCGGCTCTACCGCCGGTCCAACGGTGACAATTAACCTGATGCAATTGTTCCAGCAGCAGTACAAGATATTTGGCTCGTTCGGGGCCTCCATGCGCAATATCCGTGACAGCCTGTCAAAGATCGCAGCAGGCATGGCCCCGATCATCGACACAGAAGTGGCACTCACCGAATTCGAACGTGGTCTGGAGCGTTTGGAAAGCCGGCAGGTGTTCGGCAAGGTCATCGTGAACTTTTAACGCATGATCCCAAAAAGTGGGGACCGGTTTTCAGAAAAAATCATGCGCCACGTAAACACCGTCGTGTTGCCATGAGAGGCTTGATCCGCCACCTGCGCCGCGGCCTCAAGCGCGCGAGCGATACGCTGATCGGAGTGCTTGCGATCGGTCTGCTCAAGGGCCTCCGTCTGACCGATCCCGACAAGTTGGCTGATTTCGCCGGCGGGTCCATGCGCACGATCGGACCGCTGCTGCGGGAAAACCAAATCGGTCGAGCCAACCTCGTTGCCGCCTTTCCGGAGAAGTCCGAGGCCGAAATTGACGCCATATTGCGTGGCTGTTGGGACAATCTTGGACGTATGGGCGCAGAGTTTGCGCACCTGGATCGGCTTTGGAGTTTCGACCGCGAGCGTCCTGGGCAAAGTCGCATCGAGCTCAGGCAACCGGACATCGAGCGATTTCACAGGCTGTTAGATGACGGCAGACCGGCCCTGATTTTCGCTGCCCACCTCGCCAATTGGGAGCTGCCTGCAATCTGCGCCGCCACCTACAAGCTCGACAGTGCGGTGCTCTATCGTCGGCCAAATATTGCCGGCATCGATCGTTGGCTCACTGAAACCCGCACTACCAGTATGGGCGAGCTGATCTCAACTGATCTTTACGCGCCGATGAAGATCGCTGAAGCGCTCGAGCGCGGTGCTCATGTCGGCATGCTGGTTGATCAGTATTACGTCCGCGGCGTCCCGGTGACCTTCTTCGGCCGGCCTACTATGGCAAATCCGCTATTGGCGCGGCTTGCGGGCCATTTCGAGTGTCCGATCCATGGTACGCGCGTTGTGCGCCTGCCCGGCCATCGGTTCCGCGCCGAATTAAGCGAGGAAATCAAGCCAGTGCGCGATGCTTCGAACAAGATCGATATCGCCGGCACCATGCAGATTATCACGTCCGTGATCGAAAGCTGGATTCGCGAACATCCCGAGCAATGGCTGTGGATGCACCGCCGTTGGCGACCGGAAGATCAGCCGGTCAGTGACCGGTCTTAATCTTGGTCCATAATCGGTTCATGAAACGCTGCGACTTCTGATCGCGTGCACTCACCGTGTAAAGTCGACTCATTGTGTCGGTGTCCGGGTAAACGCTTTTGTCATCGAGCACAGCCTTATCAATGAATTTCTGGCTCGCCAGATTGCCATTGGCATAGGCGACCAGATTGCTATTTTTCGCGGCCACCTCCGGCCGCAACAGATAGTCGATGAAGGCGTGCGCCTCAGTGACGTGACCCGCATCCTTCGGAATAGCGAGATTGTCGAAAAACATCTGGGCGCCTTCTTTTGGAATCGCGTACCCGATTTCTACTCCATTCTTGGCTTCGATCGCGCGCTTCTGCGATTGTTTGATGTCGCCCGACCAGCCGACCACCAAACAGATCTCGCCGCTTGCCAGGGCATTGAGATACTCAGAAGAGTGGAATTTTCGCACTGAAGGACGAATCTTCATCAGCAGTTCGGCAGCCTTCTCCAATTCTTTGGGGTCAATCGAATTCGGATTGAGGCCGAGGAAATGCAGTGCCGCGGGGATAACATCATCGGCGGAATCGAGCATATGTACGCCACAGTCCCGAAACTTCGCCAAGTTTTCAGGCTTGAACACAATCTCCCAACTGTCGATCTTGCCGTTAGGGCCGAGCCGTTCACGCATCGCCTTCACGTTGTAGCCAATGCCTGTCGTGCCCCACATGTAGTTGACGGCGTACTGGTTGCCTGGGTCGTAGATGGCCAGCCGCTTGGCGATATCGGGCCAGACATTGTCCAGATTCTTGAGCTTGTTTTTATCGAGCTTCTGGAAAACACCGGCCTTGATTTGCCGCTCCAGGAAATAGGCCGTTGGCACGACCACGTCATAGCCGGATTTGCCCGCAAGCAACTTTGTTTCGAGCGTCTCGTTGGCATCGAAGGTGTCGTATTGGACCTTGATGCCTGTTTCCTTGGTGAAGTCTTCGAGGACTTTGGCATCGATATAGTCAGACCAATTGTAGATATTGACCACGCGCACGTTCTGCGCCGAGGCCATACCGATGCCGGTCACACCAAGGCCGAGCGCCAAGGCGGCAACTACGAGGGCGCGGTGCATGGAATCCTCAGATCGATCGTTCAAGTCTTGGTCGGAAGGCCGGCCGCCTTCCACGCGATAATACCGCCGGCAAGGTGAGCCTTGTAGGGGTAGCCGCTGTCCTGGGCGGCGAGCGAGGCGGCCACCGAACGACGACCCGATCGGCAAGCGAACACGACCTGCTTGCCTTGTGGGTCAGGAATCGCAGCGGGGTCGAAGGACGATAGCGGCACGATCACCGCGTGGGGATAGCTTTCTACCGATGTCTCGTTCGTCTCTCGTACATCAACCAGCAGCATGCGCCCTTCGCGCAAGCCAGCGGCGACCTGTTCGGGCGTGAGGTTTGTCACCTCGTCCGCGCGCGGCATTTCATCGGCCATTGCCGAAACTCCGTTGTCCAGGAACAGCGGGTTTAGCCGGAAATACGATGAGGTGCACTCGGTCTTTTAGTTTCGCGGGGCCATCTAGATCGTCACTTGCGTGCCGACCTCCACCACGCGTCCGGTGGGTATCTGGAAATAGTCGGTAGCGTCGTTAGCCACGCGAGTGAGGCCAATAAACAGGCGATCCTGCCAATGCGGCATACCGGAATGGGCAGCGGGTTTGAGGGAACGCCGCGACAGAAAGAATGACGTCGACATGATGTCAAACTGCCAGCCGAGCTTGCGCGCGATCGCCAGGGCTTTCGGCACGTTTGGCGTTTCCATGAAGCCGAAACGCAGCACCACCCGCGAAAACGTTTTCCCAACTGGCTCGATGCGCACTCGCTCCGCGGGATCAACACGAGGCGCATCGGCGGTCTCAATTGTAAGGATGACGTTCTTCTCGTGCAGGACTTTATAGTGTTTGAGGCTGTGCAGCAGGGCGGTTGGCGCGCTAACTGGATCGCTAGTGAGAAATACCGCAGTTCCCGGCACCCGCGCCGGTGGTTTCTTTTCCAAACTCTTTACGAGAGATTCGAGCGGAGTTTCCTGACGCCGCGTTTTCTCGAACAAGAGGCGGCTGCCGCGCCGCCATGTATACATAACCGCCATCACTAAAGCGCCCAGCGCGAGGGGCATCCATCCGCCTTCCACGATTTTGAGCAGGTTAGCGGACAGGAACGTAAAATCGATGAACAAGAAGGGCAGCATCAGCGCCAAAGCTCCGATCAATGGCCAATGCCAAACCCGCCATATCACCACGATGGCCATCATGGCCGTGACCACCATAGTGCCAGTTACCGCGATCCCGTAAGCCGAGGCGAGTGCGCTTGAGGAGCGGAACAATGCAACCAGCAACAGCACGCCGATCAAGAGCAGCGTGTTGACGCGCGGCATATAAATTTGCCCGAACAAAGCTTCCGAGGTGTGACGTATTTCCAGCCGTGGCAAAAGGCCGAGCTGAATCGCCTGTCGCGTCAGTGAATACGCGCCGGTGATCACAGCCTGGCTGGCGATGACTGTAGCCGCCGTGGCGAGCAGCACCATCGGCAGCAGCGCCCAATCCGGGTAAAGCAGAAAGAATGGATTCTCGACGGATTTCGGATTGGCGAGCACCAACGCGCCCTGCCCCAAATAATTGACAGTGAGCGCAGGGAGCACGACGACCAACCATGCGAAACGGATCGGACCGCGGCCAAAATGGCCAAGATCCGCATAGAGCGCTTCCGCGCCGGTCACCACCAGAAAAACGGCACCAAGTGTATAAAAACCAACGAGGCCGTGATGGAGCAGGAAGCTCACTCCGTACCACGGATTGAATGCGAACAGCACCGTCGGGTATTGCCCGATATGCCAGATGCCGGCGGCGGCAATGGCGCAAAACCAAAACAGCGTGACCGGGCCAAAGAACGCGGCGACGCTCGCGGTACCGCGCGACTGCACCATAAACAGTATGACGAGGACGAGCACCGTGAGTGGCACCACGTAGGCGTCAAACGCCGGTGTCACAACTTTCAACCCCTCAACTGCCGAGAGGACCGACAGTGCCGGCGTAATGATGGCGTCGCCGTAAAACAGTGCGCCGCTAATTATTCCAAGGAGGATCACAACGCCGCCGCGGCGCATGAGCGAGCGAGATGCAAGCGCCATCAAAGCAAGCGTGCCGCCCTCACCCTTGTTGTCAGCGCGCAGCAGGATCAACACATACTTGGCGGTTACGACCAGAAACAGCGCCCAGATGATCAGGGAAAGTATGCCGAGAACAATCGGCTGACTCGCGGGATTTCCTGTTCCCGTCGCCGCGAGTACCGCCTCGCGGAAGGCGTACAGAGGGCTTGTGCCGATGTCGCCATAGACGACGCCAATACTGCCAAGCGCGAGTGACCAAAAGCCGACCTTGGCCGGTGCGTCGCCACCCTCAGCGGCCGCAATCGAGCCGCCGGGGACGGCGGCAATGCTACGGGACATAGGTTGCCTTGGGATTTTGCGATGCAAAAATTCTATTGGGACGCGGCTTATAACTCCCCCATCTTCGGCTCAGCACCGTCATTTTCGCAATCCAATTCGCCGAGGCATGCAAAAATTGCAGTCTGCGCCAAGTGATCCTGCAAAAAAAGGCTTAGTGAAAGGCCGCTAGACCGTCACCTGCGTACCCACTTCCACCACTCGGCCAGTCGGAATCTGGAAGAAGTCGGTCGCATCGCTCGCCGACCGAGCCAGCGCGATGAATAAATGATCCTGCCAGGACGGCATGCCCGATTTCGCCGAGGGTTTGAGCGCACGCCGCGACAGGAAGAAGGACGTCGACATGATATCAAACTGCCAACCGTGCTTGCGTGCGATAGCCAACGCTTTCGGTACGTTAGGTTGTTCCATGTAGCCGAACTTCAACGACACGCGCGAAAAATGTTTCGACATCGGCGTGATCCGCACCCGCTCCTCTTCCGGCACCCGAGGCGTGTCGGCCGTGACAATCGTGAGGATGACATTGTTCTCGTGCAGCACTTTGTTGTGCTTGAGATTGTGTAGCAGTGCGGTCGGCGCAAATTCCGGATCACTAGTCAGGAACACTGCCGTGCCCGGTACAAAATGCGGCGGTTTCTTCTCCAAACTTCGAAATAGAGTGTCGAGCGGCACTTCGGTTCGTCGCGTCTTATTGACCAGGATTCCAGTCCCGCGCCGCCACGTCAGAATCAGCAGCACCATACTTGCGCCGAACAATAGCGGTGCCCAGGCGCCCTCGAACAACTTGAGAAAGTTGGCCGAAAAGAACACCACGTCGACGATCACAAACGGCGCAATCAACAGCGCAGTTTGCCAAAGAGGCCACCGCCATCCTTTCCAGATCACTACAAATGCAAGTATCCCGTCAACAACCATGGTCGTCGCAACCGCAATACCGTAGGCGGAGGCGAGCGCGCTCGAAGTGCGAAACAAACCGACCAGAAGGAGCACGCCGATCATCAGCGAAATTGTCACGCGCGGGATATAGATTTGGCCAACATGCGAAGCCGATGTGTGCAAGATAGCCAGCCGTGGCAACAGACCGAGCTGGATCGCCTGGTGCACGAGTGAATAGGCGCCAGTGATAACCGCCTGGCTCGCGATAACCGTTGCGGCCGTTGCCAACACGATCATCGGCAGCAGGAAAGTCTCGGGTACCAGCCTGTAAAATGGGTTCTCGATCGCAGCGGGGTCGGCCAAAACCTTCGCGCCTTGACCGAAATAGTTAATCAGCAGCGCGGGCAATACGAGACCAAGCCACGCGACCTGGATGGGCTTCCGTCCGAAGTGGCCGAGATCGGCATAAAGTGCTTCGCCACCGGTGACGACAAGGAATACCGCGCCAAGCGTGACCAACCCGACCGCGCCATGATGGATGAGGAAGTCGATACCGTAAAACGGATTGATGGCAGCAAGGACGGTCGGATCATCGCGAATATGCAGGGCACCGGCAATCGCAATCGACAGGAACCATACGACCATGATCGGGCCGAACATCGCCGCAACTTTCGCGGTGCCGCGACTTTGCGCAGCGAACAGGGCAATGAGAATGATGACAGTGAGCGGCACAACAAATTCGGTGAACGCAGGACTTGCTAGTTTGAGCCCTTCGACCGCAGAGAGCACCGAGATCGCCGGAGTGATTACGGAGTCACCAAGAAACATCGAGGCGCCAATTACGCCAACGATGAAAACGAAAGCGGTGCGCCGGCCAAGCGCACGAGTCGCCAGCGCAGTAAGCGAAAGCGTGCCCCCTTCCCCGTTATTGTCAGCGCGCAGCAGGATCAGGACGTATTTGAGCGTTACCGTGATGATGAGTGCCCAGACGATAAGCGAAAGTACGCCAAGCACGACGGCACGACTAACAACGTGGTCGCTGCTCGCCGCGATCGCGGCTTCGCGAAAGGCGTAAAGCGGACTTGTCCCGATGTCGCCATAGACAACGCCGACGCTGCCGAGTGCCAGTGGCAAGAGCCCTGGAGGCGCGTCATGCACTGTGTGCGCGGACGCCGGGGTTTGGTTCGCGCCGTCACTCATTGAAAATTGCCGTGGTCTGCCGATCGGTGAAGGCGGGCCTTATATCACCGCGCGAGCCCGGAGAATACCGGGCGTATCGTCTCCGATTGAGCGGGATCGCCCGAAAGCCAACTGGTTCCGCGCCTAAGGCGTCAGATCGGCTGGCAGCGGCGGTTCCTCCCGCATCAGAGTGATGGTCACCCGGCGGTTTGGCGACATGTAGGGATCGTCCGGAAACAGAGGGTCCGTATCGGCCTTGCCGGCCACCATAAAAATATTTCCCGACGGCACGCCCTCCGTATCCAAAATTTGGCGCACGGCGTTGGCGCGATCGGCAGAGAGTTCCCAAGGCCCATAACCCGGCTTCGGCGGTACTTTGCTCGTAGAGGTATGGCCGACGATGGAAAGGCGGTAGGGCATCGCTTTAAGTTGCGGAGCGATTTTCTGGATCAGTTTGCGTGTACGCTCGTAAGGCTCCTTGGCGGCGTCGGGAAACATCGAGCGCCCATCTTGGTCGACAATCTCGATATTGAGACCCTGCTTGGTCTCCTCGAGCATAATATTTTTCGACGCCTCTGTAATCTCGGGCATCTCTTGCAGAGCCTGCCGTAGCGAGGCCGACGCTAGTGCAAATTTCCGGTCCTCTTTGAAACGAGCGCCATAGGCGCGTTGGCGATCGTGCTCGTCGGGCGATGGCGTTGCCGAGGCTTCCGATGGATCAATATTAGCCGAGTTTTTAAGTCTTGGACGCGTCGGCAAGCCGAGAACTTCGATGATGCCCGAATAGCGCACGCGATCCTGAACGCCAAAGGCGTCGCGCATTGAACCGGCGACAACCTGAAGCTTGGCTTGGTCCTGGGTGGAAAAGGCAACCAGCATCACGAAAAAGCTGACGAGCAACCCCATCAGATCGGCGAAGGTGACGAACCACCCGTGACCGCCACCGTGACCTGCTTCCTTACGTCTCGCCATCAGATACTTTCAAACGCCCCGTACTAAGCTGGTACCGCTTCCGCCGCATTTTCCGTGTCTTCTTCTTCACTGTGGCGATGCTTCTCGGGCAGATAGGCGAGCAGCATCTCGCGCACGAGGGTCGGACTCTTGCCTTCGCGGATCATCAGAATTCCGTCGATGATCAGAGTACGGTTGATTTCCTCGTCCACCAATTTGAGATGCAGCTTGTCGGCGATCGGAAGGCAGAACATGTTGGCAAGAGCGGCGCCGTAGAATGTCGCCAAAAGTGCGCCCGCCATGAACGGGCCGAGCTTGGACGGGTCGGTCATGTTGGCGAACATCTGCACCATGCCGATCAAGGTACCAATCATTCCGAAAGCCGGCGCGCAGTCGCCGACGGCGCGGTAGATTTTCTGGCCCTCGTCGAGATGGGTGAGGAAGTTGTCGCGGTCGCGCTCGAGATTGTCGCGAATGAAATTGCCGTCGTAACCATCAGCGACGAAACGGACACCTTTCGCGAGGAACGGATCATCGATCTCGATCTTTTCCAGACCGATCGGTCCCTCTTTGCGTGCAACTTCCGCCAACCCCGCTATCTCATCAACCAATTCGCGCTGGCTCATGCGCCGCAGTGTGAAAGCGAACTTGGCGCCGAGCGGCAGCCCGTGAAAAATTGAGCCGAGCGGGAAGCGGATCAGCGTGGCGGCGAAGGATCCGCCGAAAATAACGATGAACGCATGTTCGCTGACGAACATTTGCAGGTCGCCGCCCATCATAATCACGAGGCCGACGACAGCGCAGCCGAACAGCAGGCCTAGACCGGTCGCAATATCCATTACTCACCACCCGACGCACAGGCACTCCCGGACGAACCGGGTCCCGTGACGACCCTAGACTGGCGCTGTTAAGAGGGGGTAAAGGCTAACCGTTCGTGAAAGAAAAAACGCCCGCAAAAGGTCGCCAATTCGTGACCGGTCGCTGAAAAGCTGCAAAAATTGCTGCAAAATGGCAACAAATTCCCAAGGCCCCCGTCTCGGGCCTTAAAATAATCGGAGGAGTGCGACCCATGCGTGAGATCGGCCATTTCGTAGGCGGCAAGCCGGTTAAGGGAGATTCTGGGCGCTTTGGCGATGTCTTCGATCCCAACACCGGCGAAGTCCAGGCCAGGGTCGCGCTCGCCAAACGCTCCGAAGTCGAGCACGCCATCGCGAATGCACAAGCAGCTCAGCCAGGCTGGGCCGCGACCAATCCGCAACGTCGCGCCCGGGTCATGTTCAAATTTCTCGAACTCGTTCAGAAGGAATTCGATGCCCTCGCCAAGCTTCTCTCCTCAGAGCACGGAAAGACAATTCCCGACGCACGCGGCGATATCCAGCGCGGCATTGAGGTGGTGGAATTTGCGTGCGGGATTCCGCACTTACTGAAGGGCGAATTCACCGAAGGCGCCGGACCGGGAATTGATCTGTATTCGGTCCGACAGCCCTTGGGCATCGTCGCGGGTATCACGCCGTTTAATTTTCCGGCAATGATCCCGATGTGGAAATTCGCGCCAGCGATCGCCTGCGGTAACGCCTTTATCCTTAAGCCATCGGAACGCGATCCTTCCGTTCCGATCCGTCTTGCCGAATTGATGATCGACGCCGGCCTGCCTGCCGGCATACTCAATGTACTCAACGGCGATAAGGAAGCGGTCGATACGCTACTCACTGACCCGCGCGTGATGGCAATCGGTTTTGTCGGTTCATCGGCGATCGCGGAATACATCTATTCGACCGGCTGCGCTCATGGCAAGCGCGTACAATGTTTCGGCGGTGCCAAGAACCATATGATTGTGATGCCTGACGCCGACATGGACCAGGCAGTCGATGCCCTGGTTGGAGCGGGCTACGGTTCTGCGGGAGAGCGCTGCATGGCCGTCTCGGTGGCGGTGCCGGTTGGTAAAAAAACTGCCGATATTCTGGTCGAGAAACTTATCCCGCGTGTCGAGAGCCTGAAGATCGGCCCGTCGAACGATCCACAAGCCGACTATGGACCGCTGGTGACCAAGAGCGCCCTAAATCGTGTGAAAGATTATGTCGACATCGGTGTGAAGGAAGGCGCCAAACTCGTAGTTGATGGCCGCGGTTTCAAGCTGCAAGGCTACGAAAACGGAAATTTCATGGGCGGTTGTTTGTTCGACGATGTGAAGCCGAGTATGCGAATTTACAAAGAGGAAATCTTCGGACCCGTACTCTCCGTTGTGCGCGCGAAGGACTATGAAGAAGCTGTGCGGCTTCCTTCCGAACATGAGTACGGCAACGGCGTCGCTATCTTCACACGCGACGGTGACGCCGCACGCGATTTCGTCAACCGTGTGCAGGTTGGAATGGTGGGCGTGAATTTCGCAATCCCGGTTCCCCTCGCCTACCATACCTTCGGCGGCTGGAAGCGCTCCGGCTTTGGCGACCTCAACCAGCACGGGCCAGATTCGATTCGTTTTTACACGAAGACCAAGACCATCACTTCGCGCTGGCCAACCGGCACGAAGGAGGGCGCGGAGTTCGTGATTCCGACCATGAAGTAAGGCGCGGGGGATGACTGTTGTCAGGGCCGCAATCGGCTTCCTTGCCGTCTTGACGTTGACTGCCTGCGCCGGCGAACAATTATCGCTCGACTCTGCCCCTGCGCCAGCGGACTCCTCGATACCAGGCCGTTGGATCTTGAGCACCCCGAATGCACCCTCATGCGGCCTGGAACTTGGGGGCGCTTCAGGCGCGCGTAGTGGCAAAGTCGCGCCCGATGGTGGTTGTCCCGGCAGCTTCTATATGAGCCGGCGCTGGTCGATGGAGGGTGATGGTCTCACGATCGCTGATAATGACAATCGGCCGCTCGCACAATTTAAGTCCACCGGTACAAGTTTCGAGGGTCGATCCGCCGCTGGCACACCTGTTACGCTGGCACGTTAGGTCACAGTCAAGCTTGGAGCCCTTATGTCGGAGTATCAGCTTTATTGCTTCGCCCAATCCGGCAACGCTTATCGTGCCGCATTGATGCTCAATCTGATTGGTGCGGACTGGGCACCTGTCTGGATCGATTTTTTCGGCAAGGGCGTCCAGCGTTCGCCCGAGTACCGCACCGATGTGAACGAGATGGGTGAAGTGCCAGTGCTCGTGCACGGTAAGAAAAAGCTGACGCAGTCAGGTGTGATCCTCACGTATCTCGCGAGGCGGAGCGGAAAATTCAAGCCTGAGAACGAGGACGAAGAATTAGAAGCATTGCGCTGGATGATTTTCGACAATCAAAAGGTCAACGGTTTCCTTGGTCCATTTCGCTTTCTGAAGAATTTTGCGAAGCCCGCAGGCGACCCGGCAGTGCTGGCGTTTCTCAAGGGCCGCATCGAAGGAAATCTCGCTATCGTCAACAAACGGCTGGTCGAACGGCAGTTCCTCGTGAGCAACAAACCGACTATCGCCGATATTTCGATGGCCGCCTATCTCTACTACCCGCCCGAGGAATTCGGTTTCGATATCGCCAAGGAGCATCCGGCGATCGGCGCCTGGCTCGATCGCATGAGGGCGCTACCAGGGTGGAAGCATCCCTATGAACTCATGCCCGGCTTTCCCCTTGGGAAGAACTGATTTCAGTTCAGGCGCGCTGGGCGATCATCGTCTGGCTCACGGGCAGGACCAGACGGGATTGCTGATGCACTTGCAGACGCTGTCGTCGTTGTGGCGGCAGTGGGCGCGTCCTTGCGTTGATATTCGCGATAAGACAGCCAACCCAATGGTAAACACGCGAGGTAAGCAAGCGTGCCCATTGTGAGCACCTGCCAAGGGTAACTGACCAGCAAGGCAAAAAACAAAACAACCATAACAAAAACCGGCAATACCATTTCTGGGGGCACGCGTTTGCCCACGCGTTTTCCGGAAAAAACCGGCAAGCGAGATACCATCAAAACTGCGATCAGCAAGGTGTAGAAGAAGGTAAGCCATACTGTAACGAGGCCAACCGACACACCGAGAAAACTAAGGTAGATCGGCAGCAACACCGTGATAGCTCCCGCTGGAGCCGGGATGCCGGTGAAGAAATTTCCCGCCCATATCGGTCTATTAGGATCGTCGATCATAACGTTGAAGCGCGCGAGCCGTAATCCTGCGCAAATCGCAAAAACCAACGCGGCGATCCAGCCGGCCGATTTCAGTTCGTGCAAACCCCAAAAATAAAGGATCAACGCCGGCGCCACGCCGAAATTGACGAAATCGGCGAGGCTGTCGAGCTCAGCACCGAAGCGCGAGGTACCTTTGAGCATCCGCGCGATGCGCCCATCGATCCCGTCAAGCAGCGCGGCAAACACGATCGCGGCCAGTGCCAGGTCGAGTTTGTCTTCGACCGATAGGCGTATTGCAGTCAGGCCCGCGCACAAGGCGAGCAAAGTGATGAGATTGGGAAGCAGCGTACGCACCGGGATCGCCTTGAAACGGCGGCGGAAGGGCGGCGGTGCGGGGTCGAACGGCGGGAATACCATGTTCCAACTATAGCCGCTTGCTGCTTGCAGGGTAGAAAAGACTGTCGGGATAGTAAGCAGATAGTCGCGCCAAAATTATGGGCAATAGCCGCAGCAATTTTTCCCCATAGTTTCAATTAGATCGGATCGGCAGTTGGCTGCCGGTCTTCACCATCATAATTACAATGGTGCGTTGACCGGAATTCTGGCTGGTCGCCCTTAAGCCCATGCGCAAACGATACGCTGCGGGAAAATAAACGACGTATGCGCGACCGGGCGGCCTCAACCCGTTCGGTACGCTCTGGCGTCGGCAACCCCGCGCAAATCCGCGAGTACCGTTTCGCCCGCGATTGATGTTTGGCCCACCGCGACAAGCGGCGGCGTGCCATCCGGCAGATAAACATCGACTCGGGACCCAAACCGGATCATGCCCAAGCGCTGCCCCGTATTTATGGAATCGCCGGTGCGCACGAAGCAGACGATGCGTCTGGCGACGAGACCGGCGATTTGCACCACGGCGATGCGCGCACCAGCGGTCGCAATCACCATCGAGTTGCGCTCATTATCGGCGCTCGCCTTGTCGAGGTCGGCGCTAAAGAATTTGCCCGGTCGATAGACGATTTTCTCGATCTTACCGGCGACCGGGCTGCGGTTTACGTGGCAGTCGAACACGCTCATGAAGATCGAAATGCGTGGTAACGGTTTGCTGCCGAGGCCGAGATCTGACGGCGGGGCGGCGCTGGTCACTTGGCTCACGCGGCCATCGGCCGGCGCTATCACGATTCCGTCACGCACTGGCGTTACCCGCGGCGGATCGCGGAAGAAATAGGCGCACCAGATCGTCGCCAACGTACCGAGCCAGCCCAGCGGGCTCCACAACCAAAACAGCACAAGGCTTATGAACGCGAAAGCGCCGATGAAGGGATAACCCTCCGGCGTGACTGGAACGATTTGCGAGCGAATCGAATCGTAGATCGACATCCGCGTATACTACTCCGCCGCGTCGGCGGGCGCTTCGAGCGTCGCCTCAGGCGCCACGGCCGCCGCGGTGATGGCATCCTCGATTGGCGGCGGATTGCGATTGGGCGCCTCCTGATCCTCGCCGGCGAGGGCAAGCTTCTCGCGCGCCTCTTCGGCCTCACGCTGACGATTCCACATACTGGCATAAAGGCCATTCGCGGCTAGGAGCGCATAGTGCGTGCCGCGCTCAACGATCTCGCCCTGGTCCAGCACGATGATCTCGTCGGCCCCCACAATGGTCGAGAGACGATGCGCGACCACCAGTGTGGTGCGGTTGCGCGAGACCCGTTCAAGCGCGTCTTGAATTTCCTTTTCAGTATGGCTGTCGAGCGCCGACGTCGCCTCGTCGAGCACCAGAATGGGAGGTGCTTTAAGGATCGTACGCGCGATGGCCACCCGCTGCTTCTCCCCGCCTGACAGCTTGAGTCCGCGCTCGCCGACCTCCGTGTCGTAACCCTTGGGCGCAATCCGGATGAGAGGATCGATCTGCGCCAATTTCGCCGCCTCCTCTACTTCCGCATCGGTCGCTTCCCAGCGACCGTACCGAATGTTGTAGCGAATCGTATCGTTGAACAGCACAGTATCCTGCGGCACCATGCCGATCGCTTGGCGGAGCGACTTCTGTGTAACCTTGGCGATGTCTTGGCCGTCGATTGAAATGCGCCCGCCAGACAAATCGTAGAATCGAAACAAAAGTCGCGAAATCGTCGACTTGCCCGCACCGGAAGGACCCACCACCGCCACAGTTTTTCCTGCCGGCACCTCGAAGCTGATGCCTTTGAGAATGCGGCGCGTCGGCTCATAGGCGAAGCTGACATCTTCAAAACGAATATTGCCGGCGGCTACCTTCAGTGGCGGGGCGCCCGGTGCGTCCTTGATCTCCGGCTCGCGCGCCAAAATCGAGAACATAATCTCAATGTCGGTAACCGCCTGCTTGATCTCGCGATAGACCATGCCCATGAAATTGAGCGGCTGGTATAGCTGGATCATCATGGCGTTGATCAGCACGAAATCGCCGACGGTCTTGCTGCCGGCGCGGATCTCGAACGCGCACATCACCATGACGGCAGCGAGCCCGACAGTGAAGATGACCGCTTGCCCGGCGTTGAGTACCGCGAGCGAAGTATAGGCGTGAACGCTGGCATCCTCGTAGCGGGCCATGGCGCGGTCGTAGCGCATAGCTTCGCGTTCTTCAGCGGAAAAATATTTCACTGTTTCGTAGTTCAACAGCGAGTCGACTGCTTTGACGTTAGCGTCGGTATCGCTGTCATTCATCTTACGACGTATTCCAATGCGCCATTCGGTGGCATGGTATGTATAGGTCATATAAACGACAACTGTGGCCACGATCGCCGCCACATAGCGCCAATCGAATTGCCACATCAGCACTACGACGATAAAGGCGAGTTCGACGATCGTCGGAGACAATTGCAGGATCACCATACGCACGATGGTTTCGATGCCGTTGCGGCCGCGTTCGAGGACGCGCGTCAGGCCGCCGGTCTTGCGCTCGAGATGGAAACGCAACGAGAGCTCGTGCATGTGCACGAAAGTACGGTACGCCAGCCTGCGCACAGCGTTCATCGCCACCTTGGCAAACAATCCGTCGCGCAACTGAGTGAGCGCCGCCATCAGGATGCGCATGCCCCCATACGCGATCGTCATCGCGATCGGCGCGGCTATTGCCCATAACAGCCAATCAGAAGCCGCGAATGGCGCTGTGCCGTTGCCGGCAAGCGCATCGGTGGCCCATTTGAAGGTGAAGGGCACGGCCATGGTCGCAAGCTTCGCGGCCAGCAATAGGACGAGAGACCCCATCACCCGCAACTTCAGGTCCCTTCGATCTGAAGGCCAGATATAGGGCCAGAGGTGAATGATGGTCGTGAGCAGGGCGCCGCGGTTCGCGGACACGCGCGATTCGCCACTAGATGCCCGATGATGGTGATGGTCACTCATTCAGGGTCTTCATATAGGGGGATTCTGGCCAGTATTCACCCTGCCCGCCGATTTCGTGCGGCCGTTCAGGCGCCGCCTTGACGATGCCGCAAGTGCAATGCACATGCATACCCATGAACAGAAGCGAAAAATCCAGCAAAATCCTAAAAATTTGCGTCTATTGCGGCTCCGGACCGGGCACCGATCCGGCGTTCGTCGACAGTGCCCGAGCTTTCGGCGCCATCCTCGCGAAAAACGGCATTGGCCTGGTCTTCGGTGGGGGCTCCATCGGCATGATGGGCACACTCGCAAAATCGGTGCTTGAGCACGGCGGCGAAGTGACTGGCATCATCCCCGAATTCCTGGTCGCCCGCGAACATGCAATGCGTGGCGCCGACAATCTGATTGTCACCCGCGACATGCATGAGCGAAAACGCAAGATGTTCGAAATGGCGGACGCGTTCGTGGCTATGCCGGGTGGCATTGGAACGCTCGAGGAAGTAGTGGAGCAGATCACCTGGGTGCAGCTCGGCCGCCATCGTAAGCCGATCCTCCTTGCCAACATCAAGGGGTTTTGGAATCCGCTTTGCGCCCTTATCGATCATATGAAAAGACTTGAATTCATCCGCGGCGATCTCAACTTCGATCTGCTCGTCGCCGATAAGGTCGCAGACATTCTTCCGACGCTGCAAAGTGCGGCTGATGCGGTGCCCGAAGAAGAAAAGGAAATGTCGGCGGTGACGGCCGACCGGCTGTAGTCTTTATACGAATGTCACGGCCTCAATCCGGTTGCCGTCGGCATCGCGGATAAAAGCAGCATAATAGCGATCATGATACTGCGCGCGAAGGCCTGGGGCGCCATCGGAGGTACCGCCACCGGCAAGCGCGGCGGCATGAAAAGCATCGACCATTTCGGTTGATGCGGCCCTCAGGCAGATATGCACGCCACCGTCAGCAGTCACCGACGTCATTTCGGGACGACCATTGATCCAAAACTCGGGGTACTTTTTGCCATAGCCGATGGCGGCGTCCGGCCACTCGCGCAGTTTACTAAATCCAAGTGGCGCCAGCAGCGCGGTGTAGAAAACTTCGGCCGCCTTGATATTGCTGACCGCAATGGAGATATGATCGATCATTATCTGCCGAAGGTGATGACACTATGCAGGCGCGCCGGATTTTACGAGCTTGAAGACGATGGAATCCATCAAGGCCTGGAATGAAGCGTCGATAATGTTGGCCGACACACCGATTGTGGTCCAGCGATCGCCGGTCTCGTCTTCGCTCTCGATCAGCACGCGGGTCACCGCCTCGGTGCCAGCATTGAGGATCCGCACCCGATAGTCGGTGAGTTTAAGCCCCGCGATGTATTTCTGATATTTTCCGAGATCCTTGCGTAGCGCGAGGTCGAGCGCGTTGACCGGACCATTGCCTTCCGCCGCCGAGATCATGTTGTCGTCGCCGACCTTCACCTTGACCACCGCCAATGTCACGGTGACACGTTCGCCTTTGGCATTGTTGCGCTGCTCGACGTTGACGTCGAACTGGGTGACGTCGAAATAGTTCGGCACCTTGCCGAGCGTACGCCGCGCCAGCAGCTCGAAAGAAGCATCCGCGGCCTCATAGGCGTAGCCAATCGCTTCACGCTCTTTCACGATCTCCAAGAGCCGCCCAATGCGCGGGTCATCCTTGTCGGCCTTGATACCGATCCGCTCGAGCTCCGCCAGCACATTGGATTTGCCGGCCTGTTCCGACACGAGCACCTTGCGCCGATTGCCAATAGTCTCAGGCGCAACGTGCTCGTATGTCGCCGGGTCCTTCATGATTGCGGAAGCATGGATGCCAGCCTTGGTCGCGAAAGCGCTTTCGCCCACATATGGCGCGTGCCGGTTGGGCGCCCGGTTGAGCCGCTCGTCGAGCGCATGGGAAACGTGGGCGAGTTTCTTGAGCGCGGCCTCGTTCACGCCAATATCAAAATGGTCGGAGAACTCGGGCTTCAATTTGAGGGTCGGGATGATCGAAACGAGATTGGCGTTGCCGCAACGCTCGCCTAGACCGTTGAGCGTACCCTGGATCTGGCGCGCGCCGGCGCGCACGGCGGCGAGCGAATTGGCCACCGCCTGCTCGGTGTCGTTATGGGCATGAATGCCGACATGATCGCCGGGGATCGCCTTCACCACTTCGCCGACGATTTTCTCGACTTCATCGGGAAGCGTGCCACCATTGGTGTCGCACAGGACGACCCAGCGGGCGCCTTCTTCGTAAGCGGCTTTGGCGCAGGCCAGCGCGTATTTCGGATTGGCCTTGTAGCCATCGAAGAAATGCTCGCAGTCGAGCAGCACTTCCCTGCCCTTGGCCTTGGCGGCGCGGACGCTGTCGCGGATCGAAGCGACATTTTCTTCGTTGGTCGTCTCCAGCGCGACCTTGACATGATAATCCCAGGATTTGGCGACGAAACAGATGGCGTCGGCCTTGGCCTCGAGCAGCGCGGCAAGACCGGGATCGTTGGAGGCGGATCGGCCTGGCCGCCGCGTCATGCCGAATGCCGTGAAGGTTGTATCGAGCTCGTGGTCCTTGGCGAACAGCTCGGTATCGGTTGGATTGGCCCCCGGGTAACCGCCTTCGACATAGTCGATGCCCAGATCATCGAGCATCTCGGCGATGGCCAGCTTGTCGGCGAGCGTGAAATCGACGCCATTGGTCTGCGCGCCGTCGCGCAGCGTGGTGTCGAAAAGATAGAGGCGTTCCTTCGGCATGGCGGTTCTCACCAAAGGTAATAATTCGAGAGCAATGCGATGGCGATCACAATTGCGATGACACCCATCACGACATGGTGGCGTTTCATAGGTGTCCTTACGTCAACCGGTAGACGACATAGAGCGCGATCAGTACGGCGACGGCAAGCACACCGTACTTAAGCACGATGTAGTAGAGCCAATGACGCGGGAACGGCGTGTCGGGTTTGGTCATGAAGCCTCCCGTTTGGCGGCAAGTTGCTTGTGCAGGGTGGTGTTGGCGAGCCATTCGTCGCCAATGGAAACCGTATTGCGCTGCTGGGCGACATAGCCGCGTTTCTCGAAGAAGCCGCGGGCGTTGTCGCTCGCATCAACGAACAGTTTCGGCGCGCCGCGCGCGCCGGCGAGCTTTTCGAGAGCATCGATCAGCATGGCACCAACCCCCTGCCCTGCGGCGGCTGGATGCACGTAAAGCATGTCGATCTTGTCTTTACCTTCGAGCGAGGTGAAGCCGACCGGCGACCCTTCCATCGTGGCAACCAGCGTCAGTTCGCCAGCGAGCTTTTTGCCGAACGCGATCGTGTCGTCGGCCATGGAGGCCCATGCGTCCTGCTGCGCCGCGGTGTAATCCTCTTCAGTCAACCCCTCAATGCTGTCGCGGAAGATTTCGCGCAGCAGCGGCGTATCGTCCGGCAGGAACGGCCGTAGGCCCAGCCTGGAATGCGCAACAGCCATCATCGACATCCCCATGGCACGGCGTCATGCCCGCGCTTGTCGCGGGAATCCACGTCTTTCTTACTTCTCGAGGAAGCAAGGCGTGGATGGCCGGGACAAGCCCGGCCATGACGGAGGAGAGTCATCGCGCGATCTCCCAGGTGGTGCCGTCCTTGGAGTCTTTGAGCACGACGCCCATAGCGGCGAGCTCGTCGCGGATGCGGTCAGATTCCTTGAAATCCTTTGCTTTGCGAGCGGCAGTTCGGGCGTCAACCAGGTTATTGACCGCGTCTTGGAATTCTTTGGGCATCAACGCACCAGCCGCCCGGCCGATTGCAGCGAAGTCTTTCCAAGACTTGAGTGAATGCGAGAATATGCCTAGAAAATTGCCAGCTTGGTGCAGCGCCTGGGCCGCTTTGAATTCACCTCTCCTTGCGCTTTCAGCAAGTTTGTACATTTCACCCAATGCCATCGGAGTATTCAGATCGTCGGCAAGCGCATTTGTGAAATCAGCGGGAGGCCCTTCAGCTGATCCAAACGATGTCTGGTGTTGATCTAATACATTCGCCCAGTTTCGTAATGTCTGCTCAGCTTCCTCTAGACCACGCACAGTCCAATCAATTGGCTGTCGGTAATGAGTCCGCAACATTGCGAGGCGAAGCGTCGGCCCATCCCACGAACGACCACCAAATTTGTTGCTGTTTAACAGATCGTGGATGGTAACAAAATTTCCGACCGACTTTGCCATCTTCTCGCCCTCGACCTGCAAGAAGCCGTTGTGCATCCAGTAGTTCGCCATCACCGGCGTATGGAAAGCGCAACGCGATTGCGCGATCTCGTTCTCGTGGTGCGGAAACACGAGGTCGATGCCGCCGCCGTGGATGTCGAAGGTCTCGCCCAGATGCTTCCATGACATGGCCGAGCATTCGATGTGCCAGCCTGGCCGGCCTGCCGTCTTGATGCCGGCGGGCGACGCCCATGCCGGCTCGCCTGCCTTCGACGGCTTCCACAGAACAAAATCCTGCGGATCCTTCTTGTAGGGTGCGACTTCGACGCGCGCCCCGGCGATCATTTCGTCGAGAGAGCGATTGGAAAGTTTGCCGTAATCCTTCATCGACGGCACATGAAACAACACATTGTCTTCCGCCACATAGGCATGCCCGGATTTCACAAGCCGTTCGATCAATTCCTTCATTGGCTCAATGTAAGCGGTCGCACGAGGTTCATGTGTTGGGTCGAGGCAGCCGAGCGCCTGCACGTCGCTATGAAAAATCTCGTAGGTTTCTTTCGTCAGCTCGCTGATGGAGATTCCGCGTTCGGCCGCGCGTGCATTGATCTTGTCATCGACGTCCGTGACATTGCGTACGTAGATAACGCGACCCTCACCCGGATACAGATGGCGCAGCAGCCGGAACAATACGTCGAACACGATGACGGGGCGCGCATTGCCGATATGGGCGAAGTCATAGACTGTGGGCCCGCACACATACATGCGCGCGCGCGACGGATCGATCGGCGTGAACACCCGCTTCTCGCGCGTCAGCGTATCGTAGAGCTTGAGTTCCATAGCAAATGACACCCGTCGGCCCCGCTGGCCGGGCGTCCTGCTATCTCAATCTTGAGAAAAGACGGCCGCAGCCAGCGTGATGCGCTAGCGAGTAATCTCCGGGCAAATGCCGCAGATATGGTTAAGGCCGTTCATGGGCGCACAATGATTTGTCGCGTCTCCATCGTCAAGGTCTTGCCCCAAGCGGTACAAAACACAGGAAAAAATCCATGACCAGGCACGGATCCACAACGTTAAGCCCCGCTTAACGATTTTGCTCACATTCTCGGAATCGGCGCTGGCTCGCCTAGCGCATACATATTCACGGGCACTTCTTCATGCGAACGGTTCTAGTCGGCCTCGCCGCTTTGGTCTGGTTTTCCAGCACTGCGCAGGCCGAGCGGCGCATGTTCATCATCGCCAACGACGCCGACGGCTATGGCATCGATCGCTGCCTCGCTTCCGGCGAACGGTGCGGCGAGGCGGTCGCCAATGCCTACTGCAAGACGCAGGCTTTTGCGCAGGCCTCGACCTTTCACAAGGTCGATCGCGGCGACACTACAGGCGCGTCTCCGACCGTCGTCTCGGACAGCTGCCACGATGACAACTGCAACGTTGTTGCCATCGTCTGCACGCGCTAGCCGCTTTCAACCCTGCAAGGCTGCCCACATCTCCCGATCACGGTCGGCAGTCCAGATGACCGGCCATTCGATGCCGCGCGCTTCGTCATAGGCGCGAGAGACACTAAACGGCAAACAATGCTCATAGATTGCGAAATTCTTGAACTTCGTATCCATCGTAAGACGAACAAAATCGAATGCTTCTTTCAGTGATCGGCCCTTGGCCACGCTCTCCTGGACTGAACTATAAAGAGTCGCAATAAAATCACTCGTCAGCTCGATCCCTTCCTTGACCATTTCGGTCGTTGCAAGCGCTGTGCCGCGTCCTGGCACCAACGCATTGGCCTGTAATTCGGCGAGGTGATCGAGCGTCGCGAGCCAATCGGTGAAGTGGGCATCGCCGCCATAGCAAGCCGACTTATATTCAACGAGATCCCCGGAAAATACGACGCCGGCGTCAGGAACGATCGCAATCACATCGCCCGCGGTATGCCCGCGCCCTATATGCATGATGCGGACTTCCCGCCGACCCAGCCAAACCGATGTTTGATCGGGGAACGTGATCGTCGGCCAGGTAAGGCCAGGAATGGTTTCGGCGCCACGAAAGAGACGCGGAAAACGAGCGATTTCTGAATCCATGTCCTCCTTGCCGCGCTCGGCGATCAGGCCGCGCGTGGCATCTGCGGCGAGGATGTCCACGCCCTTAAAGGCCGAGGCGCCCAGCGTACGCACCGCATGAAAGTGGGTCAGCAGGACATACTTGACCGGCTTGTCAGTCACTTTCGTAATGCGCGCTATGACATCGTCCGCCATTGCGGGTGTCGCCTGCGCATCGACGACCATCACTCCGTCGTCACCAACGATGACACCGGTATTCGGATCGCCCTCTGCGGTATAGGCGTAAAGCCCAGTTCCGATTTGGTCGAACGAGACCTTCTTCTCGCCGAGATCTTCGGTGGAAGCGAATGCAGTCACCGCGTTACACCTCACGTCCGATGAAGGCGTCGAGCGACCATGGCCCTCCGCCCCGTATGAGGAAATGGAAAACAACGATCGCCCAAAACAAAGGGTACTCGATACCGCGATTCTCCCATGCGAAGCCGAATTGCCAGTGATAGGTAACGATCGCAATCAGGAGAAAGCCGATGATCGGTGCGGCCACCAGCCGGGTCAGAAATCCGACGGCGAGACAAGCGCCGCACACCAACTCCACGGCACCGACGATATACGCCCAGAACAGCGCGTTTTCGAATCCCACGCTCTCGAGAAATTTCGCTGCGCCGGCAGTGTCCCCGAACAGAATTGGAAACCCATGGATCGCGAGCGATCCCCCGGCAACCATCCGGATCAACAGCTCGGTGATCGGTGCGAATGTGCGGTAGACGCAACCAAATGCCGGCACCAGCAGACGCGGTTGTTCCATAGCGACCCTCATTGCTGCGCTGTTACCGTAGCATGCCCGGCTGGGACCATATCGCCAATGGACGCCGTCCCGGGTAGATTGCGGCAGTGCAAGCCGGGGTCAAACCGTGAAACTCTATTCCTATTTTCGCTCCTCCGCCGCCTACCGGGTCCGCATAGCGCTCAATCTCAAAGGCCTCCCATATGAGATGGTGCCCATCCATCTGACAAAGGATGGCGGGCGACAGCACGCGTCGGAATTTCGTGCCGTCAACCCGCAGGCACGGGTGCCCGCGCTGGAGTTGTCGAACGGTGAGGTGCTGACCCAATCACTGGCAATCATTGAATATCTCGACGACATTCATCCCGAGCCGCCGCTGCTGCCGGCTGACGCTCTCGGGCGCGCCAAGTCGCGGGCAATTGCACAATTGATCGCATGCGATATCCACCCGCTCAACAATCTCATCGCGTTGCAATACCTGAGGCGGCAGCTCAAGCATGAGCAACCCGAAATTGACACCTGGTATCATCACTGGATCATCGAGGGCTTTACCGCGCTGGAAATGATGCTCGCGCCCGGGCCCTATGCCTGCGGAACCCATGTAACACTCGCCGACATTTGCTTGGTGCCGCAGGTTGCAAATGCACAACGGCTCAAAGTGCCCCTCGACAAATTTCCAAAAATCATAGGGGTGGACGCGGCCTGCATGAAGCTTCCGGCTTTCGACAAGGCAAGGCCGGAGAACCAGCCGGACGCCGAATGACGGCGGTCCGACCGTCTGCTAGACAACCGAGCCACCTCCCTTCTCCCTTTCACCATCAACGGGCAACACGTGATCGACAGCAAAATTGCACGCGTCGTCCTCTGGATGGTCGGCGCATTGCTCTCGTTCTCGGTGATGGCGGTCTCAATCCGCGAGCTATCCCGCTCCGGGTTGAGCATTTTCGAAATTCTTGCAATCCGTAGTGGCGTTGCGCTGCTCGTCCTTTTTGTCCTGTTGGCAGTGCGCCCCGATTTGCGCATTCATGCACGGCCGCGGCGCATGGGGCTCAACTTTTTCCGCAACACTGTGCATTATGCGTCCCAATACTCTTGGGCGCTCAGCCTCACTATGCTGCCACTTGCCACGGTGTTCGCGCTGGAATTCACAATGCCGGCCTGGACGGCGCTACTCGCCGTCTGGTTTTTGCACGAGCGTATGACTCCCAGCCGTCTCGGAGTCGTTGCGCTGGGGTTGATCGGCGTGCTTGTGATCCTGCGGCCGGGTATCGCGGGGTTCAATCCGGCAGCGATGTTGGTGCTGCTGGCGGCATTCGGCTACGCCATCACCATGATTACCACCAAACAGTTGACGATGACCGAGACTACCTTCGGCATCGTGTTCTGGATGGCGGTGATCCAGTTTCCACTCTCGCTTGTCGGTAGTGATTTGACTGTATTTTTGCATTTCGACACACGTCAAATTTTGCCCGCAATTGGCGTCGGCACGGCAGGGCTCACGTCACATTATTGTCTAAGCAATGCATTCCGCTCCGGAGACGCTACGTTGGTCGTGCCGCTGGATTTCATGCGTATTCCGCTCATCGCGGTGGTCGGTTGGGCATTTTATGGTGAGCGACTCGATATTTTCGTGCTGCTCGGCGCCCTGATCATCATTTCCGGGGTCCTTTGGAACCTGCGTTCTGAAGTCGCACGCGCGCACTGACAACAAGGCTCGCGCCATCGCGATTTCCGGACTAGAGTGCCCGCGCATGAGGGGATCGTCGCGCAGATTCGCAGCCGCGCTTGCAGCGACTCTATCCTGGCTTGCTGCGGCGCACGCCCAGTCGGCCAATCCTGCCTGCCAGCGGCTCGAAGCTCAACTGGCAAGTCTCGATCGGGGCAACGCCGATCCGGCGCGCGCCGAGCAGATTCGCCGCACGGAAGAGACGGTCAACCGCCAGCAATTCGATGTCGATCGACTGGTTGCGCAATCGCGCCGCATGGGCTGCGAAAGTTCCGGCTTCTTCTCGATCTTCAGCAATCCACCACGGCAATGCGGTGGGCTCAGCCGGCAGATCGATCAGCAGCGCAACGCGCTTGAGCGTATGCGGAGCGATCTGGAACGACTCAACGGCGGCACCACCGAGCGCGCCGCCCAACGGCGGGGGGTGCTGATCGCCCTGGGCGACAATGGATGCGGTCCGCAATATCGCTCCGCAGCCCTCGCCGCTCAGCAGGGTGGTTTCTGGGATCGTTTGTTTGGCGACAATGGCGGCGGTGGTGTGTTGTCAACGCCGCTCGGGCCAATGGGTGGGACCTTCCGCACGGTCTGCGTGCGTACATGCGACGGTTTTTATTTCCCGATTTCTTACTCGACCTCTTCGGATCGTTTTCGCGACGACGAACAAACGTGTCAGCGCATGTGTCCGGCAACTGAGGTTTCGCTCTACACCTATCACAATCCTGGCGAGGAA
>Ga0209068_10000299_pt1 | contig 27660 bp, 29 predicted proteins | sample ColStrG_CSR_2012_FD_187200 | JGI IMG/M metagenome (GOLD analysis project Ga0209068, IMG submission 187200) | Freshwater sediment microbial communities in response to fracking from Pennsylvania, USA - Cold Stream Run_MetaG_CSR_2012 (SPAdes)... | ecosystem: Environmental > Aquatic > Freshwater >...
GTGGGCATCCGGACAAGAGGCCGGACAGCCGCCCGGAGCGAGATCGCCAAGACCCTGGGTCTGCCAAGACCCTCGGTCGCCACGATCGCAGCTCCGAAAACATTGACCGGCAGCCGGAGGCGAAACCGGCGCACCTCGTTCTCAACGGGGGACGCGGCCTAAAGCAACGACGGAGCGGGCTTTTTTGGTCTCGTCGACCCTCCAAAGGTCGACACCGAAGAGGCTTGTTCACTCTTGCCAGGCGTGCGGACCGGGATCTCCCGCTCCAATCCAAGGCATCATTTGGGTGAGATAGCCGGCTCGCTGATCGTGTCTCCATCGCACGGCAGCGCAGGGCTCCTCACCTTCTGACGCCGAGCGGCTCGCGCCGCTCGCCCTTCAATTTGGCCGCAAGGCCCGTTGAACATTGGTGAGGAACATATCGATGACCCAGCGCATCCGCGACTTCCTGCGCAATCGCCGTGACGACAGCCCGTGCCTGGTCGTCGATCTCGACGTCGTCCGCGACAACTACCGGACCTTCGCCCACGCGCTGCCGGACAGCCGGGTCTTCTACGCCGTGAAGGCGAACCCGGCGCCCGAGTTGCTTTCGCTGCTGGTCTCGCTCGGCTCGTGCTTCGACACCGCCTCGGTCGCCGAGATCGAGATGGTGCTCGCCGCCGGCGCCGCGCCCGATCGCATCTCTTTCGGCAACACGATCAAGAAGGAGCGCGACATCGCGCGCGCCTATGCGCTGGGCGTGCGGCTGTTTGCCGTCGACTGCAAGCCCGAGGTCGAGAAGATCGCCCGGGTGGCACCCGGCGCCCGGGTGTTCTGCCGGATTCTGTTCAGCTGCGCGGGCGCCGAGTGGCCGCTTTCGCGCAAGTTCGGCTGCGATCCGGAGATGGCCATCGACGTGCTCGAGCACGCACACCGGCACAGCCTCGAAGCCTATGGGGTGTCGTTTCATGTCGGCTCGCAGCAGCGCCGCACGCAGGCCTGGGACGAGGCGCTCAAGTCGGCCGCGGCGGTGTTTCGCGCCTGCGCGGAGCGCGGGATCAATCTGTCGATGGTCAATCTCGGCGGCGGCTTCCCGACCAAGTACCTCAAGGAGGTGCCGTCGGTGGACGCCTATGGCCGCTCGATCTTCCGGGCGCTCCGCAAGCATTTCGGCAACCGCATCCCGGAGACGATCATCGAGCCGGGCCGCGGCATGGTCGGCAACGCCGGCGTGATCGAGGCCGAGGTGGTGCTGGTCTCGAAGAAGAGCGAGAAGGACAGCGTACGCTGGGTCTATCTCGACATCGGCAAATTCGGCGGGCTCGCCGAGACCATGGACGAGGCCATCCGCTACCCGATCCGCACCACCCACGATGGCGATCCGGTGGGACCGTGCGTCATCGCCGGCCCGACCTGCGACTCGGCGGATGTCCTCTACGAGCGCAAGCAATACGATCTGCCGGTGAGCTTGGAGATCGGCGACAAAGTGCTGATCGAGGGCACCGGCGCCTACACGGCGACCTATGCGGCGGTCGCGTTCAACGGCTTTGCGCCCCTGCAGACCTATCACATCTGACTTCCATCCCACGGAATCGACGACCGGACGCCGGCCCTGCCGGCCTCCGGTCTTTCCAGGCCCGTTGAGAACGCATCCGGGATGCGAGGAAGGCACGGCCATGATCACAATTCGGCACGAGACCCCGTTCGATGTCGCGCGGCGCGAGGCGCTGCTCGATGAGGCATTCGGCGATTGCCGCTTCACCAAGACGGCCGAGCGGCTGCGCGAGGACCGGCTGCCGGAGGAAGGGCTGTCGTTTGTGGCCTGCGCAGATGGCCGCATGATCGGCACCGTGCGGCTGTGGAACATTGCGGCTGGTCCCAGGCGGCCGGCGCTGCTGCTGGGACCGCTGGCGATTGCGTCCGATTTCCGGCAATGCGGCATCGGCGGTGACCTGATGCGGCATGCGCTCGACCAGGCGCGACAGTGCGGTCATCAGGCCGTCGTGCTGGTGGGCGATGCACCCTATTACGGTCGCTTCGGGTTCACGGCGGAGAAAACCGGCGCACTCCGGCTGCCCGGACCTTATGCGCGCGATCGGTTGCTGGCCCGCGAGTTGGTGCCGGGTGCGCTCGAAGGCGCGCGCGGGCTCGTGCGCGCAACCGGTCGGAGCGAGCCGAAATACGACCTTGCGGCGCACGCGACCCTGACGGCGCGTGCGGCTTGAGCTTTTTGACCTCTTACCCGAGAATGAAGGCATGAACACAATGGCACATCCGACCACAGTCTGGCCGGTGCACGCGCGATTCGACGGCCCGATCGTGATGATCGGGTTCGGCTCGATCGGCAAGGGCACGCTGCCGTTGATCGAACGGCACATCGGTTTCGATTCCTCAAAATTCGTGGTGATCGCGCCGGACGACGACGATCGCGCACTCCTGGACGAGCGGAAGATCCGATTTGTCCATGTGGCGCTGACCAAGGCCAACTATCGCGATGTGCTCACGCCCCTGCTCACGACCGGGCCGGGACGCGGCCTGATGGTGAACTTGTCGGTCGACACCTCATCGGTCGAGCTGATGGACTTCGCCAAGGACATCAATGCCTTCTACATCGACACCGTGGCCGAGCCCTGGCCCGGCCTCTATACCGACCGCACTTTGTCGCCGTCGGCACGCTCGAACTACGCGCTGCGTGAAAGCGTGCTCGAGCTGCGTCGCCGGCGGCCTGGCGGCATCACGGCGGTGAGCTGCTGCGGCGCCAATCCGGGCATGGTCTCCTGGATGGTCAAGTGCGCGCTGCTCGATGTCGTGCGCGATATCGGCATCGCGGCCGACGAGCCCAGCACCCGCGACGGCTGGGCACAACTCATGCGGCGCGCCGGAGTGAAAGGCATCCACATCGCCGAACGCGATACCCAGCGCTCACGCGATCCCAAGCCGCATGGGACCTTCGTCAACACCTGGTCGGTCGAAGGCTTCATATCCGAAGGCATGCAGCCCTCCGAGCTCGGCTGGGGCACGCACGAGAAGACGATGCCGCCGCGCGGGCACCGGCATGATTTCGGCTGCGACGCGGCGATCTACCTCACGCAGCCAGGCGCCGGCACGCGCGTGCGTTCCTGGACCCCGACCGCGCAGGCGCAGCACGGCTGGATGATCACCCACAACGAGTCGATCTCGATTGCGGACTACTTCACGCTGTGTGAGGACGGCAAGGTGGTGTACCGGCCGACCTGCCACTACGCCTATCATCCCTGCAACGACGCGGTGCTCTCGCTGCACGAGATGGCCGGGGCCCAGTGGCAACCGCAGAAGACCTCGCACATCCTGACCGAAACCGACATCGTGGACGGCATCGATGAGCTCGGCGTGTTGCTCTACGGGCACGCCAAGAATGCCTATTGGTATGGCTCCCAGCTTTCGATCGAGGAGACGCGGCAGCTCGCGCCCTACCAGAACGCCACCGGGCTGCAGGTGACGTCGGCGGTGCTCGCCGGCATCGTGTGGATGCTGGAAAATCCCGACCGCGGCATCGTCGAAGCCGACGAGATGGACTTCCGCCGCTGCTTTGCGATCCAGCGGCCTTATCTGGGCCCGGTGATCGGTCGGTACACGGATTGGACGCCGCTCGCGGGCCGCGGCGTGCTGTTCCCGGAAACCCTCGACCAAACGGATCCGTGGCAATTCAGCAACGTGTTGGTGGGGTGATGCAGCGGTGGGCTCGCCTCAACCGTGCAGCTTCGCCGAAATGGCGGAGAGAAAGGGGTCCTTGGCTCGTTGATAGTCATCGCCCTTCACTCTTCCTGTAGCGATCGCATCGCGCTTCGTGGCGTCGTAGGCGCACGCCTCTTCAGGGTGACCGCGCATGTAGTCTCGGAACTTGAGCCATGCCTCGAAGACACTCGATTTCGGCATAACAATGTACAAGAGGATCTGATAGGTCTTGCTCTCGTGCGCAACCTCGCCAACTAACAACGGCAAGTAGTGTGGGAAAGGAGAGTCTTCGAACCCCAGTTCATAGAGCGCTCGTTTGATCTCCAGCTGCTTTGCCTCCGCAGCGGGAATTGCAATGTCGAGCACATTTCGTCCCCCGACGCCCGGGATGGAGCTGCTCCCTATGTGCTCAACCTGAATTGGACCGGCCGCGGACTGAATCAGAAGCTTGATCTTCTCAAACACGCCGGGCAATTGGGGATCGTACATGTGGTACTGGACGACATACGGTGTGTCGTCCGTAACGGACCTCATGCTCTGTATCGGTTTCATTCAATTCAGTCCCACACGATCGTTCTCTATTGACCCGCCGCCGGACTCTGCGGAAAGACGAACGCCCCCGGATGGCGGATCGCGACCGACCTCGCCTCGGCGAGCGAATGGGCGCCGATTTGACCCAGCGCGGCCCTCGTCTCGGCGATCAACAGATTGATCACGTGTTCCGGCCCCACCGCCCCCAGCGCAGCCAGGCCCCAGAGAAAGGCTTTGCCGGCGAAGCACGCCTGCGCACCCAGCGCCGCCGCCCGGATGATATCGGTGCCGCTGCGGATGCCGCTGTCCATGATGGTGGTGGCCCGGCTCCCCACCTCCGCGACAATGGCAGGCAGCACGTCGATCGCAGGCGGCAAGGCTTCGATCTGGCGGCCGCCGTGGTTCGATACCCAGATGCCCTCGATGCCCATGGCGACCGCCTTGGCGGCATCGAGCGGATGGAGAATTCCTTTGAGCACCATGGGCCGCCGCCAGCGGTCGCGGAAACGGGCGATTTCGTCCCAGGTGAAGGCGCCGCCGAGCTCTTGCCGGGTGAAGCGGATGACCTCGTCGCCGCTGGCATTCGCACCCGCATAGGATTTGATATTCTCGAATTTGGGCCGGCCGTGCTGCATCAGCGCCATCAGCCATGCGGGCGATCGGAGCATGTCCAGCAGCATCGGCAAGTCGGGCCGGAACGGCCCGCGCCCGAGCCCGACTGCCGCTTCGCGCGGCCGAGTGGTGCGGACCGGAACATCGATGGTGAGGACCAGCACATGGGCGCCCGCCGCCTCCGCCCGGCGGACCAGATCGAGCCCGATCGCGTGGTCGTTCCTGGCCATGCGGTAGAGCTGGAACCAGAAGACGTCAGGCGCCAGCTCCGCGGCTGCTTCGATCGTGATTCCGCCGACCGTTCCGAGCGTGTAGGGCACGCGTGCCCGCTGGGCGGCGCGCGCCATGGCGGCATCTCCGCCCGGCCAAGCCAGCGCCGGCCCTCCCATGGGCGCGAGACCGATGGGTGCGGCATATCTACGGCCGAACAGCTCCACGTCGATCGGTGGCAGTGAGGGCATGACGCCATAACGCGGCACCAGCTCCACGGCATCGAGTGCCGCCCAATTGCGCGCGATGCCGGTATCGGTTCCGGCCCCGCCGTCGGTGTATTCAAAGACGAAATGGGGAACGTGGCGGCGCGCATGCTGGCGCAAATGGGCGATGGTCGGAAACCGCCGGTGCAGCGCGGTCGCGGCCGGCCGCTCCGGGTCGGTGCCCGCAAGGCTGCTCGAGGCCACTGCCGTTCTGTCGTCCATCGACCGTCTCCTGTGCGCTGATCGCGGTCAAAAATGACTGAACGAAGGCTTCTTGAACAGCAGCGGCTTGCCCACCTGATCCAGAAAATGCATGCCCGGCCGGTCGGCTCGGATGATGCCGATTTCGGTGAGCGCGACGCCGGCTGCCTTGGCGTCCGCCATCAAGGCATCCCTGGCTTCCGCCGGCACCGTGGCGACCACCTCATAGTCGTCGCCACCGGTGAGCGCGGTTTCCATGAGCGCGGGGTCGGTTGCGATTGCTTGGCTGGAAGCGTCCGACAACGGCACGCGCGCAATCCCGACGTCGGCCGCAACATTTGACGCGGCGCACAGCTTGCCGAGGTCACCGGCCAACCCATCGGAGACGTCCATGGCGGCCGATGCATGTTGCCGTAACGCCTCGGCGACGGCATTGCGCGGCTGCGGCAACAAATACCGCTCGATCAAATGATCGCGCTGCGCGGGATCGAGCTGCCAGCGTTCTGCGATCTCGGGATCGCGTCGGACCAGGAGACCGAGCGCGGCGTCTCCAATCGTGCCGGTAACGACGACGAGATCGCCGGCCCGTGCCCCACTGCGACCGACCATCGTATCCCGCGGCAAGGTTCCGAATGCGGTAATGGACAGGGTCACCGGACCGGTCGTGCGGACCGTATCGCCGCCCAATAGTGCGCAGCCATAGGCCTGCGCATCGGCGCCCAGTCCGCGCGCGAAGGCCTCGAGCCATTCCTCGCCGATCCCGGCCGGAAGCGCGAGCGAGAGGAGGAAACCCGCCGGCCGCGATCCTTTGGCGGCCAGATCGGAGAGATTCACGCGCAGCGCCTTTTTGGCGATCGTGTCCGGGGGGTCATCGGCAAAGAAATGCACGCCGCCGACCAGAGCGTCGGTGTGAGCACCGATGTCGACGCCGGCGGGCGGTGTGAATGTCGCGGCGTCGTCGATGAGCGCACGGGCGCCCGGATGGGTGGCGAGCGGGCGGAAATAGCGCGCGATCAGACGATCCTCACCCGATTGGGATTCCGGCTCGCGTTCGTTCATCGGGTTACCCCGCCGTTACGAATTCCCCCGCGCGCAATTTGCGGGCGAGCTGATCGAGAACGGCATTGACCATGCCGGTTTCCTCGCGATCCACGAATGCATTGGCGACATCGACATATTCGGCCACCACCACGCGCGCCGGCACGTCGCTGCGGTAGCCGAGCTCATAGGCGCCCGCGCGCAGCATCGCCCGCAGGATGGTCTCGATGCGCTTGAGCGGCCAAGTCTCGGCCAGCACGGCGTCGATCAAAGGATCGAGGCTGCGTTGCTCGCGCACCACGCCGTTCACGACCTCGCGGAAGAATGCGGCCTCGGCCGGAAGATACTGGTTGCCTTCGACCTCGCGGCCGATCCAGTGGCTCTCGAACTGGGCGAGAATTTCGGTGCTGCCGGTGCCGGCGATGTCCATCTGGTAGAGCGCCTGCACGGCGGCGAGCCGCGCCGCGCCGCGGCGGTTGGCCTTGCGTCCATCCTTCGATGCCGGAGGGCGTGCCATGGCGTTCAACGTGGGCCAAGGCGGCGCTTGAGCCGCACCAGGGCGAGCGCCGCGCGCGCCGCATCGCCGCCCTTGTCAGCCTCTTCGGCGCGGGCGCGCGACCAAGCCTGGGCATCGGTGTCGACGGTCAGGATGCCGTTGCCGATCGGCACGCGGCGGGCAACCGACAGATCCATGAGGGCACGCGCCGATTGGGTCGCAACGATCTCGAAATGAATGGTATCGCCCCGGATGACGCAACCGAGCGCGACCACCCCGTCATACGGTCGGCCGGAGCGCTCCGCGGCGTCGAGCGTAATGGCGATCGCGGAGGGGACCTCAAGCGAGCCCGGCACGCTCACCCGTTCGAAAGCGGCGCCGGCGGCTTCGAGGGCGCGCGTTGCGCCGGCCAGCAAGGCGTCGGCGATATCGTCGTAAAAGCGCGCCTCCACGACGAGAATACGCACGCCGGTGAAGTCACCGGAGTCGTTGGCGGCGCTTCTGCGCGGTTCGGCCATAAAGTCTCATCCTCCAAACCTGCCCTCGTACCACTATCCTCGCGGTCCGTCTGTGAATAACCGCGGTGGACCGCGGCGACCGGGAGCTACCGGGCCTCGATCAGCCGCGCCGCATAGCGAGCCATGAGATCGACCTCGAGATTGACCTCTTCGCCGACCGCAAGCTGGCCGAGCGTGGTGACTTTCAACGTGTGCGGAATGATCAGCACCGAAAACGTGTCGCCCGCAACCTCATTGACGGTGAGCGATACCCCGTCAAGCGCCACCGAACCCTTCGCTGCAATCAAGCGGGCGAGCTCATGCCGGGTTCGCAGCTCCAACCGGGCCATATCGGTCATTTGGTCCCGAACCGTCACTGTGGCGACACCGTCGACGTGCCCGGCGACGAGGTGGCCGCCCAGCTCGTCTCCGAGCCGAAGCGGGCGTTCGAGGTTGATCCGTGTCCCCTCGCGCCAGCGCCCGACCGTGGTCAGCTTGAGGGTCTCGGCTGCGGCATCGGCGGCGAACCAGGTTCGCCCGCCGGCCTCGCCGATCCCGACCGCCGTGAGACATACGCCCGCGCACGCGATCGAGGCGCCTTCGCTGATCGTGGCGCCCGGATAGCCGCAGGCGACCTCGAGCCGACGCAGCCCATCTGCGACTTGGCGCACCGCAACAATCTCGCCGATATCGGTTACCAAGCCGGTGAACATGACAGGCAGCCTTTTGGTCAAAGTGCGGGCATCAGCCCGCGCGTGTGCAGAAAATCGATGACCAGGCCGTCGAATCCGGCCGGGTCCTCCAAACAGCAAGCGTGGCCGGTGCCCGGCAGGATCTTGTGTACCGCTCCCGGCACGAGGCTCGCGGTTTTCCGTCCCGCCGGGAGCGAGTGGTCGAACTCCCCGTTGATCACCAGCGTCGGGACCTTCATGGTCGGCAGACGTGCGGTCGTATCGGTGTGATTGCCGGCCATGAAGACCTTGGCGATGGCTTCGCCCAGGAGCCTCGGCTGGCGCTCCGCGAATTGATTGATCAGGTGCCGCCCGAGACGGCTGTCGGCGAATTGCGGCTGGACCAGCTCCCGCATGTGCAGGACGTGATAGTCCGCCAGATCGTTGCGATAGCCTTCGATGCGCTGCTGGTAGCGGCCGCTGGCTCCGCTGTTGCCGCCGACCAGGATGAGGGCATCGAACCGGTCGGGATGATCAAGCCCCAATAGAATTGCGATGCCGGAGCCGACGCTGCAGCCGCCGCAAATCGCGCGCGCAATGCCCGCATCCTGCATCACGCCGATGACGTCATCGCACATGTCCTTGAGCGAAAAGGCGGTCGTGACTTTTGTGGAGCGGCCATAGCCGCGGATATCGACGCCCACGACCTTGAACCATGTGGAAAAATGGGCGCTCTGGTACATCCAAAGATCATGATCGAAGGGATTGGCGTGAATAAAGACGAGCGCCGGTCCTTCGCCGGTGACCTCGTACCAGATGTCGACACCGTTGGCGCGGCTGAAGGGCATGATGGTCTCCGCTCGGCTCCGTCTTCAGCGGCGGGCCAGAAATTCGATTGTATCCGCGCCGGCGATCTCCGTGCGGACCAATTCGAGCCGGGGCGATTGCGTGAGCGCTGCGAGCGAAACGCCTTCGAGCGCATCGATGCCGGCCGGGCCGATCACCTTGCTGGAGCGCAGCAATGCGGCTTCGTCCACCAGATCGGCGCTGAGCAAGGCGGCGGCGAGGATTGGTCCGGCTTCGACCATGAGCCGTGTGATGCCGCGCTCGGCCAGGCGCTCGAGCACGACCGCGAGGTCGAGCCGGCCCTCGGTTGCGGTTACCCTCAGGACCTCCGCCCCGGCCGCCCGCAGCCCTTGCGCACGGTCCTCGGGCGCCCGCTCGCTGGTGACGACCCACAAGGGAGTCTCCCGCGCCGTCGCAACCAATCGCGTGCCCGGCTCCAGCCGCAGCCGGCCATCGAGCACGACGCGAACCGGCGAGCGGTCCGCCATGCCGGGCAGCCGGCAGGTCAGCAGCGGATCGTCGGCCAGCACGGTGCCGATGCCGGTCAGCACCGCATCGTTCATGGCCCGCATGAGATGCACACGTTCGCGCGCCGGCTCGCCGGTGATCGGGGCCGGGCGCCGGCCGGCGAGGCCGGCTTTGCCGTCGGCGGAGACGGCGAGCTTGAGGGTGACGTGCGGACGGCCCGCGCGCATGCGCCGGATGTGCCCCGCATGGGCGTGCCGCGCCGCCTCAGCGCCGATCCCCACGCTGAGCGCGATGCCGGCCGCGGCCAAGCGGCGATGGCCCTCGCCGGCAACCTGCGGGTTGGGATCCTCGAGCGCGGACACGACCCGCGCGATGCCGGCCGCAATGATCGCTTCGGCGCAAGGCGGCGTCTGGCCGTAGTGAGAGCAAGGTTCCAGCGTGACGTAGAGGGTGGCACCGCGGGCCGCGCCGCCGGCGCGTTCGAGCGCCTGGGTCTCGGCATGGGGGCGGCCGCGGGGCATCGTCCAGCCGCGCCCGACGATCACCGGACCATCAGGCTCGCGGCGCACCACCACGGCTCCGACGGAGGGGTTGGGCCAAGTGCGGCCGAGTCCGCGCCGGCCAAGCGCCAAAGCGAGCGCCATGAAGTGAAGGTCGTCGCCCGGTTTGCTGCCGGCCATCGCCGCGCCGACATTCATTTCCGCGCAGCTGCCGGCGGCTTTCCATCCTCGTCGCCTGACAATTCCCCGAGCACGGCCTCGAAATCCTTGGCTTCGCGAAAGTTTCGGTAGACCGATGCGAAACGAACATAGGCCACATCGTCGAGGGCGCGCAGATGCTCCATCACCATTTCGCCGATGGTCTCCGAGGTGATTTCGCTCTCGCCCTGGCTTTCGAGCTCGCGCACCATCTTGGATACGGCCTCGTCGATGCGCTCGGGCTCGACCGGCCGCTTGCGCAGTGCGATCTGCACAGAGCGCAAGAGCTTGTCGCGGTCGAACGGCACGCGCCGGCCGTTGCGCTTGATCACCACGAGCTCGCGCAATTGCACGCGCTCGAACGTGGTGAAACGAAAATTGCAGGCCAGGCATACACGCCGGCGGCGGATGACGGAGGAGTCCTCGGTCGGCCTGGAATCCTTGACTTGCGTGTCGAGGCTCGCGCAGTTCGGACAGCGCATGTTCGGACCCTAACCTGGATAGATCGGAAACCGGTGGACCAGCGCCTGCACTCGCTCCCGCACCGCGGCCTCGACCAGCGAATCCTCTTCAGCGCCCTTCTGCGAGAGCACGCCCAGCACTTCGGCGATCAGCGCGCCCACTTGGCGGAACTCGGCAACGCCGAATCCTCGCGTCGTGCAGGCCGGTGTCCCGAGCCGGATCCCCGAGGTCACGGTCGGCTTCTCGGGATCGAACGGGATGCCGTTCTTGTTGCAGGTGATGCGGGCGCGCCCCAGTGCCGCCTCCGCCACTTTGCCGGTGAGCCGCTTGGGGCGCATATCGACCAGCATCAGGTGGGTATCGGTGCCGCCGGAGACGATGTCGAACCCGCTTGACTTCATCGATTCTGCCAACGCGGTGGCGTTCTCGACGATGTTCTTGGCGTAAAGCTTGAAGGTCGGAAGCAAGGCTTCGCCGAACGCCGCCGCCTTGGCGGCGATCACATGCATCAAGGGGCCGCCTTGCAGGCCGGGAAAGATTGCCGAGTTGATCTTCTTGGCCAGCCCCTCGTCATCGGTGAGGATGAAGCCGCCGCGCGGCCCGCGCAACGTCTTGTGGGTGGTCGAGGTGACCACATGGGCGTGCGGAAACGGGCTCGGATGCGCGCCGCCGGCGACCAGACCTGCGAAGTGCGCCATGTCGACCATGAGGTAGGCTCCGACCTCGTCCGCGATCTGCCGGAAGCGGCGAAAGTCGATGATGCGCGGATAGGCCGAGCCGCCGGTGACGATCACCTTCGGTCGATGCTCCTGGGCAAGCTTCTGCACTTGCTCATAGTCGATACGGTGGTCGTCGGGCCGCACCCCGTAGGGCACCGGCTTGAACCATCGGCCGGACATGTTCACCGGCGAGCCGTGGGTGAGATGGCCGCCGGCAGCCAGGCTCAACCCCATGAAGGTATCGCCGGGCTGCATCAGGGCCATGAAGGCCGCGACATTGGCGGACGCGCCGGAATGGGCCTGAACGTTTGCGAAGCGACATCCGAAAAGCTTCGTAACCCGTTCAATGGCCAGAGTTTCCGCCATGTCGACGAACTGGCAGCCGCCATAGTAGCGCCGCCCAGGCAGGCCTTCGGCATACTTGTTGGTGAGGACGGAACCCTGCGCTTCGAGCACGGCGCGACTGACGTAGTTCTCCGAAGCGATCAGCTCGATATCGTCGCGCTGGCGGCCGAACTCGAGCCGGAGCACCTCGGCAAGTTGCGGATCGGTTTCCGCCAGCGGAGCCGAGAATATGGACGCTGCCCGGATGGTGGTTGCGGATGGTTCGCCGGCCGACATCGTGATCTCACAGCCTCATCGGGTTTGCCCCTGGAAACAGGGGCCGGCAGGCAAGCCCTGCACGCCAAGTCTCGCATTTGCGGTCGATTTCGCGGAACGATGGCCGATAGCATATCGGGCGTGGACCGCCAAGCCTTTGGCGTGCCGTGGCGGAAAGCCGCAACATCTGGGGGTTACCGGCCGGCTTTGAGGCGGGCCTTGAGCTTCTGCAGAGCCAGCTGTTGCAGGTCGGCCTGCGACGCGCGGGCGGGACCGATCACGCTGACCTCGACGCCGGTGGCCGCGTCGATAGCGGCGACCTTGACCGAAGTGCCGATCGGCGTGAACTCGAAATACACCCCGCCCGCCGGGGTGCCGTCATCAGCCTCTGCCATCATGGTTTGCGTCCCTGGTTGCCGGCCACGTCCGGGCCCGGATCGCGGCATCACGCGACCAGCGCATAGGGAACTTGGGTCGGGCCGAAACGCTCGATGACCGTTCTTGCCTTGGGGTCGTAGGTGCGCTGCAGGATCGTACCTTGGCCCAGGCGCTGACTGCGCACGATGATCGCCACCGAACGGGTGGGACCGCCCTGCTCCGCATGGATGGCGTGAGGCGCCACCAGATCGACCTTGCCTTGCGTGCCCGTGGTGACGGAGGCGAGCCGCACCTCGGCATGGCCGGCGCGGCTGCCGTCATCGATCCGCTCGTAGCGCTCGAGGCTCTCCGAGCCGTCGAGCACGCCGTAGAGCACCCACGCATCCGCATGGTCGTGCACACCCCCCACCCGCCCCGGCATGCGCACGACGGCGTTGATGACGAAATGGTGCTGCGGATCGACGTAGAGCAGCAGGTTCTTGTAACCCTCCGTGGAGGGCCAGCGCGCCGAATGGGCCTTGAGGCCAGGGTCCTTCACCAGCCGTTCGAGCAGCGGCTGCGCGGCTTCCATGCGGCTTTGGTTGTCGCTCTGCGCTTCCCAGATCGCCCGCAATTGCGTGACGAATTCGTCGAATACCGGCAGTCCTGTGCTCGCCATGTCGGTCTCCAAATGCCTGTTTCCAAACGTCCGTCTCCGAATGTCTGCCTCCGATCCGCTACTCGCGAAGGGGGTCGCCCTCGATGGTGCAGCGACGAAGCAGGCGGCGCTCTCCTTTCGGAAAGTCGGTCCGTGCGTGGATCGTGCACCGGTTGTCCCACATCAGAAAATCGCCCAGCTTCCAAACGTGCTCAAAAATGAATTCGGTCCGCTCGCCGATTGCGTAGAGCTGCTCCAGGATCGCATCGCTCTCATCAGGGGCGAACCCTTCGATGCGCGCGGTCATGAGCCGGTCGACGAACAGCGTCTTGCGGCCGGTATCGGGATGCGTGATGAACACCGGGTGGTGGAAATGCGGAATGTTGCTGATATCGGCCGAGAGGTTCGCCTTCTCGGAGCGCTTGTATTCATGGATGTGCAGGGCCTTCCTGCCTTTGAGCTTCTCCTTGAGGGCAGCCGGCACCGCCTCGTACGCTTTGTACATGTTGCCGAACAGGGTGTTGCCGCCGGTGGACGGCAACTCGAGCGCATGCAGGAACGTGTATTTGTAAGGGCGCGCCGTATAGCCGGAATCGATGTGAAACCAGAATTCTCCGTCCCCGAACGCGCCGATCGGCTGCCCATCGACTTTGATATTGGTGACCAGAAGAATCTTTTTGTGGTCCTGCTGGATGCCCTCGGTGCGGCCACGCAACGGCTCGGGGGCCTGCTTGCGGTCGCCGAGCTCTCCAAAATAGGAGGCAAATCGCAACTGTTGGTCCTGGGTGATGTTCTGCCCTCGGAAAACCAAGACGAGATGCTCCGCCCAGGCCTGCTTGATGGCCCGCACCGTCCGCTCGGAGAGCTCCTGGGTCAGATCAACCCCGCGGATCTCCGCACCGCAGGCGCGCGAGAGCGGGCTGACCGTAAGATCGATGACGTCTTGCATACGCGATCCTCCTCGCATTCACAGCTCGTGTTTCTTGTGGGCGCCGCCGGATGTACGTCGCAGTCGATGGCGGAAAGCGTGCTGGTCAATCGCGGTTCCACATAGCAAAACGCCCCGGCGGGTGCCGGGGCGAGTATCCATCCATTCTGGAGCGCTGTCCATTTCGAGGGAAACGGGGTCCGCTCTATTTGTTGGTGTCATGGCCGGAAACCGGCCTCCGCCCCGGATCGAGTCCGGGACAGGCTCTTCCTGAAAACTGCTCCGTCGCTTAGAGGCGATAGAGAATCTGATCGGTCCAGAACCGCTCGAGCCGGTGCAGCGACTTGTTGAGGGTCGAGAACTCTTCGGAACTGATGCCGCCGACCTGCTCGACCGTGCGCACGTGCTTCTGATAGAGCGCATCGACGATGTCACGCACCTCGCCGCCCTTCTCGGTAAGCTTGATGCGCACCGAGCGGCGATCGACCCGCGAACGTTGATGGTCGAGAAAGCCCATCTCGACGAGCTTCTTCAGATTGTAGGAGACGTTGGAGCCTAGGTAGTAGCCGCGGGTACGCAGCTCGCCCGCGGTCAACTCCTTTTCTCCGATATTGTACAGCAGCAGCGCCTGCACGGAATTGATGTCAGCTCGGCTGCGGCGATCGAATTCGTCCTTGATGACGTCGAGGAGCCGACGGTGCAGTCGCTCCACGAGTGTCAAGGCTTCGAGATAAAGCGGACGGATGTGTTCGAATCGCGATTCGCGATCGACCGGTTCAACCGTCTTTGCAACGGCTTTCATCATGACGCCTTCCTGTAACTTTGTTATAAGTAACGAGGCCCTGTTCCCCGCTCTCATGCCAACCTAAAGGCGAGGGTCTAAAATCCGCTTAAACAACACAATAAAAAGATCGTTTATTTGCCGCGGTGACTCGTCAATTGAACCGTCGATTTGAGGCAATGCCGTAACGCCCCGTTCACGATCATTCCTGCCGACACGCATGGATCCGGGCGGTTTCTTCCAGGTTCGGGCCTTTGGCTTCCCATCCCGCCGTCTTGGCGGCTCCCGTTGACCACGATCGGACCGCCACAATTGCGGGTTGGCGGAAAAATTCGTCGCAGTACCAGGTTACTCCCTCACCCGCCGCGCAGGAAGCGAATGATGCCTGAGAAATCCAAGGCCCCGCCGCTATCCTCAACGAAGCGTTGATAGACCGCGGCGGCACCGGCGCCGAGTGGCGCGACCGCGCGGGTCAGGCGCGCGGCATCCTGCGCCAGCTTCAAGTCCTTCAACATCATGGCCGCCGTGAAGCCCGGCTGATAGTCGAAGTTGGCGGGCGATGTCGGCACCATTCCGGGCATCGGGCAGTAGCTCGTCAGCGACCAGCATTGGCCGGATGATTGAGACGGATCTCGAAAAGCTTGTGCGCATCAAGCCCAAGCTTTTCGGCGAGGACAAATGCCTCGCACACCGCGATCATCGAAATCCCCAGAATCATATTGTTGCAAATCTTCGCTGCCTGACCGCTGCCGGCGGCGCCGGCCTGCACGATGATCTTGCCCATCGCTCCAAGCATCGGCCTTGCGCGCTCGAACGCCTGGTCGGTTCCGCCGACCATGAAGGTCAGCGTAGCCGCTTGCGCTCCGGCAACGCCGCCCGAGACCGGCGCATCGAGCATCTCGAGCTCGTTGACCTTGGCGGCGGCGGACACGGCGCGCGCGGTTTCCACGTCGACAGTCGAGCAATCGATGAGCAGCGTGCCGGGCGCGGCGGAAGCGAGCACTCCGCCCTGGCCGAGATAGACCTCGCGCACCTGCTCGCGCGCCGGCAGCATAGTGATGATGAGGTCGACTCCCATGGAGGCCACGTCGAGAGAGCGCACCGCGATCCCTCCCGCCGCCGAGAACGCGTCGAGAGCGGCCGCGCTGACATCATAGCCGCAGACCGGGTGCCCCGCCTTGATCAGGTTCTGGGCCATCGGCAGACCCATATTGCCGAGTCCGATAAAACCGATTTCGGCCATGTCGCCTCCGGCTCAGGTCGCGCGTTTGCCGAGACGCTGCGAAAGATCGGGAACCAGGCGCTCGGCCGCGATGCCGTCGACCACGGCGCGGGCATTGGGCCCAAGCGCGCGCACCGCCGCCACATAGGCCGCGACTTCGTCTGGATCGCGCACCGCTTGTGGATAGTCGGTCGCGAACAGCGTTTGCGACAAGGCCACCTCCTGCAGACCGAACCGCACCCATTCCGCGCCCCATTCGGCCGCATGGTCGGGCCCGGCCCAGCCGGCGCAATCGTAGAACAATCGATGCTCGAGGTAGTGATCGAAGGACAGGCGGGGACGCCGGTTGTGGTGCGCGATCGCAGCCGTGCCCCATTTTTCACGCTGCTGAAATCCGCGAATGCGCCCGAGATAGCGGCCGAGGCCGGCGGCAAAGTGGGAGAACTGGACTTTCAATGTCGGCAGCTCGTCCAACAAGCCGCTGTTGATCATGCGGACCGCTGCGACCATCAGGGAGAATTGCCATCCCAGCATCCGTCCCAGATCGTCCGCGTCCATGTGCGCCCAGCCAATAACCTGCGGCAACGGATGGATGAAGACATAGAGGCCGAGATCGGTCGCCGCCCGCCAGAAGGGACGCAAGCTCTCCGCATCGAGCGCCTGACCCTGCAGCTCAGACGCAATGACCACGCCCGGAAAGCCGAGATCGACGGCGCAGCGCTTCAACTCCCTCTCCGCCTCGAGAGGTTTCAATGCCGGGACGTGCGCCAGCCCGATGAAACGCCCCGGATGATCGTCGACCGCCTGCCTGATCCGATCGTTGATCAGGCGGCAGACCGGAAGGTCCGGCTGATCGAAGCCGGAGCCGCAGGAGAGGACGCCCGCATCGATGCCGGCGTGATCCATCATTCGGATATGGGCGTTGAGATCGGCCAGCAGCGGATTGAGCAGATAGTTGGGATTGCCGTTCTGGTCGAGCCGAGCCGAAACGGCGCCGCTCTCCTTCAGGAGTTCGGGGGGCGTGTAATGCTGCTGGAAATCGATGACCATGGTACCTACCAACTCGATCAGGTTTGCTTAGGGCGCCGTCAGGACGTGTGTTCGCGCGCGGCGAAGAGCGCGAGCAGCAGATAGACGCCGAGCAGCGCCAGCTCGACGAGGATGACCCATACGCGTCCGCCGTAAACTTGTGGAAACAGCGCCTCGACCGCCGCCATGGAAATGACCGAGGTGAGCCATACCACCGCGCCCCAGGGTGCCGCGAGCCACAATCCCACGGCGGCGACCAGGTCGATCACCGCAAAGAACACGGTCGCGGACTGAAAGGGCATTGCGTAGGAATCGAAGCCCTGCGGCGACGGTGCGCCGACGCCGCATACGATGGCCCAATAATACAGTCCCTTGACGAGAGCGACGGCCGCCATCAGGCGCAGGAACAATACCAGCCGCGTGGCCCATATCTCGCCGCCCGCCTCGCTTTGGCCGGCATGGACCGGTTCGAGAACCCGCGGATTCTCTTCGATGGCCGGTTCGCTCATGACAAGGCGAGCTCATCCGGTAAGGCGAGCTCGTCGGTCTGCGGTTCGAAATACCGCTCGACGTCGGCTCCGCTGACCGCTTCGAGTGAGGATGGCTGCCAATGCGGCGCCTGATCCTTGTCGATGATCACCGATCGTATCCCTTCGTAAAGATCATGCCCGAGCAGCAAACGCGAGACTATGCGGAATTCAGTGCGCATGCACTCGGCGAAATCAAGATTCCGACCCCGCCGCAATTGCGCCAGCGTGATCTTGAGGCTGGTCGGAGACTTCAACCGGATCGCGGCCGCGGCCGCACCGGCGAACGCGGCGTTCCCCGCCTGGCCGGTTGCCTCCGCGTCGAGGGCGGCCAGGATGCCCTCGACGGTATCGCCTACAAACAAGCGATCGATGACCGGCCGGCGCGCCGACAGGGGCCCCTCCCCGGCCGGCTCGGCGAACGCGCCGAGCAATGCGTCCACGGACCCGTTGCCGCAGAGCCCCGCAAGCAGGTCGGGGAACCTTCCCGAGGCGACGCGATGCGTGGCTAAGCCGGATGCTACGCCATCGGCGGGTCCGAGCCGTTCCCCGGTCAGGGCGCAATAAAGGCCAAGCAATCCAGGCAGGCGCGGCAGGAACCAGGTCGCGCCCACGTCGGGGATGAAGCCGATCCCGACCTCCGGCATGGCGAACACAAAGCCGTCGCCCGCCACCCGGTGCGAGCCATGGACCGAGATGCCGACGCCGCCACCCATGGCGATTCCATCGATGAGCGAGACGTAGGGCTTGCGATAACGCTTGATCAGGGCATTGAGCGCGTATTCGGCCCGCCAGTAAGTCAGCGCCGCCTGGTAATGCCCGGCACGCCCGAAATCGAAGAGCGCGCGCAGGTCGCCACCGGCCGAGAAGACGCGCTCGCCGGCGGCCGTGACGATCACCCGGGTCACGGCAGGATCGCCTTCCCAGTCCGCCAACTGCCGCGTGAGCGCGCCCACCATGCCGAAGGTCACGGCATTGAGGGCCTGCGGGCGATTGAGAATGACGATCCCGGCGACGCCGCGGCGATCGAACAGGATTTCAGGGCGGGCGGACTCGGACGCCATGTGGGCGATTTACCATCCATCGGTTGCAGGCACCTGGCGGCTGGTACCGCAAGGCCGGCATCGGGGTCGATCGCTGCCGGGATCGTTAGAGGGCCGCGCGAAGTCCGTCAACGCATCGGTTGGAGCGCCAGGCCGCCGGAGAGCCAGTGGCAACGCCGTCCGGGAACCGCTAAATAGAAGCTCCGTCCGCCCGGAGTGCACCCATGGCTATCAAATACGGTCATCCGCTTGAGGCGAAAGCCCGGATCAGCCCCATGGCGGCGACCGCGCCCGCCGCGGCGGAGTTCCGGCTCGACCTCGCCGTCCGCCCACGCCGTAACCGCAAGGCCGACTGGACGCGTCGCCTGTTGCGGGAAAACGTGCTGACTGTGGACGACCTGATCTGGCCGCTGTTCGTGGCGGACACCACAATCGGGGCCATCGCCTCCATGCCGGGCGTCGAGCGGCTCTCGATCGACCAAGCGGTGCGTGCGGCCGAACGCGCCGCGAAGCTCGAGATTCCTTGCCTGGCGCTGTTTCCCTATACGGATCCCGACTTGCGCGATCACGACGGGACCGAGGCGCTCAATCCTGAAAATTTGGTGTGCCGCGCGGTGCGCGCGATCAAGAAGGCGGTGCCGGAGATCGGCATCCTCTGTGACGTCGCGCTCGATCCCTATACCAGCCACGGCCATGACGGTCTCCTGCGCGACGGCGTGATCGCCAACGACGAGACGGTCGAGATGCTGGTGAAACAGGCCTTGGTCGAGGCCGAGGCCGGCGCCGACATCATCGCCCCCTCCGACATGATGGACGGCCGGATCGGCGCCATCCGCAATGCGCTCGATCGGGCTTCGTTCACGGATGTATCGATCATGGCCTACGCGGCCAAATACGCGTCGGCATTTTACGGCCCGTTCCGGGACGCGGTCGGCTCGAATGCGACCCTCGTCGGCGACAAGCGCACCTATCAGATGGATGCGGCCAACTCGGACGAGGCGTTGCGCGAGGTCGAGCTCGACATCGCCGAAGGCGCCGACATGGTCATGGTAAAGCCCGGAATGCCCTATCTGGATGTGCTGCGCCGCATCAAAGACACGTTCGGCATGCCGACCTTCGCCTATCAAGTGTCCGGCGAATACGCGATGATCATGGCGGCAGCTCAGAACGGCTGGCTTGATGGGGAGCGGGCGATGATGGAAAGCCTGATCGCTTTCAAGCGCGCCGGCGCCTGCGGCGTTCTCACGTATTTCGCGCCGCGCGTGGCCGAGAAGCTCAGCTGAGCCGCGACGGACGAGACGGGCCCTTGGGAGAAGACGTGCATGAGGTGCGACCCGATCGATCGCAGCTCCGCCGGAGCCAGTCACGGGTGCGACCCGGCCTTGTGCGGCTGCAGCGCGCGCCGTTTCGTCCTCAAGTCTTTGGCGGCGCTCGGCGCCTCGACGGCGTTGCGGGCGCCGACGGTTTGGGCTCAGGCTGCATCTCCGGCGCCGTCTCCGCGGCCGCATCGGATCGACGTGCATCATCATTTCTTCCCGCAGTTCTTGCTGGATGCCTGGCAGAAGGCGGGCGTTCGCAACATCCCGGTGGTGCAAAACTGGAAACTGGAAGCGACCCTTGACCAGATGGATCGCGGCGGCGTCGCAACCGCGATCCTGTCGCTGCCGTCAGGCCTGAACATCCCGGACCTCAATGGCGAGCAGTCACGTCACCTGGCGCGCGTGGTCAACGAATACGTGGTCGAGGCCAAGAAGGACCACCCCGGGCGCTTCGGCTTGTTTGCATTCGTGCCGATGCCCGACGTCGAAAGCACACTGAAGGAAATCGAATATGCGCTCGACGAGCTCAAGGCCGACGGCATCGGGCTCAATACCAGCTACGGCGACAAATGGCTGGGACATCCGGATTTTAAGCCGGTCATGGACGAGCTCAATCGCCGCAAAGCGGTCGTATATGTCCACCCGCTCGCACCGCAATGTTGCGGCAGTCTGATGCCCAATGTGCCGGCCTCGTTCATCGAATATCCGCAAGACACCAATCGGGCGGTGATGAGCCTGTTGTTCAGCGCCACGTTCACGCGGACGCGGGATATCCGCTGGATCTTTTCCCATGCGGGGGGCGCGGTGCCGATGCTCGCCGGTCGCATCAACTCGCTCGTCAAAATCCAGAAGACCAATGCGGATTCCCTGCCGGACGGCATCGATTTCGAGCTCAAGCGTCTGCACTACGAGACCGCCAATGCGGCCTATGCCCCCAATATGGCGGCTCTGCTCAAATATGTACCGATCTCTCAAGTCTTGTTCGGCACCGATTATCCGTATGTATCGGTCACCGAGAACGTATCCGACCTGGGCAAGATCGGATTGTCGGCAGACGACCTCAAGTCGGTTGAAAGCGACAATGCGCAACGGTTGATCTCGCGCCTGCGGGCGTGAACATTTTTGCTGCCGTTGCGTGCCGGCCAATCCGAGGCGTAGCCTCAGACCTCGATCGCGGCGATGCAGCGGCGCAACGCTTCGATCAGCTCTTTGCTGTGGCGAAGATGCGTCGCCTCCGAATCGAGTATCTTGCTGAAGATGCTCTTCTTGAACGCGACCTTGTTGAATTGATTCGGGGTGGAATCCATGCCGGCCGAGTCACAAACGATCTCGATCAGCCGATCTGCGGCGTGCAATCGACCGAGTAGATAATCATTCTCGCGGTAGGCCCGCGAGAAGAAGGCCGCGAAGTGGCCGAAGCCGATGCCGCGCAAGCTTTCGATCCCCTGAAAGCCGGTCAGCGTTTTCACGTCCTGTGGGCTGATGCGGTCCACCAGGATTTCGTTGAGCTCGCCCATCTCGCGCCCGCTGGTCACCGGCAGGGCCAACACGTCCCAGAACGGAAAGCCCAAATAATTGATCAGGACTTCGCGCCGCGCATCCGGGTGCCAATCGTTCGGATCGAGCGCGGCCAAGAGATCGTCGAGGTCGCGCGTGCTCGCATTGAGGTCGATCTCGGCGGCGAGCTTCGCGATCAGGCGGTCGATCTTCTCGACATGCTTCTCGACGAACGCGGTCGCGTAGGCGTGCAGGTTCCTGACCTCGCTGGCCGATGGAGCGGCCGGAAAGATGTCCGCGATGAGGTCACGCACCTCTTGGCTGTAATTGGAGGGGGCCTCCTTACGACGCAAGGCATCGAGCCGCAGGTAGAATTCCCGCTTCAGCCGATCGACCACCTGGGGATTGAGACCGCTGAAGCGCTCCTGATCGAGCAGCCCGTACAACCGATTCTGACCCTCGATCAGGAAGTGCAGGCGCCGTTCGCGGTACTTCACGTCGAATGCCAGGAGGTAGCTCACCCAGGCGGGAAAATGCTCGGCGGTCGCGGTCTCGAACTCCAACGCCGCGCTGTCGATCCGCTCGTAAACGATCCCCTTGGCGACCGCCCAGGCGTCGATGATCTCGGCGACCACGCGCGCCAGCGGCGATTGGGCCGGCGCGCCGCGCAGCTTCACGATCAATTGGGAACCGAATTCGCGCACCGAGGCGAGCTTGAGCCGCACATAGGCCTGGTAGGCAAAGCCGGCATCGCGGACGACCTGGGAGTTGACCTGCTCGCGCCAGGCGCGAAGCTCGTGCGTCGAGATGGACCGATCGAAGCTTGCGGTGACGACCTTGGTGACCAATTCGCTGACATGCGGGCGGGCGCTGTCGATAATCGCCCGCAGCCGCCGCACCCGCTCGTTGAAATCGAGGATCCAGCTCAGCTCGTCGGTTACCGGCTGGGAGCTCGGAATGTCCGACATCGCTCCGCGCAATGTCGAAAAGAAACCCGGAACGTCGCGATTCGCCGGCGTGACCGGCGATGCGGGATGCGGCTCGATATAGACCAGCCGGCGATCGACCTGACGATAGGCCGATCGGCCGTGAATCGCCGAGATCGCGATCTGGAAGGGCCGGTTGTTGAGGACCGCGCCGTCGATGAAGGAGGCTGTGGTCGGATCGACGTCGGCCTGCAGGTGCTGCTCGAACTCTCTGGCGATGAACTCCGCGCGCCGCGGCCAGGTGGCCTGTCGTTGCGCCAGCAGGTCGTCCATTTCCACGATCTGCGCCGGCGGAAAAGCGCCCGGAAAGGATGATGTCGCCCGCGCCGCAAAGGCGAGGCCCGGCGCGTTGTCCAGGCCGAAATCGGTCTCGACCTCGCCGTTCGGCCGGCGTCGATAGGTGAAGCGGAGCACGTGATGATGCTCCAGCTCGTGAATGAGCGGAGGATCGTGAATTTGGACGAGCTGCCGATAGCCGTAGTAGTCGGTGAGCGTCACGAACAGGTCCAAGCTGTGGCCGGACGGCAGCAGCGACGCTCCGGCGCGCTCGGGTCCCATCGAGGTGACCGCGTCGTACATCAAGGCGGCCATGAGCGGCCCGTCGAGCGGCGGCTTGAACCAACGCGATCGCACGAACAGGGACAGTTTCTGGCGCACCTCCGAATCCTTGACCGCGTGCAGCATGCCGGTCGCCGCCGCCGCCCAAATCAACGGCTTGATGAACCATTTGCTCCAGCTCCCGGCCCGCGCGTCGGGCGCCAGCAGAACGGAGATATCGGCGTTCTCGAGCCACAGATCGCGCAACGGTCCCATCGGCAGGTCGTGACTGAGCGCGCGTGCCAGCATCGTGCCGTTGATGCCGCCAGCCGAAGCCCCTGCGATGACATCGACGACGACGCGCAGCTCCAGCACGCGACCGATATCGCGTAACAGCTCGAAATAGACCGACTCGGTGTCGTATTCCTGGCCGTCCCGCCCGGCTTGATCGGGGAACACGGCCTTGGCGCGTGCCGCGCGGTCGGCGATCCTGTGCAGGGCGCTGGAGGCGCGCACGAGCTTCAGGATCTCCTTGGTCATTCCATGCATGTAGACGGCGAGCGAAACGCCGCCAGAACAGACGAGTGCGATGCGAAGTTCCTTCTCGCGCAAGGCCCGCTCCTGGCGCTGATTCGCCGACCTGCCGTGATCATGTCGATAGCGGACGCAAACCGGAAGCGCTTCCGAGGCCGGCCCCGCGAGGTTGCTGGGGAAACCGCCCCCCTCATTCCATGGCGGTGGCCATCTCGATCCGCGCCGGCGCCAGGCCGTCGGCGGCGAGCGCCCGCAGGACGGTTTCGGCATGGGCGCGATCGCGGGTCTCGACCGTGACGTCGAGCTTGGCGCCCTTGGCGGGGACATCGAGAAAGAGTCGACGGTGGTCGACCTCGAGAATGTTGGTCCCGAGCTCGCCGAGACGGGTGGCGATCTGCCCGAGCACGCCCGGACGGTCGGGTATGGCGAGGCGAAAGGAGACGATACGGTCTTCGCGCTTGAGCTCACGCACCATGACGGAGGCCAGGATGCGCGGGTCGATATTGCCTCCGCACAGGATCAAACCGACCTTGCGGCCGCGGAATCGCTCGGGCTTGGCCAGCATGGCGGCGAGCCCCGCGGCACCGGCCCCTTCGGCCATCGTTTTCTGCAATGTGAGATAGGCATTGACCGCGCGCTCGATATGCACCTCGTCGACCAGCACGAGCTCGGCGACGAACTCCTTGACGATGGGATAGGTCAATGCGCCGACATTCTTCACGGCGATGCCTTCGGCGAGCGTGGGGCCGCCGCAAGGACGCTCCTCCCCGTGCAAGGCATTCCAGACCGAGGGGTAGAGCGCGGCTTCGGCCCCGATGATCTCGATCGAAGGGGCGAGCGACCGTGCCGCCACCGCATTGCCGGCGATCAGGCCGCCACCGCCGACCGGAATGACCAGCATTTCGAGATCGGGAGCTTCCTCGAGCATTTCGAGCGCGATGGTGCCCTGCCCGGCGATCACCAGCGCATCGTCGTAGGGATGGACCAAGGTCAGGCCGCTCTCGCGCGCGATCGCTTCCGCACGCGCCTGCGCTTCGGTGAGGGTCTCACCATCGAGCAGGACCTGGGCGCCATGGGCCCGCGTCGCCTCGACTTTGACGAACGGGGTCGTGACCGGCATGACGATCGTGGCCGGAATGCCCAGCCGTGCCGCGTGATAGGCGAGCGCTTGCGCATGGTTGCCGGCCGACATGGCAATGACGCCGCGCCCGCGTTGGGACGCTGAAAGCGACGACAGCTTGTTGAGCGCGCCACGCTCCTTGAACGAGTTCGTCACCTGCAGGTTCTCGTACTTGACCAGGACGGAGGCGCCGGTGAGCGCCGAAAGCTTGGGCGCCGGCAACATCGGCGTGTGCAGCACATGACCCGCGATGGTGCGGCGTGCCGCCTCGATGTCGGCCAATGTTACCGTCATGGCTCAAGCTCCTCTTCATCGCGCAGGCGTCGAGAATGGCCGGTCGCGGCCCTCTTGCGTACGGGCGGTACGTTCTCCATCTCCCCCATGCCATCGAGGAAGGAAGCTTCGCCATGACCGACAGCGCATCGAGAGGGATCGGCGTGTCGATCGATCTCAAGCCGCACGCCTATGATCCTGCCGCCAACCCCGAGCTGTTCAAGGGCGTATTGGCGCGGCGGTTGATCGCTTTCGCCATAGACATCGTTATTATCATGCTCCCAATCGCATTTGCCGCGGTATTCATCTTTTTCCTCGGGCTGGTGACGTTCCTGCTCGGCTGGGCGCTGTTTTGGCTCCTGTATCCGGGCACGATCGTCTGGGCGCTGGTCTATTGCGGCGGCACCCTGGGCAGCCCGGCTTCGGCCACCATCGGGATGCGGATCATGGACCTAGAAATGCGCACGTGGTACGGCGCACCGGCCTATTTCGTCTTGGGCGCCGTTCATGCGATCGTGTTCTGGATCACGGTCTCGATCTTGACGCCGCTGGTGCTGCTGGTCGGCCTGCTCAACCAGCGTCAGCGCTTGCTGCACGACATTCTGATCGGCACGGTGGTCATCAACAATCCGGTCCGCGCCCAGGCCCTGCGCATGGCCCGCCCGGCGGTCTAGCCGGCGGTCCAGGGCGGCCCAGCCGATGCCAGACGACAGAGCGGTTTCTGTTTCCAGCCCATGTGAAACCGCTCTAGACTGGCGGACGACAAGGCCGACGGTGACGGCGTCGGCGGCCCAGCGGTAAAGATCGATCCGTGACCCAGCACTCGCGCAATACCCCGCAATTCTATCTCACGGCGCCGTCCCCCTGCCCCTATCTGCCGGGTCATGAGGAGCGCAAGGTCTTCACCCATCTGGTCGGCGAGCGGGCGGCCGAGCTCAATGATCTGCTGACCCATGGCGGATTCCGCCGCAGCCAATCGATCGCCTACCGGCCGGCCTGCGAGGCCTGCCGGGCCTGCGTCTCGGTGCGGGTGGTGGTGGAGGATTTCAGGCCCTCACGCAGCATGCGGCGCGTCCTGGACCGCAACCGGGACATCGTGGGAGAGATGCGGGTCGGGGTGCCGACCTCCGAGCAATATTCGGTTTTCCGCGCCTATCTCGACAGCCGGCACCGCGACGGCGGCATGGCCGACATGACAGTGCTCGATTACGCCATGATGGTCGAGGACAGCCATGTCGAGACGCGCATTGTCGAGTACCGTCGGCGCGGCCCCGACAGCACCATCAATGGGCGCGGGACCGGGGCGCTCCTTGCGGTGGCGCTGACCGACGTGCTCAGTGACGGACTCTCGATGGTTTATTCGTTCTTCGAATCGGAGCCGAGATTGCGATCGCTCGGCACCTTCATGATCCTCGACCACATTGCCCGGGCCCGCCGCATGGGGCTTCCCTATGTGTACCTCGGCTATTGGGTGCAGGGCTCGCGCAAGATGGACTACAAGGGCCGCTTTCTGCCGCAGGAGCGCTTGGCGCCCGAAGGTTGGCGGCGGGTGGAGGACTAGCAGGACCGGGCCGTAGCCGGGCCGGCCGCGCCGATGAAGCCCCCACCCCTGTAACCAACATCGGTCGTCGGGCGAATACTATAGCGAACGGCCCCATCAGGGATCGGCTATTGCCCTGATGAGCGCCTGGCGCCGGTCCGGTTGATCCAAAGCCAGATCGGCTTCAACGGAAGTTGATGCGTTTATGCTCGCGCAAGGCATTGCTTTGTCTCTATTTTGTCGGTTTCTTTGCGCCCCAGTGCGGCGCTCCGCCGCGCACCGGGAAGCTGGATCCAGGGCGCAATGGTCCGGGCGGAAACGCGACAGACAAGCCCGGACGATACCGGCCGGGATGATGCGTCCCCCGATGATGCACGGCGTTGCGCCTGGATGGCGGCGGCGCAGGCCGGCGACCAAGCGGCCTATGGGGCGCTGTTGCGCGATTGCGTGCCGGTGATCGAAAAGGTGGCGCGGCGGCAGGGTGTTTCCGCCGATCGGATCGATGACGTGGTTCAGGAAACGCTGCTGACGGTCCACCGGGCGCGCCAGACCTATGACCCGGCCAGATCATTCACCGCCTGGCTTGCGGTCCTCGCGGAGCGGCGTGCGATCGATCTCATGCGCAAAACCGGCCGGCATGCGGTGCGCGAGGTGCATGCGCCGCTCGCCTACGAGCGCCATGCCGACGAATCGGCCGCGCCCCGGCGATCGGCTTACGACGCCGCCGCGACCCACCGGCTAAGCGAGGCGGTCGCGGATTTGCCGCTGCGGCAGCGCGAGGCGGTCCAGCAATTGGTGTTGCAGGAGCGGTCCTTGACGGAGACGGCGGCGGCGACCGGACGCAGCAAGGGATCGCTCAAGGTGAATTTACATCGCGCCTTGAAGAGCCTGCGGGCTCGCCTCGGACCCGAGGGGTGAAGCCATGATTCCTCCAACCGCACAGGCCCAATCCCGGCACGAAGGCATCATCCTCAGCCTGACCGCCGACCTCAAACCGGTACGGCGATTGCCGCCGCCCGGTTGGCGGGCGCTGCTCTGGCTTGCCTTGGTGGCCACGATCGCGTTCACCCTCGCGATGGTCGCGGATCGCACGGCGGTTGTTTCTCGGCTCACCGCTGCTCCCGACATATGGCTGTCCGCCAGCGGATCGGCGCTCACCATGGTGCTCGCGGCCGTCGCGGCCTTCCAGCTGAGCTTGCCCGATCGCAGTCCGCTGTGGGCACTGCTGCCGCTGCCGGCGGCGCTCTTGTGGATCGGGGCCAGCGGCGCCGGCTGCCTGCGGACGTGGCTGGTGCCCGGGA
>Ga0209068_10000300_pt1 | contig 27649 bp, 28 predicted proteins | sample ColStrG_CSR_2012_FD_187200 | JGI IMG/M metagenome (GOLD analysis project Ga0209068, IMG submission 187200) | Freshwater sediment microbial communities in response to fracking from Pennsylvania, USA - Cold Stream Run_MetaG_CSR_2012 (SPAdes)... | ecosystem: Environmental > Aquatic > Freshwater >...
GGCGCGCGAGCTGTTCCGGCGCTTTCCCAAGGCCGCCTATCAGACCGAGATCGAGACCTGGCGCGTGCTGCCCGGCGATCGCATCGAATTCACCGTCCGCCGGCTGCCGAGCGCGGATTGAGCACGTAGCCTGGATGAAGCGCAGCGAAATCCGGGGCTGCTGTCCCGCATTGCGCTCTCGCTCCATGCGGGCTACGGCGGTTCCATCGAGCCGTCTCACGGCCACTTCACCACCGGGGGCAGCGAGGAGAGGATCGACTCGACATTGCCGCCGGTCTTGAGCCCGAAGATGGTGCCGCGGTCGTAGAGCAGGTTGAACTCGACATAGCGGCCGCGCCGGATGAGCTGCTCCTCGCGGTCGGCCGCCGTCCAGGGCGCGCTGAAATTGCGGCGCACCAGCTCGGGATAAATGGTGCGGAAGGCGCGGCCAACGTCCTGCGTGAAGGCGAAATCGGCCTCCCAGTCGCCGCCATCGAGATAGTCGTAGAAAATGCCGCCGATGCCGCGCATCTCCTGGCGGTGCTTGAGATAGAAATAGTCGTCGCACCATTGCTTGTACTTTTGATAGGGAGCGACCGCCGCATGAGCGTCGCAGGCTCCCTGCATGGCGGCGTGAAACGCGCGCGTGTCGGGGTCGTCCTGATTGCGCCGCCGATCGAGCACCGGCGTCAGGTCGGCGCCGCCGCCGAACCACGCTTTGGTGGTGACCACGAAGCGCGTGTTCATATGGACCGCCGGCACATTGGGATTGTGCAGATGGGCGATCAGCGAGATGCCCGATGCCCAGAAGCGCGGGTCGCTGTCGGCGCCCGGAATGTCCTTGCGGAATTCGGGCGCGAACTCGCCGAATACGGTCGAGACGTGAACTCCCACCTTCTCGAACACGCGCCCCTTGAGGATGGACATGACGCCGCCGCCGCCCGGCGCGCCGCTGTGATCGGTGCGGGACCAGGGCGTGCGTACGAACCGTCCCATCGTCTCGGTGGTGCGCGGTGCGCCGGCCGGCAATCCGTCCTCGAGCCCCTCGAGCGCCGCGCAGATGTCGTCGCGCAGCACTTCGAACCAGGCGCGGGCGCGGGCTTTGCGGGCTTCCAGCTGTCCGGCGTCCATGCGATTACCCACCCACCGAGCCTTGATAGCTGCAGGATTCCTCGCACGAGTCCCGGAACACGGTGACGCGGGTGACGTTTCCGGCCTCCTGCACGTGATCCCAGATGAAGCGCGCCAGATGCTCCAGGGTCGGCGACCCGAGCGCGCTGATCTTGTTGAGGTGCTTGTGGTCGAGCCGGCCCCGGATGTCCGCCAGCCTCTGGTCCAGCACGCCCAGGTCAACGATCATTCCGGTGGCGGCATCCGGAATGCCGCGGATCGTGACCTCGGCCCGATAGGAATGGCCGTGGATCTCCTCGCCGGCCGCTCCCAGCGTCGTGCCGGCGATCGCGTGCGCGGCCTCGAACCGAAATGATTTGGTGAGCTCCCACATCAGCGAATTCCCACGGTCTTGTGCGTTTGCAGGCTGAGCCGCCATTGCGGATGGCGCAGACAATAGTCGATGGCGCGCGCCGTGTTGTCGGCGAGCTGCGGTCCGTCCATGGGCTGCAGCGAGAAGCGCTCGAACGGGAGGCCGGCGAAGGCCTCGGGCGGCGCGTCGGCTTGCGGGAATATCAGCTTCATCTCGTGACCCGATCGAATGCGAAGCTTGGTTCCGGCCTTCGGGCTCACGCAAATCCAGTCGAGACCGGCGGGCGGATCGATGGTTCCATTGGTCTCGACCGCGATCGCAAATCCGCGCGCGTGCAACGCCACCAGCAAGGCGTCGTCGATCTGCAGCAGCGGCTCGCCGCCGGTGATGACCACATAGCGGTGATCCGGCCCGCTGCCCCATTCCGCCTCGATCCGGTCGGCGAGCGCGCGCGCGCTCCCATACGAGCCCCCGCCCGTGCCGTCGGTGCCGACGAAATCGGTATCGCAGAAGCGGCACTGCGCGGCGGCGCGGTCGGTCTCCCGCCCGGACCAGAGGTTGCAGCCCGCGAACCGGCAGAACACGGCCGTCCGCCCCGCCTGGGCGCCTTCGCCCTGCAGGGTCAGAAAGATTTCCTTGACCGCGTAAGCCACCAAAGCTTCTCCGGGTTGGTCCCATCAGTATTTGGGGAAAATTCTCGATCTGCTCAAGCGGATCCTGATGCGATGCCCGCAGCCATGCCCGCAGCCATGCCCGCAGGAAAACCGCCGGTTTGCCGCACGGCCTCCCCGATCGCCATCGCGGCTGCCATCGCCACATTGAGGGAACGCATTCCCGGCCGCATGGGAATGACGAGCCGCGCCTGCGCGGCCCGGTGCACCGTTTCGGGCGCGCCGGCGGATTCCCGGCCAAACAGCAGCACGTCGTCGTCGCGGAACGCGTGGTCCAGATAGGAGGTGTCGGCGCCCGTCGTGAACAGGATGAGTCGGACGCCCGCTTCCTCCCGCCAGGCCGCGAATGCCTCGAAGCTCCCGTGCCGCCGGATGGTCACCTGGTCGAGATAGTCCATCCCGGCGCGGCGGAAGGCGCGATCGGAGATCGGGAATCCGGCCGGCTCGATGATATCCGCAGCGAGGCCGAGGCAAGCCGCCAGGCGGAGAATCGTGCCGGTGTTCTGGGGAATGTCGGGCTCATAGAGCGCGATTCGCATTGGCCCGATCCGTGTTGGCCCAGCCGGCACGAGGATAGGCCCGGGCAGGGCGCTGAGGTGCAATCAATTTCTTACGCTTAGCCTGGGCATTGGGGCGATGGCGCACTTGCGCTCCCCCGTCAAGGGTGCCAATAGAACCTCGCTGGGTGGTGCCGCTTGGCCTCCTGTCCCCGGGACGGAAAGCGGCAGGTTCGCCCGCCATTGCTGGGTGGCGCCCTTTTGGGGAAGGGAGCGCCGCAGCGGGGCGTGTGGGTGGATCGAGGATAAGAAAGGGATTGCAAACGTGACAACGATGTCTTCGGCCGAGCCGACGCGTCGCGATTTTCTTTATATCGCGACCGGGTCCGTGGCTGCCGTCGGAACAGCGGCGGCGCTGGTGCCGCTCATCGCGCAGATGAACCCGGACGCCTCGACCATCGCGGCCGGCGCGCCGGTGGAGATCGATCTTGCCCCGATCGCCGCCGGGCAGATCGTCAAGGTGTTCTGGCGCAGTCAGCCGATCTTCATCAGCCACCGCACCCAGAAGGAGATCGACGAGGCGCGCGCGGTCGACCCGAACAGCCTGCGCGACCCGCAGACCGACGAGGCGCGCGTCAAGGCCGGCCACGACCAATGGCTGGTCGTCGTCGGCATCTGCACCCATCTCGGCTGCATCCCGATCGCCCATCAGGGCGACTACGACGGTTGGTTCTGTCCCTGCCACGGATCGCAATACGATTCGTCGGGTCGCATCCGGCAGGGTCCAGCGCCGTTGAATCTGCCTGTCCCGCCCTACCTGTTCCTTTCCGACAGCAAGATTCGAATCGGCGAAACCGAGACAGCCCACACTTAAGGTTGCACCATGAGCGGAAATTTGACCTACCAGCCGCAAAGCGGGTTCATGAAGTGGCTCGAGCGGCGGCTGCCGATCGGCGGACTGATCTATTCCTCCTTCGTCGTCTATCCGACGCCGCGCAACCTGAACTACTGGTGGACCTTCGGCGGCATCCTCACCTTCATGCTGGCGCTGCAGATCGTCACCGGCGTGGTGCTGGCGATGCACTACACCCCGCATGTCGACCTGGCTTTCAATTCGGTCGAAAGCATCATGCGCGACGTGAATTTCGGCTGGCTTTTGCGCTACGTGCACGCCAACGGCGCGTCGATGTTCTTTCTCGCCGCCTACATCCACATGTTTCGCGGCATGTATTACGGCTCCTACAAGGAGCCGCGCGAAGTCCTGTGGATTCTCGGTGTGATCCTGCTCCTCCTCATGATCATGGCCGGCTTCATGGGCTACGTGCTGGTGTGGGGCCAGATGAGCTTCTGGGCCGCGACCGTCATCACCAACCTGTTCTCGGCCATTCCGGTCGTCGGCGAATCGATCGTCACCTGGCTGTGGGGCGGTTACGCGGTCGGCAACCCGACCCTGAACCGCTTCTACTCGCTGCACTACCTCTTGCCCTTCGTCATCGCCGGCGTGGTCGTGCTGCACGTCTGGGCGCTGCACATGGTCGGACAGAACAACCCGGCCGGCATCGAGCCGAAGTCGGAGAAGGATACGGTCGCGTTCACGCCCTACGCGACCATCAAGGATGCGTTCGTGCTGATGGTGTTTTGCATCGTGTTCGGCTGGTTCGTGTTCTACGTTCCGAACTACCTCGGTCATGCCGACAACTACATCCCGGCCAATCCGGCGGTGACGCCGCCTGAGATCGTACCCGAATGGTATTACCTGCCGTTCTACGCGATCCTGCGGGCGATCCCCAACAAGCTCATGGGGGTGATGGCGCTCGGGGGATCGATCGTGATCCTCGCCTTCCTGCCTTGGCTCGATACTTCGCCGGTGCGCTCGGCGCGTTACCGGCCGTTGTTCCGGCAATTCTTCTGGGTGTTCGTCATCGTCTGCATCGGGCTCGGCTATCTCGGATCGAAACCGCCGGAAGGCGCTTACGTGATCTTCGCCCGCTTGTTCACCATTTATTACTTCGCTTACTTCCTCGTCATCCTGCCGGTGCTGGGTCTCGTCGAGAAGACCAAGCCGCTGCCCAACTCGATCTCGGAATCGATCCTGGGCGTGAGCGGACCGGCCGGGGCGAAGGCCTAAAAGCGAGGAGGAATGTCATGACCCTTAAGCGCAAGCTCCTCGCCCTCATGCTCGCCGGCGCCTCCGTGGCGCTGGTCAAGCCGGCTGCCGCCGCAGAGGAAGCGGCCACGCCGCCAAAGCTCAGCTGGTCGTTCGCGGGTCCTTTCGGCAAGTACGATCCTGGGCAAATCCAACGGGGCCTCAAGATCTATCATGACGTCTGCGCGAATTGTCATAGCCTGTCGTTGGTGTCCTTCCGCAACCTGGCGGATGCGGGCGGTCCGGGCTATTCGGCGGCGCAAGCCGCGGCGCTCGCCGCGACCTATAAATTGAGCGCTGCCGATCATTTCCCGGCTCCCAACGAGGCCGTGCTCAGCGCGTTTCCGATCAAGCCGCCCGATATGTCGGTTCTGGCCAAGGCGCGCGACTACCCGCGCGGCTTTCCGGGCTTCGTGTTCGACCTGTTCACGCAATATCAGGAGCAGGGCCCCGATTATATCGCGGCGCTGATGAAGGGCTACGACAACCCGCCCGCCGGCGTCACCGTCCCGTCGGGCTTGTTCTACAACAAATACTTCCCCAGCCATAACCTGGCGATGCCGCAACCGCTGTTTCCCGGCCAGGTCACCTACGACGACGGATCGCCGCAGACGGTGGAGCAATACAGCCAGGATATCTCCGCCTTTCTGATGTGGGCTGCCGAGCCGCATCTCGACCAGAGAAAGCGGATCGGCTTCCAGGTGATGTTCTACCTCATCGTGATGGCCGGGCTGCTCTACTTCACCAAGAAGAAGATCTGGCGCGAAGCGCATTTGCATCCTTAAGTGACCAAGACCGTCCTCGGCATCATCGGCGGGTCGGGCATCTACGATCTGCCCGGGCTCGAGGGCGTGCGCGAGCAGCACTTCGATTCCCCCTGGGGCGAGCCGTCGGCGGCGCTGCGCATCGGGCAGATTGCCGGGCTGCCGGTGGTCTTCCTCTCGCGCCACGACAAGGGACACCGGCTGTCCCCCTCCGACATCAACTATCGCGCCAATATCGACGTGCTCAAGCGGGCCGGCGTGACCGATCTGGTCTCGCTCTCCGCCTGCGGCTCGTTCAAGGAGGAACTGCCGCCCGGGGCCTTCGTTCTGGTCGACCAGTTCGTCGACCGCACTCACAAGCGCGAAAGCTCGTTCTTCGGCAAAGGCTGCGTGGCGCATGTCTCGATGGCGCACCCGGTATCGCCGCGGCTGCGCATTCACTTGGCGGCGGCGGCCGAGCAGGAAGGCCTCACGGTCGTGCGCGGCGGCACCTATGTGTGCATGGAGGGGCCGCAATTCTCGACATTGGCCGAGAGCCTGACCTACAAGGGGCTCGGCTATTCGGTCATCGGCATGACCAACATGCCGGAGGCCAAGCTCGCTCGCGAGGCGGAGATTTGCTACGCGACCGTGGCCATGGTGACCGACTTCGACTGCTGGCATCCGGACCACGACGCCGTCACGGTGCAGGACATCATCCGGGTTCTGGGCGCCAATGCGGACAAGGCCAAACGTCTGGTCGCCCGCCTGGCCAGGGAATTTCCGCGCGAGCATGAGCCGTGCCCGATCGGTTCCGACCGCGCGCTCGATACCGCGCTGATCACGGCGCCGGAAGCCCGCGACCCGCTGCTGCTCAAGAAGCTCGATGCGGTCGCCGGACGCGTGCTCGGGAAGCTGTCGTAGAAGAGCTCGAGTCTCCGGTTGCGATTGCCCCCGTGGTTCGCCAGAGTGAACCGTGCAGACATCGTCAGGCTGGGCTTACCGCGAGAATCTCATGATCAGCATGCAATTGGAATACGATCTCAAGGCTTCGATCCGCACCATTCCGGACTATCCCAAGCCCGGAATCATGTTCCGCGACATCACCACGCTGCTCGGCGATGCGCGCGCGTTTCGGCGCGCCGTCGATGAGCTGGTGCAGCCCTGGGCCGGGATGAAGATCGACAAGGTGGCCGGCATCGAGGCGCGCGGATTTATTCTTGGCGGCGCGGTCGCGCATCAGGTCTCGGCCGGATTCATTCCGATCCGCAAGAAAGGCAAGCTGCCGCACAAGCGGGTGAGCATCGCGTATTCGCTCGAATATGGGCTCGACGAGATGGAGATGCACGAGGACGCGGTCGCCGGCGGCGACCGCGTGATCGTGATCGACGATCTGATCGCCACCGGCGGCACCGCGGAAGGTGCCGTCAAGCTGCTGCGCCAGATGGGCGCAGTCGTGCTTGCGGCCTGCTTCATCATCGATCTTCCTGAGCTCGGCGGCGCCGACAAGCTGCGCGCGCTCGACGTGCCAGTGCGCACACTACTGACCTTCGAGGGGCACTGAGCGGTCGCTAACCGCGGGCTTGCGCCCTGACGTCCAGCTCCGCGGCCACCAAGTCGGTCAGCCGGATACGGTCGTATTCGGCCCAGACGTTGCCGAGCCAATGGCGGACATAGCCCCGCAGCACGAAGGAATAGGCGGCGGGATCGCCGTCCTGCTTCTTGTTGGCGATGTACGTCACGAACGGAACGGAGGCCAGATCGACCTGCTCGGTCGCCATTTCATTGAGCTTGGGGATCGTGATCTCGACCGCGTCCTTGATCTTCTTGAAGTAGTTGTTGTGGGTTCTTTCGTCCCACTGGAAGAAGTGCGTGTTGTTGATGAAATTCTTCACCAGGAAATACCTGGCGTCGCCCAAGACGGCGGCGGTGTCGGCGATCTCGTCGAGCGAGGCGATCGTGGGCCCGAGAATATGGAAGACCGCGAAAGTGATCTGGCCCTTCCTGGCCGCGTCGATGAAGCCGAAATCGCGCAAGGCACGCAGGGTCTGCGCCATCAGGCCGGCCCGAACGTCGATCACCGTGACCGGCGCATCGGCGGAATTGAGCGTGTCGAAAATCCTCATCTGGTCGGAGACCAGATTGATGTCGACGATGTCGGTCGAGTCCGGATGGAAGCGCTTGAGCGTGCCCTTCGGGGCTTCGGTGTCGAAAGCGCGAGCCGGAATTTTGTGGGCGATGAAATAGTCGAGGAGCGTGCGGGCCACCGTGGTCTTGCCGACGCCGCCTTTGTCGGCGCCCACGATTATGACGGTTGGCTTTGCCATCAGCGACCCCCGAATCACTTGTGGCAATACTTTACCTTGGGCCGAACAATGTCAGAAGAAAGATTTGCGGGGATGATTCAATTCCGATTGTGTGGTCCCCATGGGCCGGGTTCCGGGCCGTGTTCGTCGGCGGCCGGATTGCCGTCGCCGTGCGCGACCGGCGCCCGCGCGGGCAGGAACGGTGCGGCCGCGCCGGACGTTGCTCGGTCGGACGCATCGCCCGCCTGGCTCGTGCTCCAGGGACCGGCCGGGGCGGCCTGCTGCTCATAGCCCGGTGCAGGCCCGGCCCGCACGGGCTCGGCCCTTGCGGGCTCGGCCTGCTCGGGCAGGGTCTCGTCCGGCAAGGCCAGCGGGCCGGGATCGTGTCCGCCGGCGAATTTGATGATCGCCTGGATGCGCTGCTCGATCGGCGGATGGGTGGCGAAGAGATCGGAAAACTCCTCGCGCGGATTGTCCAGGCACATCTCCATGACCGCCGAGGTGGCGCCTGCAAGCTCGCCGCGCCCTTCGATCTTGCGCAGCGCCGAGATCATGGCGTCCGGGTTCTTGGTCAGCTCGACCGAACCCGCATCGGCGAGCAATTCGCGCGAGCGCGACAGCGCGAAGCGGATCACCAGCGACAGCACCCAGGCCACCGCGATGAGCGCGACCGCGATGAGGATCGCCACGCCGGCGCCGCCACCCTTGCGGTCGCCGCCGCCGCGCCGCAAGCCGATGCCGCCCTGGAAGAACATTCGGAACACGAGTTCGGCAAAGAACGAGATCGCGCCCGCGATGATCACCGCGATCACCAGCATCCGCACATCGCCGTTGCGGATGTGGGTCAATTCGTGCCCAAGCACCGATTCGAGCTCGGCGTCGTTGAGGCGATCGACGAGGCCGGAGGTGACCGTAATGGCGTATTGCTTCTCGTTCATGCCGGTGGCAAACGCGTTGAGCGCCGGATCATCCGCCACCTTGAGCTTCGGCGTGGTGATGCCACGCGATATGCAGAGATTTTCCAGGAGATTGTAGAGCCGCGGCTGCTCCGCCCGGGTGACCTCGCGGCCGCCCGTCAGCGCGTCGATCATCGACTGATGGAACCAGTAGGCGATGAAAATCCAGAGCACCGTGCCGATCGTGGCCCACGGCAGCGCGCTGACCGCGTCGAGCCAGGCGCGGCGCATGATCACGTCGAGCGGCGCGTTGATGCTCAGCGCTTCCCCGAGCACGGCGCCGGCATAGACCAGGAGGTAGACCAGGAAGAACAGGCCGATGAGCAGCGCGATCGAGCGCCGCTTGTTCGACTGGATGTGGCTGTAGAGACCGTAGGCCGCCATGCTGGATGCCTTGGGAAAGGCCGTCCTTAGAACTTCACCTGCGGCGCCTCGCTCACGGTTTGACGCTCAGTGCCGAGATCGAAGAACTGCTTTTCGGAAAAGCCGAGAGCGCCGGCGAACAGCGCCGCCGGGAATCTCTGGATGCCGGTGTTGTATTCCTGCACCGCGTTGTTGAAGAAGCGGCGCGAGGCCGCGATCTTGTTCTCGAGATCGGTGAGCTCGTTCTGCAATTGCTGGAAATTCTCGTTGGCCTTCAGGTTGGGGTATGCCTCCGACAGCGCGAAGACCTGACGCAAGGCGCCGGTCAACGCGTTCTCGGCCGCGCCCTGCTGGGGCGTGCCCTGTGCCGACATAGCGGCGTTGCGGGCTTTGACCACGGCTTCGAGCGTGCCGCTCTCGTGCGCCGCGTAGCCCTTCACGGTCTCGACCAGATTGGGGATGAGATCGTGGCGCTGCTTGAGCTGCACGTCGATGTCCGCAAAGGACTGGTTGACCCGCTGCCGCAGCGCCACCAGGCCGTTGTAGACCGTGATGACGAACAGCACGACGACGACGATGACGCCGAGAATGATCCAGGTGGAGGTCGACATAACGGGCTCCCTGAGGCTGCGCGGACGCGACAGATATGGCACCGGCGGTGCTCGAAGGCCAGTAGGCGGAATCGGCGAAGCTCGTCTGCGGCTCCGCCAACCAGGCGTTGGACTACCCTTCGGCCGATCTAACGCCCTACGACGGAACGCGTTCGAATGAACATGAATTACGCTTGACGTAAAGCATAATTCATGCTTAGCTTCTCGCGATGATCGTGAGCTACCGGAACGCAAAAACCCGGCGCTTTGCCGATGGCGAGCGCGTCAAGGAGTTTTCCGGTTTCGCGCGCCAAGCCGAAATGCGGCTCGACCGGCTGGATGCAGCCACCGGTTTGAAGGACCTTGCTGCCATCGCCGGCAACCGGCTGGAGGCTCTGAAGGGCAGCCGGCAAGGGCAGCACAGCATTCGCATCAATGATCAATGGCGGATTTGCTTCGAGTGGCCCGAAAGCTCGGCGGGCCCGATCAATGTCGAGATCGTCGATTACCATTAGGAGTCACCATGGCACGCACACCCATTCACCCCGGCGAGCACCTGGCGGAAGAGCTGAAGGAGCTCGGCATCTCTGCAGCCGAGCTGTCGCGGCAGATCAAAGTGCCGGTCAACCGCGTGACCGGAATCATCAACGGACAGCGCGCGATCACGGCCGACACGGCGTTGCGGCTCGGCCATTGGTTCAGCACCAGCCCGGAATTCTGGCTCAATCTGCAGAAGCTCTACGAGCTGCGCTTGGCGCGTCAGGGGGTCGGTGACCGCGTGGATCGGCTTCCCCGGCTCACTGACCGGGAGCGCAAGAAAGAGCATGATGCGTCTCGCGAGCCTTAACTGGGGAATCAATCCGGATCCGATTTGTTCAGCAAGGCCGCAGACTGCGTGGACACTTCTTGGAGGTGATTGTGAATCTTCCCCGCCGACGATTTCTGCGTCTGGTAGCGGGCGCTGCCGCTTTCTGGCGGGCTACGAGGTGAGCAGTTGGCAGGGCGTGGGCGCGCCCAGAAACACGCCGCCCGAGATCATTGACAAACTCAACGCCGAGATCAATGTCGCGCTCGCCGATCCAAAAATTAGGGCGCGGCTCGCCGATCTAGGTGCCACAGTGCTTGTGCTCTCCCCGGCCGACTTTGGAAAATTCGTCGCTGAAGAAACCGAGAAGTGGGCCAAGGTGGTCAAGTTTTCGGGTGCGAAGGTGGACTGATCGGAAAAGTCCCAATGAGATGTCCCGTTCCGCGAACCTGCCTCACACCGCCTCGCGTAGTTTCACGGCACCTTCGAGATCGACCGAAACCAGTTGCGAGACGCCGCGCTCCGCCATGGTGACGCCGTAGAGGCGGTTCATCCGCGCCATGGTGATCGGATTGTGCGTGATGATGATGAAGCGCGTGTCGGTCAGCCGCGTCATCTCGTCGAGCAGGTCGCAGAAGCGCTCGATGTTGTGGTCGTCGAGCGGAGCGTCCACCTCGTCGAGCACGCAGATCGGCGCCGGGTTGGTCAGGAACACCGCGAAGATGAGCGCCAGCGCCGTCAGCGCCTGCTCGCCGCCGGACAGAAGCGACAAGGTCGCCGGCTTCTTGCCCGGGGGCTTGGCGATGATCTCGAGGCCGGCCTCGAGCGGATCCTCGTGCTCGACCAGCTGAAGCTCGGCGGTGCCGCCACCGAACAGTTCCGTGAACAGGCGCTTGAAGTGGTTGTTGACCACCTCGAACGAGCTCAGCAGCCGTTCGCGCGCCTCGCGATTGAGGCTCTGGATGCCCTGGCGCAGGCGCTTGATCGCCTCGACCAGGTCGTCGCGCTCGGCGGTCAAGGTCGTATGCTGGGTCTGGACCTCGTTCAGCTCTTCCTCGGCGCGCAGGTTGACGGCGCCCAGCCGCTCGCGCTCGCGGCGCAATCGATCGAGCCGCGACTCGACCTCGGCGGTTTCGGGAAGCTCGGCCCCCGGCTTGATCTCGGCCAGCTCGCCCACCGCCTCCGGCGCCACTTCCAGCATCTCGCGAATCTCGCGGGCGACATCCGCGAGGCGCCGCTTGGCCCCTTCGAAGCGCTCCTCGGCGCGCGCCGATTCTTCGCGCGCGGCGCTGGTCGCCTCGAGCGCAGCACGCGCGTCGCGATCGGCGACGGCGAGCGCATTTTCGGCCTCGGCGAGGCGATCGGCGGCGGCCCGCCGCGCCGCTTCCGCCTGCTCGATCTCGCCGATCAGCGCCACGCGCTTTTCGGCGAAGGCCTGCGGCGCGCCGGTGAGGCTCTCGCGCTCGGCCTTGGCCTCCTGCACGCGCCCTTGGAGCGTCGTGATCTGGGCAGCGGCGCCGTCCCGGCGCTCGGCCCAGCCGGCCCGCTCGGTGACGATCGCCTGCAGCCGGCGTTGCGCCAGCTCGGCCTCGCGCGCGAGCGCCTGCGCCTGCGCGCGCAGCTCCGCGAGCCGGGTGCGACGCTCTTCGACATCGGCGCGCACGCCCGCGAGCTTGCTCTCCACCTCGGCGGCCGGCGGCAAACCCTCGAGCCTACGTTCGGCCTCGCCGGCAGCCGCCATCGTCTCGTCGCGGCTGGCCGTCAGCCTCGCCTTGGCTTCGGCCAAGGCCGACAGCCGGGCGGTGTTGCGTCCGACCTCGCGTTCGGCGCCGGCATGGCGCTCACGCGCGGCGAGCGCTTCGTGCTGCAGCTCGCGCCAGCGCGCGCGCGCGGCAGCATCGGCCTCGGCGGCAGCCGTCGCTTCGGCCTCGGCCGCAGTCACGACCGCGCGCTTGGCCTCGACGTCCTCGCGCAACGTCTTGAGCTCGGCTTCGATATCGGCGAGCCGATTCTTGCCGGCAAGCCGTCGCGCCGCGCCGGTCGGCGCGTTGGCGGCGACCGCGAAGCCGTCCCAGCGCCAGAGATCGCCGTCGGGCGAAACCAGCCGCTGGCCCGGCTTGAGCAGCGGCGTGAGCCGCGGCGCGTCCTCGCGCATGATCACGCCGATCTGTGCGAGCCTGCGCGACAGCTCGGCTGGTGCCCTGACATGCTGGGCGAGCGGCTCGACGCCGGCCGGCAGCTCCGGATCGGTGGGCTCGACGGCGGCTCCGGCCCAGCGCATGGGGGCCGCGGGGTCGACCGGAGCTTCGAGATCGTCTCCGAGCGCTGCTCCGAGCGCAGCTTCGAAACCTTTGTCGACCGCGAGACTGTCGATGACGCCGGGCCAAAGATTCTTGGTGTCGACATGAAGCAGCCGGGCGAGCGTCTTGGCTTCGGTGTCGAAGCGATGCACGCGGCGCTCGGCCTCCTGGAGCGGCAGGCGGGCGGCATCGAGGCCCTGGCGGGTGGCGGAGAGCGCCGCCTCGGAGCGGACCGCGGCGGCTTCGGCTTCGGCCACCGCTGCCTGCGCCTGCTCGACCGCGGCCGCAAGCGCGCCGAGATCAGGCCCGCCTTGCGGATTGAGCGTCGCCATCTCGGCATCGACCGTGGCGGCCTCGGTTTCGAGCCGGGCCCGCCGCTCGGTGTGCTCGCGCACCGCATTGGCCAGCTGGTTGCGCTGCGCGGTGAGGTCCGCAAGGGTGCCGGTCAGCGCGGCGAAGGTCTTTTCCGTGGCGCTCAGCGCTTCGTCGTCGGTGGCGACGCGGGCGTCGGCGCCGGCGCGCTGCTGCGCGTTCGTCTCCGACTCGCGCCGCAGCGCTTCCTCTTCGGCGGCAAGCCGCCCCAAGGCCTCCTGCGCATCATTCGAAAGCCGCCGCTCGCGTTCGATATCGGCGTCGAGCTGGACGAGGCGCTGGTCGAGCTCGGCCAGGCGCTCCTTGGCACGGGTCTCCTCGCGCTCGAGCGTTTCGCGGGCAATCACGAGCCGCTGCAACGCGGCTGCGGCGCCGACCTCGGCGTCGCGCAGTGCCGGCAGCTCGGCGGCGGCGATCACTTGCCGCTTGGACGCCTCGGCCTGCTCGCCGGTGCGGGCGGCGACCACACGAATTGCGATATCCTTGGCGTGTTCGGCTTCGCCGTTCTCGCGATTGGCCGCGACCCAGCGCAAATGGAACAAAGTGGCTTCGGCCTTGCGCACCTGCTCGGCGACGACGCGGTAGCGCACCGCTTGCTTGGCTTGGCGCTTGAGGGCTTCAACCTGGCCGGCCAGTTGGTTGATGACGTCGTCGAGCCGCGCCAAGTTCGCCTCGGCCGCCCGCAGCCGCAGCTCCGCCTCGTGCCGTCGCGCATGCAGGCCCGCGATGCCGGCGGCTTCCTCGAGCACCCGCCGGCGCTGCTCGGGCTTTGCCGCGATGATCTCGCCGATCCGGCCCTGGTGCACGAGGGCAGGCGAGCGCGAGCCGGTCGACGCATCGGCCAGCAGGATTTGCACGTCGCGTGCGCGCACCTCGCGGCCGTTGATGCGATAGGTCGAGCCGGACTCCCGCTCGATGCGGCGCGAGACGTCGAGGGTCTCGTGCTCATTGAATTGCGCCGGCGCCTTGCGGTCGGCATTGTCGATCGCCATCGCGACTTCGGCATTGTTGCGCGCCGGCCGATTGTTGGTGCCGGCAAAGATCACGTCGTCCATATCGGCCGCACGCATGGCCTTGTGGGACGCTTCGCCCATGACCCAGCGCAGTGCTTCGACCAGGTTCGATTTGCCGCAGCCGTTGGGGCCGACCACGCCGGTCAGCCCGGGCTCGATCAGGAAATCGGTCGGCTCGACGAAGGACTTGAAGCCGAGCAGGCGCAGTCGCGTCAGTTTCATGGGGTGGTTGTTCCAGACTCGGCGGTACTTGCTTTCCGCGGCGCCAAAGCGAGTGTCCCGGGCAGCCAGGGCAACGCGAAAATCGCTACGGTCTCGCGCCCGCGGAGAGGGTCGAGGGGAGGCTGCCGCATCGCCGGGAGAATGAATAGCGCAATGTGATTCGGCAACAGGCAGGAGACATTCCGGGTCTCCGCGGATACGGACCTGTGCGTAAGTGCGCCGGTGGGCAGGCCCCAAGGGGGAACACGGGGGAAACGGCCGCCGCCGGCGCCGTCCCGGTCCCCTGGGGCCAATCGAAATAACCCTTGTCAGCTCTTGAGATACTGGGCGAATTCCTTCTCCAATTCCTCGATCGAGAGGGCGCCGGGCATCCGCTTACCGTTGACGAACAAAGTCGGCGTGGAATTGACCCCGAACTTCTCGGACGCCTGATTGCGCACTTTTTCTATGCCTTCGAGCAACTCCCGATTGTCCAAGCAGGTCTCGAACGCCTGCTGGGTCAAGCCGGCCTGCTTGGCGATCGCCATGAGCGGGGCGAGCGGCTTCTGCACCACCCAATCCCGCTGCTGGGCGAACAGGGTCTCGATGAGCGGGAAGTATTTGTCGGGGCCGGCGCAGCGCGCCAGGATGGACCCGGCAGCCGCCAGTTGGTCGAGGGGAAACTCCCGAAACATGAAGCGAACCTTGCCGGTATCGATGTAGCGCTTCTTCAGCTCCGGAAAAGTCGCCTCCGAAAAATGGGCGCAGTGCGGACACGTCATCGATGCATATTCGATGACGGTAATCGGCGCCTTCTCGTCCCCAAGGGCCATTTCGCCCAGCGGGTTGGGTTGCATCAGGTCGGCAATCGGCGGGTCGTCGGCCAGCGCCGGACGCACGAAATCCAAGCCGATTTGCGGGAAACGGCTCAAGGCCGCCATGGCGCCGCCAAGCGCCAGCGCAGCGGTGCCGAAGGCGAACGTGCCCAAGGCGAATTCGCGACGGGTGATCATCAATTGAGGACTCCCAAGTTTACCGCGGGTTCCGCTCCGCCTGAACTGGCCCGGACCGCCATCGTTGGCTCCGACAAGTGGCTATCCCGAAACCGGAAATGAGGCAATGGCGGTCAAGGGCGCCAAGCCCCGGGCGTGGTCACGTCTCATTGATCAAAGTCGTGATCGTGGCCGTGCTCCATGGCGGCGCCGAGCCGTGCCAGCGCCTGGCGCAGCTTCTCGTCCTTGATCTCCGGCAAGGTCGCGGCGATGCGTGCCGTGGCGTCGGGATTGGGCACCGGCTGGGAACGTGGCGCTGCGCGCCGCGAGAGCGGCGCCTGGCGCAGCCGCATGCTGGCGACCGCTTGCCAGCCAAAGAATTGATTGACCCGCTCCAGAATGACTCCCGACAAATGCTGAATCTCCAACGCGGCGGGGCCCTCGACGCGCAGCAGCAGGGTGCCCGGCTCCGGCGCGTTCCTGGCTTGCGGGGTGCGCGGCCATTGGATCTTCTCCGGCTGCGAATGCGCCGCGATCTCCGGCCCGACGATCTCCGGCCAGCGGGTGACGAGCTCGACTGAGGCAAAGCCCTGCTTGGCGAAGGCATCGGTCAGCGTCTTGCGCAGCACGTCGGCAAGCGGCCGCGGATACGATCCAGGCTTGTTCATGCGGCTGGCCTCTGTCACAGATCGATCATGACGCTAGCAGGCGCCAAAGCATCACGAAAGCAGGACGCTTCGCTCCCGATCACGAAAGTCCGGGCCAGAGGCCGCCATCAGAAGCAGGCGCCGGCGCCCGAGCCGGCAGCCGCTCGTCCGTCCGCCAGCAGCGAAGCGACCCGATCGCGCACGCGAGACCGCAATCCGTCCGCCGCCGATCTGCTCGACTGGTACGACCGCCACCGCCGCGATCTGCCGTGGCGCGCCGCCGTCGGCGCGACACCCGATCCCTACCGGGTCTGGCTGTCGGAGATCATGCTGCAGCAGACCACGGTGACGGCCGTGGCGCCCTACTTCGTTCGCTTCGTCGCCCGCTGGCCGAATGTGGAGGCGCTGGCCGCGGCCGCGCTCGATGATGTGCTGAAGTCTTGGGCCGGGCTCGGCTACTACGCGCGCGCCCGCAATCTGCATGCCTGCGCGCGCGTCGTGGTGCAGAATCACCGCGGCGTCTTTCCGTCGACCGAGGCTGCGCTCGCCGAATTGCCCGGGATCGGTCCCTACACCGCCGCCGCCATTGCGGCGATCGCATTCGGGGCCCGGGCCGCGGCGGTCGACGGCAATGTGGAACGGGTGGTGACGCGGTTGTTCGCGCTCGAGCAGGAATTGCCCGCCGTAAAGCCGCACATTCGAAAGCTCGCCGCCCGCCTGGTCCCGCCGCGGCGGACCGGCGATTTCGCCCAGGCCATGATGGATTTGGGCGCCACCATCTGCACCCCCAAGCGGCCGGCCTGCGGCGTCTGTCCGTGGACGAAGCCCTGCCGGGCGCGCGAGCGCGGCGATCAGGCCACCTTTCCGCGCCGCGCGCGCAAGCGCGAAGGCCTGCTGCGGCGCGGCGTTGCGTTCGTAGCGTTGCGCGCCGACGGCTGCGTGCTCATGCGCTCGCGTCCGCCCAAGGGGCTCCTCGGCGGCATGACCGAAGTGCCGACCACGGAATGGACGCACGCCTTCGATGCCGGGGAGGCGCTGCACGAGGCACCGCGGCTTGCGCGTGAGCAGCCGAAGTGGCGGCGCCTGCCGGGCGTGGTCAGCCACGTCTTCACGCATTTTCCGCTCGAGCTCGTGGTCTATCGTGCGTACGTGGCGGCCGGCACGAGCGCCCCCGCCGGCGCCCGCTGGATTCCGCTGGCCGATCTCGGCGGCGAGGCGCTGCCGAGCCTGATGCGCAAGGTGATGGCGCACGCGGTCCGTTAGAGCGGCGTCTCTGACGCTTGCCACGGCTGCTGCGCCGTACCGCATTCCTCGCCGCGCTTCGCTTGGGTTAGACTTGAGCATTGAGGGGGCGGCACACCGGAGTGAGCGATTTTGCTCAGATTCCGCTCATTGGCTCGTCTATGGGAAATTTCGTTGAAGCGCTCCAACGGTAGACCTCATCCTTGACGAGCAAGAACGAGCGTCTCGAAGGGATGGGAACTCGCCCGCGAAGGTCCAAAATGTCGACGGCCGAAAGCCGGGTCTTGACGACACTTGCAACCTCCGCTCCGCCGATCCGGCGTCGCGTCTGGGCCGACGCCGAATTGCGTGCCAGCGCGGCGGTGCTCGCGGCCGTGCTGTTTGTCGGGCTCCTGACGATCCGCGACCAAGGCATCACGATCGACGAGTTCGTGTTCGACGAGTTCGGGCCAAAGATGCTCGACTGGTATCTCAGCGGATTCCGCCAGACGTACAGCTACTTTGACGAGGGCGTCGTCTATTACGGCCCGTGGTTTCAGATCGTTGTCGCGGTCGTCCAGTCGCTGACGGATGCCGACCGTTTCGATGTCCGCCATGCCGTGACCTTCATGGTCGGATTGGCGGGGCTCGCCGCGGTGGTGCCGATCGGGCGGCTCGTGATCGGGCGGTGGGCCGGATTCGCGGCACTCGTGCTGTGCCTGCTGACCGGCAATCTCTATGGCCATCTCTTCTTCTCGCCCAACGATTCGCCCTTCCTGGCGACGATGACCTGGGCGACGCTGGCGGTCCTGCTCATGGCGCGCCGCGAGGTGCCGTCATGGGGCACGACGGTCCGTGCCGGCGTCCTGACCGGTCTCGCGGTCGCGACCCGCGTGGGCGGCCTCCTCGCGGAGGTCTATCTGGCCGCCGCGATGACCCTGCTCGCGGTCGAGCTCGTCGTGCGTGACGGCAAACCTGCCTGGCGCGGGATCATGCGGCTCGCAGCGCATTCCGCGAGTGCCGTGCTGATCGGCTGGATCGTGGCCTTCGCGCTGTGGCCGTTCGTCCAGACGTCGGATCCACTGGGACAATTCAACGTCGCCCTGGCGCTCTTTTCGAAAATCCCAGCCGAGTTCTGGATTGCGACCTGGGGTCAGCCGGTCATGACCAATGATCTGCCCTGGTCGTACGTGCCGGGTGAGCTTTCGGCCAGACTTCCCGAGGGATTCATCGTCCTGCTGGTCGTCGCGCTCGGGTTCGGCTGCGCGGCATTCGCTCGCTTCGTTTCGGAGTGCATCGGCGGTGCCAAACGCGAAGGCGTCGCCGGCCTGAAGGCGCCGCTGCTCGCGCTGGCGCGGGCGCGCGGCCTGCTCATTGTCGCAATGGCGGGAACCGCCCCGCTCGTCGTCACCATCGTGCTACGGCCGACCCTGTTTGACGGCATTCGGCATCTTCTGTTCGTCGTTCCCATGCTGGCGCTGCTCGCCGCCTGGGCCCTGTGGCGGATGGCGCCGTTGATCCGGAAATATCCGATTTCAGCCGGCGCGATCGCGGCCGTGCAAATCGTGCCGGCCGTCGTCACGCTGTGGATGCTGCATCCGCTCGAATATGTCGCCACCAACGCGTTTGCGGGCGGTACGCGCGCGTCCTTCGGCCGCTTCGATCTCGACTACTGGGCCGTGGCCGCCACCGAGGCGGTCCGACGCCTCGAGCACCGTCTCGCCGCGGACACGACCGGACGCTTCGCCTCACGTCCGCCGCGTGTCCGCGTTTGCATCCCGTGGCGGGAACCCTTGGTCGGGCCGATGTTCAAAAAGAACTGGATCATCGAGGCCGATCCAGCGAAGGCCGACTTCGTCATCGAAACCGTACGCTGGCCCTGCGCCGCCGGCGGCCGCGTCATCGACGAGGTCCGCCGTTTCGACCGCACGTTCGCCCGCACGCTGGAGCAATAAACACTGCCCGCTCGCCGCTGTGTGACTCCCGCCAAGACGCACCTTAGGTCCACCAGGACGAAAGCTTTCACGCCTATTGGATCAACCGCTCACTCAGCCGCTGCGCCACGGCTCGAAACACATCAGGATTCCGGCAGGCCGCGAAATGCGATCCACCGACCTCGATCGCCTGACAATTGAGATCGTCGCTGCGGCAGCTCTCCCACGCAACAATGCCGTCCTGGCGGGTGTAGATCGCCGCACCGGGCACCGGGAGCGGTGAAGCGAGGCGCGCGACGTCGAGATTGCGCTGGCCCGCACAATCTACGCGTCGCGTCGCCACAATCTCATGCGCGATGACGGGGGGCCGGCGAAATCAGCTCGAGCCGTCCCGAACCTGACTTTGGCGCGCCGTGCTCCGATCCGGTCTCGCCCGGAACGGCCAATCGATCACGCCGGCGCAGAACAAGGCCCACCACACCAGTACCGGCTGCAGCGCCAAGCGCGGTCCGTGATACCACCAGCCGTCGGGCAGGGGTGGGAGATGGACGCCGTCGATCGCGTGCTTGATGTTGGCCGGAAAGACGCAGACCGCATAAAGCGCGAGCATGATTCCGGCGAGCCGCCGCAGGCGCGTGCCGGCCAGAGCAATGCTGCCGGCGACCTCGCAGATCCCGGTCACCAGCACCACCGCGCGTGGAAACGGCACCCAATCCGGCACGATCAGCAGGAATTTGTCGGTCAGCGTGAGGTGAGCGATGCCGGCGAACCCGTAGAAGGCGGTCATGATCCAGCGCATGACCAGGCGTGGGCCGGGGAATGACACGTTCTTCGGTTCGGCCCGCATCAGCAGCCTTTAGCAGGCCAGGTGACGCCGCGCCTCAACTCGTTCCCATCTCGGACCGCACCTCGGCGCGTAGCGCGTCGATCGACACCAGGCCCTTGGGGGTTTCCACGTGCCAGAAGGACCAGCCGTTGCAGGCGTCGAGTCCCTGCGCCAGCGCGCCGATGCGGTGGATCGAACCGACCGTCTCGCCATAAGGGCGTTCACGCCCGTCTTCGCGGGCTATGAGCGTGATGGCGCCGTCGGCGCGCACCAGAGCCCGATGCCGGCGCTTGGCGTCGACCAGGCGGGCGCCGGCCGCCAGCAGGCCGCGCTCGATCAGCGAGGCGAACGGCACGCGCGGCGCTTCGCGGGCGGTCATGAACGGGGCGAGGCTCGCGGCCGGCAACGGCTCGGCCGCGGCGATGCGCTGCCTGGCCGCCGCCGCATAGTCCGCATCGCGCTCCACGCCGATGAAGCGGCGGCCCAGCCGCTTGGCGACGGTGCCGGTCGTGCCGGTTCCGCAGAACGGATCGAGCACCAGATCGTCGGGCCGCGAGGACGACAGGATCACGCGCGCCAGCAGCGACTCGGGCTTTTGCGTCGGATGCAGCTTCTTGCCGTCGGGATTCTTGAGCCGTTCCTCGCCGGTGCAGAGCGGCAGCGTCCAGTCGGAGCGCATCTGCACGTCGTCGTTGCCGGCCTTGAGGGCCTCATAGTTGAACGTATAGGACTTGGCGTCCGCCCCGCGCGTCGCCCAGATCATCGTCTCGTGCGCATTGGTGAAGCGCCGGCCGCGAAAGTTCGGCATCGGATTGGACTTGCGCCAGATCACATCGTTGAGGATCCAGAAGCCGATATCCTGCAGGATGGCGCCGACCCGGAATATGTTATGATAGGAACCGATCACCCAGAGCGTGGCGGCGGGCTTCATCACGCGCCGGCAGGCGAGCAGCCAGGCGCGGGTGAAGTCGTCATAGGCCGCAAAGCTCGAGAACTTGTCCCAGTCGTCATCGACCGCATCGACGCGGGAATCGTCGGGGCGCTTGAGATCGCCGCGCAATTGCAGATTATAGGGCGGGTCCGCGAACACAAGATCGACGCTCTCCGCCGCCAGCTTTGACATCGCTGCGACGCAGTCGCCGACCAGGATGCGGTCGGAATCGACGGACTCGTAAACTGCGCGGGGCGCCCTGTTGGACGCCCCGCGACGCGGTACTACCATGACCCAGAACTCTGACTCAGGCGACGCTGTCGGCGACGCGGGACCTACAACCGACGAAACGCATGATGGCCACGTAAGGTAAAAATCGGCTTAATCGCGCTGCACTTTGCGCTAGGCAAGGTTTGCCGAGCACCTATATCGAAGGAGCCGGTCGGCCGGCACGCGGCGGATATTGAAATGCAGGAGATCGCATCATGCGTTTGGACGACCTTCCGGAGAGCAGCAATATCGAGGACCGTCGCCAGGAAGGCGGCGGCGGATTTGGCGGCATGCCGGGCGGCCGCGGCGGGCTCGGCATCGGCACCGTCGTGGTGCTGGGGTTGGTCGGCTGGGCGCTCGGCATCGATCCGCGGCTTCTCATCGGCGGTGCCGAGCTGGTCTCGGGCGGCGGCAGCCCGATCGAGACGCAAGCGCCCGTTCGCAATCGGCCGACCGGCGTGCCGCAGGACGAGGTGGGCCGCGATGTGGCGAAGATCCTCGGCAGCACCGAAGTCGTGTGGAAGGACGTTTTCGTCAAGGCCGGCAACACCTATCGGGCGCCGACGCTGGTCATGTACAGCGGCGCGACAGCGGCGCGTTGCGGCACGGCGCAGAGCGCCATGGGGCCATTTTATTGCCCGATCGACGAGAAGATCTATCTCGACACCTCGTTCTTCCGCGAGCTGCAGAGCCGGTTCAAAGGATGCGACGTCGGCAGCAGGTCGTGCCTGTTCGCACAGTCCTACGTGATCGCCCATGAGGTCGGTCACCATGTGCAGAAGCTGCTCGGCGTTCTGCCGCGGGTGCAGCAGCAACAGCAGGCGATGGCGAGCAAGGCCGACGCCAACCATTTGCAGGTGGAGGTCGAGCTGCAGGCCGACTGCCTTGCCGGGGTGTGGGCGCAGCATGCGCAAGAGCGATGGAAAGACCTGGAGCCCGGTGATGTCGATGCGGCGTTACGCACCGCGTCGGCGATCGGTGACGACACCCTGCAGCGGCAGGCGCAGGGCCGCGTGGTGCCTGATTCCTTTACCCACGGCACCTCGGCGCAACGTCAGCGCTGGTTCAATTCGGGTTTCAAGGGCGGGACCGTGGGGAGCTGCAATACATTCGCGACAAATCAGCTTTAAGCGCCGCGACGAAAAGCGCCAGAGCGGTTTTGCAGTTGCCGGAAGCAAAGACCGCTCTGGCATTTTTGCGTGGTCGCATTTTCGGACGGAAAACCGGATTCCACTTTTCCTGAAAATGCTCTAACGTAGGTTGAATGGTAGTGCGCCATGGCCGGGATCGACGACAGCAGGGAATTTCTGCCCTTACGAATTGCGGTGCTGACCGTATCGGATACCCGCGAGCTCGCCGATGACAAGTCGGGCGCGATCCTGTCGGAGCGCATTGCGGCGGCCGGTCACGTGGTCGCCGAGCGCTCAATCGTCCAAGACGATGCTGCCGCCATCCGGGCCCGCGTCAAGGAATGGATCGATGCGCCCGCGGTCGATGTGATCATCACCACCGGCGGCACCGGCTTCACCGGCCGCGACGTGACGCCGGAAGCGGTCGAGCCGCTGTTCGAGAAGCGCATGGAAGCGTTTGCGATGCTCTTCTTGATGGTGAGCTTCCGCAAGATCGGCACCTCGGCGATCCAGACGCGCGCGACCGCCGGAGTGGCGGGCGCGACCTACATATTCTGCCTGCCGGGCTCGCCCGGCGCCTGCAAGGACGCCTGGGACGACATTCTCGTTCACCAGCTCGACTACCGTTATCGTCCCTGCAATTTCGTCGAGATCATGCCGCGGCTGGACGAGCATCTGCGGCGCCCCAAGGCGCAAGGCGCGACCGTCTAATAGGGCCGCGTTCCCGCCATCATGCTCCGGCTGCGCAGCATCACGATGCGGCGGCGGCCGAGGCGCCGGAGGAATTTTCCTTCCGGATCGGCGTCTTCGCCGCGGTGGCCGCCGGAGCGCTCATAGAGCGTCTTCGAGATCAGTAATCCCTGCTGCGGGCGCGGTTGCGCCCCCAACGCCGCGGCGATCAGCCCCAGCCCCTCCATGACGGCGGAACCGAGCGTGTCGGCTTCGCTCATCCGCCGGAATGCGGCTGCCCGCGCGTCCGCCCGCCCGCCCATCTCGGCGTGCTCGATGAAGCGCCGTGTTTCCTCGGTCCAGGTCCAATCCGGCACCGCGCCCGGCCGCAGGAACAGAAGCCACGCCGAGCGCGCGCTTGCGGCCGCTTGCCGCAAGCGATGGCCGAGCGGTGCCGCCATGACGTCGATCCGGCAACCGGCCGCGTCGGCAATCGCGGCGGTCGCGTCGCTCGAGCCGGCGTCCGCCAGGATGACCTCGCGCACGATTCCCGCAGTCGCTCCCGGCACCAGCGCGGCCAGCGTCGGCACCAAGATGCGCTCCGCGTTTTCCGTGGCGATGACCACGCTCAGCATCGGATCCCCCAGTTCCCCTGCGACAAGTTATCACGGCGGCGCGGGGGGCGAGGCCCATTCGGCTGAAATCCGGAGGCGCATGTTCTTGATTTGTTCGCAATCCTTGCCTATGTTCTCGCCATGTCCCGAACTTCAGCAGCCCTCCGACATCCGACACCACCCGTGCGGCCGCCCGCGGCGCCGGCGGCCGCGCCTGCCGGCCGCATTGGGGAGGCCGCGGTCGCGGCCGATCGGCGAAAGGGCCGCGGCGCCCATTCGAATGCCGCCGGCCGCTACGAGCCGCTCGCCCGCGTCGCCTTCGACGACGGCTGGCAAAGGCTCGACGACCTGCCGGCGTTCAAGACCAGCGTGACCGTGGACGCGAGCCGCACCGTCATAACCCGCAACGACTCGCCCGATATTTCCTTCGACCGCTCCATCAATCCCTATCGCGGCTGCGAGCATGGCTGCGTCTATTGTTTCGCCCGCCCGAGCCATGCCTTTCTGGGGCTCTCGCCCGGGCTTGATTTCGAATCGAAGCTGTTCGTCAAGCCGGAAGCGCCGCGCCTGCTGGAGCGCGAATTGTCGGCTTCCGGTTACCAGCCGCGCACCATCGCGATCGGCACCAATACGGATCCGTATCAGCCGATCGAGCGCGAATATCGGGTGATGCGGGGCATCCTGGAAGTGCTCGAGCGCTGCGGCCATCCGGTCGGCATCGTCACCAAGTCGGCGCTGATCTTGCGCGATCTCGACATTTTGGCACGCATGGCCGAGCGCAATCTGGTCAAGGTCGCATTGTCGGTGACGACGCTCGATCCGAAGCTGGCGCGGCTGATGGAGCCGCGCGCCGCGACGCCGGCGCGGCGCCTCGAAGCGCTGCGGCAATTGGCGGCCGCCGGCGTTCCCACGGCCGTGATGGTCGCGCCGATCATTCCCGCCATCAACGACAGCGAGATTGAACGCATTCTCGATACCTCCGCCGCGCTCGGGGTGAGGGCCGCCGGCTATGTCCTGCTGCGGCTCCCGCTCGAAGTGCGCGATATCTTCCGGGAATGGCTGATGGCGAACTTCCCGGACCGTTATCGTCATGTCTTCAAGCTCATTCGCGACATGCGCGGCGGCAAGGACTACGACGCGACCTTCGGCAAGCGCATGACCGGATCGGGGCCGATCGCCTGGATGATCGGGCGTCGGTTCGAGGCCGCCTGCGAGAAGCTCGGGCTCAATGCCGGCACGAGAAAGCTCACGACCGAGCACTTCTCGCCGCCGCACCGTGCGGCCGAGCAGCTGCGCTTGTTTTGAGGGGACGCAAGATGACAGAGCCGAAGCCGAGCGAGCACAAGCCTCGCCTGACCGCCGTCACGCTCGGCGTGCGCGACTTCCATGCCAGCCTGCGCTTCTACGAAGCGCTCGGATTTGCGCGCAAGCTGCGCTCGACCGGCGACCAGATCGCCTTCCTCGACGCCGGCGGCGTGGTGCTGGCGCTTTATCGCTGGGATGAGCTTGCGCAAGACGCAGCCTTCGAATCCCGACCGGTCGGGGCGGGCTTCCGGGGAACCACCTTGGCGTGGAATTGCGCCTCGCGCGCCGAGGTCGATGCCGCCTTTGTGTGCGCTCTGTCGGCCGGGGCGAGCCTGCTCAAGGCCGCGCAGGAGACCAGTTGGGGCGGCTACTCCGGCTATTTTGCCGATCCTGACGGACATCCCTGGGAAATCGTCCATGTCCCGGGCTTCGCATTTTCGCCCGAAGGCCGATTGCTGCTTCCCGACTGAATGAGTTTTCCTGTCTCCCGGGCCGGCGAACGATTGACTAGCCGGCGCGCGCGCGCACCATCGCGCCATGACACGCGCCGTGAGTCGCAAACCAGAAGTCCGTGCGCTGCGCCTCCCGCTCGGCGAGGAGGTTATCCGTCCGACCTTCCGGCGCGAACGCGCCGCCATGAAACGCGGCGTCTGGCCGGTGGCGGGTTGCGACGAGGCGGGCCGTGGGCCGCTCGCCGGTCCGGTGGTGGCCGCCGCGGTCATTCTCGATCCCAAGCGCGTTCCCCGCGGCTTGGATGATTCCAAGAGGCTCAGTGCGCCGAACCGCGAAAAGCTCTACGCCGCGATCTGCGCCAGCGCTCATGTGGCGGTCGCCTTCGCGCCGCCGGCGCGCATCGACCGGGACAATATTCTGCGCGCCTCCCTGTGGGCGCTCGCGCGCGCGGTGGCGGCGCTGCCGATCCGTCCGCGGCTGGTCCTGGTCGACGGTCGTGACCGCATCGCCACCGATTGCGACTGCGAAGCAGTCGTGCATGGCGACGCCATTGTGGCCTCCATTGCGGCGGCCTCGATCGTCGCCAAGGTGACGCGCGACCGCCTGATGGCGCAGCTCGGCCTCGCGCATCCGGGCTATGGCTTCGAGCGTCACATGGGCTACAGCGTACCCGAACATTGCGCTGCCCTCATACGGCTGGGGCCGACCATCCACCATCGCCGCAGCTTCGCGCCGGTCGCCGCCCGCTATGAGAACCTCGATGCTCATCCACAGGAGAACCCGGCGGGCTTGTTGCCTCCTGATCACAGGGCCTAATCTCCGCGCGACAAGACCACGGACCTCGCCGGGCTGATGCTTTACGTCTCCATCATCGTGGAACTGCTGCGCTCGCGCCCGGCGCTGACGGTGTGGGTGGTGGCCGGCGTCCAGGCCGCGGCCTGGACGCTTGTCCCCGGATGGTTCTACTCCGGGCCGCCCGGGAACCTCCCGGAGGTGCTCGCGGTCGGGCATGAATTTCAGCTCGGCACCTACCTGGGACCTCCGCTCGCCTTCTGGCTGGCCGAGATCGCCTTCCGGATAACCGGTCGCAGCCTGCTTGCGATCTATGCTCTGTCCCAGATTTGCGTGGTCCTGACCTATTGGGCCGTCTTTCGGCTCGGTCGCGCTATCGTCGGCGCTCAGCAAGCCGCCATGGCGGTGCTGCTCATGGTCGGCATCTCGACCTTCACGGTGACGACGCCGGAATTCGGCCCGATCATCCTCACGATGCCGCTGTGGGCCATGACGCTGCTGCACTATTGGATGGTGGTCGAAACAAGACGGCCCGCCTACGCGATCGCGCTCGCCGTCGATGTCGGGCTCGTTCTGCTCACCACCTATGCGGGCGCGGCACTGGTCGGCCTTCTGGTCGTGTTCACCTGCGTGAACGCACGTACGCGCGCCATGCTGCGTTCCTCCGATCTTTGGCCGGCCGGTATCGCCGCCGCCATAATGCTGATCCCGAACGTCTACTGGATGGTGACCACCAATGACGAATTTTTTCCCATGCTCGAGCGGCTGCGCGCTCAAGAATCCGTCGCCGGCAATTTCACCGCATGGCTGCAACAACTGATCTTGTTGCTCGGCGCTCACGCCGGGCTCATCGTCATCATCGGCATCGTAATCGGATTTCCGTGGGCAAAACATGAGCCGGCGCCCGTGATCTCGCGCCGGCCGGTCGAACCGCTCGGCAGGCAATTCATCTACTTCTTCGCGACCATGCCGGCGCTGCTGGCCACGGTCGCGGGCGTGGTGGTCGGATCGCCCGGGCCGGTCGGCGGGATCGCGCCGCTGGTCGTGCTCTCCGGCGTCGCCGTCGTGATCGCGGCCGGCGATGCGATTGCGCTCAGCCATCAGCGGATCGCCATCGCGGCCTGGCTCGGCCTCCTGTTCATCCCGCCGGTCTTGGCCATTGTGGCGCTGCTGACCTTGCCTTGGTTGGGCATCGACCTCGCCATCAATCAGCCGGCTGACGCGATGGCGCGATTCTTCGCCGACAGCTTCGCGCGCCGTGTCGGCAAGGAGCTGCCGATCGTGACCGGCGATGCGCGCACCGCTGCGCTGATCCAGCTTGGCGCGGCGAGCCGTCCGAGCCTGTTTCTCGAGGCGACGCCTGAGCGCTCGCCCTGGGTATCGATCCGCGACATCAGGGCCAAGGGCGCCATCGTGGTCTGGCCGACGACCGATACCGCC
>Ga0209068_10000301_pt1 | contig 27600 bp, 29 predicted proteins | sample ColStrG_CSR_2012_FD_187200 | JGI IMG/M metagenome (GOLD analysis project Ga0209068, IMG submission 187200) | Freshwater sediment microbial communities in response to fracking from Pennsylvania, USA - Cold Stream Run_MetaG_CSR_2012 (SPAdes)... | ecosystem: Environmental > Aquatic > Freshwater >...
GTAGCAACTCGCCGAGGTCGGCGTCCGCCAGCGCCCCCGCGCCGAGCACCAGACGAAGCTTGTCCTCGGGGCTGCGCTCCTCGGGCCTTCGCTGCACGGGAGCAGCAGGGTTCGGATTCTTCGGACGCTTGCGTCGCTTGGTCACGGCTGGCAGCGTAGTCGCCTCGCGAAGCCGGCGCGACAGGGTCGGTTGGCCGATCCCCACTTCCTGGCTGCGTCTGCGACGATCCTGCCGGCAGCACCGGAGGTGGCAGTGTCGCTTGCGGCTACGGGCTCGGCCGCATCGCAGCCACGCGTGCCCAGTACGACGTTCGGCGTACAAGTCGACCAAGAGCGCGCACGCGTGCGCCTCGATGACCCGGGGAGGACGAGCCGGGCTCATGGACCACCCTCCGCGCTGCACGCGCGCCGCGAGCGGCGTACGACTGCCATCGCAAGAAGGCGGCACGCTCCTGCCGCGCATGCTCGACGTCGCCTGCGCTGCGCGCCGCACGCGCAAGCCGATGCGTTCGAGTTCGAGCTTACACGAGGGTACCGCTTGCCGTTTGGCGAGGAGCCTCAGCGACGATGCATGTTCGCCTCGCGCAGGCGCGACGCAGCTCGTCGATCAACATCAGCTCGCCGGCATCAGACGCGCTAGAGTTCAGCGTGCCGCGTGGGGTTCGCTGCGTCGGCACGCGATGCCGACGCAGCGAACCCCACGCGGCTCGAGGGTGCCGTGGGCGGTGATGCAAGTGGCGGCAGCATAGAGACCAAATTTGGGCGCTCGGGCGCGGACCGAACAGGCGGAGTCAAGGTGCGCGGGTTCGCTTGGGACGTGAAGTCTCGCCGACAGGCTCCGACGCAGCCTGTCGGCGCGCGGCGGCGATCTAGCGTGGCCGCGGCGCCTACAAGCAGCACCGTCGGCGCGGCACGTCTCGAGGCGGCCACCGACGGTTCTGTCCCAAGCCAGTGCGGAACGAGCGCGCCGATGAAGCCGCTGGCAGCGGCGAAGACACCGGCGACAGAGACCTCGAGGTCGATGAGACGCCGGAAACGAAGACCCGGCTCGCTGCAGGTCCAAACATGCATAGAAAGGAGACGGCGGCAAGCAAGACAACGGCGTGCGCGATGACGGCGAGCAAGCCGAGGACGACAAGGCGGGCGACAATGTCGAGGTGAGAACGACGGCGATCAGGCAGACGACGCGAAGCCCGACGACGCCGCAGGCCGGCGAAATTGACGAGGCCGCGTGCCCGCCGCCGACCACACCTCCGGTGCCTGCGACCATGACGTCCGCGGCCAAGTGATCAAACCTTGATATCGAGCCCCGCGTCGCATCGCGATGACGGATGCGGCGCGTGCAACATACAGGTACCCCATACTGGCAAACAGGCTTTTGCCGGCCAACTACGCTGCGGCGCTTTAGGGCCGGTGTAGGCACATTTCGCACCGTGGCAATGCATGGCGCGGCCGACGCGCCGGTGGCACGCTTTGATCCCACCCGTGAAAGGGAGCGGTCCGAATGATGGGGCGAAGCGCAGAGCCACGGAGCTGGATCTTCGTGTTGGCTTCGCTGCTTCTCCATCTCGGCAGGCTGCTCTCGCTGCATCCGGCGACACCTCTACCGCCAAGCGCACCGCAGTCGGAGGTCAGCCTGAGCATCATCGCGCAGGCGTTGGGAGCGACGGAGCAGCCGAGCAGCGCTGCGCCGCCGCTCAGAGCGTCGGCACAGGCGCCGCCCGGCGCAGCACACGCGAGTCTGAGTGAGACTGTCAGGCATCCTCTGCGCTCGCGCGGCGAGCGCGCCCGCCCGAGTCCGTCTCGTGCGAAACGCGCGCCATCAGTGTCGGAGTCCCCGGCTTTCAACATGTCCTGGAGCACTGCGGGCACGAGGCTCGCAGCTGCGCGACAACCAACCCAGTTGGGGCAGCGGCTCACGTCGGAACGGCTCCTAGTCCCGGAGGCCGTTGCTGCGCCGCCGTTGGTGACGAGCGAGCCCATTTTGCCAGCCCGGCTCGATCTGAGCCCGCGCAGGGCTGCCAGTACGGTGAGTGATCGGCCGGTCACCGCTGCGCACGCGTGTGAAGCGCGATCGTCCGTGACACCGACTGAAGCCTGCGCTTCGCATGGGCAGACAACGTCGTCACAACAGACTCTCACTCGCTGGCTGCAACAGAGCGCGCGGACGCTCGCATACCTCAATCCGCGACCACCGCCGACGCTGCGCCACGCAGCTGACGGAAGCTATAGCTATCATGGACGTGCCATCAGCGCGGAGATAGACACCGACGGCACAGTCGAGTTCACCGATCGCGACCCTGGCCGCAAACACCCCCGCCGCGCCCGGGACAGAGACAGCGCGGAGAAACGTTGGTTTCTCGAGCAAACCGAGGCGCTGCGCACGCAGCTAGCGGACACCTCCCGCACGGAAGCGGGTCTGCACGCACGGCGCGCCCTGGAGCTCGACCTGGAGCGCATCCTCAGTGCGACTGAGCTTGACGCATCTGACAAGCGCCGCCGGATCCTCGCGCTTTGGGAAGAGTCTGCCTCCGAAGCCGATTCGTACAGAGCGCGGCATATCGTGGAAGCTTTCGTGCGCGCGCACATGCCCGAGACCAGTCCACTCGGATTCAGTCGCGAGGCACTCGATACTTTCAATCGACTGCGAAAGGGCATGCTCGCGTTCGACCCCTACGAGCCGAGCAACAACGACGAGGCTCCCCCTCGTCCGTTGCCCACGAAGCTCGCCCATTCGCCGCGCTGAGCGCAACGGCGTAGACGGCGCTGCTCCTGCGGTCACGCATACAGCCGCTAGCGCTGGGAGCGTGACCCAGCGCATCCGCCAATGCGGCGAAAACACATCCGCCCGTCTCTGCGGCTGCGTCGCCGGCTAAGCAGTTGAGCTGTGCAAGACGCGGCGTGCGCGGAATTAATCCAAACTTAATGTTCTGCCGTGCGCGCAACAACTACGAGTAAGGGTCATGTTGCGAGCGATATCTCCCATCAGCGCCTGCGCGCTGGCCCTCATCCTTCTCTGCAGCACAAGGACCGCGTTTGCTTATCGGCCATTCAACGGTACCGATGGCGACGTGGCGGAGCGCGGTGAGTTTGAGCTGGAACTGGGGCCGGTACAGATGCTTCGCGTGAATGGGCGCAATTTTTTGCTCACGCCGGCGACGGTGCTCAATCTCGGGATATTCCCCAGAACTGAGTTGGTCGTTGACTTCGTAGGAAATATTCCCCTGCGCCCTGACATGGGCGAGGCGCGCTACCAACTGCGAGATACCGATGTATTTCTCAAATTCCTTCTGCGCGAAGGCGTCCTGCAAGAAGAAACTGGTCCCAGCATCGCATTGGAAGCAGGGCCCTTGACGCCTGAGATCGCAGGCGAGAGAGGTTTCGGCGCCGCTGCCAATCTCATCGTGTCCGAGCGCTGGGGATGGTTCGTCGCCCACCTCAACAACGAGTTGGTACTCGGTCGTAAGACTCTGGCGGCCGCCTGGTCGAACAGCTTGATCACGGAGTTTCGTTTCAGCGAGACGGCATGGCCGGTCGCTGAGCTACTCTGGGAACGCGAGCTTCGCTCCGGTGCCAGCATCTACTCAATACTTGCGGGCATGATATGGAGCGTCTCCGAAGGGCTTGACCTCGACGCCGCCGTCGTCGTTGCGAGCGTGGAAGGCAATCCGTCATACGAGGGCCGATTGGGGTTTACCTGGGCCGTTCCGTTCTGGGAGCCGTCCAATCAGCAGCCCAGTGAAGATCAGGAGAGGAATGCCCATGAATGACATGAATCGACAGATGAGCGAGCAGTGGAGCAAGCTGCCACCGCTGACCGCGCTCTATTGGATCCTCAAGATAACCGCGACCACGCTCGGTGAGTCGGGCGGTGATCTACTTTCGATGACTATGGAGGTCGGCTATGGCTTGAGCACGGCCATCTTGATGTCTGTGTTTCTAGTAAGCGCGATTGCCCAGCTAAAATCTAAGAAACATGTGCCATGGCTGTATTGGACAGTGATCCTGACCACCAGCACGGCGGGAACGACCATGTCAGACTGGATGGACCGCACACTTGGACTCGGCTACCTAAGGGGTAGTCTAATTTTGGTCTCGCTCTTGTTGCTGGTGCTCGGCTACTGGCGATTTTTCACGCCACATTCAATGTCCGTCACCCACATTCGCTCGTTTCAAGTCGAGCTGCTCTACTGGATCGCGATCCTGTTTTCCAACACGTTGGGGACGGCCCTCGGTGACTACCTGGCCGATGACTCTGGCCTCGGCTTTGCTGGCATCGCCGCCATTCTAGCAGGGTCACTCGCCGTCATCTTGGCTGCCCACTATTTCACCAAGCTGTCCAAAGTGCTGCTGTTCTGGATTGCTTTCGTCCAGACTCGGCCATTTGGCGCAACGCTCGGCGATACCCTTACGAAGACCCATGAGCAAGGAGGGCTTGGGTTCGGCACCGTCGGCACGTCTGCCGTGCTGATCGCCATTACGCTTATCGGCGTAGTCTACGTGACAAAAAAGGGGTACTTTCTGAGCCAGAGCGGTCCCCTACAAGCCGATGTGCACGACGCGTACTAACAGACCGGAGGCTGCCGGGTGTCATGGATTGGGAAGGTGAAACTCAGACGAGCACCTCCACTCGGGGACCGACCAACGCTGAGCGTGATTCGGTGATGTTCGCAAATGCGACGTGCAATGGTCAGTCCTAGACCGAAGCCGGCCGGCACGGAGTTGCCGGCTGCGCTGCGCGCGAACGGCTTGAAAACATGTTCGCGTTCGCTCAACTCAATCCCTGGTCCGTTGTCGTCGACGTGCAGGAGCACAGTGTCTCTACTGCCCAGTAGCGACCAGACGCGCACCTGGCCGCCTGCTGGCGTATAGCGCACCGCGTTCTCGACAACGTTGAGCAAAGCACTCTGGAGCGCTGCACTGTCCGCATTGATCGAACGTTCCAGCTCCACTCCGAGAGCCGTCTCCACCCGCACACCGCGGCTACGTGCGAGCGGTGCGACAGTGGACAATGCCCGATCGACGAGCCCTCGAAGCTCGGCCTTCGCTTCCTCGGATTCACGTTTTCGCTCGGAGCGCGCCATGTCAAGCAAAGCACTGACCAACCGTGCGAGCTGGCGCACCTCATCCAGGCAAACCAGTGCCGACGCCTCCCATTGCTCGTTCGTACGCGTGCCCTGCAGCATCACCTCCAGCTCTGTTGAGATCACGGTAAGCGGAGTGCGCAGCTCGTGCGAGGCATCGGCGGCGAAGCGGTCCAGCGCGGCGAAGCCCGCTTCCAGCCGCGCAAAGAGCTCATTGAGCGCGAGCACCACCGAGCGCACCTCGCCTTCCGCCGCGGGAAGCGGCAGTCTTGCACGCAACTGATGTGGCGTGATCTGTGCTGCAGATTGGACGACTTGTGCGAGCGGCGTCAACGCGCGCCGGGTTGCGATTGCGGCCCCTCCCACAGCTAGCAGCAAGCCGATTGGAGCGGCTATCATCATCGCTTGACCCACCTCCTCGCGCGCTTCGCGCAGGATCACCTCGGGTGGGTCGCGATCAGGCTCAGCCTCCTCCTCGTAGATCACGACCACGACCGCGACGCACGCGAACGCCACCAATCCGATAGCTGTGGACAGTGCAGTCCAAACAGCGATCTGGCGCACGAGCCCGTGCGGTAACAGGCGCAGATCAACCATCGTGCGACGCCGCTTCGTGTGCGCTCGCGGGTCGTAGCCGATAGCCGCGTCCACGAATCGTTTCTAGCCGCACCGTCGCTCCCTGGAGCTTGCGGCGCAGATGCGCCACGTGAACGTCGATCACGTTGGTTCCGGGATCGAAAGCGCAACCGAACACGCTGGATAGGATTTCGCGACGACTTGCGACACGGCCAGCGCGCAGGACCAAGTACTGCAGCAGCGCGTGCTCGCGTGACGAAAGCGCGACCGACCGTTCCCCGATCCGGACGAGTGGCAGGTCGGCATCGAAACACAGATCTCCGATGCAAGGTGCCGCCCGGCGCGCCGTCGCTGTTCGGCGCAAGAGCGCTCGCACGCGCGCCACGAGTTCCGCAAGCTCGAATGGCTTGACCAGATAGTCGTCGGCGCCAGAGTCGAGAGCGCGCACACGTTGTTCCACTGCGTTGCGCGCGCTCAACACCAAGACGGATGCGGTTACGCCCATCTTGCGCGCGGCAGCCAGCACGTCGAGCCCGTCACGGTCGGGCAAGCCGAGATCGAGAATCACGGTATCGCAGTCGTTCTGGGCGAGATGTTCGAGCGCGGCACTGCCGGTGGCCACGGCCTCGACCTTAAGGTTGCACTCGCTGAGTCCCCGTACCAGTGCCGCGTTCAAGCGCACGTTGTCTTCCACCAGCAGTGTCAGCATGCTGGACGTGACGCTACCACGCACCTCGTGGTGCTGCGAGTGCGCGATCCGCGGCTGTAACCACGCGCTGGCGCGATCGATTCACAGCGCGACGATCTAGCTAGTTGCATTAGAACTCTTCACGACTTGGTCGACTTACCCAATCATGAGAGCGGGAACGATGGCCCGGCCAGTGCGACACGTCCCAACATGTTCGCGGTTGGTGCGCTGAATCGCGCATCAACAGTAAACGGACGCATGCGCTGCGCGAGTCCGGAGCCGGGAATGCGTTTCGATGAGTTCGCCGTGAAGGAATGCGCGCGTTCCGGCCAAGTCATGCTTATGAGAACCGTCGCCATCGTCTGCCTATACGGAGTGCTTGCCCTCTTCATGGGATGCGCAAGAGGCGGTAAGCAGGACATTCCGCTCTCCGACGGCCAGACCTATCAGCTGCAGCCGTCCGGTAAGATGAGCGTGTATCCCTCAGGCAAGGCTCAGGAGTTCCAGGGTGCTCAGCCCTTGCATAAGCTTCGTGTGAAGCGGAAGAATGAAGGCGCAGCAGCCAAGGAGCCGGGCTGTTGGCGCTGCACAGACTGCATCTGCAATGCCGATGACTGCTCATGCACCGAGTGCACGTCCTGCTAAGGTTGCACGGCGCCGGCCACCCGGCTCATCGCTGCGTTGAACGGTGGAGTTGACCCGATTTCGCGGACGGTCTGCCTATGCTGCGAATCCAGCTCTTCAATTCGAACTCGATCGGGCTGCTGTAGTTGAGGTACGAGTGCCGGCGCACCGGATTGTAGAAGTTCTCGACGTACTTCTTGATCGCGGCTTCGGCATCCACGAGCGTCGCGAAGTACACGCCGTTGGTGAGCTCAGCCTTCAACGTGCTGAAGAAACTCTCGGCCACCGCATTGTTCAAAGCAATCGCCTTGATGGCTCATGCTCGCACGGATACCGAATCGCTTGAGCTCGCGGCGGTAGTCATCGCTTGCGTATGAACTGCCACGGTCGGAGTGGTGCACCAGCCCGCGCCTCGGCTTTCGCGTGCTCACGGCCCCACGAAGAGCCGCGAGCCAGCCCGCGATCGTTGTTGGCACTCGTGGCCCAGCCCACCACGCGGCGCGCGTACAGGTCGAGCATCGCAGCGAGGAACGGACCATTCCTGCGCCGTCCAGATGCAGGTGACGCCCGTGACCCAGATGCGGTCCGCGGCTTCGGTTCGGAAGTCACGCTGCACGATGTTCGGCGCGATGGGGTCATCGTGATTCGAGTCGGTGGTTCGACGCCACCGGTTCTTCGTCCTCACCACCAAGCCCGAGACGCGCGTGATACGGGCCACGCGTTTTCGTCCAACCCGCACGCCAGTCGCACAGAGTTCCGCGTGGATGCGAGGGCTGCCGTAGGTCCTGGGGCTCTTCTGGTGCGCCGCTCGGATACGCACGGCCAGTGCAGCGTCCTGCTTCGTGCGAGCCGACTCGGTGGATTTCAGCCAGGCGTAGAAGCCGCTTGTAGAGACACCCAGGGTGCGGCACATCGTGGCGACGGGAAAGGCCACCTGCTTTTCTCGGATCAACGCGTACTTCACTCGCTCTCCTTGGCAAAGAAGGTGGCCGCCGCTTCTAGGATTTCGCGCTCCACGCGCAGCTGCTTCACCTCGCGCCGCCGCCATTCGTTGCTTGGCTACGTCAGCCCGATGCTGTATGAACGGCTGGAGACGCACGCAGCGGCTTGAACTCGCTTACACAACTGTCCGCTAACGCGGGATCACTCCGCTTCGAGCCCATCACCGCACTCGGCGAGTACTACCCTCCGACTGGACGCATCGAGGCACTCGACAACAACTGGGAGACTCTCGTGCGGCGCGGCCGCGGCTACCGAGACCTCGCGAGTATGACTCGCCTGCTGCGCTTCATGATCGTGCATCCCATTCGCCGCGGAACGGATGTCGAGCGCTTCCTTGCTCTGGGCGCGTCATCTCCAACGCCGGCTCACGCCGCGTAAACGACTTCACCGGATCTCACGAAGAGCCAAAAAACGTAGCCGCTACACGGGCCCGTGTAGCTTGAGAGCGCGAGCCAGCACAACTTCGTCGACTTGGCGAAACTCAGCCCGCAGCCGGCTTCTCCGGAACGCCACTCAAGTCGAGCGACTCGGGGGGTTCGTCGATGCGACGAAACTCGGCTTGGAGCTGACGTTCCTCCAGCCGTGAGCGGGTGCGGGCCCCTACGGGCGGCGTGAGCTCGGGCGTGCGACCGAGCGGGCCACCGCGGACCGCAGGCGGGGCGCACTTAGTGCTGCGCCGGAGGGAGTGCGTCGATCCAGTTGGCGAGCCGCTGCGCACCGTCCTCATCCACCTTGTGGCTCACGAGCGGCGGCATCTGATAGTCGCCGCGGCGGTGGGAGAGTAACCAGACCAAACTGAGCTCGTGTTGGCCCGGCGTGATGCGCAGCGCGTCGGGGAAGGCGCTGGTGACGGCGCCTGTGACCGCCGACTGATTCACCATGGCGCGATAGCTTTCGGTGCTGCTGGCAGCCGGGGTAGCGCCTGCGGTGCCCGCTTTCCAGTACTCGTCGGCACGCAAGCGCATCAGCAGTTCGGTCTCGTGGCCGAGGCCGCGACTGGAGTGGCAAGGCATGCCGCAGTTCGCGTGCAGGTAGCCGAGCGCGCCGCCGGCGAGCCCCGTGTCGTCTGTAGGCAGCTCGATCTGGAGCATGGCCGGAGGAGCGCTCAGCGAGCCGTCGGCCGCCAAGCGCTCGAGCGTGAGGCCGCGCGCGCTGGAGAGTGCGAGCGCTACGGCCTCAACGCCGAGCAACTTATCCGCGGCGCCGTGATGACACTTGCCGCAGTCCTTCGCCGTCGGGATCTCATAGCCGCTGGCCAGCAGCGTTGGGGTGCGCGAGGTGTTCAGGCTGGCGGCCTTCTGATCGGCGGACCAGATGTAGGTCCCAGTTTCCCAGGTCATGGCGTCGCGCTTCCAGAAGAAGCGCGTCTCCACCAGCTTGCCGTCGAAGCGGAACTCCTTCCAGGCCTTGGTTCCGACCGGGAAGCTCCAAACGTCCATGTTGGACGTGTCGATGGCGGAGCCCGGCGGCAGATACAGATAGCGCTGCTTATCAGCGCCGTCGCTCCAGAGTGTGACGCCCGGCGTATAAGGTTTGGCGTCGGGCGCGTACTGCGTGGCGTCGCGGTTGCGATACAGCCCGGTGCAGAACACATCGGTCGGCGCCCCCGAGTCCGGAACCGTACAGGGCTCGGCTTGGGACACTGGGCTGGACTGTCCCGAAGCGCCTGCGCTGATCGAACTCGATTGCCCTGCAGCGGCAGCACTCGTGGAGCCTGCCTGAGCAGTGGACGCCGCGTCCGAGCGCTGCGCGCCGCACGCGCACGCCGACATCAGCAGCAAGATGCTCCAGACCTGTAATTGCCAACTACCCATGACACTTCTCAGTTGTTCGAGGCACCTGCGGCGATCCAGCCGCGGACCACTTCGATTTGCGCATCCGTTAGATTGGCGCCCCCGTTCGGCATGCGCAATCCGCACGGCGGATTCGGCAGGAGCTTCTGAAACAGAAGGCTAGACTCTGGGTGACTGGGCACGACGAAAACCTTCCCCTTGCACATAGTGCTCGTGGAGCTACTGCCTACAAGCGCGGTGTACGTGCTCGCCTTGTCCGTGCCGGTCGAAAAGTTGCCGTTGGATAGCTCGTACGGCGGCAGGCCGTGACACATGTCACAGTGGGCGTTGGTCGTGCGTGGAAAGAGCATCTCGTAGACCTGAGTGAAGGTCGCAGCGGGCGCCTGACCGCCCGCAATCGCTGCAGTGCCCGCAGTGCCCGCGCTGCTAGGGTTTCCCGAACTGCCCAAGCTCACCAAGGGGTTAGCAGTTCCGCTGCACCGCGCCGCTGCCAATCCGCACAACGCGAGCAACACACATACGTGCCACGGCGGTCTCACTGCGACTTGCACTGGAACGGTCCGTTCTTCACGGGCGGGAGCGAGTGGATATACACCGCCACGTCGTGCATATCGGCGTCCGACATCTGCTTGAACGCCTCCGACGGATGTGTGTTGCAGAACGTGCGGCCGGTGCCCTTCTCCTTGCCGCTCTTCAACGTCTGGACGATGTCATCGACCGTCCAGCCCATGAGGCCCGTGGCGTCCGGCGTGATGTTCAAGGAGGTGTGCTTGGGTTGCAGATGCTCGAATGTGTATTGCTTGCCACCCGCGAACGCCTTGTCCAGGTTCGGCTCGTCGTGGTCGATCATGCCGGTCGGCAGCACGACCTCTTCGGTATGACAGTTCATACAGGCGACGCTCGCCAGGTAGCGCCCGCGCTCAGCCGCTGCATAGTCCGGATCGCTGCTGGGGAGCGTGGTGTGAGGAACCTTGGCGCCGTCTACGAGCGCGGCCGGCGGATGAATGTCCGGGCGCGGATAGTCCGCGGCCACAACGTTGTCGTTCGGCGGCACGTTACGCAGGTACTTGATGATGGAGTCGACGTCCTCTGGCGTGAGCAGCGCGTACTCGGGGTACGGCATGATCGGATAGATGGCGTAGTGCTCGTCATCCGTGCCGCGGGTGATCGCAGTGCGGATCTGACCATCGCTCCAGGTGTGCAAACCCTCTGGATCGTGTGAGGTCAGGTTCTCCGCGTTGACAGTGACCACGGTGCCGTCGATGTCCGTAAAATCATACGGACGGCTCCCGGCCAGATAATTCTTGGTGTCCGGCTCGCCCGTCGTCAGAGATGGGGTGTGACAGATCCCGCAAACCAGCACGTGGTCGACCAGGTACTGTCCGCGATCCGCGGAGCCCAGGCTGGCCGGCGTCGTGTCGTTGTAGGCCTGCCAGCCGGCGGCGCCTGTCGGGACGCTGCGGGTTTGCCCACCGCTGCCCGCGCTCGAGCCTGCCGTTGCCGCCGCAGCACCTGCTTGGCCTATGCCGGCGCTGCTCGCTCCGCCCGAGCCCGCGACACTGCTGACGGTGCCGCTCGCACCAGCGGCCGGCGCAGTCGAGGAAGTCTTGGAGCACGCTGCGACGGGCCCGATGAGCGCTGCTACCATGACTAGGAACCACGACCCGATTCTCATGCGTGTTGCTCCGCGCCGGTTTATGGGCTCCATCAGAATTCTGTCCCGCCCTCGCACCACTCGGCGTGGAAGTTGCCGCTGGCCATGAAGGGTGCGCTCACACTGATCATCCCCTCCTGGACACCCTTCGCCGTCGCCGTGGTGAAGGTGATGCTTCCCGTCTTGCCCGTAACCTCGCTCGCAGAGGATTTGCTGCCCTCTGCGTAGTTCACTTCGCCGCCGCCGAGCGCGGCTGGCGTGCCGATCGTGTAGGTCTTGGTGGAAGAGGGGTTGCCAACGACGATCTCGATGACCTGCGTTCCGGCGGGCAGCGTGCCGAGCCACCTCACGCCCTGCGTCATCATCTGGGCGCAGGTCAGCGGGGACGTGCTGAGGTAGACCAGTGTCTCGAGGCCGTTGGTCGTGGCCCAGCCGTTCATGATCGGCTTCACAGCGCCGAGTGCACCCAAGGTCCCAGTAATACTGGAGCTGCCGCCGGCCGCGCTCGAGCCGGCACTCGAACTGCCGCTGCTCCCTCCCTGGCCAGCCCCGCCGCTACCTCCGCCGCTGGAAGCGGCAGTACCAGCGGCGCTGCCGCCCGTCCCTGCGTTGCCTGCCGCGCCTCCAGCAACCGCGTTCCGAGCCGCGCTGCCTGCGGTGGCGAGCGAGCCACCGGTTGCCGCAGTGGGCGGCGTGACGCTGGTCCTTCCTGCCGTGCTGCTCTGACCGGCGACGGCCGAGCTCGTGCGGCCGGCTTGCGTGCTGGAGGAGCCGCCAGAAGCAGAAGTCCCCGCCTGCGCTGCGGGCGTAGAGGCGGTGCCAGTACCACACCCGATTGCTGACTGCATGAAGATCAAAGTCAGGCCGACAGTCACACGTTGCATGTGCACTCCAGTCAGGTTGTTCACAATGGCTGAATGTGCCGGTCTCGCATGACAAAACCCACACCTCGGCGAAGGCCACCAACGATGAATGCCCGCGAGTGCACGCGACTCTGAATAAGAATGCGCCGTAGTCAACACAGGGGCAGTTTGCCACGTGCACCCGATGAATTTCACAGTAGTGCCCGTCAAAGTGGTGTAGCAGTGGCCAGCCCGCGTCATCGTCATCAGGCGCTCATAGCAAGCGCTCCCTGGTCCTCAGCGGTCTCGCGTTCCACAACCGCGTCCAGGGGGCCGATCGAATCACCGCTTACTCATCGTGCTGCTCGTGCTGCCATCCGCATAGGCCTGGCCGCTGGGACAGGGGATCGGATCGCACACCGGACACCGACCTTTGACCTCGAAGTCGCAAGCCGCCGCCGCACTGCTCTGACGAGGCAGAGCCAGGCTTGGGTTGTGACAGTTGTAGCCCTTGGTACCGTCGGCCTCCTACAAGTGTAAATATCGTACCCCGTGGGACAGCACTTTCCGGGATGTGGTTGGGCTCGCAGGCGAGGCCGGCGGCACACGTGCACGAGTTTTGCGTGAAGCCACCGCAAGGCCCGCCAACAGCTGCAAGCGTCGAGCACGCACTTGCCATGCACCCTGCCGAAGCGACTACCGTGAACGCACGGCACGTGCCGCCGCTGCCAGCTGCAGGTTGCGTCTTCAACGACTGCGCGCACGGTGCCGCACCGTCCGACACCCCTGCCTCAGCACAGTCCGTACGGTCAACACGTTGACAACGAGGACAAAAATACGTGCTAGGTTCTTTCTCATCCTCCGGTGAGAAGCACAGCCGCCGCCAGGCTACTCGGATGGGTGGCCGCCGCCGATCTACCAGCGAGCGCTGCTACGGAGCATCAGCCACACCCCAGTATGAATTGCGAAAATCGGCGGCCGGGCGTTTCGCCGCTCGGGGTCGAATGCCCGTCCGATACGCGACACAGTCACAACCGCGTGCGTGACACAAATCAGTATCTGCACGAGGCACTTCTGGCGCGAAACACTCTCATAGCGCTTGCCCCCTGATCGACGGTCTAGCGTAGAATGAAGCTAGCGGCGGCGGGCTGCGAGATTCTCCCCCCTTTTCCACTCCCGAGCTCGCCGCCGCACCTGACTCCACCAGGCTTAAGTGGGCCAAATCAAAGCATCTTCTTACGACTGCTCGATTGGTTCGAAGGCCTTGCGCCATGAGCGCCTGATACGCGCATAGCCGACCGCAGGAGCACACGCGAGTCCGGTCGCTCCGAGCGCCGTCGCAAGGCCACACGATTGCCAAGACGGGATCGATCCGGCGATCGGGCGCGCGTGCGATGGCGGGCCGGCGCGGAAATGATGGGAAGTAGGCGTAGATTGCGGTTGCAGCTGCTCGTCCGCGGACGCGTCGCGTGGTCCTCGTTGCGTGCATCCGGGCCGGAGCGACGTGTCCGTGCACCGCCGCCTCTTTCGCGGCCGAAGCCGCGCTCGCGATTTCTTTGCCGAAGCTTTCGGAGCCTGCGGCAACCAATAAAGCACGGGTTGTCCAGGTGGGTTTGAGCCTCCACTGGATTCAAACCTGAACGAGGAGATACAGGACCCGTGACTCAGATCGTACTTCGTCCACCGTTTCAACGACCACGGTTGCGGGCGTGGTTGTTCGCGGCAGAAGTAGCCGCGCTGACGAGCCAGTTTCCGGTCACCGCCTGTTCATCCGGCGCAAATGCTGACAGAGCTGATGCCACTCCAAGCGCGGCTGGAGCCGGCGCAGGTGGAACTCGAGCGAGCGCTGGGAGTGGCGGTCAGAAGGGCGGGACGAGCGCGGCCACAGGCGGTGGAGCGGGTGGCGCCGCAGCCGCAGGACGCAGCAGCGGCACTGGGGACACGGGACACAGTGGCGGCAGTAGTGGGGACGCAGGACATGCTGGGAGCCCGGGCTCGGGCACCGTACAGGGCGCTCTTGGTAGCCGGATGTTCGACTCCGTATCGAATAGCTGGCTGATCGGAATGCCAGACGACCCGCAACGCACCCGCGTGATTTACGTGTTCGACAAGCCAGTCGCCTGCGCAGAAATCGCGATGGCCGGCTGGGACAAGACTGTCACCGACGCCACGCAGGCGCTCGAGATCAAATTGATCGGGACGATGGCCGGCACATACCCGGTTGTTACCAGCGGCCAGCCCGCTACGGGCCAAGCGGACGTGAACTATTCGCTCACTTCGCGAACGGTCACGCCCATGGAAGACCTGGCGAAGGGCGGCACCGTAAGACTAGACAGCATCACGGATAGAGTGTCCGCCCGCGGGTCGTTCGACTTGACCTTCCCGAGCGGCAGCGTGTCCGGCACGTTTGAAGCCACTTTCTGCATGAGCGGGCACGAACCCTAGCCGCTGAGGAAGACTTGTGAAATCGATCCACCTTGCTTCACTTGCGCTGCTCGTCGCTTGCTCCGGCTCGTCGGGTGGGAGCTCCGACGCGGGACAAACTTCCAAACCCACTGCGGAAACTGGACGCTGCCCGATCAACGGTACAGTGCCAGCAACCCTTCGCGACGTCGAACGTGATGCAGAAGGCGTTTCCTATGCGGCGTTCGGTGAATATCCCGCACGAGCTGCGAACTGGGATCGCGCCGGCGCCGTGTCGTCGCTGCTCAAGGACGTCTGGAATTCGGCGAAGAAAGACTGTCCCGACCTGCCGAGCGACGCGGTGACGGCGGTCGACAGGGCACTGCGGGCACTGGACACGGCGATCCCGGCTCACGACCAGCAAGCAGCTTCGCTCGCGGGCAACGACGTTCATCTGCAGATGGGACCGCTGTTTGCGTACTTCAAACCTGAGATCCCCGTGGCTGTCGTGCGCATGGACGCGGTGTTCTTGCGCGCCGGGATTGACGCCAACTTCGGCGACTGGCCCGCGTTTGCAACGCATCTGAAGTCGCTCAAGACCGATTGGGCCACGCTGCGCTCGAAGGCTGATGCCAAAGTGCCGACCTGCCACCGCGTTGCCGGCACTCAGACGGTCGTGACCGATATCGACGACACGCTCACGGCAATGGAGGCCGCAAGCGCCTCTTCGGATCCAAAAGTCGGACAGATGCAGGCCGATGCGGGGCTGCTGGAGGTCGACATCATCGAACTACTGTTCGATTGTCCGCCGGACGGTGTCAAACCGACGTCGGGTACGGGGTCGAGCTGTAGCTCGGACGGCAAGTGCGGCTCTGGAGAGGTCTGCGACCACGCGCAGAACGGAGGGATTTGCGCTCCAGATCCCGCGACGACCCACGTTGGAGAGCCGTGCGCGACAACCGTCGATTGCGGCAACAACCCCCGCGACGCGTGCAACAACGAAGCCGGCGACGGATATCCCGGCGGATACTGCAGCATGGAACCGTGCGACGATGTTCAGATCTGCTCGCCTGGCGCGACTTGCGTGTCCAGGCCCTTCGAAACGCCTGCGTGCATGCAGAGCTGCAAGTCGGATGCGGACTGTCGCGTCGCCGAGGGTTACGTGTGCCAACTATTCCCCACGATGCCGCCGAGCGGATTCGGGCCGTCCGATCATGCTTGCGCGTTTTCATGCAAAAAGGATGAGGACTGCACGCCGCCGCTCAAGTGCCAGGTTGGATCTGGAAAATGCACGCCCTAAAGCCGACGCGTCGAGAGCTGTTGGTTGGACTGCTGGGGTGTGCTGCTTGTGGCGGCGGAACTAGCAGCGGCGGCAGCAAAACGGTCGGGACCACCGACTGCATGAGCGCCTCCGATGGAGGCGCACAGGAATACTGCTTGGCGTCACGCTATAGGGTCCGCGTTCCGGGGGGTGCTCTGCTTGGAGTCGGTGAAGCCGTGCTCCTCAATGTCGATGACAACACCGCTGTGATTCTCGCGCGCGACGCGGCTGGCCTGTATGCGCGCTCCGGGATTTGTACGCACGCCTGCTGTATCGTCGCGCTGTGCGTGGATTCGAGATGCGACGCGCTGACGCCCTCACCAGATGTCTGTGCGGCCACCAAGATCGTGCAACCGGCGGTGAGCGGCGGAATCGTATGCCCATGTCATGGCTCGATATTTCGTCTCTCCGACGGCACTCCGGTTAAGGGGCCCGCAAGGATGCCGCTGCCGTCTTACGCTGCAGTGGCCGACGGCGACGATGCTTGGGTCGACACCGGGGTCACCGTCGATCCGATGGTGCGCTCGTAGCCGATCGCACCGGCACCGCCTGCTGGTGAAGGATTCGGTCCCAGCGGCAACTAATGAGAGTGGATAGTCGCCCACTTGATGCAGGATGAAGTCCGTCGCGGAGCGCCGTCACCCAGAGCGCCTTCGCTCCGTTGCTCGATGGCTCGTCATGGCTAGCGCTGCTTGTTTCTGGGCCAACAGGACGCTCGCCCAGAGTTCCACCTCGTGCGTCCCAGCGCTTGCGCTCGAGGGGGAACTAGGGTTGGTCCACGGCGTCCGTGCTTATCTCGCGGCCCGAGGCGTCAGCTTTGGCGGACCCAGTCGCTGCGGAGCGCTGCTCGTTTCCTTGTCGTCCGAAGACGGGAGGGTGCGCGTGCGCGTCACGGATCCACATGGACAAACGGATTCACGAATTGTGAGCGATACCCAGACGGCCTCGGTGTTCGTCGAGTCGCGATTGCGGATCGATCTTGCGCTGGCCCTACCAGAGCCGGAGTCAGGTCGTGCTGAGCAGGCGCATCATCGGCCCGATGCGGCAGCGGCCCAGTCTAGCATTCCGGTCGGCTTCCGGTTGCGGCCCGGCGTCTCTCTCGCGTCTGATGGCTCGACGTGGCTCGATGTTTCCGCCACTAGTTGCGTGCAAATCGAGCCTCTTTGCCTGGGCGTCATGGTGCGCGGGAGCTTAGATCTTGCCGTATCGGGGCGCTCCGCGGTGCTCCCGACCGAACGAGCAGGAGTCGATGTACTCGTGAGTGGCGAGATTCCCATCGCGCTAGGACCATCGTTACAGCTGGTGCCGGGCCTCGCGATCGGTGCTGGCTGGCTTCGTTCCGGGCCGCGAGGACGTGCGGAGGGGCCAGGCGCCTCTGTCGAGGTCGCGGTCGATTTCGGTGGTCCGCGCATAGAATCGTTCGTGCGAATCTCCTGGAAGGTCGCCGAGCGCTGGGCGCTCGGCGCTGGGCTGTTTGCATTGGTCGATCCGCTCGCGCATACCGTAGACGTGCGCGACCCGGAAGCCCTGCTTGCGGGAAATCCCATCCTCCGAATCGGTGGGGCACTAGAGCTCGAGTACCGTGTGCGATGACCAAGGCAGACAAAGCGCGAGTCATTCCGTTTCGTCGCAAACAATCGGCGATCGACCCGCTGTCGGACGAGGCCCTGATCGCTGCATGCGCTACCGGAGATCCGAACGCGCTTGCGCAGCTCTTCGACCGCCTGTGCAATGACGTGACGCGTTTTCTCGGGCGGCTCGCTTACATCGATAGTCAGGACGTGCAGGACTGCGTCCAAGACGTCTTCCTAGCCGTGTTTCGAAGCGCCTCGTCCTATCGGCAGAGGTCGGGCGTCAAGACCTGGGTCCTAGCGATCGCTGGAAATGTCGCGCGTGAACGCTGGCGCAAAACCGCCCGCGGACGCAGCGTACGAGATCAGCTCGCCCTCGACGTGTTCCGCGTCGAAGGGCCGTCACTCGAATGCGCCACCGTCACCAAGGATCTCATCCTTCGAGTCGAGCGCAGCATCAAGACACTTCCTCACGACCTGCGGGTCGCGTTCGTGATGTGCGACGTGGAAGAGCTGCCGGGCGTGGAGGTGGCGCACGCGCTCGGCATTCCCAATGGAACTCTCTACCGGCGTTTGCACGAAGCAAGGCAACGACTCCGGAGAGAACTCGACGGGAGTGAGCCATGACCGGCGCGCGGCCATCGTCCTGCAGGTGTTCTGCGACGATCCATCAGGCCTTTGCCGACGACGACGTCGATCGAGTAGCCGCCCATCTCGAACGCTGCGAGGCGTGCTCGACGGAGTGGAGCGTGCTCGAGGCGTTGGCCAGCGCGGCCAAGCGCGCGGCGATCTGCGAGTTGAGCACCGCAGCAAAAGACGAGCTTCGCGGCAAGCTCCTGATGGAGGCGCGCGCGGTTGCCAAGCAGACACCGGCGCGTCGGTCGCGCTCCATGGTCTTCGCTCTAGCGCTGGCCGCGGGCATCACCGCTGCAATCGGGATCGCCGTTGTCTGGCGTTCGATGCCGACGCGGGCCCGGGCAGCGCAAGAAGTTATGGCCTCGCTTCGTCGCGCAACGATTCATCAACGCGACGGTGCCCGGTTCGCGATCCTTTCGTCTCAGCCGGACGAGATCGTTCGTTTGTACGAGGGAACAATCGCGGTCGATGTGTTACCGCTGGAGCGGGGCGAACGCTTTCGGGTGATGACGCGCGATGCCGAGGTCGAGGTTCACGGCACCGAATTCGTCGTCAGCGCCAGCGCAGATAAGCTAACGCTGGTGGTGGTGGAGCGTGGTCTTGTCGAAGTGAGAAGCGGCGGCGCCGCGCCGCGCATCGTGACCGCGACGGATCGCTGGGCGTTGCCGGAGAACAACAACGCGCAAGTCGTAGCGCCATCGACCGATGTCGCCGTGTCGGAAGTAGCGCCGGCGCCGGCGCCGGCGCCGGTGTCGGGGCGGCGGCGACGAGCACTGTCTTCCGGAACGCGCTCGCATCCGAGGCAACATGAGGCGCAAGTTGCTGTGGATATAGCCGGGACCGAGACCTCCCATGCCTTGCAACAAGCGTCACCTGCTTCCGAAGAGATCGCCTTTCAGGAAGGCTGGGCCGCGCTACGCAGCGGCGACCCGATTGGAGCCAGCCGTTCCTTTGCGTCGGTCCCTCCGGACGCCGCTTTGGGCGAAGACGCCATCTTTTGGCGTGGAATCGCGCTGGCGCGAGCTGGCCGCGCGTCGGAGGCGACGCACATATTGGAACAGTTCCTCGTCATGTTCCCGAAGTCACCACACCGTGACGAGGCGCAGGTGAACCTTGGACACTTGAGGCACCGTATGGGCAACGACACGTTGGCTGCCGCGAGCTTCGTCGAAGCCCAAAAGAGCGCCAACAGCGAGATTCAAGAACGCGCTCAGCGTGGCCTCAGGGAGATCCGGTAACTCCCCCGAGCCCCGCAAACCACTGGCCAACCACGGCCGCGTGCAATCGCACCGCGCTTGCCTGCACCTTACAACCCTCTCAAATCGTCCGGCATTCTTGCCTGGTAGGTGAGGTGCCCCGGACGGCGTCCAGAGCACGTCGTCGTGTTGGCCGCGAAGATTCCTTCGGGTGAGTGAGCGCGTGAAACATCATTTCGCCACGGCCATGCGGCTGGTTCGATGGCACAGCTGATCAATTCAGGTGCGGCTGCGTGGTGCGATTGCGCATGGCCGTCACGCGAACCGAACGCGTACACGTGCAGGCGCTATCGGGCCGCAACCTCTGGGATACCGGCGGTTGAAGGGTCTCGGCGAGCATGACAAGCGCGAGCGATCTGAGTGCCCTAAACCACCGCCGGTTCACTCGACGGCGCTCGGATCCACCCCCGCTGGCCCGAGCGTGGCGATGTAAGCCAGATAGATTTGGAACCGGTTCGAGCCGATGAGCCCGCGGCCGGCGGACAACAGGAAGTGGTGGGTCTCGCTGGCGTCGATAATGGCTCCGAGGTTGAAGCGTACGTCAAGTACCTCGTCGTGCGTCTTGGGCGTGATGCAGAGCAGCTCTCCCCCCAGTACGAGCTCGCCGTTCAGACGCCGCTGCAGCTCCCAACCGAAGTACCACCAGTGCTTTGCTGGTCGTGACGTGTCAATCCACAAGCCAGGCCCGCCGTAGGTCGTCCACGGACCGAAGCTTTTCTGAATCCAGAGTGGCACGAACAGTTGCGCGCTGCCGTTGCCGAGGTTGGCTGATCGCGAGCCCGTCGGAACTTCGAGCATCAGGTAGGTTCCGACTTGCGGGACCCAGCTGCCCTCTTGAATGAACCGGAGCTTCGATCCGAGCTCCATGTCGCCGTAGCCGTAGTGCGCAGTGCCTTGGGCCGGGACCGAATACGCCATCGGCGCAATGACGTGCAACTGTACGTTCGGAACGACGCCGTAGTTCGCCTCGAAATGTGGCGCCGTACCCGACCAGCCGTCTCGCATGTGAAAAGACTGGGACGCCAGATAGAGCTCCCAGTGGTAGTGGGGGATGGGTTCAGGATCATCCGTGATGAACGGCGGGCCGGCGAGCGCGTGCGCGCACTGCAAGAAGGCCCAAGCGCAGAACGCACACCCGATGAGAGTCTTCCAACTCTTGAACACAGCACGCATCATAGCCAAACTTGGCGAAGCTCGTGGCTGCGGGATCACTGCACGGAGCGGCCCGATACGCGCTCGATCCATGCCCGCAGCTGTACGCGGCGCGAGTTCGACTCCGGTTGCTCGGAGGTTTCGAAGAGATCCTCCCAATACTCATGGAGGTTGTGATTGAGAGGTCGAAAGCCTACGGCGTTCATTTCGGTGTAAGCGTCCTTGGCGGCCCAGCCCTCATGAAACACCCGATACAGCCCGACGACCAGCCCCGTGCGGTCGCGACCGTGCGTGCAATGCACGTAGACGTTGCCGTGGGTCTCATCGGAAAGCGTGGCGATGGCAATCGCGACCTTGTCGTCTGGGATGTCTCGGAATGGCTCAGGCAAGCTCCTGGGCGCAATGCCGTAGTCGTGAGGCGGAAGCGAAAGAGAAACGACGCGCATCCCGAGCTGCGTAGCGGGTTGGTCATCGCCCTGCCCCCAGCTCTCCTCGGGTGCGTTCAACTTGATCACGGTGGCCACATGTAGCGTGTGACGCAGGTACGCCCAACCTGCGAGCGTCGGCTGCCCTCCGCGGTAGATGAGATGTGTGTGCGGCTTGGTCTGTCGCACCAACTGAAAGTTCGGAATGCCATTCAAGCAGCGATTGCGGGCATCCGCGATCTGCGCCGGGCACTGAACCGCGCTCGAGCAACCAACGCCGAGTGCCAGAAGCATGAGCGTCGCCGAGCGCAGCGGAGCCACGGCGCGAACGATATCGGTCTCGTTCCGCGACCGCAACCGAGCGGTTATGCTGGACGGGCCCTGCAAGAGGCCGTGTACGTGCCGAACGCGCTGCTGCGGTCCCCCTCGTACGGCGCTCGAGGCCAGCGTTTGGAGGGGTGAGCGCTCACGAGGTTTCGGAAGACGGCGATTGCAGCCAGACGGGCGATAGGGGCGCCCCGTTGCCGCGAGTCCGGCCCCTACGGCCGCGCGCTTCCATTCAGCTGCGTTGTGGCCACTCGTCTCGCTTTCCGCTGGGATCCGACGTCTCGCACCGTTCCGGCAGAACGCGACGCTGGCCCGATGTCAGCTGCAGCGGTGGTCTTGGTTTTTTCGGATCGCAAATGACGGGAGCCTGTATGGCCTGCCGTTACTTGACGGCGCGTTCCGTCGAACGCTGCGCGGGCCGACCGGAGTTCGCATCTGATTCTCCAGAGGCGTAGTATCGCTTTGCACTCGTGTGTAGCACCGCGAGTGGTGGTCCCCCTCGCAACCTGTGACAAGTACCTCGGGCATGGCGCCCGGGGATGATGAATAGAGGATCAGCATGACCGAGAACGCCCCGCGGGGAGTTGCGCCGACGACGGCGAGTACAGCCCGCCCCTCGCACGACGGGCTGAAGAGCAAGGTTCCCGAGGTGACGGTCTTCTTCTGGATCATCAAGGTCCTGTGCACGACCGTGGGCGAAACAGCCTCGGACTTCCTGAACGTCAACCTGGGGCTCGGTTTGAAGTGGACCTCCGTCGCAGCCGGCATCGTTCTGTTCCTGGCCCTCGTGTTCCAGTTCAGAGCGAAGAAGTACGTGCCACCCCTCTACTGGCTTACGGTCGTGCTCATCAGCATCTTCGGGACCTTGGTCACGGACATCCTGACGGACTCTCTTGGTTTTCCCCTCGAAGCGAGCACCGTCCTGTTCGGCCTTTCCTTGGCTATCACATTCGGCCTCTGGTACGCGAAGGAGGGCACGCTCTCGATCCATTCGATCTTCACGGCGCGTCGGGAGACCTTCTATTGGTCCGCCATCCTTTTCACCTTCGCGCTGGGCACTGCAACGGGAGATCTCATGGCCGAGAAACTCGGCCTCGGTTATCTGGTGACCGGGCTCATCGTTCTGGGTGTCGTCACCGCGGCTGGCATCGCGTGGCGCCTTGGCCTGGACGCGGTGCTTGGCTTTTGGATCGCCTACATCCTGACGCGCCCGCTCGGCGCATCGCTTGGTGACTACCTCTCGCAGTCTCGAGAGAACGGAGGGCTGGGCCTTGGGGCGACAGTCACGAGCGCCGTATTCCTGATCGCGATTCTTGCGGTCGTCGCTTTCCTGGCCGTCACCAAGAGAGATTTGGTCGCCGGCACACCCGCGGAAGTTGCACCACGCAAAAAGGGGCCTGCCGTCGCGCGGCAGGTCGTCGTGGTCGCAGTCCTGTTGCTCGGCGCGAGCAGCCTCGGCTACCAGCTGCGCTCGACGCAACTCCGGGAACACGCCGCAGCGTCTGTCTCCAGCAGCGCGCCGCTGGGAGACATCTCTCACTTCCGCCAGATCGCAGGAGATATGCTTGATGCAGAGCGCGGTGGGGATGTGTCCGCTGCCAAGTCGCGCGCAGACGACTTGGAAACAGCCTGGGACAATGCCCAGGCCCTCCTGCGTCCCATGAGCCCCGAGAAGTGGACGCGCATGGACAACGCCATCGACGACGTCCTGAAAAAAGTCCGCTCGGGAAGCGGTGGAGAGAGAGCTGCCTTGGAAACGTTCATCCACGTGATGGACACACTCGCAGATCAGCAGCCACAACGGACCCAGACCCCCCAACAGGTCGCGGTCGCCAAGCCCCTTGGCGACCTCTCGGGTTTCAAGACAATCGCCGAAGACCTGCTAAGGCTTGAGCGCGCTGCCGACCTTTCGCACGCCAGGGCGCGCGCCACGGATCTCGAGGCGGCCTGGGATCAGAGCCAATCACGTCTACAACCGATGAATCCGGAGAAGTGGAGGTTGATGGACGACGCCATCGACCAAGTCCTGAAGCACTTCCGCTCCCCACCGCAGAAAGCGCCCGCGAGCTCCGAGACCGTGGAGGCGTTGATCGCGCTCATCGACAGGCTCGATGCTCCGAGGTAGTCGGGTCAGCGGTGCTCGCGGCAGCCAAAGCGAGCCCGTGCTGAGCGCTGCGGGCGGCCGCTATTGTGGACGGCGCTCGAGGCAGACCGAGCAGATAGCTCGACTCCCGCCGTCACCCACGTCGACCGACACTCAACGCCTACAATGGAAGTATGAGACAGGACACGGACGCATGAGCACGGCTTCGCCTTCACGGCGACGCGCTCGGCGCTTCATCCTGCTGGGCGCGGTCCTCCGTGAAGCCGCGCGCTGCATCTGGCGCAATAAAGTTCGCAGCGCGTTGTCGACGCTCGGCATCACCGTAGGCATCGCTGCTGTGGTGCTGGTCGTGGCCATCGGCGAGTCAGCCGCAGAACGTGCTCAGGCCGAGCTCCAACGGCTCGGCGACAACCTCGTCTGGATCGAGGCGGGATCGCGCAACATCGCAGGTGTTCGCACTGGCACGCACGGCACGACCTCCCTCACGCTGGAGGACCTTGAAGCGATCCGAGTGGAAGTCCCGCTCATTCGTCGCTTGTCGCCCCAAGTCGACGGAACGGTGCAAGCCATCTCCGGAACCAGCAACTGGAGCACACGCTTTCGCGGAGAGACGCCGGAGTATCTCGCGATCAAAAGCTGGAGCGTTGCGGTTGGGCAGAACTTTTCCCAGGACGATGTCGAACAGGCCAGCAGCAAGGTGCTGATCGGCCAAACCGTCCGCGAGCATCTATTCGGAAGCTCCAATCCGCTGGGCCAGCTGGTGCGAATGCAGGGCCAACTGTTCGAGGTCATCGGCGTGCTGGCGCCGAAGGGACAGTCGGGCGATGGCCGCGACCAGGACGACTGGATTCTGTTGCCCCATACGACCGCGCAACAGCGTTTCAGGGGAAAGGGAATGGCTTGGCTCGACGACATCTTATGCTCTGCGATCACGCCGCAGGCCGTGGAACCGGCGATCGAACAGATCGCTGCCTTGCTGCGCCAGCGCCACCACATCGAATCGGGTCAAGAAGATGACTTCAACATTCGGCGCCCCGATGAAATCTTGAAGGCCCAGGTGGACGCGAGTGAAACGCTCGAGTGGCTGTTGATCTGTATTGGCTCCGTGTCGCTGCTCGTCGGTGGAATTGGCGTCATGAACGTGATGCTTGCATCGGTCGTACAACGCACACGCGAGATCGGCCTGCGGGTTGTCGTCGGCGCCACGGATGGAGCGTGCGTATTCAGTTTCTCGCGGAAGCGCTCGCGCTGACGTTGTTGGGCGGCGTAATCGGAATCCTGCTCAGCGTCGTCGCTTGCGCTGGCTTGGCCGATGCACTCGGGTGGAACATCGCGATCTCGCTGTCTGCGTGCATCGTCGCTTTCGCTTCCGCTTTCGTCGTCGGGCTGTTCTTTGGGTCTTATCCTGCCTGGCGCGCTGCACGCCTTAGCCCGATCGAGGCTCTTCGTTACGAGTAGTGCACCGCACCAAACGCAAACCAAGTTGCGTGATTCGTGTGGTTCGAGCCCGTGCGGTTTGCACATCGAGTGCGTTTTCGGTGTGTGGGCGTGGCACGCGCAGGGTACGATGCGACGACGCTCGAGCAGGCGAGCGCGACGAGCCTGACCGACAGTCGTGGCCACTTTCGACACAGCCGAGCAGATCGCATGCATGGCGCAGCCCATCAATGATTTCCCACCACGACGACTTGCGCAGGTCGCACCACGTTCGTGGCGTTAGGCTTGCGCCCGTGGCTGGCATCGCACTCGCTTTCATTGCTTGCGGCCTAGGGCCAGACAAAGCGCCGGCTGCACCCGCGCCGGCAACGGTACGACCGGAACCCGCGCCTGCTCAAAACGCATCGGACGTCGCAGCACCTAACACACCCGGGAACGTCGAGGCTCCGCTCGCGGTCCCGGAACAGGCCGTCGAGCCCGAGAAGAATCCACCTGCGACTCACGTAGGGGAACGCTCCGGCATGCGTGTGAGCGACGTTGCGGCGGCCCAACACACGCTCAGCTCCAGCATCACGTCGGTCGATCTGCGCGGATTGACCGACTTGGAGCTCGGCTTCGCGCTCTTGCTCGTGGCGGGAGCCACCGGACTCGCACTGGCATTGGGACTCGTGGACCGACGTCACGCGTTCGCAATCCTCAGCGCGCTCGGAGCTCGCCCCAACGAACTTGGGGCCTTCCTCTGGTCCGAGGCGCTCTTGATCTTGCTGGGTGGCGTCGCAGTTGGGGGTGCGCTCGGCGTCGCAGTCGCGGCGATGCTCGTGAAGGTCCTGTCAGGTGTGTTCGATCCACCACCCGAGGCGCTCGTGATCCCATGGAGCTATCTTGCCGCGTTGGTCGTGGCAGGTACTGTTTCTACTGGGATGGCCGTCCTCACGTCGCTTCGTGCGTCGCGCGCGGGTGTGATCGAGACGCTGCGGGAGATGTGAACGCAGCACTCGAGTGCTCGTTGCGCCGGAGCGACTGCGCGCGCCCGGGTGCAGCGAAATGAGCGCAAATCAGTGCGTTCTTGGCGTGAATAATGTCACGCATCGCAGCGATTGCCGTGCTCAGGCAACACGGGCCCGTGACCAACGAAGCACTCGCACAATGTACCAGAGGCGGCGAGTCAGAGCGTCCAGCTCACCTTGCTTCGTGCACCGGCAAGGAGGGCCCGCGCAAAGCTGCGGCGCGCCGATCACAGCAGTAGGAGCTAGCGCTGGCTGCGCGCTAAGTTAGCTCTCATGGCGTGGCGTGAGAAAGAGCGGGTACGACGCGACCATCAATAGCCCGAACACGCGGATGTTCATGAACATGAAGATGCTGCCGTGCAGCGCCAGCCCGAGCGCGATCGCCCAGGGTCGTAGGCGTCGCACGGGGAGACCGAAGCAGAGAAACGCCTCGCTCGCAACCACAGCGCACGCACATGCTGCCATCGCGCTGTCGCTATGGAGCAAGCCCTCGAACGCCGGCAACAGCCGTCCCCTGGGGTCTGATAAGAGTCCGTGCGCGAGACTGCCGCGCAGCGCGAACGGCAGCTCTTCCTGCAAGGTGAAGCCGTCGAGAAACGATGCGCCGAGCTTGTTCACGACCGAGTATCCATAGACGATCAGCACCTGGGCTTTGATCAGCTGCGCCGTCACCAGCGAGCCACGCGTGTCGAAAGCCCGCCCGAATCTCCGGCACAGCCATGCCTCCACCGACAACACGCGCCCCGCGGGCGACAGGCACAGCAATCCGCCCATGAGCAACCCGAGATACACGTGGTTGCGAAACAGCAACAGATCGAGCGCGAACAGGTAGCCCAGGCTGCCCAAGACGAGCGCGCAGCCCAGGCGCGGCACGAGCCCGATGCCGGCGAGCACCGCACCGAGTTGCGCGACCCTGATGACGCGCTCGAGCGCGCCAGGCTCCAGCGGTGTCGCCCAACCCAGCAGCGGCACGTGGTACTGCGCGCTCGAATACAGCGCCGGCAGCTCGACCTCGGTCTGCGCCGCGATGAACATCGCGAGCGACCAACCGACGCGACACCAGGCCAGCTCGCGTAGCTCGCCGTGTGCAAACAGCCAGCTGCGCCAGCGCGCCCGCCATCTGGCAAGTCCGCTCAGCGTGCTCGGCAGAAATCTCGCTCCGGATCGAGGAGGGCAAACGCCGGCTGGTCGCGGTCGCTGCGGCACTCCGATAGCAAGTGAAGTCGCACCGGCCCATGGCTCGCTTCGCGCGCATGCGCGCACACGCCGCGCGCGTAGTCGGCGAATCGCGGAGCCGACAAGGCGCGCCGCAGCTGGGCCCAGCTGCCAAAATCGTGATCGAGGCGCACGCTCTGCCAGCCTCCATTCTCGGTGAACAAGACGGCGTCGAGCTTACTGCAACTCAGGTGGTAGCTGAACATGTCCCAGGCGAAGTCGCGCGACGTCAGCTCGCGTCGCGCGATCACCCACAGCGGCAGCGACAGCTGAACGAGCAGGTACACCGCCGCGGCGCAGCTGATAACGCTCGCTGCAGCCCGTGACGTAGGCTCGCCACTTGGAGTCATCACCGCGAGCTCAGCGTTCGCACCACATCCCGCCATCCGGGAAGAAGCCGGTGCCGAAGCCGAAGCCGTTGACTTGATGGCACTTGGGATTGCCTGCGTCGGGCACACCCGCGTCCTTGGGACAACCCAGCGC
>Ga0209068_10000302_pt1 | contig 27521 bp, 22 predicted proteins | sample ColStrG_CSR_2012_FD_187200 | JGI IMG/M metagenome (GOLD analysis project Ga0209068, IMG submission 187200) | Freshwater sediment microbial communities in response to fracking from Pennsylvania, USA - Cold Stream Run_MetaG_CSR_2012 (SPAdes)... | ecosystem: Environmental > Aquatic > Freshwater >...
ACACGGTGCAGCGCAGGCTGGATTCGCAATATGGAAAATTCACCCTGCTGGAAGTGCGGATTGATACCGGCCGGACTCACCAGATTCGGGTTCACCTGGCGTCGTCTCGTCACGCGGTGGTCGGGGACACGCTATACGGCGCTCCTCGTGAGCTTCGCAATAAGACGGAAACGACCTTGTCTCTTCCGCGAAACTTTCTGCACGCGGCGGATTTGCAATTTCAGCATCCCCGGACTGGTGAGCCGTTATCGTTCTCGGCGCCGTTACCGGCAGAGCTTCATTATTTCCTGAAGAAGCTCATGTAGGGACGGGCGCCCCCTCGACTGCGCTCAGGGCAAGCTCTCGCCCGTCCAGCCCGAGCGAAGCTCGGCAGTTTTGTCCCAATCTTTGGGAGATGTCTACCAACTCCAAAGGCAAGCCTGCCCTGAGCGAAGTCGAAGGGAGCCGGCACGACAGAAGCTAAGGCTACGCGACCGCGTTTTCTGCTGGCGTATAATTGGTTCAGGATGAAGTTTCGCGGCGCAATTCTGGTCCTGGGCAGCAGTTTGTTGGTGGCAGTCGTTGCCCAGACCGCAGCGCAGGATAACCTGCCCTCTGCGCCCTCGGCGGTTCAGCAACAGCGCAGCCAACCCAAGCCGCCTCCGGCTGCCCCTCCTGCGCCGGCGCAAACGACGACACCGCCCGATACGTCGGCCAACAAGGTAGAGCCAACTCAAACGACACCGGAGCCCAAGAACAACACGGCCACGAACTCGTCCCAGAACTCCTCCGACGATGCCGTCTCTACCATCACCAAGACCGTAAACGAAGTGAATGTCGTCTTTACCGTCACTGACAAGCACGGCCGCTATGTGAAGAATCTGGCCAAAAGCGACTTCGCTGTGCTCGACGACAGCAAGCCCGCTGACCAGATCCGCAGCTTTCATAACGAGACCGATCTCCCACTTCAGGTCGGGCTTCTGGTGGATGCCAGCAACTCGGTGCGGGACCGCTTCAAGTTCGAACAGGAATCGGCCATAGAATTCCTCAACCAGACGGTGCGGCCCAGATACGACAAGGCTTTTATCGTGGGCTTCGATGTAACTCCGGAAGTCACACAGGACTTCACCGACAACACTGAGGCGCTTTCGCGCGGCGTCCGCGCGCTGCGTCCCGGGGGCGGCACCGCCATGTACGACGCCCTGTACTTCGCCGCGCGCGACAAACTGCTGAAGGAACAGCAGAATGGGCCGGTGCGCCGGGCAATCATTCTGCTCAGCGATGGCGACGACAACATGAGCCACGTCACCCGCGAGGAAGCCATCGACATGGCGCAGCGGGCGGAAGTAATCGTCTACACCATCAGCACTAACGTCACCGGGGCCAGGCGTACCGGCGACAAAGTTTTGGAGCGCATTGCCGACGCTACTGGTGGCCGCTCGTTCTTTCCGTTTCAGATCACCGACGTGGCCAACGCCTTCGTGGAAATCCAGGACGAACTGCGCAGCCAGTATGCGCTGTCCTATAAGCCTGCCGATTTTCATACCGACGGCCGCTACCACACCATCGAGATCATGGCGCAAAACCACAAAGGCCTGCGGGTCCGCAGCCGGCGTGGTTACTACGCGCCGGCGCAATAAGCCGCAATGACGGGATACTCCGGCACCCCCCTTCCCAAAAAACTTGGCATCAAGCCACAGTTCAAAGTCGCATTTTTCCAACTGCCCAGCGACATAAAGACGACGCTGAAAGAGGATCTCGGGCAATGCAAGTTGATCAAAGAAGGGGCAGATGGGCTCGACTTCGCCATGATCTTTGTCAAGAGCCAGGCGGAAATAACGGAGCAGTTCCCCAGGTTTGCCCGGCGATTGGCGCCCGCGGGGATGCTGTGGGTCAGTTGGCCCAAGAAAACCTCTGGCATCGCTACTGACCTGAATGAGAATGACGTGCGAAGGATTGGCTTGGTTGCCGGCCTGGTGGACGTGAAGGTGTGCGCTGTGAGTGAAGTGTGGTCAGGATTGAAGTTTGTGATCCGGGTGAAAGACCGGGGAGGGCCTGCGCGCGGGCGGATTTGAGAGGTCTGAAAATCTTGTACGCGCCCGCGGCGACACACCACCTTGAACTGTCATCCCGAACGCCGTCCCGAGCCGCGCTAGCGCGGTGAGGGCAAGCTGAGGGATCTCGGTTTGTGCGGCAGACGGAAGCAGCGTTATGTCGGCAAGAACCCAGGTCCCTCGACAACCTTTCTTCGCGCTTCGCGCGAAGAAAGATTGCTCGGGATGACACCGAATAGGAGGGGTGGTTTGGCTAAATGCCAAATGCCAATTGCTGCGTCCCTAATCTCGCTTCGCAACTGCGTAATAACCCGTGCGCGACTGGATCTTGTAATCCTTCTTGGTAGTGTGAATTTCCACTCTGCGGAAAGTTCCATCCAGGGCTGTGTTGGTGGGAGTGTAGCCGACGTTGTACTGACTGCGTAGTTCCTGAGCGATCTGGTCGAAGGCTTCCTTCAGCTTGTCGACTTTATTCCCTACTTCAATCACGCGTCCGCCGGTTTCGTTGGCCAGCTTCTTCATTTCGCGATCGCCAGAGTATCCGCCGAAACCGTAAAAACCGCGGTCGGCGATCAGCAGCACGTAGCAGATGGAATCCGACTTCTGGGCGGCTTCGATGGCCTCAGTGATCTTCAGTTGGCTGCCCTGGTCTTCCCCGTCGGTGAGCAGGATCATGGCCTTGCGTCCCACCTCTTTGGCCAGCTCATCGTGGGCGGCCAGATAGACGGTGTCGTAAAGTACGGTTCCTTTGGGAGTGGAACTGCAGGGCAGGGGGCCGCCGCCGGCTCCGGGAAGGCCGCCGCAACTGGAAGGTGGCGCGTTGATGCGGGCGCTGTTGAGCGCATCCCTCAGGCGGCGCGAGGAGTTGGTGAAATCCTGCAGCAGGTTGGAATCGACATCGAAACTGATGACAAATGCCAGGTCCTTGGGGCGCAAAATTTCACTCAGGAAATTGGCCCCAACTTCCTTCTCCATTTCCAGAACCCGCTGCTGGCTGCCGCTGGAATCGATCAGAATGCCAAGGGTCAGGGGGAGGTCGGATTCGGCGGCGAAATACTTTATGGTCTCCGGCTTGCCATCTTCCAGGATTTGAAAATCATCCTTGGTCAGATTGGGGATGAGCGCGCCCTTCTTGTCTTTGACGTTGAAGAAGAGCTGCACCACATTTACGTTGACCTTTAACGTTCCGACCGACTGGTTCTGCTCGTCGCCCGGGTTGTCCTGGGTGTTCTGGTCGGGAGTTCCGGCCAGGCGGGGAAGCTGCTGGGCGGAGACTGCAAGCGGAAGGAAAAGGCTTGCGGCAAGCGTCACCACTACCAGCAAAGCGGCCGCAAATGCTTGAAATCTGTGGACTTTCGGCATCCCGATATTATCTCGTACTTTTTGTTAGTCTATTCCATCAGGGTTAGATGCACGAAACTACAACTCTCGGCATCCGAAATATAAGCAGGTGCCGTCAGGCGGAGAAGATGCCCGTGTTTTTGAGAACCAGTCGTCAGCCGTCAGGCGTCAGGCGTCAGCTCAGGCGCTCTCTTTTAGCCAGTTCAGCCGCGAGAGTTCTGAGTGCGGCATTGCTGGCGGTTGGTCTGGCTTCCGGGATGTTGGCGGCTCAGGCGCAGGACCAGCAGAAGCAGAGTATTCCGGATGCCCCATCCGCCTCGCGGCCGTTTCCCAATGCGCCGCTGCCGTCGTCTCCGTCTAACCCTGGTTCGTCTAATCCTTCTCCGTCTAATCCGGGGCCTCCGCCTCCGAATCAACCGCCGCCCACGGAAGGCGATTCGTTGCCGGAACCGACCTATGCGCCGGGGGTGGCTCCTCCGTTCAAGGTAACCACCGTGCCGGCGGGCGGAGCAACCGCCGAACGCAGTCCCTCGAGCGACGAGCTGTACAAGATCGTAACCAACGTCAACCAGGTGCTGGTTCCGGTAATGGTGAAGGACGATTCTGACCGCCTGGTCAACGGGCTCCTGTCAAGGGACTTTGCCGTCTATGAGGACGGCAAGAAGCAGAACCTGAATTTCTTTACTACCGACCCGTTTGCCTTGTCCGCGGCAGTGATCTTCGATGTCGGCATGCAGGACATCGCCGTACAGAAAGTGAACCAGACTTTTTCCGCCCTGGAAGGCGCATTCAGCCAGTTTGACGAAGTCTCCCTGTACACCTATAGCACCAGTGTGTCCAAGGTGACTGACTTCGCCGCAGTGGGCCGGAAACTGACTGCGGCGCTGGATAACCTCAAGACGGTAAGCGGAAGGAATAACGGGCCGCCGGTGACCAGCGGTCCGCTGGGACCGCAAGGGCCCACCGTCAACGGTGTGCCAATCGATCAGAGCGCGCCGCGGGTCATCACGCCGGCCAAGGAATCCCATGTGCTGAACGATGCCATCGTGGCTGCGGCTCTGGACCTGAGCAAGCGAGACCGGGCCCGCCGAAAGGTCATTTTCATCGTCAGTGATGGCCGCGAATACCGCAGCAATGCCAGCTACCGGGACACCCTGAAGCTTTTGTTGTCCCACGGAATCATGGTTTACGGCGTGGCCGTGGAGAGTTCCGCCATTCCTGGATACGGCCAGTTGCAGAAGCTGCACGTGCCGCTCACCGGCTCGCGATTGGGCTACAGCGACATCCTGCCTCGGTACGCCAATGCGACCGGAGGCGAGATTTTCACCGGATTCTCCCGTGACGCTATCGAGACAACGTACGCCCGCGCCCTGGGCGATGCCCGCAACCAGTACACCCTGGGCTATCTGACCCACGCCACTCCCAGCAGCACCCACCGGGAAATCGAAGTCAGAGTTTCTCGTCCTGACCTGAAGGTGACCGCGAAAGAAGGCTATTATCCCGTCGGGCTGAGCCGCTGAGTGGGAGCGATTGAACCAGAACGGGCCCGCCGATCCCCACCTGACGAATCGGGACAGGGTTCAGCTAGTAACCGGAGTAACCTGCCGTCACCGCCGGGCCGTGTGGTATAAAACCAGCAGCATCAAGCCAAATTTTTACCGGGAGAGGCATGCGTTCGGCATGAGCATCCGACGCCGGTTCCGAGGGAAGTCTTGAGTTTCATTAACTTTGCGGCCCGCGAGATTAACTGCAAGATCGTTTACTATGGCGCCGGGTTGGGCGGCAAGACGACGAATCTTCAGTTCATCTACCAGAAGACTGCTGAACAGCAGAAGGGCAAGATGATCTCGCTGGCAACGGAGACGGAACGAACCCTGTTCTTCGATTTTCTGCCTCTGGACCTGGGCTCGGTGCGCGGCTTCAAGACTCGCATCCACCTGTACACCGTTCCCGGGCAGGTATTTTATGATGCCAGCCGCAAACTGATTCTGCGCGGCGTGGATGGCATTGTCTTCGTGGCTGACTCCCAGGAAGAGCGCATGGACGCCAATGTTGAGGCGCTCGACAACCTCATGGCCAACCTCAAGGAACACGGCTACGACTTCAACAAGATTCCCTACGTCCTGCAGTTCAACAAGCGCGATCTGCCCAACGTTCTGCCGGTTGACGCCCTGTCCAAACAGCTACGCCGTAAGAACGAACCCGTGATCGAAGCGATCGCTTTCCAGGGTCCCGGCGTCTTCGAGACGCTGAAAGAGATCGCGCGGCAAGTGCTCACCGATTTAAAGCAGGGCGGGTAGGGCGGCGCTAGACTTCGGACGTCGGACCGCGAAACACCGGGAAGGCGGCGCTTCCAGGAAACCCACTACCTTCACACTGAGAGTCGGAACTTGGTGAACTCCTCAGACCTCGGACGTCAGACCTCAGAACTCGAGCCGCGCCTGAAGCGCGATCATTCTTGGACTGCTATCGCCGCCCAAACCGACACCCAGCAAGCCGGTCGGCGGGGAAGTGGTGTAGGTGAGCCCTCCAAATCCTGTCTGGGTGGAAGGCTTACCCGGGATGCCTGCCAGCACCCTGCTGGGAAGCCCAAAATTCGGATGGTTGAAGACATTGAAGCACTGGGCCTCCACTCTGAGCTTCACCCGCTCGGTCACGGGAAACCATTTCGTGAGATAGAAGTCATTCCAGAAGAAATCAGGACCGCGCAGGGCGTTGCGGCCGAGGCTTCCGAATTGGCAATGCCGGGGGTCGTCGCCACCGGAGCATTGCCCTGTACTCGGATCGACGGCCGATACAAAGGCGTCCGGATTGAGCCACTGGATCGTGCCCGGTTGGGTTACGCCGGGGATCGGATGATGGTCATAGAGCGGGGCGCCGGGAACGACACTTGCGAACTGCGGTCCACTGCCCTGCACTATGCCGTTTCCATTTGCTGAATAGGGCGTACTCAGGACCGAGAACGGGACGCCGCTATGCCAGAACACAGTTCCGGAAATCTGCCAGCCGTTTAGCGCCTGGGCCAACAGGCGATTTCGAACTTTGACCGGCCGCTGATACACATACTGCGCATTGAGATTGTGCCGGATGTCGTAGTCGCAAGGACCGTAGTCGCGAGCCAGTTCTCCTGGCAGAGGGGAAAGGATCCCTCCCGCGGAGAACTGAAGGAAGCCTCCGTTCGAAATCGTATCCATGCAACGGCTCCAGGTGTAGTTGACTTGTCCCTGCAGGCCATGTCCGAGCCGCTTCATGGCGGTGAGTTGAAGGCCGTTGTAGTGACTGTTCTCGCCGGTGGAGAACTGGGTCACCGCGCTGAGTCTTGGATCGGTCGGCTGCAGGTAAGGAAAGGGCGCAAAACAGCCTGGGCACACGGTTTGGTAACCGTTCACCTGGGTCAGATAGGGCTGGTTTACCGCGCGCGTTCCCACATATTGACCTTGCACACTCGCGGTGTTTCCGAGCTGATGTTCAATTCCGAAGCTCCACTCCATGAAGTACGGCGCATGAAGTTTGCCATCGGGGACTGCTGTCATCGCGACTGGTGGAAGACAGGTTGCGGAATTTGCCTGTGGAGATGCGCACGAAAGTTCGCCCTGCGGGAACCCCAGACTGAATCTCTGATTGGCAGCGATGGTTGCGTCGATCGCACTGTTCGTCACCCCCGGCGCGATTGCCGTGCCGCCCACGCTGCCCAGCAGTCCTCCCTGAAACGTCTGGACATACGGTGGGTTGGTGCCGATCAGGTCGGCAACGCTGCCGGGCAGGATGTCGCTGAAGATCCCGAAGCCGGCTCGCAGCACGGATTTCGGCTCAAACTGCCAGGCGATCGCCGTCCTCGGTTGCAGAATAGCCAGCGGTGTGGAGGCGAAAAGATTGCCGAGATGAGTTTGAATAGCGGATTCCAGCGGCTGATTGACGTCATGCGGGATGGAACTGAAGGAGCCGCGAAGACGCGCAACTTGATCGTGTGGATTCAGCGGGTTGGAGTTGAATGTATCGCGCAGGCCGAAGGTCCAGGTGAGCGTCCGGGTTACTTTCCAGGTGTCCTGGGCGTAGAGATCGAGATTGAGGAAGCGGAATGGCTCGTTCGCGGCCAGTGGAAACGTCCTGGTTGCGGTAGAGGCCACTCCGTAGATGAATTGCGGCAGCGTCGTGTAGGTCACGGTGGGAACTGTGCCCTGACCAAAGTCATAGTCATTCAGACGAAAGATTCGGGTATTGGTTCCAAACCGGAGTTCGTGAGCGCCATGGCTCCAGGCGAGGTTATCGTTGATGAAAAAGCGAGAGGCTCGCCGGCCTTGAACCCAGGTATTGTCGAGTCCGCCGATGGTAGTGAACGGCGCATTTGCACCGCTGCCCTGCAACACGATCGGAAATGCCGAGAGCGTCTTCTGAAAGTCGTTCGGCCCAAACAAGCTTTCGTACCAGGAGAATGCCGGATTGAAGTAGTTCACCAGATTCTGCGAAAAGACGTGGGTGTATCCCGCCGCGAACGAATAGAGAGGCTGAGGAGAGACCGCGTCAAACAAAGAATTGATGGGATCGGTATAGGCGGCCTGTACGCCCGAGTCAGTCTGAAAACGGAACCATGTCGTGTCTTTCTGGTTGATGTTGTAGTCGAGACGGATGGTCTGTACCTGTTCGTGGTCATCGCTGGAGTGCGAAACGCTCTGCCGGTTCGCGCAACCGTTTCCATCCGGCGGATTGCCCGGGGCCGAAGCGCCGCCGGAATTCAACGGACACCCGAGCACGGCGAGAGGCGTGCCGTTGGTGTTGCCGTACAGGGCAAACATCTTTTGGTAGAACGGGACCAATTGCGGCGCCGGAGCATAGGTTGATCCGGTTACGGCGTCGGTTCCACCCAGCGGGAGTTGCTGAAGTACAAATTGTTGGAACGCAGCACTGGGAACCGTGGTGGGCGTCACGATGGGCAACGCGATCCGAACCCATTCGCTGTCGAAGAAAAAGAAGAGCTTGTCGTGTGCGATGGGACCGCCCAGACTGCCGCCAAAGTGATTCACCGTCGATCCGGGCTTGTGATTCCCCGGCGTGGCGTTGGTAAAGTAGTCAGCCGCATTTAGCAGCGCCCCATCCCACAACTCATAAAGGTTCCCGTGAAACTGATTCGAGCCCGACTTGGTGACGTAGTTGACCTGGGATGCTCCATAGCGGCCCTGATCCACAGAATAGGAGAGAGTGTTAACGGTCACCTCTGAAATCGAATTCAACCCGAGCACGAGGTTGGTGGAAAGGCCGCTGTTAAGGTTGGTAAGCGGGTCGTTCGTCTCCAGTCCGTCAACGATATAACCGTTAGAGAGGGCAGGCAGGCCGTTGAATTCCACGTTGCCGTAGCCGTTGGTGCCGCCAACGAAATCATTGCCGCTGCCCGCAGTGTTAATGAGGGCGCCCGGAGCAAATTGCAAAGGGTAGGTGAGATCGCCGCCTGGATTCGGCAGGTCCTCCAGCGCCGGCGTACTCAGGGTGGTGGAGGTGTTGGCGTTTTCCGGATTGATGAGTGGAGCCAGGCTGCTTACTTCAACCGTCTCATTGGATCGCGCCACCTTAAGAATGAAATCCACGGTTTGCTTTTGGCCCAGACCCGAGACGACATTGTCATTTTGCCGCGGCCCGAAGCCCTGCGCTTCCACTTTGACCGAGTAAGTACCCGGCTTTAACTGTGGGAAGTTGAACCGGCCGGCTCCATCGGTCTGGGCGCTACGCCTCAGTCCAGTCTCAGGATTGGCAATCGTCACGGTGGCGCCCGGCACGACCGCAGTGGTCGTATCCCGAACCTGGCCAACGATGGCACTCGTGGTTTCCCCTTGCGCCAGCGCCTCCGCCGGAAGCAGGCATGCGACACTCCACACAAGAAGAGCAATGCGAACTACTCGCACCAAGTATTCTCCCACTCATCTGGCCTGAGGCAGCACGATCCCCCTCGGATGTATTAACCAGGGATGATCCTCCATAGTTAACCATAGTTAATCATGGCAGACAAGAAAAAAGCGGAGATGCCGGGAGACAGAAGTTAGGAGGTTTCGGAAACGGCCCTACTTTTCGCAAAGGCCGCGAAAATGGGGCACCCGATTCGAGAGTTCTGATCCGAGAGTTCTGATCCGCCAGTTGCGATCCGAATAGTTCCGGGCCAAGGTCTGAGGTCCGGCGCCTGACGCCCGCCTTACCGCAGCCGTATCGACTTCAGAATCTGCTCAAACGTCGGCCGCAGCGATTCGAAATCCTTGTCGGGGGCGATCGAAACCATGTACAACAGCGTGCCGTCCCGGCGCTGGAATGCGACCAGCCAGTCCCGCTCCTGTCCTGGACGTCCGCTCTGATCCTGCAACGGCGAAGTCCCGATCAGGTCTACTGATTTTCCCACAACACCATTCACCCGGATATTTTCGTCATGCCCAATCGCGCGAAGATCGGGGTTGGACTGGTGTAAGGATGTCAGCAGATCGTGAGTCGCCTGATCGAGGCTGGCGTTGGAATCTTCGGGCTGATAGGTATTGATCATCACCCCGTACGCCACTGCCGAGTTTGTCACGCCATGGGGCGGAGCAATCGTTACCGATGAATTCTTGTCGCCGTATACCTGCCAGTTGTCAGGATAGGAGACGTCAAAGTCACTGTGGCTGAAGTTGCGCACGCCGCCGCTGGGCTGGATATCGTCGCTGGAAGCGTTCGTGGCCGGAGTCTGGCGTTCGGCAATCTGCTGCGCGGTGAGCGGATTCATGCCCCCGACGCGTTCCTTGATGTCGCGAAAGTCGGCACTATCGCTGCGATAGCTGGTTTTTCTGGGCAGAGTTGCGACTTCCTTCGCCACCGCCTGGGCGCGATTTCCCGGATCAGGGTGGTCGCTAAAAAACTGGGAGCCCCGGGCGCCGCTCTTCTCTGCCAGCTTGGTGAAAAAATCCGACATGGCCCGAGGGTTGAAGCCGGTGTCATACATGATGTCGGTGCCGAGCAGATCGGCTTCGGATTCGGCTTTGCGGGAGTTCCTGAGGAAATAGGAGCCGAATCCAAACCCTAGCCCCATCTGCGCCATTTGCGCAAGAGCACCCTGGCCCATGGCTCCGCCCAGAATGGCCAGTGGAAGCTGTGCCGCCATCTGCTTGCTGGCCGCCCGCGTGCCGTGTCGCTGGACGACGTGGGAAATTTCGTGTGCCATGACGCCGGCCAGTTCGGCTTCGTTGTCCGCCGCCTGGATCGTTCCCAGATTCACAAACACCGGCCCGCCAGGAAGAGCGAAGGCATTGATTTCTTTCTGATTTACAACGTGGAAGCTGTAGGGCCACTTTTCGCCGGGAGCGTGGGCGGCCAGTTGACGACCCAACTGCTGCACATAAAGTGTGATCGGATCGGAGTCCGGGAGAAGTGGTAGCTGTTTACCGACCTGAGCGGCGGCCTGCTGTCCGGCCTGAACTTCCTCCTGGGCGGAAAACATATCAAAGCCGTGTGAGGGCTCGACTCGCGCTTCGAGCATGGCCGGTGCAGCGAACGTAATCGCGATTACCAGGGCCAGGCAACGTGCGACGATCGGGTTGAGCCTCATAGTTCCTCCTGGAACGTTCCGCTTGCGGGAACTATATCTTCTCATCGATTAGATGCGCATGGCACGGACCACGTGGGGACAGCCGCCCTCGGCTGTCCAGCGGAGCAAGGCTCCGCGGAATTTATACAGGCGGAGTGACGGTCTCTTTTCGGGCGCGATCCTAAACAAAACCCTCACATTTTCAAGGCACGTCTGGTGGGGGAGACTGCGGAGCTGCGCTCCGCCGGACAGCCGAGGGCGGCTGTCCCCACGTGGTTTTTGTAAAGCACGCATACAAAAGGGTGCCGGCTTTCCCGGCACCCTTTTGTTTTGCGAATCTAATCGACGAGGCTTACTTGCCGTCCAGCGTTCCGGTGGCGCCAAACTCGCGGCGGGCCACAGTCCGGGCTGGCCGGGCCATGGGAAGCGCTCCGGCGGCCGCACCATGACGTTCCAGCAGCATGGGAACCATGGCGTTTTCGGCTTCCTTAATGAACATGAGCTTGCCTTCCGGGTTCAGGTCGATGCGAATGAAATCGCCCAGCTTGACCTGTCCGGTAGCCACGAGGTTGGCCAATTGAAACACGATGTGCCGCTCAATTGCGCGCTTTAGGTGGCGCGCGCCGTATTTGGGATCCGTCCCCTCGTGCAGCAAGAAGCTCTTTACTTTCGGTGTGCAGCTGAAGACGAACTGGTTCGTCGCGGATGCCATCAAAATCCGCTGCTGCACCATCCCCAGTTCGATTTCCAGGATCTGCTGCAAGTGCTCCGAGCGCAGCGTCCGGAATACGACCGATTTGTCGATACGGTTCATGAATTCAGGACTGAATTTGCGCCGAGCCGCTTCGACAGCGGACCGGTTGATCTTGTCGTCGAAAGCGGCGTCCACCTGCATGGGTTTTTGCGCAAAGCCCAGGCCGCCATCCACCATATTGCTCATCTCACCCGCCCCCAGGTTCGAGGTCATGATGATGATGCATTGCGAAAGATCCACGCGGCGGTTATCGCCCAGCGTCAAAGTGGCTTTGTCCAGGATTCCGAGCAGCAACTGCCAGAGCGAATCGGAAGCCTTCTCAATCTCGTCGAACAGGAGGATGGAAAGCTTCAAAGTCTCGGTGTGCCACTGGTTAAGCGCTTCCTGGGTCAACAAAGGGTGCGTCTCGCGATGGCCCAGGTAGCCCGGAGGCGAGCCGATCAGCTTGGCAATTTCGTGCGAGTGCTGAAATTCCGCGCAGTCGATCTTGATGCAGGCGCGCGCGTCGCCGAACAAAGCTTCGGCCATAGCTTCTACAACCCGGGTTTTACCCGAGCCGGTGGGTCCGAGGAACAGAAGGTTTCCGACTGGACGGCCAGGAGGATTCAGCCCCGCCAGGAACATCTGGTAAATTTCGACCACTTTCTCGACGGCCTGGTCCTGACCGACGATTCTGCGGCGAAGGGCGTTTTCGAACTCCCGGGCATCATTGGAGCGGCGCGTAGGGTCTAACATCGTGTTGACGACGGTTTTCATATGGGGTCTGGCCCTGTTTTTCCTTTCCTGGGCCCTTACATCCTGGGAGAGAGGGTCCGCCGTCTCGCAATGAGAGAGGGACAAATATTGTCACTCTTCCATCTTCGGCAGGCTGACTATTGCAAACCACTCGCCATCCGGCCGGCACCCTCAATCCTAACCTTCTGAAAGAGTTAGATGCGGCGGGTGGACAACACGGACCATTTCACCCCGCAGGGTGGGTTGGGGAAATGGAAATAGTTTGCCACTTGCGGGAAGTTTGCCAGAGCGTCCTCAGGGGGCCTTACCCGGCAGGATGGCGCCGCCGCTTTTCCTGTTGAAGCCCCGGTAGCTCAATGGCAGAATCGCAAGCATGTTCGACAGTCTCCCGCTTGGCGACGCCGACTTCGAGGACACAAAAGACCAGTCAGAACCGACGATGGAACCGGCGTAGCACTGACCCGACGTTATCTGGCCCACTGATTTGACCGAGGGTAGCATCCGTGAAAACAGCGGCTTCCACGGAGAATCAATTTGCGTTACCTCGGGCCCCGATCACTTTTCAGTATCCTGTTCATTTCCTTTGGTTTGGTTGCCTTCGACATCGCGGCTGTACCTGCCGCATCTGCCCAAACCGTGCGTCCCAAACTGTTGCTTACTTCCAAGCCCTCGACTCCCACGGTGCCAAAAGCGCCGGAACCGTCGCTGGTCGTGCCGGTGGCCCCGCCGGGAAGCGCAATGTATGTGGCCAAGCGCGGAGACAGCATTCCGCTGGTTGCACGGCACTATCTGTCGCAGACCTCGTATCTGACCTCCAGCGAACTGAGCGAAGCGATCCGTAACGCCAACCCGGATTTCCACGGCACTTTCCTGAAATCGGGTCAGCCCCTGATCGTCCCGGGACTCTTGCCGGCGCCGATCGTTGAGAAGTCGATTCCGGTCGAGCGCGACTTTGAAGTGCGGGCGGTTTACCTTACCGGACTCATGGCCGCAAGCGACCACGGGATAAAAATCATCCGCCACTGGCGTGAAGTTGGCGGGAACGCCGTAGTGTTCGACATCAAGGACAGCGATGGCAGCGTGACTATTCCGTTCGATCATCCGCTGCTGGGCAATCATCATCCGTATTTCCATGACTTGCCCAAATTCATTCGCTTTCTGCATTCGCAGAACCTGCACGCCATTGCACGGGTTGCCATCTTCCGCGATCAACGATTGGTCGAAACCCATCCCGAATTGGCGGTGAAGTCGCACAAGAGCGGGCAGGCGTGGCGCGAAAACGGCAAGCTGGTCTGGACCGACCCCTCGCAACCCAAAGTGCAGGATTACGACATCGCTCTGGCCAGGAAAGCGGCCGAGGCCGGGGCAGACGAAATTCAGTTCGACTACGTGCGCTTCCCCGCCGAGGGCGACCAGAAAGACGCCAGTTTCTACTTCCAGGCGGAGCATCCGGAGTGGCATCGCTCAGACGTCATTGCCGACTTCCTGAAACATGCCTACGCCGAGCTTCATCCCACAGGCGTGCTGTTGTCACTCGATGTATTCGGCATCATGGCCTGGCAGCGCCCGGTTGACCTGGCGCATACCGGCCAGGACATCGTGCGCATGGCCAAGTATTGCGATGTGCTTTCCCCGATGATCTACCCGTCGCACTTCTTCGGCATGGACGGGATCGCTCATCCGGGGGATGCGCCCGAGCATTTCATCGGCGAATCTATGGTGCGATTTGAGACCATCACCAAGGGCAGTGGCGTGGTTATCCGTCCCTGGCTGCAGGCGTTTCGCTGGAGAACCAAGACTTACTCGCCGAAATACATTGAAGCCCAGGTGATCACGGCCAAGAACAAAGGCGGGATCGGATTCCTGTTCTGGAACGCCGCTAATGACTACAGCAAACCGTACGTGGCCATGCCGGAGATGAGCGCGGCCAAAGGGCAGTATTTCCGGGGGGACGAGTTGTCTGCCAACGTGCGAGCCGCAGAGCTATCCAGCGCTCCCAAGCTTCCGGCCGAGGGTGTCAAACCTTAACTCCGCTTCTGCAGGGCAGGAGCCTGCGACACGTTGGCTGGAACAGGATACAGGCCGCCAGAACTCATCCAACTCGGAATCGAGCGCCGCACTCCTCCGTCACTGCCGCTTCCGCAACTTACCAGCGATGAAAAGCTGAAAGCGCTGCTTGGCGCCCTTGCCACGCTGGGCGGTTATGGCATGACCTTTGTGGCCATCGTGCTGCTCGTCCTAAGTGCCTGGTTCGCGTGCGGTCAATATTTCCTGCTGAGTTCCTGGCGCCGCGCCGATGCCGAAATCCTGAACGCCGTCGTGTACTCTGAAGTCATTCGCAATCACACCAGCGCTCAGACCCAGTTTCGCCCTGTTTATGGTTTTCGTTGCACCGTCCGTTTCCAGGCCAACGGCCGTCTCTATGAGTCACAAGCGGATATTGGCTACATGAAGTCAGCCAAGGACGAGACGACCGATTGGTATCTGCGTTTTCCAGCAGGCGGCAATACTAAGATCGCTTACGACCCTGCCAATCCCAGCCGGGTCAAACTGGTAGAAGATTTGCGGACTTCCTATGCCGGAGCTCTGACAATCTTGGGATATGCAGGCTGGCTTTTGTTATTTGGACTTCCAATGGTGCTGGTTTCCAGGGAATTGCGACGGCAGTGAATGTTAGAACTGTCATCCCGAGCAGAGATTGTCGAGGGACCTGGGTTCTTGCCGGCGCAACGCTGCTTCCAGCCTCCCGTACAAACCCAGATCCCTCACTTGCCCTCACCGCGCTAGCGCGGCTCGGGACTGCACTCGGGATGACATAAGCAAGCGACAGGAGCAGAGCATTCTCCGCCAGAGCGGCAGGCCTACTCAGTCCCGGCTGGTGCCCGCAAGCTCCTCGCCTGAGAAGACAGCGTGCGAGGCGGATCGGATGCCGCCGGCGTAGTGCATACCTCTCGGGCTCTTTTTCTGATTATCCCAGCCGCAATTTCAGCGTGATCCTCCACAGTAGGCTGACGATTACCTGTGTAACCGGCTCTCCCCACTGAAGCGCCATAGGGACGGACTCCGCCTCGGTTATAATTCTTCTAGTCCGCAGGAGTATTCATGGCGATTCAAAAGACCGAGAAAATCTGGCATAACGGCACCCTCATCCCCTGGGAAAAGGCCACCCTGCACGTGATGTCGCACGTGGTCCACTATGGCTCGTCCGTGTTCGAGGGCGTCCGTTGCTATGCCCCGCCCAGTGGCCCGGCGATTTTTCGGGCGAAAGAGCACATGCAGCGGCTGCTGGATTCGGCCAAGATTTATCGCATTGACGTGGATTTCACCGTCGAGGAACTCATGGCCGGGATGGCGGACGTGGTCAAAAACAACGGCGTGTGGCCCTGCTACATCCGTCCGATTGTTTTGCGCGGTTACGGTGAAGCGGGCGTGAACCCGTTCAATTCGCCGACCGAAGTTTATATCTGCAATTATCCCTGGGGAAAGTACCTCACCTCGGATACCCATGAGGGCGCGGACGTTTGCGTTTCCTCCTGGACGCGCATCGCTCCCAACACTTTACCCGCCATGGCCAAGTCGGGCGCGAACTACATGAACTCGCAGCTCATCAAGATGGAAGCCATCATCAATGGCTATGTCGAGGGGATTGCGCTGGACGCCAACGGCTATGTGAGCGAAGGCTCGGGAGAAAACGTGTTCGTGGTGCGCAACGGCGTGTTGCAGACGGCCCCGCTGGGTAATTCCGTGCTCCCGGGGATCACTCGTGACTCGGTGCTTCAGATTGCGCGCGATCTGGGTATCCCGCTGGTCGAAAGCGGCATTCCCCGCGAGATGCTGTACATCGCCGACGAAGCTTTCTTCACCGGCACCGCCGCCGAGGTCACGCCCATTCGCTCGGTGGATAAGATCAGCATCGGCAAGGGCGTCACCGGGCCGATCACCAAGGCGATTCAGAAGGAGTTCTACGCCATCGTGCGCGGGGAGAAGCCCGACAAGCACAAGTGGCTTACTCCGGTGCCGGTGGGCAGCAAGCAGCCGGTCAGCGTTTAACGTCACACAAAAGTGCAGTCTATTCTGGGGCACCCTCTGCGCCCCTTTTGCTTTTCTGGCTGTGCGGATGCTAGGTCCCGCACCACAAGACCTGCACCGGATATTTTTGGAAAATACGGTCAGAGGTCAAGATCATCATTTCCTCGCTGATTGCCTGGGCAATCAGCAGGCGGTCGAAAGGATCGCTGTGGTGCAGAGGAAGGTCGTAGACCTTAAGGCTGTGGCTTTGAGCGATGGGAAGCGAGTGAATGCCTTGTTCCGCCAGTCGCTTTGGAACGTAGCGGACTGGTTCCTCCGGTAAGCGAAACTTCCCCAGTTTGGTCTTGATGGCAATTTCCCAGGAACTCGCGGCGGAAAGATAAACCTCCTCATCTCCGCTGGTCAGAATTTCAAGGCCCGCTTGGCCGATTGTCTCTGAGGAGCCCACGCTCCACAACCACACCATGGTGTCGAGCAGATACTTCATCTACGCTTCCGGCGCTCCAGCTTGGGCAGTTCGCCTCCATAAAATTCTTTCAGCAGATGATCCGGCAAGGGCGCGTCGAAATCGTCTGCCACCCAGACCCGCCCGCGGTCCATTCCCAGGGGTCGAATCTTTTTCTTTTTCGGTTCCACCGCCACCAGGCGCGCCACCGGCACTCCCGCCCGCGCGATGATCACCTCTTCCCCGGCCGCGACCCGTTGCAGAAGGCGCGAGAGGTGGGTTTTGGCCTCATGGATGTTCACTTCCATACCTCTGACAATAGACTAAGTCTGTGGACTAAGTCAACCTGCCGGGCTTTTGCTCGGCTGGGCAGGTGGGACACCTGCCCCTACGTGGTTTGTGTGCTTCGAATGTCCTGCACACCCATGAGTCCTAAAAGGCTTGTCCCTGCCGCATGCCCTGGCGTTACTTAGGTCATCTTGGGCGCAGTGACTTTTCGGTTCATCATACGGGAGGTTATTTGGGGGAAGTGTCGAATGAATATTGATGACTTGCTGCGCATCGCCATGGAACGCCGCGCCTCCGACTTGCATTTGAAGGTAGGCAACTATCCCCATCTGCGCATTGATGGCGATCTGACTCCGCTGACCGACCAGCCGCGCGTCAGTGCCGAGGACATGCTGACCATGGCGTTCAGCATGATGTCCGCACGGCAGAAACAGAAGTTCAAGGAGACTACGGAAATCGATATGGCCTACGGCGTGGCCGGACTGGGCCGCTTCCGTGTGAACGTCTTCCAGCAACGCGGCAACGTGGGACTGGTGCTGCGCGTTATTCCCACCAAGATCCGGGCGCTCGACGAACTCTACCTGCCCAAGATCGTGGAACAGGTTTGCGAAATGCCGCGTGGACTCATTCTCGTCACCGGCGTCACCGGATCCGGTAAGTCAACCACGCTGGCCGCCATGGTGGATCGCATCAACTCCACCCGCGCCGAACACATCATCACCATCGAAGATCCTATCGAATTTCTGCACCGCGACAAGAAGGGCTACGTGAACCAGCGCGAAGTGGAAGTAGACACGCCATCTTTCGGTGCGGCGTTGCGAGCTTCTCTGCGTCAGGACCCGGACGTGATCCTGGTCGGCGAAATGCGCGATCTTGAAACCATCGGCACGGCGCTGCACGCCGCGGAAACCGGCCACATGGTGTTCTCCACCTTGCATACTTTGGACGCGGTGGAAACCATCAACCGTATCATTGCGATCTTTCCTCCGCCGGAGCAGAAACAGATTCGGCTCCAGCTGGCTGCAGTGCTGCGCGCCGTGATCAGTCAACGGCTGGTGCGACGGTGTGACGGTGACGGCCGTGTACCCGCGGTGGAAGTTATGATCAACACCGCATATATCCGGGAGTGCATTCTGGTTCCGGAAAAGACGCGCGCGGTCCGCGACGCTATCTCTGCCGGAACTTCGCAGTACGGCATGCAGACCTTTGATCAGTCGCTATGGGATCTGTTCCAGGCAGGATTGATCAACTACGAAACCGCTTTGGAGAATGCCTCCAACGCCGACGACTTCAAACTGCGGATGCAGGGCGTTTCTTCCACCAGCGACATCTCCCGCAATGCCATGCAACAGACAGGCTACAGCGGCGGCGGGCGGTAAAGTTTCTTCTCTAAAATACTCAGGGCGCGCATCAAAGCGCGCCCCTTTTCTTTCAGTTGTCATCTTTCTTCGCTGTCATCCTGAGGCGCCTGCTTTCAGCGCCGAAGGACCCAGGCGCGCCGCGCGATGCGCCCGTAGGGCACTTAAACCGCGGGTCTGGCGCGCATCCTTACTCACCCTAGTATCCAACCGCATACTTAGCGTGCTGGCATTCGGCGCTGCCCAGGATCATCAGCACATCGTGCAGCGACGAAATATCGAACACGCGGTTCAAGCGAGTGCGAGTCAGCAAGTCGCGAACGATCCCCGACGGATGCACCAGTTTGAGCTGGATCCCGTGGTTCCGGGTCCAGTGATGCAACGAGACCAGCGCGTTCAGCCCTCCGGCATCCATGAACTCCACTTCCGAAAGATCCAGCACAACGATGCGCGTGTTCTTCTCCGAGACCACCGCATTCCTCAGCGTGCAGACTTCCACCCCGCGCACCAATCGTCCGTTGCAGTGCACCACCGCTACTTCACTGTTTTTCTCGACATCGATCGTAAGCATGACTGACTCCATGATCTTGTTTTGTAAGAATAGACGACGAGCCTGGGAGAAAGTCACCAGCGCGTCTGCCCGCTTACTCGTGAACCTCGACACCGCTGGTATATACGTAGTTGGCAGCACAGGAGTTCCGCAGGCTCAGTGCGGTGAGCGCCAGGTTGGCTGTTTTTACAATAATTTACATGTTTGCGGTAAGGTTGCTCTGTATGCCGTTCCCTCGTCCCAGAAAAACTGATTCCGAAGATGTGCTTTATGAATATGCCGTGGGCGCCCTGGCTCGCCGCATGCGTTCTGTGGCCGAACTCAAACGCCTGTTACGGCCGCGAGTCGAAGCCGACACCGAATACGGCAAGACGCTGGTGGAGTTGGTCATTCGCCGCCTCAAGGACCAGGGATATCTGAATGACGCAAAGTATGCCGCCGCGTATTCGTCATTCCGCCGCGACAACGAGAAGTTTGGACGCCGGCGCGTGATCACAGACCTGAAGGTCAAGGGGATTCATGCGGACGTGATCGACAAGGCAGTGGAATCGGTCTACGACGACGTAAATGAGGAAAAGCAGGCGCGCTCTTATTTGCGCCGGAAAAGACTGCAAAAACCCCGGAGTCAGAAAGAAGCGGCGCGCGTCTTTCGCCAGTTGATGCGCGGGGGGTTCGGGGCCAGGACGATTTTCGCCATTCTGAAAAAGTGGGATGTGGACGACGAGACGCTGACCGCCCTGGAGGGCGAAGTGGAATGAGTGTTTGCGCGCTGTCCTTTTCGACTCTTTGCGAACTTTGCGGGCGGCCTTTGCGGTAAGTGAGTTTGATTCCGCCCGGATCGTCCCAAAATCCTGGACCGCAAAGTGCACCAAGAAATTCCGCAAAGGAGGTCACTGGACTAGCAGAACCAATCCAGGGGCCACCGTTGCGTTTACGCCTAAAATGCTGGATACTCCCACGGAACCGTTTCTTTAACAGGAGGATGTATGAAGGCAAGATGGATGTTGGCAGTCGCAGCGATGCTGCTCGGCTTGGCGTCGTTCGCCTACTCGCAAGGTGTCGGATCCGACGTCGACAAGGCGGCTGATAAGACTGCGGACGCAACCAAGGACGCAGCCAAAGACACCGCCCACGAGACCAAGAAGGTGGTCAAGAAAACCGCGCATGCGACGGATAAGGCAGCCGACAAGACCGCCGACGCGACTAAAGACGCGGCCAAAGATACCGCGCACGACACCAAGAAGGTCTACAAGAAGACTGAGCACGGCACGGAAAAGGCAGCCGACAAGACTGAAGACGCGACTAAAGACGCGGCCAAAGATACCGCCCACGGCACCAAGAAGGTCTACAAGAAGACTGAGCATGGCGTCGACAAAGCGGCCGACAAGACTGCCGACGCGACCAAGGACGTGGCTAAAGATACGGGCCACGTGGCGAAGAAGACGGGGCACGGCATCAAGAAGGGTGTGACCGACGTAGGCCACGACGTAAAAAAGGGCGCCGAGAAAACCGCAGACGAAGTGAAATAGCAGATCGCCCCGAAAGAGGTCGAGAAGTAGCCCGCCAGTTCACCGGCGGGCCCCTCGGGACCGCGTCCCGGAGGGACGCCTGATAGTAGCCCGGCGTTTCAACGCCGGGTTGGCTGGCACGACCATTCGCATCCCGGAGGGATGCCTGAAATCTATCCCCACACATATTTCGGATCGTAGTCGATCGCGTGTTTTTTCAGGAACGCGACGAATTCCTCCTCAAAGCTGCGCTTCTGATGATGCTCGGCTTGGCGTTTAATGTAGTCAATCGTTCGTGTCCGTTGCGAAACTCCGAGCGTGAACGCACCATAACCTTCCTGCCATGAGAATCCTTTGGTATGCGTCTCGTTCATCCATCGGGAAGAGGCGCCCTTCATCAATTGCACCGCTTTGGCCAGGGGAACGGTTGCAGGCAGAGACAGTAGGATGTGCACGTGGTTTTCAGTTCCGCCAACGATCAGCGCTTTGAAGCCGTTCTTCCGTGCAATCCCTCCGATAAATGACCACAGTTGGGATTGCGTTTCGGCCCGAATCATTTTTCGCCGTTCTTTGGTAGAGAAAACGCAATGCACGAGACCGGAAACGTAGGTGTGAGGCATGGTTCTCTCCGGGGTTTCAGGCGTCCCTACGGGACGCGACCTATTCTTGAGACTGCGACCCGCCAGTGAACTGGCGGGCTACTATCACCGGTCCCGTCGGGACCCCGGCGTCGGGCGGATGTCCGGAACGTGGGGTTCCACACGAGGTTGAAAGCAAATCGTCCCGTAGGGACGATTGATAGTAGCCCGGCGTTTCAACGCCGGGTTAGCCACGATCGACGGTCGCGTCCCGTAGGGACGCCTGAAATGTACGGCGCTGCCCAGGCCGCCGTCTGTGACGAATGAACATCAGGGCGATGCGCCGATGCTAGAATCAAGACGGAAATCATGCTGACTGGCTCTGATATTCGCCGCAAATTTCTGGACTTTTTCGTTCAGAAGGGACACCGCGAGGTGCATTCGTCGTCGCTCGTCCCGCAGAACGACCCCACATTGCTGTTCACCAACGCCGGCATGAACCAGTTCAAGGACGTCTTCCTCGGCCTGGAAAAGCGCGACTACACGCGGGCCACGACTTCGCAGAAATGCGTGCGCGCGGGCGGCAAACACAACGATCTCGAAAACGTCGGGTTCACCAACCGCCATCACACGTTCTTCGAGATGCTGGGAAATTTTTCTTTCGGCGACTACTTCAAAAAAGACGCCATCGCCTACGCCTGGGAACTGATTACCTCGCCGCAATGGTTCGCCATAGAAAAAGACAAACTTTACGTCACCATCTTCAACGGCGAAGGCGGGATGTTGCGCGATACAGAAGCCTACGATTTATGGCAAGGCCAGGGTGTACCGGCAGATCGCATCTTTGAGTTCGGATTGAAAGACAATTTCTGGCAGATGGGCGACACCGGTCCCTGCGGTCCCTGCAGCGAGATTCACTACGACATGGGCGTGGCCGCATCGGATCAGGGCCATACCGACTGTGCATTCGGCTGCGACTGCGGACGGTATGTCGAGTTGTGGAATCTTGTGTTCATGCAATTCGATCGCGATGCTAATGGCAAGCTGAATCCTCTGCCCAAGCCGTCGATCGATACCGGGATGGGTTTGGAGCGGGTGGCAGCGGTGCTGCAGGGAGTGATCTCGAATTACGACACGGATTTGTTCACGCCGTTGATTAGAAAAGCAGCAGAGCTGACTGGGACGTCGCTGGAGAAGGAACTGGACAAGGAAGCCCATACGAAGTCCGCCGCCTCGCTGCGAGTCATTGCCGACCACTCTCGCGCTGCAACATTTCTGATTTCGGATTGGGCATATCCATCCAATGAGGGTCGTGGCTACGTTGTGCGGAAGATCATCCGTCGTGCTATTACCCATGGGCGCCTGCTTGGGCAGACAGAGCGTTTTTTGTACGAGATGGTTTTCGCAGTGCGCAATTTGATGCAAGATGCTTACCCCGAGTTGAAAGAGACGGCTGAGCGGGTCTCGTTAATTGTGATGGCCGAAGAGACACGCTTCGCGCACACATTGGCTGAAGGGTTGGCTCGTTTAGAGGACGGCATCATGGCTGTCGCGATGAATGCCCCCGGTGTCCGCCCACCCGTCGACGGGATCTGGACGCTGAGCGTAGTCCGCGAGCTTAAGAACCAAGGGACCTCATTGGTATATCCGGGTGTTGAAGCTTTCAAGCTATATGACACCTTTGGGGTTCCCCGGGATTTCATCGAGGATTTCTGTCGCGACCAAGGTGTATCACTAGATCAAGAGGGTTTCGACCGTGCGATGGCCGAACAACGCGACCGTGCTCGCGCCTCGTGGAAAGGCGCTGCCAAACAGGCTGCCAACCCAGCCTACCAGCAACTTCCGAAGTCGGCGTTCGAAGGTTACAGCCAAACCCGTTCCAACGGCTGTGAAATCCTCGCCATCATCCACAACGGCCAGGGTGCGCAGGAACTCAAACCCGGGGAAGAAGGTGAGATCATCCTTGACCACACGCCCTTCTACGCTGAGTCCGGCGGCCAGGTTGGGGACCGCGGATGGCTCTACAGCGACGATCACAACACCGTGGTCGCCGAAGTGAAAGGCTGCTACTACCCCGTGCAGGGAGTTAGGGCACACCAAGTGGTCATGAAATCCCCACCCAACGAAAACCGCGTTGGGTGGGGCACCCTCAGGGTCGGAGACAAAGTCGACGCGGTAGTCAACACCGAGATTCGCACTGCCACCATGCGCAACCACACCGCCACGCACCTGCTGCAAGCTGGGTTGCGCGAAGTTCTTGGCAAACATGTGAAGCAGGCGGGATCGCTGGTGGCGCCCGATCATCTGCGCTTTGATTTCTCACACTTTGCCGCTATCGAAGACGAGGAGCTGCAGGAAGTCGAAGACGTCATTAATAAAGAGGTGCTGCGCAACCAGAAGATCGAAGTCATCGAGAATGTTCCGATTGACGTCGCTATCAACGAATACAAGGCCATGGCGCTGTTTGGCGAAAAGTATGGCGACAAGGTACGCGTGATCAAGATCGGAGACTTCTCCACAGAACTCTGCGGTGGCACTCACACGGCCGCCACTGGCGAGATCGGGCTGATTAAAGTTTTGAAAGAAGGCAGCGTTTCTTCCGGAGTGCGGCGGATCGAAGCGGTCACCGGCGAAGGGTCGCTACATCACTTCCAGATTGATCATCGACTGGAGAGCGTGGTGGCGGGCCTTGTCGGGCCCACCCTTTCGCACAGAACGCAAAAGGATGGAGCACCCGCACTCGGGGAGGCCTCCCTGTCGCCGGCCGAAGCACTGAAAGCGGAGCTCGAAAAGAAAGACGCGGAGATCAAGCGGCTGGTCCGCGAACTGGATTCCGCGCGGATGAAGTCGGCGTCATCTACCGTGGCTTCCGTCACTGACAAGATCAAAGACGTTCATGGCGTCAAAGTGCTGGCGCACCGGGTGGACAATCTCGAGCGTGCGCAGATGCGGACTCTGGTGGATCAACTGCGCGACAAGCTGGGATCGGGCGTCGTAGTATTGGGCTCGGCAACCAACGGCAACGTTGCGCTCATCGTTGGTGTGACCAAGGACCTCACAAGCCGGGTGCAGGCGGGCAAAGTTATCGGGCCGGTGGCGCAGAAAGTCGGCGGAAAAGGTGGCGGCAGGCCTGACCTGGCCGAGGCCGGTGGCAAAGACCCGGCCGCGCTGGATGCGGCACTGGGCGAGGCCTATGGCGTGGTGGAAGCTTTGCTGGGGAAATAGAAGAACGTAGAATCAGGTTGTCAGATTTCAGTTCCCGGTTCTCAGATACTGGTTCTCAGATTTTGGTTTGTTGCGCGGAGGGGCGGGTGAAGAATCGCATCCGTTTCATCAGCCACAAGGATAAGGCCGTTCTTCTCGTGGATGGGACCAACTGCACGCTCGAGCAGTTGGAAGAACTCGCTGCGCTGGTTGCCTCTCGCGTTACCAATCAGCCTCGCGGCACGCTACTACTTCTGGCGGACTTTACCGGGGTGAAGTTCGACCGGAAACTCGTCGATATCATCAAACCCAGTCTGGTTTTTGATCGTCCGCACATCAAGCGTTCGGCGTGGGTGGGAACGGAGAATCTGCCGAAAATTTTCTATGAGCATCTGAAGTCATTTTCGCAGCGCGAACTACCGACCTTCAAGACGCGCGAAGAAGCCCTGGATTGGCTGGTCGAGGATTAGCCCGCTAAGCACCTCAACTCCGCCACTTCAGGGTGACTGGACCCGTCATCGGATGTTTCATCGCAGCGCCCGTTTTCCGTGACTCCAGATAGGCCGCTTTCAATCCGAAGTACCACTTGGCCGGTCGATCGGCATCGTCGATCAGCATCAGGTGCGGGTTGTGCTTTAGACCTTCCGACTGCTGTTCCATGGTCCGGCGATCCTGCTCCACAAATTTTGCAAAGACAAATTTGAGCAACTGTGGCCCCAGCGGCACCCAACGAAAAAGGTTCCACGCGGCGACTACATCGATGCGGCACTGGTTGCGGGTAATCGGCGTGACCGTAGTCAATGATGAGAACCAGTATTTGCCGGCAAGGATGGTTTCCAGCCGCAGGTTGGGCAGAACGAAATCGATGGTTGTGGTGATGGATTCGGCGTCCGCATACAGGCGCAGCAGCTTATAGGGCGCGCTGTTGGAACTGGGCGTGTGCGCGCTCATGCGGAAGCCGTTGGGGATCGGCTCGAAATTCTTTTGTTTTTCGTGGATGCTGTCGCGGGTGCGCCACCACCAGGCCTGATGGACGAATGGTCCGTGAGCGGGATCCATCAGCCCGATGATTCCGTGGTCCACGCTGCAGGGCAGATCGGCAGTAAGGTAAGCGAGCTTGTAGTTTTCGCTGAACGTCTGAACCCTGGGCGCAGGGATTGGCGGTTCGGCGGCTTTGGTGAACCCAGCCCCGGAGGGCGCGGGCTCGGGGATGAAAACCCAGATGAAGTCATCGTGCTCCTCACAGCCGTAACTGCCGGCGTAGATGCGATCGAACTTCAGCGTCTGGTCCGCAGTGAGTGAAGGAATCAGCCGGCATTGGCCAGTGTGGGCCTCGAACTTCCAGCCGTGGTAGCTGCATTCCACCTGCTGGCCGTCGAACCGGCCGTGCGAAAGAGGCATACCGCGGTGCGGGCAAGCGTCATGCAGGGCGAACGGTAATCCCTTCTGATCGCGTCCGATGGCAAGCGGAGTTTCAAGCAGGCTGGTTTTGCGCAGCCGGTCTCCAGTCACCTCCTTTCCGGGCAGGGCACGATACCAGAAACCGTAGAGCATCAGGGAATCCGGGGCTTCGCGTTGCGGGAGGGAAAGATCGTTCATGATGTGATGAACATGGGGACGGAGGCAGCGTACTACAGCCAGCAAAGGACTTGAAAGCTGGCCTCGCGCTCTCGGCTGGCAGGATTGGGCCTGAACGGCTAAGGCGGAGTAACCTTTTCGCGGGATAAATATCTATGTTTTCAATAAATTGCCGTATTACTTCCGTGGTTCGATTGGTCCTCCGATTCGTTGCTACGCCGTCCCCGGCAGCCTATAATTGCTCCACTCTGGTAAGGGTTCTCCGTCAGGTTCCGGGTAGGCACGCGCGGGGTATTTGTCTGTCCGCGCGCAAGTGCTAAACCGGTTATGCGAAAACGCCTGCAAATCGCCCTGATGGCTAGTCCCGTAATCGCGACCTTCCTTTCTCTCACTACGCCACAACTGCGGGCACAAACCGGCTTCGGGCCGGCGAGCATCACCACGGCCACGGACGGCTCCGGACGCAAGGTCTATGTGAACGACGAGGCGCCGGCGGCGCCGAAGCGGACACCGGCCCCTGCGTTGCAAACCAGTGGGCTGGTTTACTGGAGCCCGACCGCGCACCGATTCAAGCAGATTCCATCGGCCAACATCCGGGCAGCACGTTCGGCTGCGGCTGAAGTAAGCAATACGGAACAGGTTTCCAGCTTCGTGCGTGGGCAGCCATTCACCCAGCAGGAGATCGATGCCGCCATTGACCAGGCCGCGTCACGGCACAACGTGGACCCCAGTCTGGTCCGTGCAGTCATCAAGGTGGAATCGAACTTCAACCCTAACGCGGTTTCCCGCAAGGGAGCGATGGGGCTGATGCAGTTGATGCCACAGACGGCGCGGCAATTGAATGTGGTCAATCCCTTCGATCCACAACAGAACGTGGATGCGGGGGTTCGCCACCTGAAGAGGCTCATGGAAAGTTACGGCGGAGACGTCAGGCTAAGTCTGGCAGCCTACAACGCGGGTGCAGGCGCAGTGTCGAGAAGCGCTGGCATACCGCATTTTGGCGAGACCCGTAACTACGTCAAGCGGATCACCCAGTTGTATTACGGAGGGGCAGCTTCGGGATATCGCATTCTGGGCAGCCCGGTGCAAGAGCCGGTTCGGGTGCGACGGGATGAGCGGGGCGTTCTGTACTTCAGCAACACGGATTGAGAGATCGGCATCTGTAACAGGCAGGTGGGCAGCCGAGTGCCGCCCGCCCGATCCGGCGATCCCAGGCTAAAGCGATTACGGGCTAGAAAAAATTGAAGACTTTCGATCCAGGCCACCGCGCGAGGCGTCTGGGCACAGCTCTGCTCCTGCTGCTGCTTCCGGTGCTGCCTGTCCAGGCCCGGGGCAAGTCGGACGCCTGGGCCCGCACGCAATTTTCCGCTGCCGAGCGTCTGCGGGAGACGCTCAACAACCTTCCCGCCGATGACCGGACCCGGCACGAATACCAGCGCGTGATTGCCGCTTATCGCCGGGTTTACTACGGCGCGCCGGCGTCGGCCAAAGCGGACCCCAGTGCGGTTGCGGTGGCAGACTTGCTGGCGGAAATGGGCCGGCAGTGCAATGACGACAAAGCTCTGCGCGCTGCCATCGGCCAGTAC
>Ga0209068_10000304_pt1 | contig 27493 bp, 17 predicted proteins | sample ColStrG_CSR_2012_FD_187200 | JGI IMG/M metagenome (GOLD analysis project Ga0209068, IMG submission 187200) | Freshwater sediment microbial communities in response to fracking from Pennsylvania, USA - Cold Stream Run_MetaG_CSR_2012 (SPAdes)... | ecosystem: Environmental > Aquatic > Freshwater >...
GGCCTGAGTAGGGGAAGATACCTTCAACGCGTCTTTCCGAGTCCATGTCAAGAGAAGGCAAAAGAACGGAAAAATAATCAAAAGATACTATTTTCCTTGACAAGGGAAATCGAGCGAAGGTAAGCTTTGGCAATTTAGTAAGCGCTTACGTACTAGGTGCCTGGGTTGTTCCGGGCGCTTGTTTCGTTTTTCAGGTCGGCGAAGGGGCAAGCTCATATGGCGGAGGGGAATATGCGAGTCGGACAATGGCGCGTTTGGTTTCTAGCGGGTGGGCTTCTGGCGTTGTGTTTTGGGGCGCCCCTCTGGGCTCAGTCTCCAGGTCGTCTCGACGGTTCGGTAGTGGACGCGACCGGAGCCTCCATTCCAGGCGCTGCGGTTAACCTCGCCAATTCGGCTACCGGTGTGGTTTCCAAAACCACAACCAATGCCACCGGCCAGTATGTTTTTCCCTTCGTATTACCGGGTTCCTACAACCTGTCTGTCACGCGCGACGGATTCAAGAATTGGGCCAACGGAGTTGTGGTCCACGCGAACGATCACCTCGCTGTAAATGTTGCTCTCGAGGTCGGTGCGGCGAATGAGGTTTTGACGGTGACCGCGCAGAGCATGGCGGTCCCCACAACGGATTCCGGGCAACGTTCGGAAACGCTCACCAATGCTCAGATTCAGGCGTTTTCCACCGTGAGCCCTAACGCCGAAGAGCTGCTCGAGCTCCTGCCCGGCATCGCGGTGAGTGGTCTCGGCGCTTCGGGTTACGGCAACAAATTTGATCCCCACGTAGTCAGTTCCGCCAACAACGGCATTGAAGGATTCAACGTCAACGGCAACCGCTCCGACGCCAACACTTTCAAGCTCGACGGCGGAAACATGAACGACCTGACCGGAAATAACGGCAGCAACATCTATCCCAACACCGAGTTCATCTCCGAACTAACCGTCGAGACCAGCAACTTCACAGCGGACCAGGGCGGCAGCCCCGTACTTGTAACTGCAATTACGAAATCCGGAGCCAAGGATTTTCACGGCGAAGTGTTTTGGAGCGGACGAAACGCGGCGTTCGACGCCAACGATTGGAGTAACAATTTCAGTCACACCAAGCGTCCGGGATCGAAATTCAACTATCCCGGTTTTACGATCGGGGGACCGATCCTCATTCCGGGAACCAGTTACAACCGGGGCTCGGAAAAGAAGCTGTTCTTCTTTTTCGGAGCTAATTGGTCCAGGCAGCTACCCGATCTCGGTACGCAGTTGGGGAACGTGCCGACGAAAGCTGAACTAGGTGGGAACTTCAGCGACATCGTTTTCAGTCCTGTTTGTGTGAATTCCCGTCTTCCCGGTGGAGATCCGTCCAACACTTATTTCCTGAACCAGCCTTGCCAGATCACCGATCCCGCGACCGGGATGACTCTGGATCAACAGAACGGCCAGCTGTCCGGTATCACCGCCAATGGCCAAGGCTTGCTGAAGTCCCTCGAGGGCCCGAACCTGATTGGCCCCAACTATACCGACCCCAATGGCATGTGGAATTTCTCCGGCCATCCTCTCTATCCCCAAAATGTAACCCAGTACGTTGGCCGGATTGACTGGGATCCCTCCGACAAAGCGCGCATCTTTGTGCGGTTGGGAAAGCAGGACGAGACCCAATTCTCGCCATGGTCGGAATATTCGGGAATCGGCAGCACATGGACGTCTAGCGTTCCCGATCCGACTCCTACGATTCAGGAATACCATTCACGCTCTTTGAATATCAACATGGTCAGTGTATTGAGTCCGACGCTGACCAATGAGTTCGTATTCAATGCCAACGTGTTGCGGCAGCCCAACCACTACCAAAATGCCAATATCCTGAGCAAGCAGTCGCTCGGCGTCAGCTTCAAAGGAATTTTCCCGGGCAGCAGCACCTACCCGTTGGTTCCGCAGATTCTTGATAACTTTGCGCAATGCAGCAGTCTGGTGACGGTTGGCTGCGGCTCCAATGGTGCCGGCGAAGGCCCCGGCCAGGGGCGCTGGGGTGCGAGCAACCTGGTGGGTGCGGGGAATTATTATAAGCAAACCCAGTTTGAGTTTGGCGACAGTCTGACGAAAGTGGTCAAGTCCCACACGCTCAAGTTCGGCGCCCTGGTCGGACGTGCCCGCAACGATCAGAACCTCAGCGGAAATGCGCTCGAGGGTGCGCTGGTTACTTCCAATTGGGGGGCGAAAAGTTCGGGAGACGAATACGCTGACTTGTTGCTCGAGCATGTTACGGAGTATGAACAAGCCAGCAATGATGTTCGCGGCAACTTGCGGTCTTCCATTTTTGAATGGTTCGGTCAGGACAACTGGAAAGTAAACAAAAAGTTAACTCTCGAGTACGGGATACGCTGGACGTTCCAGGGACCCTGGTACGAGGCCAGAGGGTTGGGGTCAACGTTTGACCCGTCCGCCTACACCAAGGCAAACTCATCCAGTGTTTTCGACGGCGTGCGTACGGCGAGCTGTAAGAATCCTGGGCAGTCGGCGGTTCCTTTGTGTGGAACGATCCCGAAGACCGTCCTCCCGTACGGACATCCCGTGGCCCAGCCCCGAATTGGTTTTTCGTGGGACGTTTTCGGGACCGGCAGGGCGGTTTTGCGCGGAGGTGTGGGGCAATACACGCAGCGCGACCCAACCAACTCGGGATTTGGCGCCATCGTAGGCCCACCAAACATCTACAACGCGGCGATCAGCAATAATTTCGCCGGATTCACCAGTCTGAGCCAGATTGAAAACTCGAACCCCGGAACCCAGCCGGCTTTCACTTACGGGCAAAGCAACCCCGTATACTCGCCGACGGATAGTCATCTGGCAGCTATTTACCAATACAACCTGACAGTTTCCTCCGCCCTGCCGCGTCACCTATTTGCGGAGATGGCCTACGTTGGGAGCCAGAGCCGGCACTTGTCCATCGAGCAGAATATCGATTCCATCCCGCTAGGCTCGCTTTGGATTCCGGGCACACATGTCCTGCAGCCCAATCTGCAAGCTGTCGAGAATGCGGTCACTCCGTATGCTCCCTTTTCGCAGATTGCCCAGGTTCAGCACGAGGGCAACGCCAACTACCACGGGCTCCAGGCAACGCTCAGGCGTCAAGGCAGCAGGTCGCTTGATTTCATTGCCAGCTACACTTTCTCGAAAGCGATCGGAGACAGCGACAATTTCCAGACGCTTCTGCCCGATCCATTTAGCACGAAAGGGTCGCGCCACGTTCTGAGTTTTGACCATACCCATATCTTCTCGGTGGGATATCAGTATCACGTTCCCGCCGGAGCGAGAGGCGCTCTGGCCAAATCAGGCTTCGCCCGCGCCGCTCTGAATGGTTGGGATCTCACGGGGATTAGCCGTGCGACCAGTGGCTCGCCAATCGCAATCGCCGCGAACGTGCATTGCGTCCAGCCGGATGCCATGGGGAAATTGCAGGCTTGCCCCAGCAACAATCCGCTATGGGATAACACCGCAACCTGGTTCGGGTCGACGGCCTGGAGTTACGGGTTCCTGCCGGGCTCCAACACAGGTACGCCGAATGGCATTTATCCCACTTATACCTGCAACCCCAGGGCAAATCATGGAGGAGTGAACACACCCTTCATCAATACAAACTGTGTTGCTCTGCCGGCGTTTGGCCAACAAGGATCGATCACCCCACCGTATATAAAGACGCCAGGGGTGGTGACGTCGGATCTTGCCATCCAGAAGGTCTTCAAGTTGGGCGAGAGTCGCCACTTGAACATCAGGATCTCGTCGTTCAACTTCCTGAATCGTGGACAGCTCAACGTGCCAAATAACGTGGCGCAATTTAACTGGACGCTGCCCACCGGAGCTACCGATCCGATTCAGGGTGTCCCCTCGCTGATAAACGGCGCGGGACAACCGGGACAACAGTGTGGCGGCCGAAATGGCACGCCGCTGGGTTATAGCTGCCAAAAGACCGGTCATCGCGAGATGGAGGCCAGCGTCAAGTTCTTCTTCTAGCGGTAGCTTGCGTGCGGGTTATCATCGTTGCAGTGGGGTCCGATGACGCAGCCGCCTGACATTCGTACAGTCTCCCTCGGTCATGGGAGCAAGAATAGGCGTTATGCGGCCGGAGTATTACTTGCCGTTGCCGTGTTGGGCTTGGGCGATTTATCGCGGGCACAATCTCGAGATCCCTCGCGACTTCAAAGGCAAGCTGAGGGAGCCGAGTCTGCGGGCCACGTCAAGCAAGCCATGGATCTATACGCCAAGGCTCTGGCGACCACGCCGCAGTGGACGGAAGGTTGGTGGAGATACGGCCGGCTGCTCTATCAGGAGCATCGCTTTCCGGAGGCCGGGCAAGTTTTTGGACGCCTCATTCGGCTCGCGCCGAGCAATCCCTTAGGCTTCGCGCTGCTGGGGTTATGTGAGTACGAATCTGCGGACTGGGACAATGCGCTTCTGCATCTCAACAAGGCCCTCAACCTCGGAGGGTTGCCGCCGGATATCTCGCAGGCCGCTGCCTACCATCTTGGCCTTGTACTGATGCGTCAAGGCAACCATGGCGGAGCCCTGTTCGCGCTGGGAGGGTTATTTCGGCAGGCGCCTGACTATCCGGGGCTGAAGCTCGCGCTGGGTGCGGCCGAACTCCACCAGAAAGAGCCGCCCTTGCCGACGTCCGCCGAATTTCCCGCCGTCGAAGCTGCTGGCTCCGCCACAAGTGCAGCCCTCCAGACGCGTCCCGACGATGCGGAAAAGGCCTACAGAGACTTGCTGTCGCGATTTCCCAGTCAACCATTCGCGCATTTGAGCTTTGGTCTTTTCCTGGAAAGCCAGAATCGCGAGGACGAAGCCGAGAAGGAATTCTCGGCAGAGACCAAGCTCAGTCCGACGAATGCAACACCTTGGTTGTGGCTGGCCCGTGTCGCGCTGGCGCGGTTGAATTCCGAAGCAGCTCGTTCCTATGCCACGCACGCCCGGGAACTCGATCCAAACGATTCTCTCTCTTTTTTGATTGAAGGGCGGAGCCTCATGTTGGAGCAGCAATGGGAATCAGCCCTCATCCCTCTTCGCGTAGCCGAGGAGCGCGCGCCGCAGAGTTCCGAAGTGCACTACGCTTTGGCATCCGTCTACAACGAGCTGCATCGTAAACCGGAGGCGGACAAGGAACGACAATTATTTCTGCTCTCGTCGCAGTCCACGGACGCCTTGAAACAAGGTGCGAATCCGTGAGGGTCGCGCGGTTTGTCGTCCCAGTGCTGTTCTTCTGCGCAATTGCACTTGCCGCTCAGTCGGGGGGCGCAAGCGATCCGAACGATGCCTGCGCCGATGCCGATCAGGCGGTTGCCGCGAGCCAGTGGCAGAAAGCGCGCAGCTTGTATGCAACCTGTCTTGCAACGAGTCCGCCGCGGTTCGAAACGTTATCGAACCAAGGTATGGTGTTGACTCAGTTAGGGCTGATGTCGGAAGCCATCGAAAGGTATCAGAAAGCGCTGGCTCTCAGTCCGGGAAACACGAAAGTTGAATTCAATTTGGCCGTAGCTTTCGTGAAAGCCGGAAACTTCAACGCGGCGGTTGAGCAGTTGCTGACGCTGCGCAAAGTCGAGCCAGATGAAGTTCGGATTCCGGAACTTCTTGCGTTTTCCTACTATCATTTGGGGCGCTATTCGCTGGCGGCGCGCGAGGCGGAGAAGGTCAATAAGTCTCATCCCGAAAATGCGGGGAACGCACTGATTCTTGGATCGGCCTATACCCGACTCGGTCTTTACGAAAAGGCTCTCCCGCTAATTACGATGGCGCTGAAGTCCGCCGGATCTGCGGAAGGGCACCTTATTATGGGCGAAACTTTGTTGGGGCTTCGACTTTACCGCCCAGCGATCGAAGAACTAACCCAAGCGGCAACATTACAACCGGACCTGCAAGGGCTTCACTCGGCACTGGGAGTCGGGAACGTCGGACTAGGCAATCCGGATGCCGCTTTGGCGGAGTTTCAAAAGGCGCTGGATGCCGATCCCAACGACTATCAGGCGAACTACTACATGGGACGCCTGAAGCGGTTAGCTGGAGATATCGTCGCTGCGCGGAAATTTCTTGAACGCGCTAATCAGTTGCGTCCGGGAACCGCTGAAGTTGTTTTTGAATTTGCAGCCATCGAGATGACGGCGCAGGATTACTCGAAAGCGGAGCCCTTGCTGACCCGTGTCGTGAGGCAGGAACCCGACCACCGGGAAGCTCACTTCCTGCTGGCTAAAATCTATCTCAAGCAAGGCCGTCGTGAAGCGGCTCAGCGCGAACGGGAGACTTTCGAGAGATTGACGAAGGCCGAACAAGACAAGGCTTCCAGGGAAGATGCCACGGTTGGTTCTGCAAAAGAAACGCATGATTCCGCGACCAAGAATTGATGACCAGCCGATGACCGGTGAAACCTCATTGCCGCGCAAGATGTGGACCCGTCCGAGCCGCCATCTGGCAGGGATCCTCTGCTACCTGATCGCGACATTCCTTGCGACTGGCCAGAGCCAGACCGGGAACAAGCGGTCCGCGCCAGAGATCGAACGGCAAGCCGACTCCGCACGCGAGAAAGGGGATGTCCCGGCGGCCCTTCGTCTTTATCATCGCGCCTTGCTTCAGGACCCGCGCTGGCAGCAGGGTTGGTGGTACTACGGCTCGCTGTTGTACGACAGCAATCGGTATCCGGAGGCGGCGGTCGCTTTGCGTCGACTGGTGGGTTTCAATCCAAAGTTGGGAGGGGCTTGGGCTCTCCTGGGCCTGAGCGAATTTGAAACGCAGGATTTCGATCATGCACTGAACCATCTGCAACGCGCGAAAGACGTCGGTATTGGAGACAGCGAATCGCTGGCCAATGTTGCAGACTTCCATTTGGCCATACTTCTCAACACTCATGGAGAGTTCGAACGCGCGAGAGCTTTGTTCTCATCTTTACTGTTGCGAGGTGTGAATTCAGAAGACCTGCAGGTCGGGATGGGCATGAACTTGTTGCGTGTTCCCTTGTTGCCTTCGCAGCTTGATCCTTCCAAAGATGCTCTGGTTCACGATGCCGGCAATATCGCGGCCCTGATTGCTAAGAAGCAGTTTGATCAGGCAGATGCTGGATTTCGGCAGCTTCTTTCAAAGTATCCAGCCACGCATTTTGCACACTATGCCTATGGAGGAATGTTGGCGTCGCACGGCCAAGAGGATTTGGCGAAAGCGCAGTTTCGAGAGGAGACCAACTTAACTCCGGATAGCGCGTTACCTTATATGGAATCGGCGTTTCTGGAATCGAAGGCAGCGGGCTATCACGATGCGTTGCCTTTGGCGAAAAAGGCGGTCGAACTCGCGCCGAATTCATTCGTCGCCCATTACTTGCTCGGGGAGGCTCTACTGGCCACGGGTAGCATTCCTGCGTCGGTGACGCAGTTAGAGGTAGCACGCCGTTTGGCTCCGGACAGTCCCGAGGTTCGCTATAGTTTGTCTCGGGCCTATGCCAAAGCTGGCCAGAGCGAGCGCGCCCGCAATGAGCGAATGGAATTCGCAAAGCTTCGCGCAGGGACCCAAAGGAAGCCCCGTGAAGGCGACGAATTAATGAGGCCCTCCAACGATGAGAGCGCAACGCCCCCTTTCGATCCGTCACCTACAGATCTGTCACCTAAAGATCCGGCACCCAGATGATTGTCCGGAAGCGTCCCACTTCATGGCAGAGTAAACGCTTTGCGTTCTTTGCACTGTGTCTCGTTGCGACTTCTGCGATGTCAGGGCATCTCCCGGCTCAGACTGAAACCAGAACAGAGAGCGCCGATGCCGGCAAGGGAACGCATTTTCCCGAAGGCTGGAATCGGACCACGGGAGCGCCGCAAGGCATGCAATTCCGAGGCAGCAGAGTATGCACAGGATGTCACTCTTCCATTGCGAACACCCAGCATCAAACGCCCATGGGGCAAGCCTCGGCGGCCGCCGATAGAAGCACGATCCTGACGGAGCATCCAACTCTCACCTATCGGGACGGACCCTATGAACTGCGAATCGAGCGCCAAGGCGACAAAGAGATCTACTCCGCGAAGGACGGGAACCACATCGTGTCCGTTCCTCTGCTCTGGGCGTTCGGCCAAGGTGTCGCGGGGCAGACCTACATCTACGAGAAGCTCGGTAACTACTATGAGAGCCGGGTAAGCTACTATCCAGAAATCGGTGGCCTTGATCTTACGACCGGCCACTCACCGGAGATTCCTCCGACACTGGAGGAAGCTCTGGGGCGGCCCATGACGAAGGAGGAAGTGACAAAGTGTTTCACTTGCCATACCAGCGAAGACGTCTTTAATGGAAAGCTGGAGGTCGATCATCTCCAGCCCGGCGTTACGTGCGAGAACTGCCACGGACCTGGCAGCCAACACTTGAAAGCGCTCAGCCCGGAGAACCTTCAAAACGATAAATTCCACGAATGGAATATTCTTAATCCAGCCCGTCTTGATCCTGCGGATTTGAACGACTTTTGCGGAACCTGCCACCGTTCAACTCGCGAAGTGCTGGCGGCAAAGATTCAAGGCATCCGAAATGTTCGTTTCCAGCCCTACCGGCTGGATAACAGTCGCTGCTATGATCCGGCAGACAAGCGGATCACGTGTCTGGCGTGTCATGATCCGCACGTCAATCTGGTTACCGACCTTCAGAGCTACGATGCGAAATGCCTTGCCTGCCACGTCAACAAGAATGAAAAGAGCACTCCAATTCGTAGCGCCCCACCGTGCTCAATAGCGACGGCGAATTGTGTCAGCTGTCACATGCCCAAGCTTGCCCTCCCGGGAGCGCACTACAAGTTTACGGACCACTACATTCGCATCGATCACGCAAATGCTCCGTATCCGGACTGACCGGAGTGGTCGGGTTATGTGGGTGACGCTAAATGAGGTGTGGCTGTAGATGTACTCGGGCTCGTCAACGTTCGATTGACTGAGCGCTAGTTCCAAACCAGCGTGGTCAGCGAATCCTGCTTGAGGCTGACATCGGCCAGACTGTCGCCCATTTGCAGGATCACGCTTCTGTCTGTTCCAGAGTTGCTAATGACCAAAACTCGCTGTCCATCGGGATTCTGCAGGGCTACGTGATCGAGATCCTGCAAGGTGCTCCCGGAATCGAACCGGTGGGCGCCTCTCCGAATGAAACGCGAGAAATGGGCAAGCGCCCAGAACTGGCCGCTGCGCGTAATTTCTTTCGATTGGGAGTGAATCGTGACAACTCCTCCGCAAGGGAAGGGGCCGATGTTCGGGCGACCTTTTTCGTCCAGCGCGAGATTCCAGGCGGTGATTGACTCGCACCAATTGCGCAGCGTGGCTGTGAAGGTCTGACCCCACTTCGTCCAGTCGGTAAGATAGTCGGGTTTGGTGTAGTCAGGGCCGCCTTCCGTCCAGTGCATCGCGACGCCGGGATGTGCATCGTGAACCTTGCTCATTGCGCTTGGTTCACCCACGTAGCCGTGCCACGCGACATCCTTACAGTACCTTCGCAAGTCGGGGTCGTCCAACTCGCAGATGGCGCGCCCCCACAGGTTGTAGTTGTGGTCGAGAATCCAGATCTTGGTTGCCAGGCCATTCTGCTGAAGTAGCGGACCCAGCAGCTTCACAAATTGAATTTCATATTCCTGGGCCCAGAGGCATGCGGGCATGCGTCCATCCTGGTCGGTGTCGACCTCATTTTGCGGGGTGACGGCCTGAACCGGTACGCCCTCGGCAGCATAAGCCTGGAGAAATTTCAAAAAATATTGCGAGTACGCGGAAAAGTATTTTCGGCGCATGGATCCACCTAACATCGATCCGCCAGCCTTCATCCAGCCCGGAGGACTCCATGGGCTTGAGAAGAGGAACAGCTCGGGGTTCACCCTTCGAGCTTGCCGCAAAATCGGCAAGATGTATTCTCGGTCGTGTCCGATGGAAAAACGCTTCAAGTCGGGATCAGGCGCACCCTCGTCGTAGCTGTAGACCTTCGTCGAATAGTCGCTCGCACCCATGCAGCTTCGACAGGTGTTCAGGCCCATCTCCGAAGGATGAAATAGTTCATGGAACAACTGCTCCCGCGCGGGTTCAGCAAGCTGGTTGAACATGAAGCACGATGCGTCGGTGAACGCGGCTCCAAAGCCTAAGATGGTCTGAAAAGTGTTGCCCGGCGTAAGTACGATTCTGGGTTCGGCGGTGTCGCCTTGTCGCCAGTGGATGCTTTCCGCCGGGGCGCAGCGGGACTGCGAATCTGTGACCCTCACTTCGATAATGCCGGCAGGAGCCGCAGGATCCACTGCACGATTGGAATCAGCCGTTCCATAAACTGAAGAACCGGCCGTCATCGCGACCGCCATTCTCGAACTGGCGACCGAGCCCAGGCTAGCTGCAGAAATTTTCAGAAATGTCCGTCGCGTTGATTCGGTTGACATGCGCGTCCTCGGGAAGGTGCTCGGCTTTCGGTGAATATATCACCCGAGATCATCACCCGAGATCTAAAGATGAGTGGTTCCCGTCGGTACTGCCTCTCGTGCCGAGTCTTAACAGGACGGATTTGTTCTGTAGCCTATACGTCCGTATAGTGTCGAGCGACAGTTTCTGCTTGATAATTTCGCCGCTGCTTCGCGAAGGGTTTACTTTTAGCGGTGGTTGCGGTGCGCCACGGCCAGCGCGGGACTAATCACCGCAAAGACGGTGTCCACAAATTGCTCGTCCAAGGGCGCATGCTGAAGAAGCAAGCGCAGATATAGGGGACCATAAAGTAGATCCAGAACCATATCTGGATCGACGTCGTCGCGAATCCCTCCATTTTTCATGGCCTGCCGCAGCAACGTGCGCGCCTTCTCTCGCCGTGGTTCGACCCAATGGGCTCGAAACGCGTCCAGGATTGCCGGATCAGATTGTCCTGCGCCAATCACAGTAGCCACAATTCGCCCAAGCGGACTTCGGAAGATTACAACCCACCTTCGCATTTGTTGGCGGAGGGACTCCAAAACGGATTTCGCAGAGGGAAAACGCAATTCCTCGTCGACGGCCGAGGCGAAAGCGTCAATCACCAAGGCCGCCTTGCTCGGCCACCAGCGGTAGATCGTAGCCTTGCCGACGCCGGCATGAGCGGCAACGGATTCGATGCTAAGTTCATTGAATCCAACACGCTTGAGGAGGGTCAGCGTGCTGCGGATGACCGCTTGGCGGGCTTTTTCACTCCGGGGACGGCCCGGTCCGCGGAGTCCAGGGAGGGCAACTGTCGCTGTCACCCCCCTACCTTACCAAAATTAAATCCGATACGCACCGTTTCGCATCTATTATTTCAACGTGGTGCCTGCCGGGCGGACACGGTTCGTCGGGCGGCCTCACGATAGATAGAAGGAATCATAGATGTGGATTGTTGCTTTAGCGCTACGCAGGCCCTATACGTTCATCGTGATGGCCTTGCTGATCATCATCCTGACCCCTGTCGTATTGCTGCGGACACCGACAGACATATTCCCTGAGATCAACATCCCGGTCATCAGCATCGTCTGGAATTACACCGGCTTGTCTCCCAAGGAGATGGCGGATCGTGTCACCTCGAACACTGAAAGAGCACTGACAACATTAGTCAGCGATGTAGACCACATCGATTCCCAGTCCTTGAACGGCGTGGCGGTGGTGAAGGTCTTCTTTCGCCCGTCCGCGAATATCCAGACCGCGTTGTCGCAAGTAACGGCGGTCTCGCAGACCGTCATTCGCGGACTCCCCCCGGGCACGACTCCACCCTTGATTATTCAGTATTCCGCTTCGAGTGTGCCGATCCTGCAAATTGGATTGAGCAGCAAGACTCTTCCCGAGCAGCAGCTCAACGACTATGCCCTGAATTTTGTCCGGACCCAACTCATCACGGTAGAAGGCGCCGCTGTTCCATATCCCTATGGCGGCAAATCGAGGCTGGTTTCAGTGGATCTCGATACTGCCGCGTTGCAGGCCAAACACCTGACTCCGGTGGACGTGGTCAACGCGATGAGCGCCCAAAACCTGATCTTGCCATCCGGTACGGTGAAGCTCGGAGAACTCGAACACCAGGTTGAGTTGAACGCCAGCCCGCAGACAATTGCTGAGTTGAACGATCTTCCAATCAAGACGACAAACGGAATCACGATTTACGTCCATGATGTCGCACATGTACGCGACGGGTATTCTCCACAGACCAACATCGTCCGGCAAGATGGTGTTCGCGGCACCTTGCTAAGTGTCCTGAAAAATGGCGGGGCCTCCACGATTGATATCGTGAAGAACATCCGGGCCATACTGCCGCAGATCGCGCAGACGTTGCCTGAGGATTTCAAGCTCACTCCCCTTTTTGATCAGTCCTTATTTGTGCGGGCAGCGATTCAAGGTGTGCTGAAGGAGGGCTTGACCGCGGCCTGTCTCACGGCGGCCATGATTCTCCTGTTCCTGGGGAACTGGCGGAGTACGTTGATCATTGCCGTCTCGATTCCGCTGTCCATTCTTACCTCTGTGATTCTGTTGAGCGCGTTGGGCGAAACGTTCAATGTGATGACGCTGGGAGGGTTGGCGCTCGCTGTCGGAGTCCTGGTGGACGACGCTACGGTCGAGCTCGAGAACATCGAGCGCAATCTGGCGATGAAGAAGGAGTTGAAGCAAGCCATTCTGGATGGCGCGCAACAGATTGCCGTGCCCGCATTCGTTTCCACCCTGGCAATTTGCATTGTTTTCGTCCCAATGTTCTTCCTCACTGGCGTGGCGCGCTACCTGTTTGTGCCGATGGCCGAAGCTGTAGTCTTCGCCATGCTGGCTTCGTACCTGCTTTCGCGGACCCTTGTGCCCACAATGGTCATGTACTTGTTCCGTGGACACGAAGAAGATTCGCACCGCCCACCGAGCACGTTTCTGGGAAGGTTTCAGGCGCGTTTCGAAGAGGCTTTTAGCCGATTCCGCGAGTCCTATCGGGGCACCCTGGAGGCCGTGATGGGTCACAGGCGCATTTTTGTGACTGGCTTTCTCGGGTTCTGTTTGCTGTCCAGCGGCTTAGTGTTTTTTCTGGGACGGGATTTCTTCCCGAACGTAGACGCCGGGCAGTTCCGGCTGCATGTGCGCGGGCGGGCTGGGCTAAGAATTGAAGAAACCGCGCGTTTGGTCGATCAAGTCGAGCAGGAGATTCGGCGAGACGTGCCGCAAAAGGAAATCAATACAGTCCTCGATAACATCGGCCTGCCTTACAGCGGTATTAATCTTTCCTACAGTAACGCCGGAACGATTGGTACGTCCGATGCCGAGATTCTGGTTTCTTTAAATCCAGGTCATCATCCCACCGAAGAGTACGTGCATCGTTTGCGGGGAGAATTGTCGAAGAACTTTCCTGGTGTGGAGTTCTTTTTCCAGCCAGCCGACATCGTGAGCCAAATCCTCAATTTCGGGCAGCCCGCGCCGATCGACATCCAATTGTCCGGCCAAAACTACGTGAAGAATTATCAGATTGCCGAAGAGATCTCGAATCGGCTGCGGCACGTGCCCGGTGCGGTCGATGTACACGTTCAGCAACTCATGGACAACCCGACGCTGCATCTTGATGTGGATCGCGTACGCGCTCAGCAGGTTGGCCTGAGTGAGCGCGACGTAGCCCAGAACCTGCTCGTCTCGCTCAGTTCGAGCTTTCAGACGGCGCCCACTTTCTGGCTAAATCCCAAGAATGGAGTCACCTACAGCCTCGCGGTGTCATCGCCGCAATACAAAGTGGACTCACTCCAGGCTTTGATGAATACACCGGTCAACAGCGCGACGACGGCCACGCCGCAGGTGTTGGCAAATCTTGCCACGGTTACTCCTGTTACGAGTCCAGCTGTTGTCAGCCATTACAACACTTCACCGACGGTCGATGTCTTTGCCAGCGTGGACGGACGTGACCTGGGTGGCGTCGCGGATGACACGTCAGCGATTTTGAAGCCGTTTCAGAAAGAGCTGCCGCGGGGGAGCCAAATGCACGTTCGCGGCCAGGTAGAAACCATGGCGTCCTCCTATTCGGGTCTCTTGATCGGGCTAGCGATGTCGATCGTGTTGGTCTATTTGTTGATCGTCGTGAATTTTCAGTCGTGGCTCGATCCATTCATTATCATCACCGCATTGCCGGGAGCGCTCGCGGGCATTATCTGGATTTTGTTCCTTACGCATACGACTCTAAGCGTTCCGGCATTGACCGGCGCGGTGATGTGTATGGGCGTGGCAACTGCAAACAGCATTCTTATGATTTCGTTCGCGCGCGAGCGGATGGACGAAGGCTCGAACCCCATGGAAGCAGCGATTGAAGCGGGCTACACGCGCATCCGCCCGGTGATTATGACGGCGCTGGCCATGATAATTGGAATGTTGCCGATGGCTTTGGGGTTTGGTGAAGGCGGGGAGCAGAATGCTCCGCTGGGGCGTGCCGTGATCGGCGGGCTCACGTTTGCCACCGTTGCTACGTTGTTTCTGGTTCCGGTCGTGTTCAGTATTTTTCATGGGCGGCGTTGGAAGAAAGCGAATGCCGCATCGCCACAAGCAGTCTGATGTTTTCGGAGGTAGGAGTCTATGACGCAGGAATCGATTTCGGTACCAGAAAGCAGAACAGAAACGTCGCCACAGCCAGCCTCCCGGAAGAAACCTGGCTTCCTGGGAATCGGAATCATTGCGCTGTTGCTATTGGTTGGTGCTGCCATGGCTTTTGCCCTGCGTCTTGGCGAGCGGCGTGCGCTTGCGAATGAGACGGAAGTCCTCGCAGTTCCCAGCGTGATCGTGATCCAGCCCAAGCTAGAGTCGCCCGAGCAAGGTCTGGTTCTGCCATCCAGCCTGGAGGCGTACACCCAGTCGCCGATCTACGCACGCACCAATGGTTATGTGGCGCGTTGGTACAAAGATATTGGCAGTCATGTCGAAAAAGGTCAGTTGCTCGCCGATATTGATACCCCGGAAGTCGATCAGCAATTGCAGCAGGCCCGGGCGGCGCGGAGCCAGGCGGAAGCCCAGATGAATCTCGCGAAGACCTCCGCCGATCGATGGGAGACGCTGCGAAAGATGGACGCGGTGGCCCAACAAGAGGCGGATGAAAGATCGAGCGGATACACGCAGGGGCAGGCAGCTCTTGCGTCCGCTGCGGCGAATGTTCGTCGCTTGGAACAGACGGAATCCTTCAAGCACATTTACGCTCCTTTTTCGGGAGTGATTACGAGGCGCAACACGGACATTGGCGCGCTCATCAATGCGGGCAACAGTGGTTCGAATCAGGAGCTGTTTGTGGTGGCCAAGATTAACCCGATTCGCGTCTACGTGGATGTTCCAGAAATCTATGCGCCGTCCGTTCGGCCCGGTCTGAGCGCGACCATTGAATTGCCCGCATTCCCGGGACAGCATTTTTCCGGAAGCGTGGCTCGCACCGCCGAGTCGATTGACCCCACGACGCGCACGCTCCGCACAGAAATTGACGTGCCAAACAACGATGGCAAACTGTTTCCCGGCTCCTACGCGCAAGCGCATATTGGAGTGAAAGTAGCGACCACGCGCATGTCGGTTCCGGTCAACGCGTTGCTATTCCGCGCGGAAGGGCCGAGGGCGGCTGTGGTAGGCGCAGATGGCAAAGTGCACCTTAAGGCAGTGGTGATTGGGCGGGACTACGGCACGGATGTTGAAATTCTGAGCGGGATCGATCCTAGCGAATCTATCGTCCTCAATCCGAGTGATTCTTTGGAAGAAGGACAGCCGGTTCATGCGACCAGGGAAGGCAATCACTCATGACCTCGCGCCTTGTTTTAGTCGGGCTCCTTCTGTGCAGCGGCACTGCTTTTGCCGGCGGACCGACATACAAGAAGCCCGACGTTGCAGTGTCGCAGAATTGGCAGTCGCCTGTGCCATGGCAAACGGCAACCCCCCTCGATTCGCTTCCGAAGAACGCATGGTGGAAGCTGTTTGGCGACAGTGAACTCGATCAGTACGAAGATCGTGCGATGGGCAACAATCAGACCTTGAAGGCGGCGACAGCGCGATTGGCCGAAGCCAGGTCGTTCGCAAGAGTCACTTCGTCCGGCCTCTACCCTGAACTCGATGCGGGGGTCTCCGGCCAGAGACAGCGCTTATCGGGCAACCGTCCGACCAACGGTTCGACCATACCGTTAGTGGCTGTAACTCAAAATACCTTCACCATTCCGTTCACGCTGAACTACGAAGTAGATCTGTTTGGGCGCGTGCGGCACAGCCTGGAGGCGGCCAAAGCATCGCTGCAGGCGTCGTCGGCTGACCTTGAAAATGTCCGCCTGATGGTAAGTTCGGAACTCGCGGCTGACTATTTCCAATTGCGCGAGCTGGATGCAGAGATGGCGGTCGTACAGCGGTCGATCGATTTTCAGAAAGAAGGTCTGGGTTTGGTCGAGAAACATCACAATGGTGGCGCAGTCTCTGGTTTGGATGTGGCGCAACAACAGACCGTTCTCGATTCCTCCTACACGCAACTCGCATTGCTGCAGCAGCAGCGTGCGCAATTTGAACACGCGGTTGCCGTGGTGCAGGGACTGTCGCCATCCGAGTTCAAGGCCCCTGTTCGCGCTTTGGATCTGCAACCACCAGTGATTCCAGTGGCCTTGCCTTCCGAGTTGCTGCAACGGCGCCCCGACATCGCAACCTCCGAGCGACAGGTGGTCGCCGCGAACGCTCAAATTGGCGTAGCGAAATCGGCCTTTTATCCCAGCATTTCTTTGGGTGGAACGGGTGGTGTCCAGAGCGCCGATCTCGTTAAGCTGCTGGACGGTCCCAGCGCCATATGGTCGGTAGGATTGTCAGCTTTGGAGCCGCTCTTCACGGGAGGTCGCAACCGTGGGCGCTTGGAGGGTGCGAAGTCTGTCTACGACGAGGATGTCGCAAACTACCGCGAGACGTCACTCGTCGCGTTCCAGCAAGTTGAGGACGCGCTCTCAGGACTCAGCGCGTTGGCCACCGCATCGGATTCCCAACAGCGAGCGGTCTCAGATGCCGGACGCTCGCTGACATTGGCAAATGCGCGGTACACCGGGGGACTCGTTACTTATTTGGATGTGATCACGGCCCAGGAACAAGTTCTGAGCAACGAAAGGCTGGCCACTCAAATTCAGGGACAGCGATTGGTAACATCGGTTCTGCTGGTCAAAGCCCTCGGTGGTGGCTGGGATAGCTCCAGCCTCGCGGCAGTAGGCGTGAAGCCGAGCTTGAAACAGGCATTGCAGCAGTAGCGGAGAGTCGTTCGCTTTGTTGCGTTGCAGCCGAAGAGTAGTTTTATCCGGGAAAAGTTTCCTTTGCTGGTTGAGCGAAGGCCCGTGTCACGGCCGGCCTACATGCTCGGCAATTGCTGCGCCTAGGTCCTTGGTACTCGAACTGCCCCCGATGTCCGGGGTGCGAACTTTTGAATCTGACAGCGTATCCGCGATCGCGGATTCGACGGCATCGGCAGCTTCGGTAGCACCCAGATGTCGCAGCATCATCGCCCCGGACCAAATCTGTCCTATGGGGTTTGCGATTCCTCTTCCGGCGATGTCCGGAGCGGAGCCGTGGACCGGCTCGAACATGGATGGGAATTCGCGTTCCGGATTGAGATTTGCGGAAGGCGCGATACCAATCGATCCCACGACTGCCGGACCCAAGTCGGAAAGGATATCGCCGAAAAGATTCGAGCCAACCACAACGTCAAACCAGTCCGGATGCCGGACGAAATGAGCCGTTAAGATATCGATGTGGTATTGATCGGTCCGCACGTCAGAGTAGGTAGCGCCAATCTCATGAAAAAGTTCGTCCCAGAACGGCATGGTGTGGATGATGCCGTTCGATTTCGTTGCGGACGTGACGTGCTTTCTCCTCGTACGGGCTAAATCGAACGCGAACTTGAGTACCCGGTTGACTCCGCGACGGGTAAATACGGTCTGCTGCACGGCAATCTCGTCTTCCGTGCCCTCGTAGAGACGGCCGCCGATGTTGGAATACTCGCCCTCGTTGTTTTCGCGAACCACACAGAAGTCGATTTCACCCGGCTTCCAATTCTTCAGCGGTGTATCAATGCCCTCGAACAGCCGCACAGGACGCAGATTGACGTACTGCCGAAAATGCCGGCGAATGGGAATGAGAAGTCCCCAAAGCGAAATGTGGTCGGCAACGCTGGGGTGTCCGACGGCACCCAGAAAGATTGCGTCGAAGGGGCGCAATTGCTGGATTCCATCGTCGGGCATCATTTTGCCGGTTTGGACGTAGGTCTCGCAGCTCCAGTCGAACGCGTGCCAGTCGAACTGAAATCCAAAACGTTGCCCAGCGGCCGCCAATACTCGAATGCCTTCCGGCACAACCTCCTTGCCGATGCCGTCGCCTGCGATGACTGCTATGTTAAACGTCTTCATGAAAAGTTTGTTGCCCTCTCTAGGCTGAAAGCAATGGTGAAAGTATGTTCACATCTGGAACCGATCCTAAGTCCCGGACGAATGCGACAATTTTCTCCATCTTTTCCGGGTTCCAGCCCGCATATTCGGCGCACCCGCGGAATTTGACGGCGGCTTCCTCGAAGCTCATAGGATTCGCCGGGCTACCCTTGCCGAAGGCTGCCTCGCCGGAAACCGTTTTTCCGTTCTTTAAATGGATCTTGAGGATCGATGTCATTTTGTCAAAGCCAGCGGCCTCGGCGACGGGATCCACATAGAAGTTAATTTTGTCGATCATGGCCTGGACGTCGGGCTTTTGAACTACCTTCTCCGAAAAGTCTCCCAAGCTGGCTTTGCGCTGGAGAAGCAAGATCGCAAGGCAGAATTCCATGCTGAATTTGGCTTCCAGCCCCGTTTTCGGATGGTGATGAAGCAACGTCGTCGTCATATCATGGTTGGCGCCGATGTCCACCTTCTCAACCTGTTCTGGGCGGATATCGTTGACTTCGATAAGACGCATCAATTCCGTCATAGCGGGATGAGTCAGCGAACCAGAAGGGTAGGGCTTGAGCGAAACGCCGGGAGATGCGAGCGTCCAGGGCTTGCCGAGACGGTTCACGATAAATGTTGGATCGTAGGAACCGCCCGCAGCATGGAAAAAGCCACGATCCGCTTCCAGAATTTGCCTGGCTGCCGTCCAGCCGAGATCGACCAACTCGGCCGCTACTAGGCCGCTTTCGGCGGCGTGTCCAGCCTGGAATGGCTTTGTCATCGTACCGAAATTTTCGCGCAACCCGCCCGACTGCGCCGCCGCCAAGCCCAGGGTGTTCAGAATCTTCGAGTGATCGAAGTGCAGCAGCTTGGCGCAGGCTGTTGCCGAACCGAATGGTCCGCAGGTTCCGGTTGTGTGGAATCCATCCTGATAGTGGCGCGGCGCAATGGCCTCAGAAATCTTGCATTCCACTTCGACACCCAAGTGATAAGCCAGCATCAACTCTTTTCCGGAGAAGCCTCCGCGTTCTCCAATCGCGAGGACCGCGGGCAACACAGGCACCGTGGGATGTATCAACAATCCGTAGACCCGGTCTTTCGCAGCGGCGAGTTGGGAATCGTCGAAGTCATCGGCGTGAATCGAAACTCCGTTTATGAACGCGGCAAAGCGAGGCGAAGTCTTCTGCGTCGATCCCACAATCGTGGATTGTCCACTGGTAACGCCAAGCTTCGCTACATATTTGCGACTGATGACACCCGTGTCCGCCATCGAGCCCGCCAGAGCAAGACCCAAACCATCCAAAATCGATTTCTTCCCGAGCTCGATTACGTCTTCAGGAATGTCTTCGTATTTTGTGTCGGCGACAAATTTGGCGACGTAGTCAGTCACGCCACTTACCTTCGGGAAGTCGCTACAGGTCGCGGCTTCCGCAGTGGGAGGTGACTCCAACAGCGCGCCAGCCGCGAGCGCGCCAAGCACAGTCTTTCCAAAATCTCGCCTTAGCATGCATCAGTCCTGTAAAGCATGAGTGTAATTTTGGCTGGTCTTACTTGGCATCGCAACCCTTGTCGCCCGGCCAACCCAGATCATTGCGAAGTACTTGTCCGCCCTTCATGACGAACTTCACGCGTTCTAATTCGGTAATATCAGCGAGAGGATCTCCGCATACCGCAACCACGTCCGCGAACTTCCCCGACTCCAGGGAGCCGATCTTGGAATCCCAGCCCATCATCTGTGCGTTTCCAATGGTGGCCGCGCGGAGGACTTGCAACGGCGTCATGCCAAACTTGACCATAAGGCCGAATTCTTTGGTTTGTGTGCCGTGCGGGAACGGGCCGACACCCGTGCCAAAAGCAATCTTGACGCCAGCAGCGACCGCCCGGCGAAAATTCGGCTCGGAGACGGATGCAACCGTAGGCCCGCCATATTTTTTGGCGTCTTTTTCTCTTTCGATCTGGTAATGAAACAGTGTCGGGATCAAATAAATCCCTTTCGCCTTGAACAGTGCGATGTCTTCATCCGTTAACTGTACTGCGTGTTCGACGGTGTCGACACCTGCGACAAGACAGCTATGGAGACCCTTGCCTCCAAAAGCATGGCACGAGACTTTATGTCCGTGATCATGTGCCTCGTCGACCAATGCCTGAATCTCTTCCTGGGTTAGCTGCGGCGGAATGACCATGGTTCCGTCCGGCGCAAACGTTACGTCGTTCGTAGCGTAGAACTTGATCCAGTCGGCTCCGTTGAAAAGCTGTTCCCGGACTTCTTTGCGCGCCTCCCACGGCGAATCCACAGTTTCGAGCATCGAAGGCAATGGAATATCGCGCGACCATCCCTTGGGGTGGAATCCGCCGGTCGCCTGGAATCCGCGGCCGGAAACCTGCATTCGAGGGCCTTGCACAAGACCGTTGTTGATGGCGGTCTTCAGGTCAACGTCACCGTACATGCCGCCCAGCGTTTTCAGATCGCGGAGGGTGGTGAAGCCGACGAAGAGATCGCGCTGACTGTTCACGAGCGCCTCGAGTTCGCGATATTGCAGCGACTCCTTCATCATTTGGTCGTCAAGTTCGGGGCCGCTCGCGAAGACATGCGTATGGCCCTCGATCAAGCCAGGCAAGACGGTTGCGCCACTGAGATCGACGACTTCAGCATCTTTCGGAATCGTGACTTCCTGCGCGGAACCGACTTTGACAATTCGCGTTCCCTCGATGAGGATGACTTGCTGCCGCTTGATCTCGCCTGACTTTGGGTCGAACATGCGGCCGGCGCGGATTGCCAGTCGCTCGTGTGTGCGGACCTGGGGTGGCGGAAGGGGCGGCGGTGGCGGTGTTGCGGGTTCCTCCGCCAGTGCTACACAAGAACTGAGTACCAAGAGTGCCGTGAGTCTGAGCGCCATGCCCGCTCGGATTGCTTCAACTCTCATCTTTCCCTCGCCAATTGTCATCTATGCTTCACCGAGCCGCCATGCCGAGCATTACTGGATCTCGTAGACCCGAACTTCCGCTTGCTGTTTGTCGTGGTGCGGGACGCCCAAGTAGTAGCGATTGAGTTCTGGAACAAGAATTGCAGTTTTAGCTCGAAAGCTCCCTGGAACCTTTGCCAGTAGGCTGTAATGGTCGGCGTCCTTCTGCTCGAAAACATCTACGGCTCCGTCGCCTGCGAGGTAAATTCGCTTGTGCTGCGCGTCGTAGCTCATGTCGTCCACCATGCCAACGGCGTCCAGACTGGTCACGACCTTGCCGGTGTCGGAGTTTAAGACGATGAGCTTGCCGGGGTTCCGTGTAACGGTAAAAAGCCGGTGATTCGCCTCGTCGAACGCCATTGCGACATTGAGCTTGTCACCTTCGGGCAGCGGCCACGTGGCCGTCAAAGCGGAACCCTTCCGATCCATAACCCCAACAGCGCCTAGGCGGGTTAGGTTGATGAACATGCGCGGCCCGGACTTTTCCAGAACAACTGCTTCGACGTGATTCGTGTTGATCTTGATGTCGCGCAATTTTTTCGCGCTGTTGGTGTCGATCACGCTGATCAGCGAGTAAGGCGTATGCGCTTCCCGACCGCCATTGACAACGTACATGTACTGGGTGGCAGGGTCGTAGGCGATGGAATCGGCATCGATGGCTACTTTGATTTCGGCGCCCATCTTGTAACTATCTGTGTCGTAAACCTGAACGGCGGAGGCGTCGCCAGCGACGATGAACATCTTCTTCAGATCTTTGCGATACAAGATCGCGTGCGGGGCCTTTACGCCCTCGATGGTGTGAATCAGTTTGTTGGAAGCGGTATCCAGAACCAGGACTTTCTCGTTTTCCTCTCCGGTAAGAAACAGCCGGTGCCCATCGAGATCGGGAGCAAAGTGGTCAAAATCGCCATCGTGCAGGCCGGGCAGAGGAATCGTGGCCACGAGCTTCAGCGGCTCGGCATTCTGTGCATTGGCGCCAACGGTTAGTCCTGCCAACAGTGCCAAAACGAGAAATTGCATTTGCTTCATAGGTTCTTCCCCTTTGATGTGTAACGCTGGCGGGTGCCCAAGGCAGCCTTGCCAGCTTAAGGTAGTGTTGCGAAAACGGTCCAACACGCGATGAAACCCGAGATTGTTAGACGGGCGGATGCTACGTCAGCACTCCCACACGAGTCAACGCAACTTTTTTCAGGAGTGTGCGAGCACGACTGCAAGTTAGAGTAAATCATCTATTTTCAAGCATTCGGATCGGTTCCCAGCGGTAGAGGTAAACATAAATTAATCTTGGTTTCAGTTCGTCGAAAGCCCGATGAATTATGCTATGTCGCGCTGGCTTACTACGCATCAATTAAGATCTCAATCGATCGAAACACAGGAGAATGCATGAAGAATTTGATCTTGATCCTGGTCGCCGCTTGTCTGGTGACCGGAGCCCAAACTCAAGCTCAGCAAGCCCCGCTTAAGCTGATCCAGACAATTACGCTGGCCCCCGATGTGAAGGGGCATTTCGATCATTTTGAAGTAGACCTCAAAGGCAACCGTCTTTTCGCGACGCCCGAGGATTACAAGTCGGTGCTGGTTTTTGACCTGAAGTCCGGCAAACAGATTTACAAAATTGGCGGCATCGAAAAACCGCATGCCGTGCTGTACCGCGCGGACGTGAATCGAATCTATGTCACGGACGGTGAGGCTGGAGACGTCAAGATCTTCGATGGCACCAGCTATGCGCCCCAAGGGAATGTCAAATTGCTCGAGGACGCAGACTCCATCGGATTCGATTCCGCCACGAATTTCCTCTATATCGACAACGGCGGAGGAGACGTTCATGAGAAGTATTCCATGCTTAGCATCGTGGATACCGCAGCCAACAAGAAAGTGGCCGATATCAGAGTCGAAGGCGATACGCTCGAAGCCATGGCGTTGGAAAAGTCCAGCCCGAGGATTTACGTCAACAATAAAGACAAGAATACCGTTGAGGTGGTGGATCGCGAAAAGCGCGCAGTCGTCGCGACTTGGCCTGTAACCAAGGCCAAGCCGAACGTTGCCATGGCATTTGACGAGGCCAACCATCGCCTCTTTGTGGCCTGCCGAAGCGGAGATGTCGTGGTGATGGACACAACGACGGGCAAAGAGACCACAACTTTCCCGATCACCAAGGGTGTCGACGACATGGTGTATGACGCAGCCAGCAAACGCGTCTACAGTGCTTCCGATGGAAGCGTCGATGTCTACCAGCAAACCAGTCCGGATAGCTACAAATTGCTAGGGAAGATCCCAACGGGTCCGCTTGGCAAGACGGCGCGACTGGTTCCCGAAATCGGGCGCTATTTTGTGGCGGTCCCGCAGCATGGAACCGCGAATGCTTCGATCCTCGTCTTCGAGGTGAAGTAGGGAAATTGGGTTGAAGGGGCCAGCTGTGAGGCGGGAATTGCGGAGCTGTTCCACTGCGGCCTGCAATTCCCGCGCCGCTGGGGGCTGGAGTGATGTTCTGGTTAACAGCCGGCGGTCATGCGATGATGTCCGGGTAAGCCTATGCGGATACTCCTGGTCGAAGACGAGCGAAAGGTTGCCAGCTTCATCGCCCGAGCTCTGAAGGAAAATACCTACGCCGTCGATACGGTGGAGACTGGCGAAAAGGCGATTGAGGCTAGCTCAGAGGTTGCCTACGATGCGATTCTTCTGGATGTCCGACTTCCTGACATCAGCGGAATTGAAGTTTGTCGCGAGCTGAGACAGCGCGGAGTCGAGGCTCCTGTCCTTATGCTCACTGCTCGCGGTCTCGTGGAGCAACGAGTGGAGGGACTGGATGCCGGTGCTGACGACTACCTGACCAAGCCGTTCGTTCTCGCGGAGCTGCTGGCAAGGGTCAGGGCATTGGTGCGGCGTGGTTTCCATACCGGCAACGCAAGACTCCGCTATGCGGACTTGGCCCTGGACCGTCACCGTCGCCGCGCCACTCGCGGGCACGAAGTGATTCCACTCACGTCCAAGGAGTTCGCGCTGCTTGAACTCTTTCTGCTACGGGCTCCCGAATTAGTTACGCGCAGCGAAATCGTTGAGCATGTTTGGGATTGTCACTTCGATAGCGACACGAACCTTGTCGAGGTGTATATCAACCGTCTTCGTCAAAAACTCGATCAAAATCGGTCGATCAAGCTCATCCATACCGTCCGCGGCGTTGGCTACCGCCTGGGGACGCCAGAGTCATGAAGATCAAATCGCTGCGTATTCGGATGATGTTGATGTTCACGACCGTGGTAGGGGTCCTTCTAGCCCTCTCCTACCTGGCGTTCCTGGGGCTGCTCGCGCACGAAATCCCTGCTCAGTTGAATCGCCAACTGCTGGAAACGGGGCGCCCTGTGGTCGCCGACGTGATGACGGAGCCTAACGCCCAGGACATCAACCGTCTTGATATTCCTGGCGAATTCTTTGAAATGCGTAACGCGTCGGGCAAAGTTCTTCAGAGATCGAAGAATCTTACTGCTCCTATGGACTTGGGCGAACTCCAAATTAACCCGTCGCACCCTGTTTTTGGAACGGGAACGCTTGGAGAAACGCAGCCCATCCGTGTCGCACTCATCCCTTTTCAACAGGCGGGAGAGGTTCGCGCGTTGGTGGTCGCAATTCCGGTCCTGGGAACCAATGCCGTATTTGATAGCTTTGGCCGGATCGCGCTGCTTCTTTTCCCGCTTAGCCTTTTGCTGACGGCGGGGATTTCAGCACTCTATGTAGGACGCAGCCTGGCTCCGATTGCATCCTTGACTGAGCACGCCGCTCTCATGGCGAAACAGGTGAAGAACCCCAAGGGGTTCTGGACGCCACTGCCGATTTCGACACCTCACGACGAGTTGGGACGACTTGCCGTAACTTTCAATGATCTCCTGCAAGGAGTCGATTCCGCCGTGCATCAGCTACGCCAATTTGTGACGGACGCCTCCCATGAGTTGCGCACGCCGCTGGCGGTCCTTCACGGCGAAACGGAACTGCTCCTTTCAAAGCCGCGGAGCGCGGAGGACTACCAGAAGACCCTGCGCGTCTTTGATGACGAATTCAAGAAGCTGACCAGAATGGTGGAAGGTCTTTTTACGCTGTCCATGGCCGACGCGGGACAGTTGCACCTGGTTTCCGAACCCCTTTATGTTAACGAGGTTCTCGAAGACGCCTGCGTTCTGGCGACATATCGGGCCCGTACCAAGAACATGACCATCGTGCGCGAGTTGAGTGAAGAGATTGCGTCCTCTGGCGATGAAGTTTTCCTCCACCAAATGTTCCTGATTCTCCTCGACAATGCAGTTAAGTATTCCGGAGAGGGAACGCAAGTACGCGTGACCCTTACCCAGCAAGACGGTCTCATACGAGCGCGCTTCGAAGACCAGGGAATTGGCATCGCGAGCGAGCATGTCGGCAGAATTTTCGAGCGTTTTTACCGCGCCGCGCCGCCGGGTACCGGCGAGACTCATAGCGGAGGTCTGGGATTAGCCATCGCGCAAGCGATCGCGCAAGCCCAAGGCGGCTCCATCGAATGCCAGAGCACTCCGGCGATCGGTTCCATTTTTACAGTGGTCTTGCCAGTTGTCACACCTGGAACAGTGAACCTTGAGATACACTCCGCTCAACCTAAACAGAAATTAATATTGACTTAAGCGCTCGCGGGCGTACATTGGGCAGCGCCACTCAGTGGGGGGATCCTTGTCCATGAAAAGAATTTCTGCGGTGTATTTGGTTTGCAGTTGGGCTGTCGTTTTTGCGATTGTCGCTATTGTTTTTCCCGCGCCATCGCTCGCGCAAGTCGCCGGCGCCACGCTCACGGGAACTATCACGGATCCTTCAGGAAGAGTCATTCCGAAAGCGCAAATTGAAATTAAGAACGAGGCTACCGGCGTGACGACGAGAGTCGCAACCAACGCCGACGGCATCTACACGGCGGGCAATCTATTGCCGGCGGAGTATGAGGTTACTGTTTCCGCTCCCGGTTTTAACTCCGAGGAACGGGCAGGAATCATCCTTACAGTCGGCGGCCAGCAGGTCTTTAATCTCGCGCTGAAGGTGGGTTCCTCAAAAATCACGGTGGATGTCAGTACGGAAGCCCCCGCCATCCAGCTCACAAGCTCGGACATCAGCGCGGTAGTCAACGCGACGACAGTCCGCGAGCTGCCGCTCAATGGCCGCAGTTGGACGGATCTGGCTACCCTCCAGCCGGGCGTAAATGCCATCCAAACCCAACCCAACTTCTCAGCGGGAACGGATCGCGGCAACCGTGGGTTCGGCCAGCAGCTGACGATCTCCGGCGCGCGTCCGCAGCAGAATAACTACCGCTTGGACGGTGTCAGCCTCAACGACTATTCCAACGGCGCCCCCGGCAGCGTGCTGGGTGGGAGCTTGGGTGTGGACGCCATTCAGGAGTTCTCGGTACTGACCAGCAATTACTCCGCCGAGTACGGAAAGACTTCGGGCGGCGTAGTCAACGCGATCACTCGTTCGGGAACCAACAAATTTCACGGCAGCGGCTACGAGTTCGCGCGAAATAGTGCCCTTGACGCGAGAAATTTCTTCGACGCCCCCGGTAGCGTGCCGCCCTTCAGCCGAAATCAGTTTGGCGGCACGATTGGCGGGCCAATTTTCAAAGACAAGACATTTTTCTTCGCGGACTATGAAGGAATTCGACAAAACAAAGGTATACCGGTCCTGGCAACCGTGCCCTCTGTCAACGACAGGGCCACCGTCACCGACCCGTCGATCCAGGCTTACTTGACTTTTTTCCCGGTCAACACTAACGACCCGACCAGTAATAAGGTTAGCTTCTCGCAGCAACAGGTCGTGAGCGAGAACTTCTTCACGACGCGCGTCGACCACAATTTTTCCGACAAGGACCGCTTGTTCGGGACTTACATGTACGACAAGACTCCGTATTCCTCGCCCGACGGATTGAATAACGTGGAATTTACCACCTCCACTGCCCGACAGATCGTTGCGGTTGAGGAGACTCACGTTTTTGCTCCGAACTTTGCCAACTCGCTTCGTTTCGGCTACAACCACGAGATCGTAGCTAACAACCAAAGCCAGAAAGCGATCAATCCGGACGCTGCGAAACTCGGCCTGGGAGTCGGCGGCCCTTCGTTTGCCGGGCGCGCGGCGGCTCAAGTGATCATCGGAGGTGGCATCACACCTTTTTCAGGCGGAGTGGGTG
>Ga0209068_10000305_pt1 | contig 27492 bp, 21 predicted proteins | sample ColStrG_CSR_2012_FD_187200 | JGI IMG/M metagenome (GOLD analysis project Ga0209068, IMG submission 187200) | Freshwater sediment microbial communities in response to fracking from Pennsylvania, USA - Cold Stream Run_MetaG_CSR_2012 (SPAdes)... | ecosystem: Environmental > Aquatic > Freshwater >...
GCGGAGATCTTGGTTCTTCGCCACCAGATCAACGTCCTCAGGCGCAAGTCGCCAATGAGACCGAGACACCTGATATCGTTCCCACCCTGGCGCATGTGGACGTGCCAAGAGCATCGGAGTGGCTAAGTCAAGCTTATGGGTTTGTGGAACGGTCTGACTGACGCACGCCTGACTTGGGCTGGCGGTTGCATGACGTGGATGGAAATCGGTGACTGCATTATTAACCTTTCCACCTCAGGCGGTCATGATGCAGTGAGCCCTCGCGTCCTGGGCGGCATGAGCCAATCTTTGAAGGTCTATGTCGCCGACCTCGACGCGCACTTCGCACGCGCCCAGGCGGCCGGGGCGGTTATGGTCTCCGGGCTGGAGGACGGCTTGTGGGGCGGCCGGATTTACCGGACAAAGGACATCGAGGGGCATCTTTGGGAGTTCTCCCAGAAGAACAGAGACCTCGCGGCGAAGGATTGGCGTCTGCCTCCTGGACTGCGCAGGGGCCGATGAACCGGTTTCTTGATCCATGGTCGCGGTAGAGACGGCCGTTGCTGACCGCCCCTGCACGGATCCCGGCGTGCGCTGCTAACGCACCAGGCTCTTCCCTCGGGTTCTGGCGTCGTCGTGTTGGTGCATTGCATCTGGATCGTGAGGTCTGATCGACGTTAGCGTTCCGAAGGCGGCTCGAAGCCAGCGCGAGCCGCGTGTGATTAACGTTAAAGAAATCTTTACGACCTATCTGTCTTCACACAAGGAGACTGCGAGGAAAATCCATGTTCCGAGTTCTTACGTGTCTCACGACAGAGCATGACTGGCGTCTTGTGATTGTTGCGGGGATTGTGTGCTTCATTGCGAGCCTCACGGCCATAAGTCTATTCAATCGCGCGCGCGCAGCGGCCGACGGCACACGCGCGACTTGGATCATTGCCGCTGGCGCCGCGACCGGATGTGGCATTTGGGCAACGCACTTCATCGCGATCCTGGCCTATGACCCTGGCGTCCCGATCGCTTACAGCATTAGCCTGACAGCCCTGTCTCTCGCAGCTTCGGTGGCCGTCACGGCCGGCGGTCTCAGTGTCGCCGTATATAGTCCGGCGCGATGGGGTCCCCCGGTCGGGGGCGGAATCGTCGGTGCTGGCGTTGCCGGTATGCACTACCTCGGCATGTGGGCTGTCGAATTGCCTGGCCGTGTGACGTGGTCTGCGGATCTCGTGCTGGCATCTATTGCGCTCGGCATGATTTTTGGCACTTTTGCGATGGTAATCGCGGCGCGCAGCAATAACAGACGCGGTGCGTTTATTGCTGCAATTCTGCTTACTCTCGCCATCGTTTCGCATCACTTCACAGCGATGGGAGCAGTCGAAATCGTGCCCGACCCCGCGCGCGTCGTCGACCCATTTTCCCTTTCTCCGTTGTCACTCGCATTGGCCATTGCAAGCGCGGCCATGGCTATACTCGGGATGAGCGCCGCTGCGGCCTTTGCGGACCGCCTCATCAGTGAAAGGACTCGGCTGCTGGATACCGCCCTGAGCAACATGCGCCAGGGCCTCCTGTTGTTCGACTCGGAGGGCAAGCTTGTCCTCTGCAATAAACGATACTTGCAAATGTATGGCCTATCGCCAGAAACGACCACACTCGGTTGCACGCTTCGTGACCTTTTACTGCAACGAAAGGCGACCGGAACCTTCAAGGGAGATCCGGACCGATACATTGCTACGTTGGTCGATCGCGGAAATGTCGAAAGCAAGGAAGTGAACCTTCCAGACGGACGGACGATCTCTGTCACGAACGCGCGAATGCCTGACGGCGGATGGGTCTCGACGCACGACGACATAACCGAACGAGCGGTTATGGAAAAGGAACGGGCTTCGATAGTGGAGCAGCAGGACCGCCGCACGGCCATCGATGCTGCGATCCTTTCATTCCGGCAGAGCGTAGAGACGGTCTTGCGGACCGTTGGCGACAGTACGGCCGTCATGCAGTCAACGGCCAAGACACTTTCGGCTTCGTCCAGTGCGACATCACAACGTGCTGCCAGCGCCGTCCACACATCGAACGAGGCATCGACGAATGTTGCCGCAGCCGCCGGCGCGGCCCAAGAATTATTAAGTTCAATTGCCGAAATCAGCCGTCAACTCGGTCAAGCAAGCGAGCTGGTGGAGATGGCGGTGACTGAAGCGGACACGACGAATGACAAGGTCGCCAGCCTCGCGCAGGACGCGCAGGAGATTGGTGACGTGGTCAAGCTCATCGGCGATATTGCTGGGCAGACCAATCTCCTTGCTCTCAACGCAACCATCGAGGCGGCTCGCGCTGGCGAATCAGGGAGGGGCTTTGCCGTTGTGGCATCAGAAGTTAAGTCGCTCGCCGTCCAAACCGCCAAGGCGACGGAACAGATTGCTGCGCAGATCGCAGCAGTTCAAACCTCGACCGCCGAAGCAGTCGAGGCCATTCGTCGAAACACCGAGCGCATGCAAGAAATCAATCGGTATACGTCGGCGATCACGGTTTCAATCGAGCAGCAGAATGCCGCAACCGGTGAGATTTCGCACAACGTGGCGAGTGCCAGCGCTGGAACGCAAACGATTGTTTCTGTTCTCAATGAGGTCGCCGACGCGGTTCGCAAGACGAGTAACTCGGCGGATACAGTGCTAACGGCCTCGCAAGCAGTCGAGACGTGCGCCGAAAGCCTACGGGAAAAGGTCGAAAATTTCCTCCGCAAGGTCGCAGTCTAATACCAATTCCCTTGAATTGTGACTCGTTGAGGATTCCCAATTCGGCTTGAGTCTGATTCAAAGGTGGCGAACGAAGGAGATTCGCCATGTCGGTTCCTATTCCCCTGCGTGGGGATTTCAACGCCGCCCAGCTGCGCGGGCTTGCGAAGAAGACGAAAGACGGCCCGCAGGCCCGACGGCTTCTTGCCCTGGCGGTGATCTATGACGGTGGGACGCGCAGCGAGGCGGCAAAGCTCGGAGGTGTCGGACTCCAGATCGTCCGGGATTGGGTGGTCCGGTTCAATACCCGAGGCCCGGACGGCCTGCTTGACGGCAAATCGCCAGGTCAGCCCTCAAAGCTCAACGATGCCCAGCGCTAGGCCGTCGCGCGGATGATCGAAAGTGGCCCGATCCCGGCGGTCCATGACGTTGTGCGCTGGCGGCTGGTCGATCTGGCGCAACGGATCTTCGAGGAGTTCCGCATCACCATCGCCAAGCAGACATTGAGCCGGGAGTTGGGAGCCATGGGCTATCGCAGGCTTTCGGCCCGTCCCCGCCATCATGCCCAGGCCGTGGGTGCAATCGAGGATTTTAAAAAAACTTCGCCGCGCGCATGGATGAAGTCGCGCACGAAAAGGCCGTCAACGTCGAAACCATAGAGATTTGGTTCCAGTATGAGGCGCGCATCGGCCAGAAGAACAAGATCACGCGCCGATGGGCCAAGCGCGGCACTCGACCGAGCGCGCCCCGCGATCAACGCACTGCTTCCACCTAAATCTTCGGAGCCGTCTGTCCGAAGCAGGGCAAGGGTGCGGCCCTCGTCATGCCCGCCTGCAATACCGAAGCGATGAATCTGCATCTCCTCGAGATCGCCAAGGCGATCGCCCCGGGGGCTCACGCCGTGCTCCTGGTCGACCAGGCTGGCTGGCACATGTCGACGCGCCTCGTTGTGCCCCACAACATCACCATCATCCCGCTGCCGTCGAAATGCCCGGAACTCAATCCCGTGGAAAACGTCTGGCAGTTCATGCGGGACAATTGGCTCTCCAACAGCGTCTTCAAATCCTACGACGACCTTGTCGATCATTGCTGTGACGCTTGGAATAAGCTCGTCGACCAGCCCTGGCGCATCATGTCCATCGGATTGCGCGAATGGGCTCACCAGTTCTGATCAGCGGGATTTGGTATAAGTGTCACGGCACGCGTCGAGCCGAAGCTGAAGGCGCGATGGGACGGCAGGTCCGGCCGGATGACGCCGCCGGACAATCACACATACGACTTCACGTCGCACCCATTCGTAGTAGCGAGACAGCGCCGCCGATCGAACGAATCTCGGAACATCGGCGTTTCGTCAATTGTCTCCGCTCTCGCGCTTAACGTGGCGAGTCGCAATTCCTTGAGTGGTTCCCCGGAATGGGACCCCACCGCATCGGAACAAGAGAGGGAGAGACCATCCTGCGCAGAATCAAGTGCCCGTTCGCATCAATGGCGGCGAAACGGTAGACGAGACGAAGAATTAGCTCCCGCCGACATCGACACGCCGGCGCCGTGTTGCAGGTGTGAAGGGCACCGGGCGAGACCGTGAAGACTCGGTTGGTCGCGAGAAATTCTGGCACCTGTCGCGCTTCGCGGTCGAAGAAAGGGAGACGGCCCTGCCTCGTATCCACCGAGAGACGCGCGGAATATCCGTCCGTCGCCTATCGTTCGGTACTGCGTGTTTGCGCGCCCGCGCCGCTTCCTTGCTGCGCGTTAGGGGGTCAAAGCCGGATGTGCAGATCGCCGTCACGAGCGAGGCGGACTGACCAGCGACGTAGTCGTAAATGGATCTGCGCGTCGGGTCGACCGTGCCCGTGACATGTCCGATGAACTTTTGATTCCGGCCACATTGATGCACGGTGGCGAACGACGCGAAGATACATTCGGACGTTTCTTGCTCCCAATTCGGACTGACGAGCAATTTGGCTTCAGTCGAGCTTCAACCCGATCGCTTTGACGACCGGCGTCCACCGAGCAATATCATCCTCGATAAGGCGCTGGAATTTCTCGGGCGTCGAATCGAGGTCGGGTTCGAAGCCCGACTCGATGAGCATCTGCTGGTACGCCCGTTCAACAATGGCCATCCGCGCCGCATGGAAAATCTGCTCGATGATAACCTTAGGTGTCCCGGCCGGAGCGAATAGTCCGATTGACTGCTGTGAGACCATGCCGGGAAATCCCGCTTCGACCGCCGTCGGGATATCTGGCGCAGCGATCAGACGAGTGGGACTGGTCACAGCGAGAATCCGCAGCTTGCCGGTCCGATTGAATTCGAGCAATTGGCCGGTCACGGCCGGGACGACCATCGTCACTTGTCCGCCGATGGCATCGGTGGTCGCCGGCCCCGACCCCCGCTAGGGCACCTGCAAGAGGTCCGGGGTTCCGGTCACCGATTTCAAAAGTTCGCCGGTCAGATGGTTGAGCGAGCCCACGCCGGCGTGCCCATAGGACAGCTTGCCGGGATTGCCCTTGGCATAGTCGATAAACTCTTTCAGTGTTCGAGCCGGCACTGCAGGATGGATCGCTAGGGCGAAAGCCGAGACCACCAGGTTCGATATCGGCTCCAAGTCCTTGAGCGGATCGTACAGCGGATGCTCCTTGAGGATCGCCTCGGTGATGTGGGTGCTCGATCCGCCAAGCAGGATGGTGTAGCCGTCCGGGCGGGCGCGAGCGACCGCGGCGGCACCCAACGAGCTGCCGCCACCCCCCTGATTTTCAACGACGACCGTGCCGAGCAGCGACCTCATCTTCTCGGCCCACGGGCGCCCGACTGCGTCGTATCCGCCGCCCGGGGGAAAGGGGATCACGAGCCGGATAGGACGTTCGGGATATTTGGACTGGGCGAATGAGGGATTCGGTGTCAGCGGCGGCGCCGACAGGGCCGCCAAGCCTAGCGCGAGTAGATCACGTCGCCTCATATTCGCCCGCCCCTAGTGTTATCTTTGAGGTGCATCAGATTGAGATCGAGAGCTGCTGCTCGCCCTTGACTTGGGTGCGGTGCATGATCCGCCGGCTGTCAGGGTCGAATGCGTCGCGCCGGTGCATGGTGCAGCGATTGTCCCACAACACCAGATCGCCGACGCGCCAGACGTGCTCCCAGGCGAACTCCGGGCGATTGACGAAGCCCCATAGCTCGTCGAGCAGCGCCTCGGATTCCGCAAGCGCGAGCCCGACCAGATAGGCGTTGCGGCGGCGGCCGAGATAGAGCGTGCGCCGGCCGGTCACCGGATGGGTAGAGACCAGCGGATGCACGGCGCCGGGCGAGGTCATCGGATCGTCGGTCGGCGTGACGCCCTGGCGCACATAGCCGCCGCTGTTGTAGGTGCCGTCGTGCTTGATCTCGAGCCCGGCGATGCGCTCCTTCAACCCGGCAGGCAGCGCATCGTAGATGCCGTGCATCGTGCAGAACGAGGTATTGCCGCCGGTCGGGGGCACTTCGAGCGCGTAGAGCATACTCGCCTTGGGCGGCACGTCGAGATACGACATGTCGGTGTGCCACACCGCTTCGCCGTCGCCCAGGCTGCCGATCGGCTCGCCGTTCATCTTCACGTTGGAGACGATGTAGATCTCCGGCAGGCCCTCGACGAAACGGCGGCCGGACTCCTGGATCGGGGCCCAGTCGAGATCGCCGAGCCGGCGGCTGAATGCGATCAGCCCCTGGTCGCTGAGCGTCTGGCCGCGGACCAGCAGCACCGAATGGTCGTGCCACGCCTGCAGCACGCGCGCGAAGTCCGTATCGTCGAGGTTTCTGAGATCGACTCCCCTGACTTCGGCGCCGAGCGCCGCACCGGTCGGGATCACGTCGATGGCCGCGGCTACAGAGCGGGCGGATGTCGTTTCAGCTCTCACGGTCATGGATGCCTCCAACGCGTGCGACAGGGGGTGCGTCTACGCCGTGAGAGTATAGCATTGAGCGCCAACGCGCCAACGTGAGCGTCTCTCCTCACGAATTCGTCAGAGGCAAGTCCAGAGCTGCCGCGCGTCGGCCCTCAGCGGGCATGTCACGGGGCAGATCGTCTGCGCCACGCATGACGAGCACGCGCGCCTTGATGTTGCTGGCGTCATTTGGGGTCGGGGTATCGAGCGAACCGTGGAATACCGCGGTCCTGGTATCGTTGCGGGGGCCGCCACAGAGACCTATGTCTCGGCTGAAACGGTGTTAGCCGCGTCGGCTGCCGATGAACCCGCCGCCACTGAACTGCGCGCGGAGGTAGAAGATTTTAGCGAAAAGTGGCGGCCTGGCAGTGCAGGCCGGATTTACGCGTCCACTCCTCTGCCGCGGAACTTCACGTGCGACCCCGTATTAAAACAGCGCAAGTGCCGCCACCCGAAGGTAGCGTTAACGCGAGGCGCCACTCTTCGCGCGCTTGGCGCCACTCAAGAAATGGCCCCGTCAATAGCGGGGCCAGTTTGGGAGGAGCCCCATCAGAGGAGCGGGAGATAGCTAGCTGAGTCGGCTTCTCGGGATGGTTGCAAAAATGTCGCATCCAAATTGAAAAATGCGGGGTCGGAAGCATTCGGGATGGAAGATTATGAGCACTTCGCACGGAGGGATAGGTCCAACAGCGGCCTTAGCGGTGGCTCATGATGAACCGCTGCCTTGTATGTCGATCACCTCGTCGGGCGCAGCGTAACCAGCCATGCAGGGGACGGGAGAATAACCGCTTCACTTACTCTTTCACCGCGCCAGTCATTGCCGACACGTAGTACTCGACGAAAAAGGGCGTAGAGGATTACCAGCGGCAGGGAGCCTACAAACGCGCCCGCCATCAGCGAGCCCCAGCGATAGATGTCGCCGTCCACGAATTTATTGACGGTGGCGCCGGGCACCGTCTTGTTCTGGCTCGAAGAGATAAGGTAAGCGCGTAGATAGCCATCGGGATGCCCGCTGTTGGCGAAGCAGTCATCGCTCCCTCAGGGCGCGTGTACCGATTTCGACGAGCGGCGAAAATATGTAGTCGATCAGCCGACGTTCGCCCGTCTTGATTTCTACCGCGACCGCCATTCCGTTCGATATCGGCAGATCGTTGTTAGCACCGATCGTTGTTTCGCCCAGCGCAAGGATGACCGGAAAATAAAGATTTTGCGTTCGTTCGGCACCGCCCGTGAGCTTCGAACGCTGCGATCTCCCCGGACCGGATTCCTGCTGCGCCGCCTCTGGCTCGGGTATAGCGTCCCTTCCCACTTTCACAACTCGCGCTGCAAGGGTGCCATACCGTGTAAACGGATAGGCTTCGATTTTGACAACCGCTTCCTGCCCCACTGAGACGAAGCCGATGTCCTTGTTCGGCAAGTAGCATTCAATTTCAAAGCCCACATCATCGGGAACGATCCGCATGACATCTTCGCCGGCCACAATCACCTGCCCTGGCGAATTGATCGTCAAACTCTGAACCACACCCGATACCGGAGCGCGCAAGACCATGTGATCGACCTTCGCCCGCGCCTTGATGAGGCGTTGGCTCAATTCCTGCACTTGACGCTCCGCATCTGCGAGTTTCTGTCCATTTTCCGCGATGAAAGTCTCGGCGGCCTTTATCCAATCGCGCTCGAGCACCTTGATCGCCGCCGCGGCTTCGTTCTTCTGTCCTTTTTGCTGTGCGAGGGAGGTTCGTTGTTGCTGCAGGCTTCCCTCCGCGTCCAGCCGGTTGAGCTTCGAGCCAAGTTCCTTCTTCTCCAGCGTCGCACGTATGTCGAGACGATCCGTCTCGATCTCGAGCTGGCGTCCCTGCGAGGCGATCAATTCCGCGAACCGTGCCTGCTCGGCTACCTTCTGATCACGCTGCGCCATGAGGCTGTCCATGGCCGCCGACAATTGCGACAGATCCCCCAAAAGAACGCGCAATTCCCGCGTGATGATGTCTGACGGGATATTGGCTGGCCAATTCACAGCCGGGGGCACGAAGGATCGCTTGCTCGCCGCTTCGATCGCCGCGGACCGTCGCAGCGCCTCAGCCCGGTATGACGCCAGCGCGGCCACCAGCGCGCCTTCATCGGCACGCGCTTCGCCGGAATCGAGCTCAACCAGCAACTCGCCCTTGGTGACGTGCGTGCCGTTCTCGGCGAAGATCGCATGAACCATACCCAACTCCATCGGCTGCACCAGCTTTACCCGCCCCGCCGATTGGATTTTTCCCTGTGCGATTGCGATGATGTCAATGTGGCTGATGAATGCCCATAAAAGCGTCGCTGCCGCCAACGCGCAGATTTCCAGAATGAGCCACATGCGCACGGGCGATGGCGGAGTTTGGAGGATTTCGAGTGCGGCGGGCAGGAACTCGCAATCATCCGTGCGCCACTGCGTCGGCCGGACGACCTGCGCCGGAGGGGTTTTGGCGGCGACTATCGCGTTCATGACGCGGCCTGGTTGTTTTGCAACGCCCAGAGATGGGCGTAAAGCCCGTTCTGCCGCTTGATGAGTTCATCGTGAGTGCCACTTTCAACGATCCGCCCTTCATGCATGCTGATAATGCGGTTGCAGGGCCTGATCGCGGCCAGCCTGTGCGCAATGATGATGACCGTGCGGTTGCGCACGATATGTTTCATGTTTTCCTGGATGATGCGCTCGCTTTCATAGTCGAGCGCGCTCGTCGCCTCGTCGAAGATCAGGATCGGCGGATTAATGGCGAGCGCGCGAGCGATTGCGATGCGCTGGCGCTGGCCGCCAGACAGATTGGCACCACGTTCCTCGATCATCGTATCGTAGCCCTGGGGCAATTTGGCGATAAATTCGTCGGCGCCAGCAAGGCGCGCGATGGCGATGACCTGTGCGCGCGCCATGGCGGGGCTGGAAAATGCGATATTCTCGTGGATCGTGCGGTTGAACAGGATATTCTCCTGCAGCACGACGCCGATGTGATGGCGCAGCCAGCCTGGATCGGCTTGCGACAAGTCCGCCCCATCGAGAAACACCTGACCTTCGCTGGGAATATACATGCGCTGAACGAGCTTGGCCAAAGTCGACTTTCCAGAGCCGGACGGACCAACTATGCCGATGACTTCGCCCGGTTTGACCTGCAAATTCACCTGTTTGAGTACATCTGGCATATTGGGTCGATAGCGGAACACGACATTCTTGAATTCAATAAGCCCACGTGGCGCGGGCGGCAGGGTTTTTCCCTGGGGGCGATACTCGGCCGGCGTATTCAGGATATCTCCAAGCCGTTCGACCGAAACCTGTACCTGCTGAAAATCCTGCCAGATTTGCGAAAGCCGGAGAATCGGCTGGGTCGTCTGTCCGGCAATCATGTTAAAAGCAATGAGCTCTCCGAGCGTCAGGTCGCCGTCCATTACGGCGCGCGCGCCGAACAGCAGAAGCAATGCCATCGTCACGCGATTGATGTACTGAATCGCGTTCTGGCCCTTCGCAGCGAGCAAAGTGGTGGAGAAGGCCGTGCGGACATAGGCCGCGAGTTTTTCCTCCCATTGCGCCTGCATTATCGGTTCGACAGCCGCAGCCTTCACGGTGTGGATACCGACGATAGTCTCGACGAGAAATTGTTGGCTTTCGGCGCCGCGATTGAAACTATCCTTGATGCGCTGTCGTAGTGGCGGGCGCATGACAGCGGCGATAGAGAGATAGAGCGGTATCGACACGATCACGATCATCGTCAGGGATGGCGAATAGAGATACAGCACGAAGATGAAGACAAAGGCAAAAAGGAAATCCAGCACGGAGAAAAGGCCCTGTCCGGTCAGGAACTGGCGCACATTTTCAAGTTCACGCACGCGCGCGACCGTCTGACCAGCCGAACGGGTTTCGAAGTACTCGAGGGGCAATCGCACAAGATGGTGGAACAGGCGCTGGCCGAGCTCGACATCAATACGGTTTGTCGTGTGCGACAGGGCATAGGTGCGGAGATATTGCAGCAGCACGTCGAAGAGGCCGATGCCGATTATGCCGCCGATGAGCACGAACAGGGTTGAATAGGCCTTGTGCGCGAGCACCTTGTCAACGATCACCTGAAAGAACAGCGGCGTGACAAGGGCGAAGATCTGGATAAAGAACGAGGCGATCAGCACATGGCCGAGGGGCTTTCGGTAGCGCCAGATCGAGGGCAGAAACCAATGAAAGCCGAATGTGCGCGGATCGGCGCCCGGGGATCCGATCTTGCGCGCCACGGGGATGACCCAAGCTTCGATCAAATTGAAGAGCTCGTCGAGGGCAAGCTCCTGGTCGATCCGCGTGATCGGGTCTACGATGCGGTATTTTCCGGATGGATTGATGCCGGTAAAAACGACATAGCCGGATTCCCGCAGGCGCAGAACGGCTGGAATCGGGACACTCTCCAGCCGTTTGGCGCTGCGAAGCGGCACCTTTCGGGCTTTGAGGCCTACACGTTGGGCCGCGCGAATAACGTCGGTTGTGGACGCGGGACTTTCCTTGAGCGCAAGCTCATGAGCTAGCTGCAGCGGGTCTGCCGCGATACGGTAATAGGCCGCGATCCCGCACAGCGCGCAGAGCCCGGAATCGAGCGCTGTGGCCTGAGCCTTGCCATCGATCGCCTCTGTCATTGTCGCCCTTGTAATATGACAATACGACGGCCAAACGGCGGCCGTAGGCTGGATAAGGTTCGTGCCGGCGCATGCGGTCGCTGCCGGGAGATTGATGACCGCCGTTGGAGCGGGCCTGGGCGGCTCGCAGCATCGAATGTCTCAACGCCCGTCTTCTTGCACGCGGTCACAACGTCTCACAGGTCCGCCTGCCCTCCAGAAAAGGTTTGCCGAACCGATGCCCGCAAACACCCAGCACCCAACCCGTTCGGGGTGGGTGCCGGGCGCCTGACGGCTACCGCTTCGGTTCTGTCCGCTCAGAGATGCGCAATGTTGTTGCTCGTCAGCGCCAGCGATCCCTGCAGCTCGATCTGCATGTTGGCTGAACCGAGGGCCTGGCTGTTGCCGCCGGTGTTGACGTAGACGAACGTGTTGCCTCCGACGGTTTGGTATCCGATCGAGTCGGCGGCAAGGCTGGTGGCGGAGGCCGAGAGTGCCACGACCGGACCAAATTTCTGGCCAAGGCCGGTGAAATCCAGGACGTCGGTCGCGGAGTGGAAGTTGGTGATGATGTCCATGGATTTCGAGGTGGAGTCGGTCGTGGCGCTGTAGAGGTAGTCGTTCACGCCGCTGCCGCCGGTCATGATATCCGCGCCCTGGCCGCCATCGAGCCAGAGATTTCCCTTCATCCCTGCGCCGTTGATGGTGTCGGAACCGCCCAGATCGTAGACGAAGGTCGGCGTCGAGGTGCTCGGCGGAGCAAGCCCGGCAAGGTTGATCGTGTTGCTGTTCTTGCCGAGGCCGACAACCACGTCGATCGGCGCGGCCGGAGCCGAGATCCCGGCAGTGGTGTCGTTTGCAGCGATCGACAGCGCGTAGAGCTGGCCATTGGCGGCACCGGGAACGCTGGAATTGCCGGACGACAGCGTCGCAACGCCGCCGGCCGTAGCCAGAGTGAAGGAGCCCGCCCCCGCACCGCCGAGGGTGTAGCTGTAGGTGTCCGCTGCCAGACCGCCGGTTTCGGCGAAGGTCGCCAGGACGGCTTTCGAAGTGATCCCGGCGCCGGATTGAGCCTTGGCGAGCACCGTCGTGGCGTCCGTGATCGAGACGCCCGTGGGGCCGTTGTAGGTTCCCTGGATCGCGATATTGGCGCTCGCCGCCACCGAACCACCCGGATTGCCATCGGTGACTTGGTAGTTGACGGTCAGGCCGACGGCCTTCCCGCTGGCCAGCGAAGCGAACTGCTTCGGATCGATCGTGAGCTGATTGTTCACGACCGAGAAGGCGATCGGAGCGGTCCACACGCCGGAGGTGACGGTGACGGTCTCGCCCGTCGCCGCATTCACGTTCAGCACCGCGGTTGGATCGGCATCCGTTGCGTTGGCGAGCAGGTTCAGGGTTACCGGCGCGGCACCTTCCAGCACCGTACCGCCATTGACTGGCCCGGAGATGATCGGCGGATGTTCGACACCGGTGACCGTGAAGGTCGCCGAGTCAGCCACCGTCACATGCCCATCCGACACGCCGTAGTTCCACACGATCGTTTCGGTCTTGCCGAAGCCGAGGGTCTGGAACGCCGGATCGTTCGGATCGAGCTCGTATCCGGTGGCGGTCTGATGAACGCCGGTCGGCAACACTCCGGGTACGATCGTCAGGGTGTCGAGAGCATCGATATCCCGCATGTTTGACAGCGGATCGAAGAAGATCGCGGAGGCCAGTGCGCTTGCCGAGAAGGCCAGCGGAGCCACCTGGAACGGCGCCTCGTTGACGCCTGTCACTGTGAATACCACCGAAGCGGGCGCAATCGTTGCTCCGTCGGTGATGGCGTAGTTGACGACCACGTCCTTTACCTGCCCAGCCGACAGCGACTCGATTATCGGATTTTTCGGATCAAGCGTGAAGCTCTGTGTCGCGGCGTCGAAGGTGACGCCCGCCGGCAGGGACGTGATGTTGGTCACGGACAGGACCGCCGCTGGGTTGGAGTCCGTCGTTTTGGCCAGCGCACTGACGGTGACGGCGGGTCCGCCGTCCACCGCCGCGGCGGTGACGGGACCGGAGACGATCGGCGGGTTACCGCCGCCGGTCGTACCGAGAACAAAGGTGTCGTCGAACCCTGCCGCCCCAACCTGCGTTCCGTCGGTCGTCATGGTCAGGCTGAGCGTAACCTGCGCCCCATCGACCTGTGGAACCGCGCCGATTTCCACCGCGTTATCCGCGAAGAAGGCCGCCGCGTCCGCCGCCGTGGCGAAGGTGTCATCGACCGTGACGACACCGTTCACCGACGCCTTAAAGGTCAAGGACTCGACGCCGCTCGTGAAGCCGCCCGTTCCATTCAACAGACCGACAACGAGGGCCCCACCGAGGCTCGAACCGTTGAGCGTGAACGTCTCCGTGCTGGTCAATGTCTCCGGCCCGGTCGTCCCGGCTTGTTCCACGACCTGTTGTTCGCCCTCGGCAAGAATTGTCGCTATGGGGTTCGGGGTTCCAAGCACTGCATTGATTGCCGCGTTCTGCGACACGACGGACGCGATCGCCCCCAACCCCGGCGATGCGCTCACGGCGGCGTAGCTGAAAGAGTCGCCGTTGCTGCTGGCACCGCCTCCAAGCACGAGGGCCCCAGTTGAAGCATTGCTGAAGCCCTGGATCTGGCCGGCGCCAGTCGAGTCGGTGCTGGCCGTCGCGCTGGTCACGACGCCGCTCGACGTCGTTGCGGCGGTGTGGGCCAAGACCAGCACGCCGGTTGCGGTCGCTGTCGCTTGCGCAATATTGCCCGTCGCCGATGCGCTGGCGTTGGCGTTGCCAAGGAGGCCCTTGGTTCCGCCGAGGAGGCCGTTCCCCCCGGCGCCGCCCACGGCAGTCGCCGTGACGGTGGCCTCGGTCGAAGATGTTCCCGCGGCTTCCGCGCCGGCGTTGCCGCCCTGGCCCGCAACGGCGCCGACGCCCTGGGCGAACCCGCCCGCGCCGCCAATCGCGGTCGAATTGACCGTGAGCGCGGAGCCGGCGGTGATCGCCGTCGTGGTCGTGGCGTTGCCGCCCACCCCCCCTGCACCGGAGACGATCGCACCACCGGCCCGTCCGCCAACCGCGTTATTGGTCACGGTGGTCAGATGCGAGGCCTGCGTCGCGTTGGCGGTTTCGTCGAATGTCAGGTTCGACGTGGCCGAACCCGCATTGCCGCCGTTGCCGCCATTGCTGTCGCCGCCGCCGCCGCCGGTGGACGTCTGTGTGAGGTTCAGCGACCAGCCGGTCGCCGTACCGCTGACGCCGTTGGTCAGGACGCTGTCGGAGCCCGCGCCGCCATCGGCGCCGCTGAAGCCCAGACCACCGTGGCCGCCGGTCTGCGTCGCGATCGCCTGCGCGTCAAAACCTGTCGCGGTTGCGAAGGTGCCGCTGACGGAGCCGCCAGCGCCGCCGGTGTGGCCTGCCCCGGTTCCGGTTCCGCCGCTGCCACCGGTTTGTTCGACAACAGCGCCGACCGTGACTGTACGATCGACGGGAACCAGTGTCGGGACTCTGAAGCCAGACGGCACGAGGACGATGTTGCCGGCCTCGTTTGCTGCGACTGCTGACGCCGAGGCGCCGGTGGCTGCGCCACCCGTGCCGCCATTGCCGTCCGCCGCGGAGCCGCCGAAGCCACCGACCACAACCGTCGAGGCGCCCGCACCGAAATTGCCGGTTGTCAGGCTAGTCGCTGCGGTGGTCGCCGATGCGCTGCCGCCAATGCCACCGTTCCCTGTACCAGTTACGGCTCCTCCGCCGCCGCCCGACGCGCTACCCAAAGCGTTGACTGTTTGGGCGCCGATAAGTGACGTCGAGGACACCGCCGCGCCGCCGGCCGCACCATCACTGATGCCGCCGCTTGCCCCACCGGTTCCGCCTCTCGCCCCGGCGCTGCCGCTGAGCGTGGCGGCGGGGGTCAGGTTGCCAAGAGCGTCATTGTACACCAGCGTATCCGATGCGTTACCACCGACACCCCCGACCGCAGCAGCGCTGTCGCCGCCGGCGCCCCCCACAGCCGACTGCTGCAGATTGAGAAAATTGCTCAGTCCTCCGACTGCGTTGACGAGGCTGCTGTCCGCACCGACGCCGCCCGCCGCCGAGCCGAAGCCCCTGCCGCCCGCGCCGCCGGTCTGCGTTGCAGCTGCCCGTGCGCTGCTGACGTTCGTTGCGAAGACGGTTCCGGGCGCGATCACCCCCTGACCGCCCGCGCCGCCGATGCCCGAAACGAGGGCCGCGCCGCCGGCGCCGCCGGTTGCGATGGCGTCCGCGGCTGCGCCCCCAAGACCGGTGTGGGTGGCTGAAGCGCTTTGGACCGTTCCCACGCCGCCGACACCGCCGCCAAGATTGCCTGCGCCGCCCGTGCCGCCGGTGGCGAGCGCTTCCCCACCCGCACTCCTCACCGCGCCGGTCGCTCGTGTCCCCGTTAGCGCGAATGCCGCAACGCCATTGCCGCCGACGCCGCCGATGGCTGAGCTGCCGCCTCCCGCGCCACCCGTCGCCGCCGACGACGCGCTGACTATGTCAGCCGTCGAATCTGTATAGGTCAGCGAGGAAAACCCGTCGCCGGCCGCGCCGACCGTTCCGCCGTCGCTCGATCCCCCCGCGCCGCCCGTTGATGCCTGATTCAAAGAGAGAGAGCCGCCGCTTCCGAAGGTGCCTGGAGCCGACCCGCTGACCGCGTTGACCAGACTGCTGGAAGCGCCCGCGCCGCCGTTCGCGCCCGCAAGGCCCGCGCCACCAGCGCCGCCGCCCTGGAATGCCGTTGCGGTCGCCGATCCGCCGCTCGCGAAGGCGGTCACGCCGGTCGCGTTGCCACCCGCGCCGCCCGAGTTGCCGATGCCCGTGCCCGCGCCGCCAGCGCCGCCGCCGCCGCCGGCCATGGCCGTCGCGAAATGGGTGAGGCCGAGCGGGTCCAACGCCTGCGAGCTGACCGAGGACACCGATCCGCCCACGCCGCCGCTGGCATTGCCAAACGCCGATCCACCCACGCCGCCGACTGCGGAGACTTGATCCGCCAGAATTTCGTCGCCGGCAACATTGATGACGCTGCTGGCCGAGGCTGCGCCGCCGAGGCCGCCATTTGCGGTCCCCGTGGTATTGCCGCCCGCCCCGCCCGTCGCGGACGAGGAGTCCTGGATCCTGTGGTTGTCTGTCAGGGACAGGGCGAGTGTCGCAGCGCCGCCGGTTCCGCCGGCCGTGCTGCCTGACCCTGCGCCACCAGCCCCGCCGGTGGCTGTCAGGTTGGCGGCCACAACCCGGGCTGTGACCGGGTTCAGCGTGTCATCGAAGGTTTGCGATATCTGGGCTGCGCCGCCAATTCCGGCCACGCCGCCATCGCTGGCGCCACCGGTGCCGCCGGACGCGTTCTCAATGAACTGAAGAACGGTGAATGCCGCATTCGAGTTGACCGAGCCACCTGCGGCGTTGACGAGAACCGCGCTGCCGCCCGTGCCGCCATTGGCGCCGTCGAGGCCTGCACCGCCGTTGCCTCCCGTTGCGTTGGCAAAGTCGGTGGCGAAAGCGCCGCCGTTGGCGATCACCGCACCGTTGGTGGCCGCGCCGCCCGCGCCACCGACATGACCAACTCCGCTGCCCGCCCCGCCATTACCACCCACTGCCGTACCCGTAGCTGTGGCCGTCGCACTGACGTTCGTCGCACTGGCCGAGGCTGTGGCCGATCCGCCCGCGCCGCCGTTAGCGCCCGCGCCAGCTGATGCGGTCCCGGCGTTGCCGGCCGCTCCTGCTGCGCCACCCGCACCGCCCGTCGCGGTCGCCGAGGAAATGGCGGCCGCGAGCGCCGAACTCTGAGCGCTACTCGCGTTTGCCGATGCGTTGCCGCCCACACCGCCAGCGCCCGCGGCGCCACCAACTCCGCCAGCGTTATCGGCGCCATTACCACCGTTTCCACCCGCGCCGCCGATCACTGATATCTGATTTGTGGCGTCCGGACCGCTCAAAGTCGCCGGCGTTGCGTCCGCACCCGCCGAGCCGGCTGCAGCATCCTGACCTGGGACGACACCATTGATGCCCGCGATACCGTCTACGCCCGAAATTGTGACGATTGCCATTTGTCTCGATCCCCTAAGTTGGTTGCGGTCTTGCTTTCGGAAAAACGCTCAAGCACGAACCAACAGCAGCAAGGGGTATGCCAACCTGTCGGTAAGTCACATCGCCGTGCGCCGACACGCGCGATCCGACAGGCGATTACCTCTTGATGGGAAGATGGTAGTCAAGAGGTGGACGGATAGCCGTCGTTAAACGAAGTGTTCCGGAGGTGGCGGGTCAATTGCCCCCCCAACGGGTGGGGCAATTGACCCGCCGCCTCCTCACAAATCGTGTGGGGCATTCGTCAAAACAGTTTGCTCGGCACTCCCGATTTCGCACTGGCCTGCATCGACGCCTGAACTCGCCACGAATCCGCCGCCTGACGGGCCCATTCGGCGCGATCAATTCGGAACCGTTTCACGCCTGCGCCGAGGTCTAATGGACTATAACGTGCGTGCATTCTCTCTGGCGGCGCGACAGTCGTCTGAACCCAGAATTTTCAGGCCACGGACGCGGACACGTGGCGATCCGGGAGGCCGACGGTGTCGAGAGCTCCAAGCCCAGCGAGAACGCAAAGTATCATCGGTCAAAATTCGTCGTGACGTTACGTGCCAGCGGCGTCTCGTCCCCGACGATCAGAACTATATGAGCCGCCGCGTCGACTTTCCTCAGCGTAATCGATACGGTGGTGCCCTGGCCCTTGACGCTTGTAATGGTCAGGCTTCCGGAAAATCGCTCGATCAATCGGCGCGCCAGCGTCAGGCCGAGCCCGAGTCCCTTCGCCTTTGTGGTGAAATACGAATCGGCGACGCGGTCGATCAATTCCGGCGGAATGCCCGGTCCGCTGTCGGCGATCGCGATCGTGACGCTCGCGCCGGCGGAATCGGTCGTTACAACAATATCGAGCGTGCCGCCGTTTAGCATGGCCTCGATGGAATTGGTGACGACGCTCGTCAGCGCATGCTCAAATAGCACGGGATCGACCAGCACGTCGGACAATTGCGGGCGTCGATCGGCTCGCCGCACGACAATGTCATTGCGACGCAAGGCAGCGGTACGCTTCGTTATGACGCTGTCGATCGCCGCCATCGGATCAACGGGACGCATTTGCGACTTGTCGGCCCCCGCATAAATGAAGAGGTCGCGAATATACTCGTCCATCCGGTCGATTTCGTGAATGACGTCGTCGGCAACGCGAGTCGCCTCCGGGGGTAATTCGCTCCGCCACAATTCGGCAGATGTACGAATCGCAGCCATCGGGTTGCGTAGGCTGTGAGCTACTGCGCTCGCGAGCTCGCCAATGGCCGCGAATGCCTGCAGATTCCGCAGTTGCATCTGCTGGCCTTCGATCAGCCGGGTGTTGGCGCGCTGGAGCTCATCGGCCATCAGCCCAAGCGAGCGATCGGTGCGCCGGCGGCCGCGGTCGGCCTCCTCATACGCGGCAACGACGAGCTCGCCGAGCGCGGCAACGACGAGCTCGCCGAGCGCGGCGATGTCGACCTCGCCGGACGAGCGAGTGGCCTTCGCGAGCTGCCTTTGAAATAGTTTGCGCATGGCTGCTAGGTTGCGGCTTCGGCAATCGCCGTCACCGTCATGGTCTGGTTGTGAAGCTCGCAAGTCCCAGTCACCGCGTGCGGTGAGATTTCGCCGTAGGAATAGAACCCGAGCTGGGTTAGTCGCGAGCCAAGCTCCGCACTTGCCATCTCGACCTCTTCAGCCGTGCGCTGGCCCATTGACAAACGACGTCCGATGCAACTGACGAGCACGGCGACACCGTTGCAATCCCGATTTTCGGCGAGGCCATCGCGTGCCTGCCGCGCCGCGTCTGCCGCCCCGAGTGCCAGACGGTTGAAGTTCCCCCGCATCAATTGCGCGCTCCAGCCCTCCGGCACGTCGCCGGCGAAGGTCAGCGAGCGCTGGTCGCGATCAACCGCCAAGATCGTACGGACGATCTTATGATCGGGGCAATTTGGATCGTTGATTTGCAGCGGAAATAGCAGTCCCGAGCCCGGTAGACCCTCCGCCTCATCGCCCAAATAGAGCTCGTAGAGGTTCAGGGCCGGTTCGCCATCGAGCTCAAACAGGACATTGCCCTGCGAGCGCGTGATATGACGCCAAGGACCGAAAACATCCCAGCCACCGGCGCTGCCGTGCCCAATACGGATGGCGTTGCCGTAAAATCCGATGCCGGCGACTGTGTGGCTTTGCGGCGCGCAATTGGCGCCGACAAGCGTCTCTTGAAATAGCGATCCGTCTCCGGCAAGGCCACCGGTGAGCGTCACCTCGCGTCCGACACTGTCGGTGATGCCAACCACGAGCTCGCTGCCGTTGACGTTGAGCCCGTCCGACAATACGAAGATTCCCGCAAGGTCGTGGGCCTGCAGCTTCTCTCCGATAGCACGGCCGCAGGCGCGCGAATCTGCCGCCGAGCTCACTCTTTCGCACGAGAGGCGGATTTTCGTCGTCTCGAAATGCATTGCAACACCGCTGACCTCGTCATCGACGATATCATGATTGAGAATTTGGCCGCCGGTCGTACAGCCGGCGATCATTGCGTCAGGGCACCTCGCTCTGAGCTGGTCGAATGCCTCTCCCGAGGCAAGCGATTGGCGCGATCCGAAATAAAGGATAAGATCGGGCTTGTTTCGCGCGGGATTACTTGGGTTCCAGCCGCCAGACTGGGTCCACGATAATTTGTCGGCATGCATTGTCTCGCCCTCCGCCTGACTGCGGCAGCACGTGCGGATACACCGATATACATCTCAGGTCCAGTAGCCCAGCCACTGCGCTTCGCGCTATGGGAGTCGCCGTATTTATGAGTGACATCGCAGCAGTACTGGCCGCCGTCGGATAAGGCGTTAATTTGATAACGTGGCGCTTTGCCGCCCCCGAAGGAGCCGACACGCCAATCTGGCATATTACATGCTTGCGATGCTGGACTGGGCCTTCCGGCTGACCTCCAGGAGAGCGACATGGATCCCAATGTCTCCGTTGCCCCCAACCGTCTTCATAAGGCCGTCCGGACGTCCCGGCTTTCGCTCCGACCATGATCGCGTCCCCGGCGACGGCTGAAGGCGCTTCCATCAAAACCTTTGACAACCGGTCAGGAGCAAAACCGCCGACATCAATTGCGACGATTGCGAGCCGCAGGGCCATGGCCGCCCCTGATCGCATATTTCAAGCGGCGTCTCTGTTGGCCTATCGGGCGGCGAAGGTCTTTGCTATTGGCATCGGCAGTCCACAGCGGCAGACCACCAATGTCGCGGAACCCGTGGTGGCGGCGATGCTGCGTCAATTCAATATCCGCTTATGGTTCGCATTGGCCGGTTTTGGCATCATCGGCTTGATCTGGGCCGTATCCGCCTATTGGGTCACGGAGTTCATGACCCATGCCCTGCTGGAACGCGAGAGCGAGGTGTCGCAAGAGTTCTTCCAGGGCGCGGTTGAAACCGAAGGCGATGTATTGTTTCAGCTCGATGCGCAGAGCCAACCGCCAAGTCCCTCGCTACTCGAATTCGCCAAGCACATCGTGAGCTCACCCGGCGTCATGCGGGTGAATATATATTCCTCCGTCAGCCAAATCATATGGTCGACGGAAAAACAATTGATCGGTCGAACCTTCACCGACAACGATGAGCTCGAGGAAGCCCTACGAGGCAAACGCATATTCGAGATCAACTCGATCGAGCATTACAAATCCGAATATGTCGCATTCGGCCAATCAGGCCTGTTTATCGAGACCTATTTACCGATCCACGCGAGCGACGACCCGAATCGCGTCATCGGCGTTGTCGAGCTCTACAAGTTTCCAACCGCGCTCAACGCCACCATCGCCGAGGGCCGGCGCATCATTTGGCTGTCCGCGCTGGGCGCGGCCTTTCTGCTTTATTTCACCCTGTATTGGATTGTTCAGCGCGGCGCCAAGTTGATCGAAGGCCAGCAAAGGCAGCTGAGCAACCTTCAGTCGTTCGCGGTTATCGGCGAGCTCGCCAGTGCCGTCGCCCACAGCCTGCGCAACCCGATGGCCGCGATTCGCACATCCGCGGAATTGTGGCGCAGCGAACTTCCGCCCGGCCAGACCCTCGTCGCGGACGACGTTATTCACGAAATCGACCGGATGGACGAATATGTTCGCGACCTTCTGGCCTATGCGAAGTCCGATCAGTCTCAGATTCAGCGGCTCGACCCGATGATCGTGATCGACGGTGTGATGACAAAACGTGACTCGGCACTGCGCCGTAATAACATTGTCGTACGACGAACCGATCGACGCGCCCAGCCGTCCGAGGTTCTCGTCGATCCCGTGCTATTCGAGCACGCGCTGACGAGTATCGTCACCAACGCCATCGAGGCAATGCCCAATGGCGGTACGCTCGACGTCGCTGTATCGGCCGATTCGGCCGGACGGAATGTGATTATCGAGATGGCCGACAGCGGACTAGGCATCCCGCGCGAATTGATCAATCGCGTCACCGACTCGTATTTCACCACGAAATCGAAGGGTCTTGGGCTCGGCCTGGCGCTGGCGCGCGGCGTGATCGAGAGGTGGTCCGGAACCCTGGCCATCGTCAGCGGCAAGAACGTCGGTACGACCGTGTCGATTACGCTGAAGAAGGCCTGACGGGATGGCCCGTCTGGTTCTGATCGTCGAGGACGAGGTGCTGCTGGCGCGCAACGTCAAGACCTATCTCGAGCGTCGCGATTACAAAGTCGCCGTAGCCGACACCGTGCGCGCCGCCCACTCCCTTTATGAGGAGTTGCAGCCGGACGCCATGTTGATCGACCAAAATTTGCCGGACGGCGTCGGCATGGACCTTATACGCAAGATCAGGGGCGGCGACCGCACCACGAAACTCGTCATGATCACGGCTCACGGAAACGTGGAGATGGCCGTGGAGGCGATGAAAGCCGGCGCGGACGACTATCTCACCAAGCCGGTAGGTCTCGATGAGATCGCTCTGCTGCTGGAGAAGCTGTTCGCGCAAACCCAGCTGGAAAATTCGCTGTCCTACTTCCGGGTCAAGGAAGAGCGCCGCAGCGGCATCGAGCGAATCCTCGGCAATTCGCCGGTCGTCCAGGCTCTGAAGACGCGCCTTGGATTGATCCTGGACGCCGAACGCGCAGCCTCCGGTACGGCGTCCGGCCCTCCGGTGCTGATCCTCGGCGAGACCGGCACCGGCAAGGAACTGATCGCCCGGGCGCTGCATTTCGATGGGCCGCGCCGCGGCCGACCGTTCGTCGAGGTCAATTGCGCGGCGCTGCCGGAACAATTGGTCGAATCGGAATTGTTCGGGCACGAGCGCGGCGCCTTCACGGATGCACTCGAACGCAAGATCGGCCTGTTCCAAGCCGCCGACACCGGGACATTGTTCCTGGACGAGGTCGGAGAACTGCCGCTCCAGACCCAAACCAAGCTGCTTCGGACGCTCGAGGAGCGCACCATACGCCCGGTCGGCGGCCTGCGTGACCGGCGCGTCGATGTGCGCGTGGTCGCCGCGACCAATGCCTCGCTCGACGACAAGATCAAACAGGGCGAGTTCCGCAGCGATCTGTTTTATCGTCTCAATACGATCGTGGTGACCTCGCCGCCCCTGCGCGACCGCGGCGCCGATATTTTGACGCTGGCTAACGCGTTTCTCGCGGAGTACAGCAGCCACTATGGGCGCGGCGATACGGAGCTTGCTGATGACGCCAACGCCGCGCTGCTCCGTCATTCCTGGCCGGGCAATGTCCGCGAATTGCGCAACGTCATGGAACAGGCTTGTCTGATTTTTACAGGTCGGATTATTTATGCCGCCGATTTGAGCCTGCGTGAAGCCGCCCCGATCAGCTCCGCCGATGGCGTTGTGCCGATCCAGGGTGCGACACTGAACGACCTCGAGCGCGAGCTGATCACGAACGCGCTCCGCCAGACCAACGGCAACGTGACTTTGGCGGCGCGGCAGCTCGGGGTGTCCCGCGATACGTTGCGTTATCGGATCGAAAAATACGCTCTGCGGCGCGATGGATTTGTTTAAGAGTCTGTCCGGAAACATCAAGCTGGATTGCAGAGTTTTCGGAGCATGAGGCGGATTGAGGCGAGGCGCAAGCCGCGTCGGCTGTCCCGGCCCCACACCACACACCGAGCTGAAGCGCCCTGCCAGAAAATCCCAATCGATCTCGCCCGCAAGCCGCACCAGCGGATGGCGAAGGTTGATGCTCTGCGCCACAGGCCAACAGGTCATCCTGACGATCGTCGCGCGGCTGGCTCATCGTTACCCTCCAACAGCGAATCTCGCTCTCGAAGAAATCACGAACCGCTCAAATCGGGAATCCAAAAACGCACGAAAACCGGGAGCCACACCCGGCTTTCTTGCAAAATCGATTGCTTGCTCACATCAAATCACTGCAGAAAATCAACGGCTTTCGAATACTTCACGTGCGACGGCATCTGCTACGCCTCCTGCGAAGCTTGGCAGTCTTGAACGAAAACGTTTCTGACGGCTCAGTTACTTCTTGTAGCCAACGTAGTAGATGCCAATTCCGGCGCCCGAACTATCCTTGATCGGTTCATAGCCCGTTATGTAGGGCGTACCTAGAATAGGCACCTCGCCGTAGTATGCTTTACCCGCCTTGATCGATTCGAGCGCCGGCCCGGCCAGAACAGTACCAGTCGCTCGTGCGCTTCCGTCGGGTTTCGGCACGCTCGTCGAGACGCGGATGTATTCGTCTCCGCCTTTTACGAAGAGCGTGGCGGTCATCCCTTTACCGTCTTCTTTTCCGACGGCGTCGACGACATCAAAGGTATTGCTGATCTTGGTCGTGCCGAAATACAGAGCGGGAGCATCCTTACCGCCAACGGCTTCTTTCCCTTCGAGCTTGGGGGCTCCCAATTTTGCAGTCATGGCCTTCAAGAGTTCTATTGATTTTTTGACTCTCGGATCCGCCTGCGCGTGCCCGACGCTCGGCATCAGCGTGAGCGTTGCTACAAAGCATCCGGTGGTCAGAATGCTGACGATACGTCCTTGACGACGCGAACCTGAATAAGTGAGCATTAAAACTTCCTCCGCATTTGTCACTACGCCAGTACTCTTCACCTTCAGACACATTTGGACAGACAAAAGCACATTGATTGATATGGATCAACTCGAAGTTCAAGATGGGTCAAACCCGGAAAACCTCAAAGCGAGCAAGTGTTGGCCGCTATACCTGTGAATGCTCCACGGCCGCGATCCTGCGGCCCGCCGCTCGTTTGCGCCGATCATCGGGACGACGTCCCTCTTCTAGCCGAAGGCGCCGACTGGCGCTGGCAGCGCCGCGTGGTCGCACCAATCCTCCGGCACGAGACGCTCGTGTCGTTCGTTCCGATCTTCGCCGCGATGGCGAAGCGGCAGGTCGAACGTTGGCGCGCGGCACGGCTCTGCGCCCCCGTAGACGCTGCGGCGGCGATGACCCACACCACCTTCGACATTATCGTCGAGGCCATCCTGGGTGGCTCGGCAAGCCTCGACGCCGACCGTTACTGCCGCGCCCTGTCGGTCTGATGGTGAGGCTCGCCTGATAGAAGGTCAGCGGACACCAAATTGCCCTGCGTCATTTGCGCGTCGCCGCTAAGCCCTGACATCTCCGCAAGCCCTCCAAAATCCGTGATGTGCCGGGCTCAAGATGGGCTCGATCGGAATGAATTGCGGCATGAGGGCCTAGGCTTGCCAAATTTGCAGCCCATTGCGGCCCAACATCTGAACGAAGGAGATGCGAGCATTGGCATTTAGGCCAGGGGAGAACACGATGCCAAAACGCCTGATGTCATATGTTCCAGCGGCTGCCGCCGGCCTGTTCACCATGGTAATTTTGCTCAGCCCAAACAAGGTGCTCGCCTCCGGCGATTGCTTGGCCCTGCCGAGCCGCGAATCGGTCCCGGGCGGCCAGTGGTACTACCGCGCCGATCGCGTCAACAACCGTAAGTGCTGGTATTTCGTGTCACCGGGACCGACGATGCCCCAGGCCGAGGCGCCGCAGGCGTACCCGTCTCCCAACGCGACCTTACAGCCGACGCACTCCTTCTTTTTTTCGTCGCCGACCGCGGACTTCACGGCGGCGAATCCGGCGGGATCACAACAAGTCCCTACGAATAATAATACACGCCCCACACAAGCCGCTGGTCCGGACGACCCGAAGAATGATGACGCCGTGCGGGTGAAGCAGCCGCGCATGGCCCCCCACCCGGATTCAAACGCAGCACCACTGAAGCAGCGTCGACAGTCGCCCACTCGACCGCGTGTGGAACACGCGAACGAGCGACATGCGGCACCCCTCACTGAGGCCGAGCGCGACGCTTTATACAAGAAATTTCTGCAATGGGAACGAGGGGAGACATCGCATGCACCATAGAGTAAACGTCCTTGGCCTTCGACCCAAGGCACGCTCTGCCAAACGTGACGACCAGACGGCAACGCCAGTCGCCACCAGCTCCGCGCGACTGGAACAATGGGTGGTGGATGGCGGTGTCGAAATGACACAGAGACGGCGTCCTACCGAGCAGCAATTTAGTTCCGCGCTGTTTGAATGTCGGTGAAAATCGAATTCAACTTCAGGCAGGAGGCGGACTCAAACCCCTGTCTGAGCCATGGGCGGACACAACCACGCCTGCAGGCGGCATGGTTCTTGGACTGAATCCGCCGCACATCACTCTATTGGTAGGCATCGGTATCACCCTGTCGTTCTTCACATTGCCGATATGGTGGTACCTGTTGCAGGGGATATGACGTCAGCATTTGCACGGCACCGAAGATCTATCACCTTACCGGGAATGACGCTTAGAACGCCGAGTTTCTGCTTTACCCTAAAGAGGATCGCAAAATAATCCTTGATTATTGCGGGCCGGAACCGGTCTGTGCCTCGGGAACAGACCTGCAGCCCGCCGCTGGGAGATCGGGGCTTGTACAGACTGCCAGCTCGCCCGTATGCGTGTTTAAGCGCCAGACAATCGTCTGGTTTTCACCCATGACGATTTGATAGTGCGGGGCTGCGAGGAACAGTGCCCCAGCTATAATAACCACGCCGATCAAGAAAACGGTCGCTTGTGTCATTCCTTTAGCCTCCGATCTACTGTGCCCTCCTCGGGCAAGCTGCGCGCATCTCTCGGAGTCCTTCTAAGCGCTCAGTAGTAACCGTAGTCGGAATTGCACACCCAGGCTCGTCGCCAGCCGTAAGCCGTAGGCACCCAAGTCCAACACCACGAATAGCCGGCGGCATAGAGTGCTCCGACGCCGAAGAACGGCGCTATGAACCGGCGATGTCGAAAGAACGCGAACCGACGGCCTGGAAGAACCCATGATTGACGAACGCCGATCGTCCGACAAAGGCGGGACGCCCAGCGAACCCGCCACGGAAGCCGTCGAAGCCGCCAACATGCGCTACAGCAAAACCACCACCGCCGTGCATTCCACCAAAACCACCAACCGCGCTTGCGCCGGAGCCGCTGTCAACGCGATGCCGATCACAGTCGCTGCCGTGAGAGCGGCAAGTTTCTTGTGGATCATGGCGGTCCTCCTCTTTGGACAAAAGCCCCCGTTGATCATTTAACGAATTGCCCAATGAACAGAAGCTGACGACTTTCTGTCGCGATCATCTTTTGTAGCAAGTTAGAGATATTCCCAGCAAGTTCAGCACGATTGTCGTCGCAGCCGAGGCGGCTCGATCACCCGGAGTTCCGTGACCCGGAGCGTCGATCTTAGAGTCTGTCCGGAGACTTCAGGCCGGATTGCAGAGTTTTCTAAGCATGAGGCGGATTGAGGCGAGGCGCAAGAACGCGAGCGCCTTTCGGTTGAGATTCTCCCAATCCTTGGCGAGTCTTCGGCAGCGATTGAGCCAAGCGATGGTCCGCTCGACGATCCAGCGTTTCGGCAAGACCACAAATCCGCCGACCCGATCCGAACGTTTGACGATTTCAACGTCGAGATGCGGCAGAACTTTTGCAAGCGCTTTCGCAAATTTCGGTCCTTGATATCCGCTGTCGGCGAAGAGCGTTTTCAAAAAGGGAAACATGCCGAACAGTGTCGCCATGACGAGAACGCCTCCATCGCGATCTTGAATGTCGGCCGGATGAACGATGGCGTGGAGCAGGAGGCCTAATGTGTCGACAAGAATGTGCCGCTTCTTGCCCTTGATCTTCTTGCCCGCATCGTACCCGTGCGGATCAATGCAGACCCCCCTTTTTCCGCGCTTTTCACGC
>Ga0209068_10000306_pt1 | contig 27246 bp, 24 predicted proteins | sample ColStrG_CSR_2012_FD_187200 | JGI IMG/M metagenome (GOLD analysis project Ga0209068, IMG submission 187200) | Freshwater sediment microbial communities in response to fracking from Pennsylvania, USA - Cold Stream Run_MetaG_CSR_2012 (SPAdes)... | ecosystem: Environmental > Aquatic > Freshwater >...
GCGGTCCCGATCTCGAAACCGACGCCGCAGAGCTGCGTCGAATGCGTGCTCGCCCCCAAACCGCGCGACGCTGCCTTCCAGGGCGCCTCGCAAGACGGCCGTCGCGCCTTCTTCACGACGACGGCCAACGAGCTCCCCGGCGTGAGCGGCAACAACCTCTACGAATACGACTTCAACGCCCCCACGGGGCACCATCTGCGGCTCGTGACCCGGGCGGCGGGCGGCAATGCCGAAGTCACGCACGTCGAGCGCGTCAGCGCCGACGGCTCGCGCGTCTACTTCACCGCGCGGCGGGCGCTCACGTCCGTCGCCAGCCCGAGCGGCCAGATGCCGGTGCCGGGCGGCCAGAACCTGTATGCGGCCGACACGGTGTCGGGGGCGATCGGCTTCGTCGGGACGCTCACCGAAGCGGACGAATTCGTGTGGCTCGGGTTCGACTCGGGGCGCCCGATCGAGGTGACCCCGAACGGCGACTTCGCTCTGTTCGAGACGCATGCGCGGCTGACGCCAGATGACACGAGCGGGGCTGAAGCGATGCAGATCTTCGAGTACGACGCCGTCAACCGGCGACTGACCCGCGTGAGTCGCGGCCACGTCAGCCCAGGCCAGGAATACCGTTGCGCCTCGACGGGCCGGGTCGAACCCGCTTACGGCTGCAACGGCAACGTCGGCACCGAAGCGCAGTCCGCGGCCTTCACCGAACAGGCGTTGCCCTTCGCCTTCTACGAAGACCTCTCGCGCATCGCGCTGTCCGCGGACGGCACGACAGCCGTCTTCGGGAGCCCCACGAGCCTCGCGCCCGGAGCGGCCAACAGCGAAACGGGGCGCTGCCCGGACGCGTACGAGTACCGCTCGACGCCGGGCGACGTCCGCGCCGGAAACGTCTACCTGATCTCCAGCGGCCGCGACCTCACGCCGGCCGAAAACGAATGCAGCGCCCGCTTCCAACCCTTGCTCACCGGGGAAGGCAGCGACATCTTCTTCGAAGCCGGGGACCAGCTCCTGCCCACGGCCACGAACACGCACCGCAACGTCTACGACGCGCGCCTCGACGGCGGCCTCGCGGAACCGGTCGTGCCGGCCGCGTGCGCCGGCGAAACCTGCCAGGGCGCCGCCGGCAGCGCGCCGCCGGGCGCGGCGCTCGAAAGCGCGGTCCAGCAGCCCGAAGCGCGTGCCGCAGCGACGGCGCCGGCCGCCCACGCCGCGCTCGCGGTGATCGGGGTGCGGCGGGCCGGGCGCTCGGTCCGGCTCACGGTGCGCGTCTCCGAAGCGGGCACGCTGTCGGTCTCCGGCGCCGGGACGGCGGGGCTGATCGCGCAGGCGACTGGCGCGGGCACAGAGACGCTCGTCGCGAGGATCTCGCTCCTGCTCGCGAGGCGGCTCTCCGCCGGCGGCGCGTCGGTGCGACTCGCCGTCCACTTCGCGGGGCGCGCTGGCGGCAGCGCGAGCACGACCGCGACGCTGTCGTCGAAAGGGAGGCACCACCGATGATCTCAGCCCGGTTGAGGAGTCTCCATCGGAACGGGCGCTGGCCGATCGCGCTGCTGCTCGCACTGGTCGCGACGGCGATCTGCGCGGGCATCGAGGCCGAGCAGGCGAGCGCGGCACCGCCTTCCGTCTGGAGGGTCGACGTCGTAGCCCAGCCCACGAGCTTCGTCGTCGGCGGCGAACACGACGAGTACACACTGCTGATCTCGAACCGGAGCGTCACGGCATCCGCAGGTACGGTCACGGTCAAGGATCAACTCCCGCCCGGCGTCACGCTGGCCGCGCCGGTCGAAGCGGTCGACCGGAAATGGACATGCCACGGCGAAACGGGCGAATCGCATGTCGAATGCATCACCGAAGCGTCGATAGAAGGCCAGGGCGCCCCGAGCGCGATCGCGGTGCCGGTGGCCGTCTCGGGCGCCGCAGCGACGCCGGTGCAGAACACCGCGACGGTCGAAGGCGGGGGCGGCCAGGCGGCCGCGACGACCGTTGCGACGCCGACCGGAGGGCCGCCGACGCCATTCGGTGCCGACGGCTTCTCGTTCGCCGTCCTCGACGAATCCGGAGCGCCCGAACTGCTCGCCGGCGCTCATCCGAGCGCGGTTGCGGTGTCGTTCACGCTCGCGACGATCACGAACGTCGCGTCAGGGTTGCTCGTGAGGACGCCCGAAGAACCCAGGAGCGTCTCCGTCGAGCTCCCTGCGGGCCTCGTCGGCTACCCGCTCGCGACGCCCACGTGTCCCGTCAGGTCGCTGGTGTTCGGCCCGCACGAATCGCGCTGCCCGCGAGCGAGCAAGGTCGGCGAGATCCTCTATCGCATCGACGGCAACGAGGAGCAAGAACCCTCGGGCATCTACAACATGACGCCCGAAGCCGGCTACCCGGTCGTCTATGGCTTCAACTTCAGCAACCAGCCGGTGCTGATGTATGCGAGCGTCGGCCCCGCGCCCGGCTACGGCGTGCACATCACCGTCCCCGGCCTCCCGGACATCGGCTTCCAGGGCGCCTCGATGGTCTTCTACGGCGATCCGGCGGCGCGGACCGGTGAAGCGACCAGCCCGAGCGCGCTGTTCACGAACCCGACCGTGTGTACGCAGGCGCCGCTGACGGCAACGCTCAGCGTCGACTCGTGGGGCCGCCCGGGCCAGTTCGTGACGAGGCAGGCGACCGCCTACCCCTCGATCGAAGGCTGCGAACGCCTGTCGTTCTCGCCGACGTTCTCGCTCGCCCCCGAAACGACCTCGCTCGACTCGCCTAGCGGCGCCGACGTCGCGCTGCGCGTGCCGCAGTCGGCGAACCTCGCGCCGAACCTGGCGACCCCGAGCCTGCGCGAAGCGCGCGTCACGCTACCCGCCGGGATGGGCGTCTCGCCGCCGGCGGCCGAAGGTCTCGCGGGCTGCCCTGAAACGGGACCGCACGGCTTCAACCTCGAAGGCGCCGAAGCGAGCGAACTCGGCGAAGGCGAACGCGACGGCAGCGTCTGGGACGACGCCCAGCTGCACAGCGCGCCCGGCCACTGTCCCGCCAACGCGCAGGTCGGGACCGTCGAAGTGATCACGCCGCTGCTCGCGAGCCCGCTCCAGGGCCACCTCTACCTCGCCGCGCCGAGATGCGGCGGCGCCGGGCAGCAGCCGTGCACAAACGCGGATGCGCTCGACGGCAAACTGTTCAGCCTCGACCTCGAAGCGCAGGGCGCGGGCGTCGTGATCAAGCTCGCCGGTCATGCCAGCGCGAACCCCGAAACGGGCCAGCTGACCGTCACGTTCGCGGGCGCGCCGCAGCTGCCGTTCGGTGAACTGAGGGTCCACCTCACCGGCGGCCCCCGCGCGCCGCTCGCCAACCCGCAGTCGTGCGGGCCGGCGACGACGAGCACGCTGCTGACCCCCTGGGGCGGCGAACCGGCGACGCCGACGAGCACGTTCCTCGTCGACGGCGACGGGCACGGCGGTGCCTGCCCGAGCGCGTCCGCGCTCGCGCCGACGCTCGAAGCCGGCACGCTGCGCGCCCGCGCGGCCGAATACAGCCCGCTCAGCCTCAGCTTCGCGCGCCGCGACGGCGAAGGCGACATCTCGACGCTCACGAGCGCGCTCCCGCCCGGCTTGCTCGCAAACATCGCAAGCGTCCCACGCTGCGCGAGCGCCCAGGCGCAGGCCGGCGCGTGCCCGGCGTCGAGTGAGATCGGCGAAGCGACCGTCGGCGCCGGCGCCGGCTCGCACCCCTACTACGTCCAGGGCCGCGTCTACCTGACCGACTCCTACCGCGGCGCGCCGTTCGGCCTGTCGGTCGTGGTGCCCGCCGTCGCGGGGCCATTCAACCTCGGCAACGTCAACGTCCGCGTCGCGCTCTACGTCGACCCGACCGACGCGCACGTGACCGCGGTCAGCGACCCCCTGCCGCAGATCCTCGACGGCGTGCAGCTGCGCCTGAAAGCGATCCGCGTACTGCTGAACCGCCCCGGCTTCACGTTCAACGCGACGAGCTGCGCCGCGCAGCGCATCGGCGCGAGCATCACCTCGGCGGCGGGAGCGACGGGTACCGCGTCGAGCCCATACTCGGCCGCGGAATGTCACGCGCTGCCATTCGCACCCGCGCTGTCGGCCTCGACGGCGGCCGTCGCGACGAAAGCAAACGGCGCGAGCGTCCGCGTCAGGCTCGCCTATCCGGGAGCCAAACAGGCGAACCTCGCCGGCGCCGTGATCACGTTCCCGCAGCAGCTCTCCGTGCGCCTGACGACGCTGCAGAAGGCATGCCCCGCGGCAGTCTTCGAAGCCAACCCGGCCTCGTGCCCGGCGGCGTCGATCATCGGGCAGGCGAGCGTGCGCACGCCGATCCTCGCCTCGCCGCTCGCCGGCCCGACCTACCTCGTCTCCCACGGCTCGGCGAAATTCCCGGACGTCGTCTTCCTGCTGCAGGGCGAAGGCGTCACGCTCAGGATCGACGGCCAGTCGCACGTCTCCGCTGGCGGCGTGCTGACGGTCACGTTCTCGCGCCTGCCCGACGCGCCCTTCAGCGTCTTTGAAACGACGCTGCCCACCGGGGCCTACTCGCAGTTCACGAGCGCGCTGCCCTTCCGGGGCGGCGCCGTGAACCAGTGCGGCGAGGTGCTCGTCGCGCCGACGACGCTGACCGGGCAGAACGGCGCGCAGCTGAGCACCAACACGCCCGTGTCGGTGTCGGGCTGCGGGACTGCGCCCACGCTAAAGCTCCTCGGTGCGCATCTCGACGCGCGCCGCCATCGCGAGATCATCAGCGTGCGCGTCAACCACGCGGGGCGCCTCATCGTCACCGGAGCTGCACTCGCGCGCACCGTGTCGCGGGCGCTGAGCGCCGGTACGCACACGATCCTCATCCCGCTCAAGGCAACCGCGCTCGCACACGGCCCGCGCACGAGCACGGTGGCGCTGCGGTTCGCGGTGGGACGCCAGTACGCCGGCAGACGCGTGCAGGTTCGGCTCTAGCTCTCCGATGGCGCCTGGCGCCAACCAGACCGCATCGCCGGCAGTAGGCGGCGGGCGAGGCTGATCGCCGAGCCCGCCGGTCGGCGAGTGGGGCGCGGCGGCGCGGGGACACCCCTACCCGCGTCGCCGCATGCGCCCCGTCCCGTGAACGGCTAGCTCGCGAACGCCGCGCGCATCGCGGCCGATCCCTCGCGCGCGGCCTGTGAGTACTCGTACGTGCCGCGGTCGCGCAGCTCGGTCGCCGCGCCGATCAGCGCCGCGTATGCGACGGCCGCGAACGCGCCACCGACCGACACGCGCGCCACCCCGATCTCGGCGAGCTCGGCAACGGTCGGCACACCCGGCAGAGCGAGCACGTTGACGGGCTTCTCGAGCGCCTCGACGACCGCGCCGATCTGCTCCGGCGTGCGCAACGCGGGGGCGTAGAGCACGTCCGCACCGGCCTCCTCGAAGGCCTTCAGCCGGGCGATCGTGTCGTCGAGGTCATCGCGCCCGCGGAGGTGGTTCTCGGCGCGGGCGGTCAGCACGAGCCGGAACGCGCCCGCGTGCGCTGCCTCGGCGGCTGCCGCGATCCGCTCGACGGCGAGATCGTGCTCGTAGATCTCGCTGCCGCTCCAGTCCTCGATCGAGCAGCCCGCGAGACCGGCCGCGGCCGCGCGGGCGACCGTCTCGGCGACGCCGGCCGGGTCATCGCTCCAGCCGTTCTCGAAGTCGCCGTTGACGGGCAGTCCGCTCGCCTCCTGCACGGCGAGCGCGTGCGCGATCGCCTGCTCGCGCGTGACGTCGCCGTCGACGCGACCGAGCGAAGCGGCGAAGCCGCCGCTCGTCGTCGCGAGCGCCTTGAAGCCGAGCGATGCCAGCAGCTTCGCCGAGCCGACGTCCCACGGGTTGGGGACCAAGAGCGGACGCTCGCTGGTGTGCAGCTCGAGAAATCGGGCAGACTGGTCGGCGGAATCGTTCATGGGCGTTCTCCTCGCTCCTCTGGTGGGTGTGCGTTCAACGTAGCGGCGCCCATATCCGTGAGGTCTGACGGCTCACCGAGGCCCGTCGGTCCCGCGAGCCCCTGCGCGGCGACCCCTCCGGCCTCGGCCAGCAGCGCCATCACCTGCTCGTCGGAGACCGGTGCGAAGTCCTCATACCAGCGCCCGACGCCGACGAGGCGCTCGGGGACCGTGGCGCAGACCACGTCGTCGGCCTCCCCGTCGAGCAGTGCGATGGCCTCGCGCGAGCCGACCGGCGCGGCCACGACGACGCGCGCGGCGCCGCGGCGACGTAGCGAGCGGACCGCCGCGAGGTCGCTGAGGCCGGTCGCGAGCCCGTCGTCGACGACGATCGCCGTGCGCCCGCGCACGTCGGGCGGCTCGCGGCCGTCGCGGAAGCGCTCGACCCGACGGCGCAGCTCGATGCGCTCGCGCTCGACGATGCGCTCGAGCTGGGCCTCGCCGAGGCCGACGCGGCGCGCGCCCGTCGCGCTCAGCACCGCCGTGCCGTCTTCGGCGAGCGCGCCTACGGCAAGCTCGGGGTTGCGCGGCGCGCCGAGCTTTCGGACGGTCAGCAGCTCGAGCGGCGCGGACAGCGCGCGTGCGACCTCGAGCGCCACCGGCACGCCGCCGCGGGGGAGCGCCAGCACGAGCGGACGCTCGCACTCGAACGCGGAAAGCAGCGGCGCTAGCGCGCGGCCCGCCTCGCGACGGTCGCTGAACACCATCGCGTCATGATGAGGCCCGCGGCGCGGCCGCGCATCCGCAATGCGCCGCACGGCACCTCGCCGGACGTGGGGCATCATGTGGCCTGCGACCGCCGTGCGCCGAAGCCCATGAGCTCCCCGATCTTCTTTGACTCCCCGAGCGCCTGGCGCGCGTGGCTCGCCGAGCGTCACGAGCGCGAGCGGGAGGTGCTCGTCGGCCTCTACAAGAAGGCCAGCGGCCGCGCCGGCATGTCGTGGCCCGAGGCGGTCGACGAGGCGCTCTGCTTCGGCTGGATCGACGGCGTGCGCCGAGGCATCGACGAGCACTCCCACTCGATCCGCTTCACGCCGCGCAAACCGCGCAGCACGTGGAGCGCGGTCAACATCGAGAAGGCGCAGCGTCTGATCGCCGAGGGGAGAATGCGGCCGGCGGGCCTGCGCGCGTTCGAGGCGCGCAGTGAGGAGAACTCGCGGATCTACTCGTTCGAGCAGGGCCACGTCGAGCTACCCGCCGCCGCGCAGGAGCGCCTACGAGCCGACCCGGCCGCCTGGAGCTACTGGTGCTCGCGTCCGCCCGGCTACCGGCGCATCGCCGCCTGGTGGGTGATCTCGGCGAAGCGTCCCGAGACCCGCCAGCGGCGCCTGGCGACGCTGATCGAGGACTGCGCGGCCGGCCGCTTGATCCCCTCGCAGCGTCGCCGCGAACGCTGAGCCGCCGCCGAGTCCTCGCCGAGCCCCCGTTGAGCCGTCGCTGATAGCGTCGGCGGGATGGCGGCCGCGAACGTGTACGGGACGGCCGGCGCGGATCGCTCGGTCGGCCACATCGCCGGTGTCTGGCGCGAGCTGGGGCGCGCGGCCGGCACGCGCGCGGTCGGGTTGCGCCGCATCGAGGTCGCACCGGAGCACTTCTCCACGCCCGCGCACGAGCATGGCGCCGAGGAGGAGATCTTCTTCGTGCTCGACGGTGACGGTCTGCTGTGGCAGGACGGCGCGACGTACACGGTCGCCCGCGGCGACTGCATCGTGCACCGCCCCAGGCGCGGCACGCACACGCTGCGCGCGGGCGAGCGAGGCCTCGACGTGCTCGTGTTCGGTCAGCGGCTCGACGCGGCGCTCACCTCGCTGCCGCGGGCGGGCGTCGCCTGGTCCGGCGCCCGCTGGGTCGAGCTCCCAGGCGGCGACGGTCCGTTCGCGCGCGAGGCGGCCGTCGGCCCGCCCGAGTGCCCGCCGCCCTCCGACGAGCGTCCCGCGAACGTCGTCGCGCTCGCGGAGGCGCCGGCGATCTTCGGAGGCCGCGCGCGGACGCTCGGACGCGCTGCCGGCGCGCGCGCGAGCGGGTTGAATCACGTCACTCTGGCCGCCGGCGGTGGCGGTGCGCCCGCGCACTGCCACTCCAGCGAGGAGGAGATCTTCGTCGTGCTCGACGGCGACGGCGTGCTCGAGCTGTGGGAGCACGGCGCCGAGGTGCCCGCCGAGACGGCGCTGGCGCGCGGCGACGTCGTCTCGCGCCCGCCTGCGACCGGCGTCGCGCACGCGCTGCGCGCCGGTGACGGCGGCCTCGCCTACCTCGCCTACGGCACGCGCGAGCCCAACGACATGTGCTTCTACCCGCAGTCCGGGCGCGTCTCGCTGCGCGGGCTCGGGATCGCGCTGCGCTCGCCCGAGATCGACCACCTGCCGGGCGGCTGAGGGGATGGCTAACGGTGGGCCTCGCGGCGGCGCCGCTACGAGCTCGCTCCCGCGGCTGTATGTGATCGCAGGCTCGCACGCGTGTCGCGCGGCGATGCTGATGCTCGAGCACAAGCGCGTCCGCTACCGCCGCGTCGAGCTCCCGAGCGGACCGCACGGACTGATCGTCCGCATGCTCGGCTTCCCAGGCAGCCCTGTGCCGATCCGCCGCGTCGACGGCGGCACGCACCGCATGCTCGCGATGCTCGACCGCGCCGGCACGGTACCGGCGCTGCGCTACGGCGAGCAGCGCATCCAGCGCAACCGCGAGATCGCTCGCTTCCTCGAGCGGGAGCTGCCCGATCCGCCGCTGTTCCCGGCCGACGCGGATGATTGCGCCGCCGTCGAAGCGGCCGAGGCGTGGGGCGATGATGCGTTGCAGATGGCGGCCCGCCGGATCCTCGTCGCGAGCGCCGCGCTCGGCCTCGAGAATGTCCACGAGCGCGGCGGCCGCGGCCGGCTGGGCCCGCTGCTCGCCCGCAACGAGCCGATGCGCCTGTTCGTCTCATACGGTGCCGGCGTCAGCTTCCGCGCCGGGCGCACCAACGCGGCCGAGCTGCTCGCCGCGATCCCGCCGCTGCTCGACCGCGTTGACGCGCTGATCGCCGAGGGCGTCCTGAACGGCGCCGAGCCGAACGTGGCCGACTTCACGATCGTCTCCAGCCTGGCGCTGCTGTGCTACCGCGACGAGCTCGCCCGCGAGATCGCCGAGCGCCCCTGCGGGGCCTTCGTCGACCGCTTCCTGCCCGAGCCCGCGGCGGCGCGAGGCTGAAGCTCTCAGGCGCCGCGGCGGGCCAGCTCCTCGCGCACGAGCGGCGCGACGACGGTGCCGAACAGCTCAATCGAGTGCAGCACGTCGCGGTGGGCGACGGCGCCGACGCTCATCTGCGCGATGTAGCGGTCGTGCGCGAACAGCTCGTGCTCGTAGAGGATCTTCTCGGCGACCTGCTCGGGCGCGCCGAGGGCGAGCGCGCCGTCGGGCGCGCGCAGCGCTTCGTACTGCGGCCGGCCGGCGGGAGGCCAGCCGCGCTCGCGCCCGATGCGGTTCATCATCGCCAGGTATGGCGCCGCGAAGGCCGCGTCGGCCTGTGCGGGGGTGTCGGCGAGGAACGCGTGCGTGTTGATCGCGAGGCGCGTCCGCGCCGGGTCGTGGCCGGCTTGGCGCGCGCTGTCGCGGTAGAGCTCGACGAGCGGCGCGAAGCGTGCGGGCTGCCCGCCGATGATGGCGAGCGTCAGCGGCAGGCCGAGCGTGCCGGCCCTCACGACCGAGCCGGGCGAGCCGCCGACGGCGACCCACACGGGGAGCGGGTCCTGCAGCGGACGCGGCCACACGCCGGCGTCCTGGAGCGCCGGTCGCAGCCTGCCCGACCACGTCACGTGCTCCTGATCGCGGATCGCCAGCAGCAGTTCGAGCTTCTCCGCGTAGAGCTCGTCGTAGTCGTCGAGGTCATAGCCGAACAGCGGGAAGGACTCCGTGAACGAACCGCGCCCGGCCATGATCTCGGCGCGGCCGCCCGACAGCAGATCCACCTCGGCGAAGTCCTGGAAGACGCGCACGGGGTCATCGGAGCTGAGCACGGTGACAGCACTCGAGAGGCGGATCCGCTCGGTCCGCGCGGCCGCGGCGCCGAGCACGACGGCGGGCGAGGAGATCAGGAAGTCCGGGCGGTGGTGCTCGCCGATCGCGAACACGTCGAGGCCGACCTGCTCGGCGAGCTCGATCTCCTCCATCAGATCGAGCATCCGCCGGTGCGGGCTCACCCCGCCGGCGAGGTCGGCGAATGTCGCGAGTCCCAGCTCCATCGAGCTCCCCATCGCGCGGCGCCTACCTGAGCGCCTCGACCGGCGCCCTCGCGAGCATCCCGCCCTCCGTCGCCGTCGCCGCGAGGAACGCGGTGCCGAGCGCGGCAACGGCGGCGAGGAAGAACACGGCCGGGTAGCCGGCGAGCGCGGCGACCGCACCGGCCAGCGGCGCGCCGAGGCCGACGCCGATGTCGAAGAACATCGTGAACGCGCCGAGGGCCGCGCCGCGGCTGTCCTCGTCGGCCTCGCCGACGACCATCAGCGCCAGCGCCGGAAACATCATCGAGAAGCCGACGCCCACGACGAGCGCCCCGGCCAGCGCGACGCCGAGCGAGCCGGCCAGCGCGATGATCGTCAGGCCCACCGCCTCCAGGAGGCCGGCCAGCGTTGCCGTCGGGCGCGCGCCGAGGCGGTCCGGCACGCCGCTGAGGATCAGCCTGCTCGCGAACACGGCGAGCGCGAACACCGTGAAGACACTCGCGCCGCCGCCGATGCCGCGCGCGCGCAGGTGCAGCACGACGAAGCCCGCGAGCGCCGCATAGCCGACGTTGGCGAGCGCGAGCGCGATCCCGGGGCGTCGCGCAGAGCGGGGGAACAGCGCGCGCCGCTCCCGCGGGGATGCGGTGAGCACCGGGCGTGCCGGCTCGGGCAGGCGCGAGGCGATGATCGCGCCGGTCAGCGGCAGCACGGCCGTAAGCGTCCACACGGCGCTGTAGCCGACGCCTGCGCGCAGCAGCTCGCCGGCGACGGGGCCGAGCGAGAGCCCGCCCCAGACCGCGAGGCCGAACAGGCCCAGCGCCAGCCCGCGCCGCTCGACCGGCGCCAGGTCCACCGCCCAGGTGGCGCCGGCCGTGTAGACGGCGCCCTCGCCGCAGCCGACGACGAGGCGCGCGAGAACGGCCAGCGGGACACTGTCGCTGAGCAGGTACAGGGCGCCGCCGAGCGCCATCGCGAGCGAGCCGCAGACGAGCACGATTCGTCGCCCGCGGCGGTCCGCCTGGCGGCCGGCGATCGGACGGCAGACGATCGAGGTGATCGCGAAGGCGCCGACGACGATGCCGACGGCGAGGTCTGAGCCGTGCAGCGGCCCGCGCACGAACGACGGCAGCACCGGAAGCGAGGCGCCGATCGCCACGAACGCGAGCAGCGCGCTCACGAAGACTCCGGCCGACGCGGCCGTGCCCGCCGGATGCGCGGGCTCGGTCGGCGGCTGGCGCACGGGCTCTGTGACGAGCGTGGACGGCGGGGCGCTCATCCGGCGCTACAGGCTATCCGCTCGCGAGCGTCGCCCACGGCGGCACGATCTCCAACGCGTGGTTGCGGGCCGGCGGCTGGGCCCTCCCGATCCGGGTCGGAGTGTGCATCGCTAGGATCCTCGTCCGGCAGAGGTTCCGGATCGGGTGTGTCGCGACAGAGGAGGGGCAGATGCCGTTGAAGGTGGTCGGAGCTGGCGTCGGACGGACGGGAACGGCCTCGCTGAAGCTGGCGCTCGAGCAGCTGCTCGGAGGTCGCTGTCATCACATGCTCGAGATCCTCAACGACCCCTCGCAGGTGCCGGGGTGGACGGAGGCGCTCGAGGGCCGCGACGTTGATTGGCAGGAGCTGTTGAGCGACTACGTCACATTGGTCGACTGGCCGGGAGCCTCGTTCTGGCGCGAGATCTCGGCCGCGAATCCCGACGCGCTCGTGTTGCTCTCGACGCGCGACGCCGACGCCTGGTACCGCAGTGCCTCCAACACGATCTTCCTTGGCTTTGACAATCCGCCGCCCGGGTTCGAGCCGTGGTTCGCGACCGTCCAGAAGATGTTCGGGGAGCGCTTCTCCGACGATCTGGGAAACCCGACCGCGATGATGGACGCGTTCGAGCGCCACAACGCTCAGGTGCGGGCGGGCGTTCCGGCGGAGCGGCTGCTGGAGTGGACTGCGTCAGATGGGTGGGAGCCGATCTGTGAGCGGCTGGGCGTGGCTGTCCCGAACGAGGCGTTCCCCGCCATCAACAGCACCAACGAAACGCGCGCGATCCTGGGCATGGCGCCGCTGCCCGCTGCGCGCGAGCCGGCGGTCGGCTGAAGGGACCCGGGCCGTCAAGATCGCCCGACCTCCTGCACCAGCCACCCGTTTCCGTCGGGGTCCTCGAAGCTGAGGAACGAGTTGTAGTCGCGGCGCTGCGGGTCCGGACCGGGCGTCTGCCCGCGCTCTGTGAAGTGGAACGGCCCGTTCGTCGCCACGCCTCGCTCGAGCAGCTCGGCGCGCGCCGTGTCGAGGTCGTTCACGACCAGGTGTAGGCCGCGAACGCTCCCAGCGCGCTCCGGCTGCTTCATCACCGCGATCGCGCACGCCGAGCCGCGAGGGTTGAGCTGTACGACACGAAAGTCCTCGCCGGCGCCGTGGTCGACGAGCAACTCAAACCCGACTTGGTCGATGTAAAACACCTTCGCCCGATCAACATCGGTCGCCGGGACGACGATCAGTCCGAGCTTCCAGTCCATGCGCTCGCCTCCACCCAGGCTCTGGGGACTAGCCCCGTGCCTTCATCTTCGACCACTCCGCCTTGTGCGCGCGCTTGGCGGCCTGGTAGTCGGCGAGCGCCTGCGCGGAGTCGACGTCGCCGAGCGTCGGGTGCGCGGGCACGAGGCCCTCGGCGGCGGCGAGGCCGTAGCGCTTGGCGAGCACGGCACCGAGCGCCTTGATCTTCATCTCGCCGAAGCCGGGCAGGCCGGCGATGTTCGCGCGCAGCGCTGCCGCGTCGGGCGCGTCCGTCCACACGCGTGCGGCGTCGCCGTCGTACTCGTCGAGCACGTGGGTCGCGAGCTCGTGCACGCGCTTGGCCATCGCGCCGGGAAAGCGGTGGATGGCCGGTTTCTCGCGAAACGCAGCCTCCAGATCGGCGGCCGCGAGCATGGCCGGGTCGAGCGATCCGACCCGCTCGCGCAGCACGAGCGGGCCCGAGAACGCCTTCTGCACGTTGACCTGCTGATCGAGGGCGAATCCGACGAGCAGGGCCATCGGGTCGGCCGCGATCAGCTCGTTCGCCTCGTCGGACTCGGTGAAGTAGAGACGCTCGGGGATGCGCTGATCTTAGCCCGCTTCCTGCGTGCGGGCCGCGCCGCCGCTGAGCCGGACGGCGCGGGAGTGCGCGGCTAGTACTTCACGTTCGCGGTTGCTTCGGTGAGCGCCAGCCCCGCTTCTGTCACGAGGTGAAGCGTCGGTTCACCTGCTCCGAAGCGAGGTGAGCGGTATTCGAACAGCGGCGCGGGAGCGGATTCGGCCGGGCCCGCCGCGGGGATTTCGATTTTGGTGCTCGCGAGCAGCGCGCCGCGGCCACCGGTTTTGGTCACTCTCGCCCTGGTGCCGGCGCCGAGGTTGCTGACGACGTTGCCCCATTCATCGGTGACGCTCGCCCGCGCCCGGAAGAACTGCCTGTTGCCGATGCTCGTGGTTTCGCAGGTGAACAGACACGTGGGCGAGCTGATGCTCCCCGCCGTCACGGCCGGCTGCGCCCAGGCCCAGCGCTTGGCGGGCCCTGGCATGATGGTGATGGCGGCGGAGCCTTCATGCGCGGTCGTTTCTTCGAGCACTTTGAGCGTGTTCACTCCCGCGGCGTAGAAGCGGAAGTTCGCGACGCTCGCTTCGCCGCCCGCGAACACCGGTTCGGAGACCGGCCCGTATTCGGGCGCCTTGGCGCTCGGTGAGCTGCCGGCGCCTGCATAGGTCAGCTTGTGGGTGCGCACGTAGCCGGCGAGCACGTTGTGCCATTCGTCCCACGCTGCGAGTTTCACTTCGAACGCGGCTCCCGCTTCCGGTTCGGCGGGCACCGTCAGCACCCGGAAGCTCTTGAACGGGCCTGCGGTCACCTTGATCGCGACGAGCGCGCCTTCGTTTGAGAGTTCGCCTTCCTTGACCTTGAGGTGCGCTTCTTCGACGCGGTAGAGCGTCGTCTGTCCGTTCGCGGCCCCTTTCACGGTGGCCGTTCCTTCGCTGAACGTGATTGGCGTCGCTTCGCCGAAGGCCTTGGCGGTGCCGGCTTCGCTGCTGACGGTCGGCTTGGCCCCGCTCGGCGCGGCCGCGGCCCCTTCGAAGACGAGGTTGTGGGATCCCGTGTAGGTGCTCACCGTTTTGTTCAACGCATCCTTCGCTGTGACGGTGAGCGTCGCCGTTTCGCCCGCGCTCAGTTCCGCCCTCGACGCCGCGAGCGTGAGGTGGGTCGCCGGGCCGGAGCTGACCGTCACGTTCTTGGCTTCGCTCGTGGACGTCCACGAGCGCCACACGGCCGTGACCTTGTAGGTGTGGACTCCGAGCGAGACTCCCGTCTCGGTGCAGCTGATGGCGGGCGACGGGGTGCCGACGGCGGGGCAGCCGCTGCCCGGAGAGCCGCCTTCGCCCGTCACGTAGTATTCGACGGCACCCGAGCCGGGGGGCGTGACGGCGGTCCATTCCAGCGCGACCGTGCCACCTCCGGGCGTCGCTTTGAGTACGGGGACTCCGAGAGCGCTCACGCCGGCCGACGACGTGCCGGTGCCGGAGCTCGTCCAGTAGGCCGCCGAGGAGACGGCCAGGGAGGCTGATGCGCCTGCCAGCGCGACCCCGAGGAAGGCTGCCAAGGTCTTCGAGCGCACGCGCATCACGCGTGTGCGCTCCCCGAGTACCTCAGTACGAACGTGGCGCCCTTGCAGGCGTCCTGGTTGACGGCCTGCAGATCGATCAGCTGAATCGTGGGCGCGGTGATGCCCTGCGCCGGCAGCGTCACCGAGCCGCCCGCGGCCACCACGACGGGGGTCAGCGGGGAGGCGTCAGACTGCGTGAGCAGCACGTTTTCATCGACCGGACAGAAGGCGGCTTCACTGGTCGCTCCGACCGCCAGGCCGGTCACGTAGATCGTGACGGGGTTGGGATTGGTGAGCGTCAGCGGGATCCGACGGGACGCGGCGCCGGGGTACAGCGGGCCTTCCGCGGCTCCCGTGATGGCGAAGCTCTCCTGCTGCGCCACCGGCACGGTTGAGCCGCCGCTGGAGGACGAGCCCCCAGTGCCTGGCACGGCTGCGCTCGCCGGCGCCGGCGAGGGAGCGGCCCCGGGAGCGAGGATCGTCCACGTGTAGGACGCCGGGGCGCTCATCAGCTTGCCCTTGACGGCCCTCACCATGAAGCTATGCGCTCCGAGCGAGAGCGCGCGGCGGCGGCTGGGGGTGGGGCGCGCGCACCATTTGACGGCGCGCCCTCTCGCCCCTTTCGGGACGCCTTTGCACCTGACACGCCCGGCCACCGTCGTCGGCCCGTAGCGCACCCGCGAAGAGCAGTTCTTGAACGGCGCGCCGTCGAGCGAGCACTGGAAGTACACGCTGCGCTGCCGGTCGAAGAACGAGAACAGCGCCCAGACCTGCGTCGTGCTGAGCGGCGGCGCGGTGCGGAAACCCGGCACCGGCGGCGGAAGCAGCGGCGAGGGGCTCGTGGCCGTGGCCAGCGCCAATGCGCCACCGGCTCCCAGCGTGAGGAAGCACAGTCCCACCGCGGCGCCGACGCTGCCGCGGGCCCTGATGATCGGTGGGGTGCGCATCTCGGTTTCCAGTTCTGTGTGGTCCTGAGGCGTCGGTCGCATTCGGGGAACGGGGGTGGCGGCGTGTACCGCCACCCCCTGTCCCGTGGGCCGTCCTAGGCTGCTCTGTGCCGAACCACAGTGCGTTGCCTAGGAGGCGACGGCCTTGAGCGAGATGGTCGCGCCCTTGCAAGCGTTCTGGTTCAACGCTTCGTTCTTCATCTTCAGGCTGACCGTGAATTCTTTGGTTTCGCCAGCCGCGAGTTCGATTTTCGGTTCTTGTTCGCCACCTGCGGTGATTTCGAACCACGTTTTTTCGCATCCGCCGGCCGAGGTTTCCTTGACCGTGGTCACGATCTTGGTCAGGAACTCAGGCTGTTTGAGGTCCTTGTTCTTGACCTTGATTTTGCCTTCCACCGTCGCTCCCGGGTACAGGCCTTCCGCTGCGCCGGTGATTTCGAAACCAGCGCCGCCGGCGGTCGCCGTGACGGTGCTCGTGCCTTCGCCGGAGCTGGTCCAGTAGGCGAACGCAGCCGCCCCGCCCAGCGCCATGACGGCGACGATGACGCCCACTGTGAGGCGCTTGCTTCCTTTGATGAAGGACATTTCTGTTTCTGCTCCTTTTGTTGGTTCGGTACGGTGCCCGGCCACCCGCGGCGCGGATGGTTCGGGCGTGCGGCCCTATCGGCCCGGCCGTGCGGACGCTTGAGCGGCGCACCTCACGGCGCACACCGGCACTCGTCCCGACGGACGCGGCCTCGCGTGTCTCGGTCGGCTTCTCAGCCGGTCTGCCCGGCGCGCCCTGCGGCCGCCAGGAACAGCACGGCCTGTGTGCGCGCGACGGCTGCGACGGCCGCGTCGGGCACGAGCAGCTCGGGATGGTGCAGGGGGCGTCGGATGAAGCCGTCGGCCCCGTCGAGGCCGACGAAGGCCATCGCGAGCGGGGCGATCTCGCCGAGGAATGCGAGGTCGTCGGAGCCGCACGAGCGCCACTCGGCGGCGGGAAGCAGGCCCGCCCCGGGCAACAGCGCGCGCGCCTCCTCGACGATCGCCGCGTCGTTGGCGAGCGCGGGCTCGCCGCTGATCAGCTCGACGTGTCCGCGGCAGCCACCCGCGGCGGCGATGCCGGCGACGGTCTCGCGCACGAGCTCGGCGAGCGCGGCGCGGTCCTCGGGGCGGTGCGCCCGCAGCGCGCCGCGGGCGAGCGCGCGGGCCGGGATCACGTTCTCGGCGCTCCCCGCCTCGAGCACGCCGATGCTCAGCACGGCCGGATGCAGCGGGTCGATGCGCCTGCCGACGTGCGCGTGCAGCGCGAGCACGACCTCGGCGAGCGTCAGCACCGGGTCGCGGCCCTGGTGCGGGTAGGCGCCGTGCGTGGGCTCGCCCTCGATCACGATCTCGAATGCGTCGCATGAAGCGTTGACGGTGCCCGCGTCGAGTGCGACCGATCCCCATGGCAGATCGGGGTGGACGTGGGCGCCGACGACGGCGCACGGGCGAAAGCGCGCGAGCTCGCCGTCGGCGAGCTGCGCGGCGCCGGACGGGTACGCCTCCTCGCTGGGCTGAAACACGGCGAGCAGCGGCGCCGGCAGCGCGTCGCCGAGCTCGTGCACGGCGCCCGCGAGCGCGACGAGCGCGGCCATGTGGACGTCGTGCCCGCACGCGTGCATCGCGTCTCCCGCCGCACTGAACTCTGAGCCTGTCCGCTCTCGCAGCGGCAGTCCGTCGAGCTCCGCGCGCACCGCGACGGGCGCGCCGAGGGCGCTCGCGCCGAGGACCGCCGCGAGGCCGGTGCCTGCGACGCTCTCCGCCGGCACGGGCAGCTCGGCCGCGACGGCCGCCGCCGTCCTTTGCTCGGCGTGCGCGAGCTCCGGCGCCGCGTGCAGCCGCCGCCGCAGCGCCACCGCGCGAGGTATCTGGGACTCGATCGACGCGAGCAGCCGCGCGAGCGGCTGCCCCTCAGTAGATTGCGCCATAGCGCCGGCAGGTCTCCTCGAGCGGCTCATCTTCGGCGGCGTCGATCTCGGCGCGCTTGACGCTCGCATACGCCTCATACATCAGCGTTCCGAGCCAGCCCTGCGCGGCCTCGTCCTCGGCGAGCGCCTGCATCGCCTCGCGCAGCGAGCCCGGCAGCGCGCCCACACCGAATCGCTCGGCGCCCGCGGCGTCCAGCTGCGACGGGTCGACGTCGAGGATCGGCGGCGCCGGAAGCTGTGCGCGGATGCCCTCGAGGCCCGCGCGCAGGATCGCGGCGAGCGCGAGGTGGGGGTTGGAGCTAGAGTCGGCGCCGCGGTACTCCAGCCGCAGCTGTCGCTCGGGCTCGCCGCCGCCGAGCGTCAGGAGCGGCGGAATGCGCAGCAGCGCCTCGCGGTTGCGCTGGGCGAGGCACACCGCTCCCGCGCTCCAGCGGTGCGGCTGCAGGCGTGCCGCCGAGACGGGGCTTGCGGCGGTGAGAGCGCTGAGCGCGCTCGCGTGTGCGAGCACGCCCGCGGCAAAGCGCTGCCCGAGCTCGCTCAGGCAGCCCGGCCGCGACGCGTCGTAGAGCAGCGGACGGCCGCTGTCGTCGTGGAGGCTGAGGTGGATGTGCAGGCCGTTGCCGGCGTCGTCGGGGCGCAGCAGCGGCGCGAAGCTCGCGCGCGTCCCCTCGCGGCGGGCGATCTCGCGCACGACCTCCCTGAAGACGACGCTGCGGTCGGCGCCGGCGATCCCCGCGGCGGGCGCGAGCGGGATCTCGAACTGGTGCGGTGCGTACTCGGCGAAGATTCGCTCGGGCTCGATGCCGGCTTCAAGCAGCGCGCTCATCACGCGCGTCGCAAACGGCTCCGCCGCACGCTGCGCCTCGAGCGAGAAGCCGAGCGCCGCGGGCTGCTCGCTCAATAGCTGGAACTCGTGCTCGAACCCGGCCAGCACGGTCGCACCGACCTCACGCTCGAGCAGCTCGAGCGCGTCGCGCAGCAGGCTGCGCGTGCAGCACTCCCACGGCCGGCCGTCGAGCTCGACGATGTCGCAGAGCAGGAGGTCGAGCGCGCCTGACGCATCGGTGCCCGCGACGCTGGCGCGCGTGCTCGGGTCGGGCAGCAGCCGCAGGTCGCCGGTCGAGCCGAACGGGTTCGGCTCGGCAACCGGCCCGAGCGGCGTCAGCGCCTGGTTTGCGGGGACCCAGCCGACGCCCTGCACCAGATGGGCCTCGAGCTCCGCCGCGAACAGCGAGCGCCCGCGGACGATCGCGCCGAGGTCGCAGCAGACGAGCGCGACGAGCTCGCCGTCGCTCATGTGCTCTCCGGCGTCCGCGCGGGAACCGTCCCGTTATCCCAGATCTGCTCGCGGAGCCCCAGCGCGCGAGCGTCCTCGCGGATCGCGCCCGCGTCGCGCGCGTCGGCGACGAGGAGCATGCCGCCGGCCGGCATGTCGGCGCGCTCGAGCGCCGCCGCCAGGCGCTCGCGGGGCTGCAGGTGCACGCCGTGGTCGCCGAGCGCGGGGTAGGTGTCGGCCACCGCGTAGAGATTGCCGCGCGGCCCGCGTACGCGTCCGACGACGCACGCGAAGTGGCCGACGCGCCAGTCGGGGTCCGGGCCGGCCTGCTCGCCGTCGAGCAGGTACGCGAGCAGCTGGGCGACGCTCGCGTGCGAGCCCCAGAGATGGTGCGTGGCGAAGTTGGCGATCAGCGCGACCGGACGGTCGAGCAGCGCGGCGCGCTCGTAGATCCCGTCGAGCGCGGCCGCGCTCCAGAGCCCCGACAGCGGGATCGCCACGAGCGCTCCGTTCGACAGGCGCTCGATGCCCTCGCGCACGCCCGCCGCCGTCGTGCCCGACAGCTTGGCGTCGGTGACGCGCGGGATCTCCAGGCGATAGTCGCGCCTGCCGCTCTCGCCCTCGGGGAGGATGCCGGGGTCGGGCTCGGCCGAGATCACGCTGCCGGCCGCCACCGCCACGGCATCCTGATCGAGCGGGTCGCCGTCGCCCGCCGTGACGCCGGCCGCGCCCAGCGCGAGCGAGCCGCAGAACGCCCCGCAGAGGTCGTCGCGCTGGGGCAGCACGCGCGCGTGGATCTCGAGCAGCCGGCGCGCGCCGGGCAGCAGCGTGATGTCGATCGCCGCGGCGGCGCTCATCGGCGCAATATACGGCGGGCGCTGCTGCAGCGTTCAGGCGTCCGGCACGCGCGGCGCGTAGCGGTGGTGCAGCATCAGCGCATTGCCGTCGGGATCGAGGCGAAGTCGGTGCCGGTGATCAGCTGCGCTGGTGCGGACATGGTGCTCGCTCCTTGCGTCGAGGAGGTGATTGCCGTGAGCGTAACGCGCGCCGCATGCGCCGACGCCGTACGCTTGGCCTCTACGCCGAAGCGTGTTCCCGACCGAAAGGACGCGAAGCGATGAGCTGGGACTTCTCGACAGACCCCGACTACCAGGAGCAGCTCGATTGGATGCGGGAGTTCGTCCGCGAGGAGATCTGGCCACTCGAGGCGATCTGGCACGAGCTCGGCGACGACGGCCTGCGCGCGGCGATCGCTCCGCTGAAGGAGCAGGTCAAGGAGCGCGGCCTGTGGGCGACGCACCTCCCGCCCGATCTCGGCGGGCAGGGGATGGGGCAGGTCAAGCTCGGGCTGATGCACGAGATCCTCGGCTCCTCGCCGATCGCACCGCTCGCATTCGGCAACGCCGCGCCCGACTCCGGCAACTCGGAGATCCTCGCGCTCGCCGGAACGCCCGAGCAGCGCGATCGCTGGCTGCACCCGCTGCTCGCCGGCGACCTGCGCAGCGCGTTCAGCATGACCGAGCCGGACAGCCCCGGTTCGGACCCGACGCAGCTGCGCACGCGCGCCGTTCGCGATGGCGATGACTGGGTGATCGACGGCCTCAAGTGGTTCACGTCGAACGGCTCGATCGCGGACTTCCTGATCGTGATGGCGGTGACGAATCCCGACGCGCGTCCCTCGCAACGCGCCTCGATGTTCATCGTGCCGGTTGACACGCCCGGTGTCGAGATCGTGCGCGACGTGCCCACGATGGAGCACCCCTGGGAGCAGTTCGGCTCCTACGGCGGACACTCCGAAGTGGTCTATGACGGCGTGCGCGTGCCCGGCGAGGCGCTCCTCGGCGGCGACGGCGAGGGGTTCATCCTGGCCCAGCACCGGCTCGTGCCGGGGCGCATCCACCACTGCATGCGCTGGCTCGGAGTCGCCCGCCGCGCGTTCGACATGATGTGCGAGCGCGCGACCTACCGGCACGCCCACGGTTCGGTCCTCGCGGACAAGCAGACCGTGCAGAACTGGATCGCCGACAGCAGCGCCGAGATGCAGGCGGCGCGGCTGATGACGCTGCAGGCCGCCTGGACGATGGACACCCAGGGCGCGAGCGCGGCCCGCACGCAGGTCGCGCTGATCAAGTTCTACGGCGCCAAGGTCCTGCACGACGTCGTCGATCGCGCGCTGCAGGTGCACGGCTCGCTCGGCTACTCGACCGACCTGCCGCTGGAGCAGATGTATCGCTTCGCGCGCGCCGCGCGCATCTACGACGGCCCCGACGAGGTGCACCGGCAATCGGTCGCGCGCAAGGTGCTGGGCGGCTACGCGCCGCCGGCCGACGGCGTTCCCAGCGAGCATCTGCCGACACGCCGCGCCGCCGCGCGCGAGCGCTTCGCTCACCTGCTCGAGACGGTCACCGCCAACGACTAGCGACGCGTGCGCGGCCTCCGCGCGTTCTAGGCTTGTGCGGATGGTCGCCGACGCCAAGCCGCGCAGCGCGTTCGACCCGACGGTCTACGAGCGCTTCCGCTTTCGCTCGCGGACACTCGACGACGCCGGACGCGTGACGCTGCGCTACGCGCTCGACGACGATCTCGAGTTCGTCGAGGAGTTCGACCTGCCGATCGAGCGGCCGCTGCACGCGGGCGCGCGCGAGCGCGTCGAGCCGCTGCTCGCGCTGACGCACTGGGCCGCGGGCGTGAGCTACTTCAAGCTCGCCGCCCCCGCGCGCGTGAGCTGCGAGTCCGGTACCCCGGGCCCCGCGACGGCGGCGCTGCTCGAGGCTCTCTACTCGGAGGGCCTCGGCGAGTTCGCCTATACGAACGCGCTCCCCGCGCTGCCACGTCCGCGCTTCCCGCGCGGGGGCGACGTGCCGTCCCTCGGCACCGGTGCCGCCGCGGGCGCGCCGGCGCCGGCGCCGGCGCGCGTGCTCGTGCCGGTCGGCGGCGGCAAGGACTCGGCCGTCGCGATCGAGATCCTCCGGCGCTCGGGCGCCGAGCTCGCGCTGTTCTCGATCGGCGATGCGCCGCCGATCGCACGCACGGCCGCCGTGGCCGCTCTGCCGCGATTGATCGTGCGCCGCCGCCTCGACCCGAAGCTCGCCGAGCTGAACGCCGCCGGCGCGCTCAACGGGCACGTGCCGATCACCGCGATCGTCGCGTGTGTCGCCGCGCTCTGCGCCGCCGTGCACGGCTTCGACGCGGTCGCGATGGCGAACGAGCGCTCGGCGTCGGCGGGCAACCTGCGCTGGGACGGGATCGAGGTCAACCACCAGTTCAGCAAGGGACTTCGCGCCGAGCGGCTGCTCAGCGCGGCGCTCGCCGAGACGGGCGCCGGCGTGAGGGCGTTCTCGGTGCTGCGCCCGGCGTCGGAGCTCGCGATCGCCCGCGCGTTCGCCCGCCTCGAGCGCTACCACCCGGCGTTCACGAGCTGCAACGCGATCTTCCGGATCGACCCGGCGCTGCGGGCCGCGTCGTGGTGTCGCGACTGCCCCAAGTGCCGCTTCGTGTTCCTCGCGCTCGCGCCGTTCAGCTCGCCTGCACAGCTGCGCGAGATCTTCGGGGCCGACCTGCTCGACGAAGAGAGCCAGTTCGACGGCTTCGCGCTGCTGAGCGCAACCGGCGGACACAAGCCGTTCGAGTGCGTCGGCGAGGAGCAGGAGAGCCTGGCCGCAGTGCGTCTGCTCGCCGTCGATGAGCGCTGGCGCTCGCACGTCGTCGTGCGCCGGCTCGCGGCGGAGGTGCTGCCGCGGCATCCGCCGACGGCGGGCGACCCCGCGGCGGTGCTCGCGCTCGCTGACGAGCACGACGTGCCCGCGGAGCTGATGGGAGACGTCCGTGCGCTTCTCGGAGCTTGAAGGCGCGCGCGTCGGCGTCTGGGGCGCGGGTCGCGAGATCGCCTCGTTCGCCGATAAGCTGGCGCGTCGCCTGCCGCGCGCGCGGATCGTCGCCGCGGCCTTCGACAGCCCGCCGAGCGCGGCCGAGCGCGAGGCGCTGCGCGCCCCCGACGCCCTGATCGTCGACGCCGAGCGGGCGCCGTCGGCGATCGCGGAGTGCGACGTGCTCGTGCGCTCGCCCGGGGTCCCCGCACGGCGGCCCGAGCTGACGGCGCTGCGCGCCGCCGGCGTGCCCGTCACGACGGCGACCGCGCTGTGGCTCGAGGAGCGCGGCGGCCGCGGCGTGCTCGGCGTGACCGGCACCAAGGGCAAGAGCACCACGGCGGCGCTCGCCTGCCACATCGCGCGCGCGGCCGGGCGCGATGTGCGCCTCGCGGGCAACATCGGCGTCCCCGCGCTCGAGCTGCTCGACACGGAGCCGGAGCTCGTCGTGCTCGAGCTCTCCAGCTACCAGATCGCCGACCTCGCGCAGGGGTCGGAGGTCGCGCTGGTGACGAACCTATATCGCGAGCACACCGACTGGCACGGGTCCGAGCAGGCCTACCGGGAGGACAAGCTGCGCCTGCTCGAGCTGCGCGGCGTGCGCGTCGCCGTGCTCAACGCGCGCGATGACGCACTCCGCACGCTCGCCCCGCGAGCGCCCGTGAGCCTGTTCGGCACGCCGGCCGGCTGGGACGTGGAGAACGGCGCGATCGCGTTCGCGGGGAGCCCGATTATCGACGTCGAGCAGCTGCCGTTGCGCGGTGAGCACAACGCGATCAACCTCTGCGGCGCGCTCGCCGCGCTGCAGGCGCTCGGCGTCGAGCCGCCCGCGCTCGGCCCGGCGCTCGATGGCTTCGCCCCGCTCCCCCACAGGCTCGCGCCGGTGCTCGACGGGAGCGCGAGCTGGGTGGACGACAGCATCTCGACGACCCCCGAGTCGAGCGTCGCGGCGCTCGCGAGCTTCCCGGGGCGCGAGCTCGTGCTGATCGCCGGTGGTCAGGACCGCGGTCAGGACCACGCGCCGCTCGTGCGCGCGCTGGCAGCGGGCGGCGCCGCGCTGATCGGCGTGCCGAGCACGGGTCCGCGCCTCGTCGCCGAGGCGCTCGCGGCGGGCGTCGAGCCGGCACGGGCGCGCGAGGCCCCCGACCTCGCCGCGGCGGTCGAGCTCGCCGCCGGACTCGTGCCCGCCGGCGGCGTCGTGCTGCTCTCGCCGGCCGCCCCCAGCTACGACGGCTACCGCGACTTCGAGGAGCGCGGCGAGCGCTTCTGCGAGCTCGCGCACCGCGCCGCCGCACGGCGCGGCTGAACGCGAACCGCCGCCCCCGAGGGAGCGGCGGTCGCTTCATCTCATGCTGCTGTGACTGCTCTGACTTATGTGACTGCTGTCACTGCTCTGGCGAGCGTGCGCTCACGGGCACAGCGGGTTCAGCGGCACTCCTTCGCATGGTTCCGGCATCGTCGTCTGCGGTCCCGGGACCGGCTGCCCGACCGAGGTACGCGCTTCCGATTCACCCTGCAGCTGGATCAGGTATTCGACGGCGCCGAAGCCGTTGTTCGGGTTCGGCGTGGTCGCGTTCTGACAGCCCCACGTTTCTTCGATTTTTGCCGGGTACGTCGCGGCTGTGAACGAGTTGCCGCTGACGCAGTTGTTCGTCGACTGCGATTGACCCGAGCTGAACAGGCCACCCTGCAACGCCACGTCGCCCGCGAACGACGCCAGGCTGGTGCCGTTTTCGGTGAACGTGTTGTTCGAGATCTTGTTCCCGGCGAGCTGGAAGAACAGCGTTTTTTCCGTCGGCGGGAACGGGTTCGGGTACTCGAAGCCGAGCACGCCGTTGTTCGGGTTCTTCGTGATCGTGTTTTCCGTGACCCAATCGGCGTAGTCGCCCGGAAGCTCGACGCCGACGCCCCACGGGGCCTTGTTCGTCGAGGGGTTGCCCGGTGCCGACAGGTTGTTGTTTTCGGTGATCAGGTTTTTGCGGATGATCGTGCAACGTTGGATCGCCGTTGTTGTGAAGTGCGGCGTCGGGTTGGGGTGCAGCGAGTTGGCCTTGCCGCACACCCCATTCTGCGGCGGAGGTCCGTCGCCGGGGTTTTCCGAGTTCGGCACGACGCCCGAGCTGTTGTGAGCGAACGTCGAGTTCTCGATCACGAGTTCGCCGCCGCCGTTGGAGCCCGAGTAGCCGACCGCGTTGTATTCGATCGTCGCTTTCGAGATTTTCGCCCGGCATTCCTGACATGCGCCGAGGTAGATGCCCGAGTCGTTGAAGCCGGACGCGTAGATGTTCTGCCACGACCCGATCGTCTCGTTGTTGGTGAAGATGCCGTAGCCGCCGTTGAGGCCGTCGTCATAGGCCGTGAGGTAGCTCCCGTACCAGCCGCGCGCTCCGATTTTGCCGGAGTCCGCGCCGCCGTTCCACCAGATCGCGTTGCCGTTCGGCCCGTCTGGCGTAAAGCGGTCGAAGTTCTTCGCGGTCAGGTTTTCGATCCACACGTTGCTGTTTTCCTTGACTTCGATCCCGTTCGATCCGCCCGGGAGCGGTTTGTGCTGCCCGTCGAGGATCACGCCGTTGCGGTCCATGCCGCGGATGTGGATGTAGGTGTGCGGTTTTTCGACCTTGACTTCTTCGTTGTAGGTGCCGGGTTCGATCAGCACCCAGTCCTTGCGGAAGGACGCGTTGACCGCCGCCTGGATGGTCGTGAAGTATTTGGTGTTCGGCGGGATCGGCCCTTCGGGGGGCCCGCTCTGACTGACGATGTTGACCTTGCCCGTGGCCATGGCGCTCGAGGCGGCGGCGCCGAGCACCGCGGCCATGATCGCCATCGCGAGCACAAAGCGCGATCGCGCCAGGATGCTCCTGGAACGGCTTCGCATCGGTGACATACCCAAGTCTCCTCGCTCGTTGGAAGACGGTAGGCGATCCGAGGAGAGGTGATGGGGCCAGGTGCCGGTCGTCCGTGCAGAGCCCCCTCCGCCTCGCCAACGAGGCGCACTGCCGCTGCCCTAGGCTTGATCCCAGGGTGGCGCAAGTCTATACGGTCCCTCTCGCGGGCGTCGGCTCGCGGCGTCGCGCCGCGGGGCCGCGACTACACTTCCCGCGGGGGTGGCGATGAGCGAGCAGACGACTATTCCCCCAGCTGAGACGCCGCGCCGGCCGCGGCTGAGGCTGCTCGCGGCGCTGCTGGCGCTGCTCGTCGTCGCTGCTGTCGTCGCGCTGCTCGCCGGCGGCGGATCGAGCACGACGCCGCTGCCCGGCGGCGTGCGCGAAGCGACCCCCGGCGGGGGCCTGTATGGCACGCTGACGCTGCCCGTCCGCGCCGCGCCCGCGATCTCGCTGCGCAACTACCGGGGTCAGCCCGTGACGCTCGCGCGGTATCGCGGGCGCGCCGTGTTCGTGACGTTCCTGTACGCCAACTGCCCCGACGTCTGCCCGCTGATCGCCGCGAACCTGCGCGTGGCTTTGAGGATGCTCGGAGCGCGCGCCGCCGACGCGCAGCTGATCGCCGTCTCGGTCGACCCGCGCGGCGACACACCGAGCGCGGTGCGTCACTTCCTCGCCGCGCACGAGCTGCTGGGCGCCATGCAGTACCTGATCGGCTCAGGCGCCGAACTGGCGCGCACATGGAGGGCGTGGAGCGTCGGCTCCCAGCGCGATGTCGGCAGGCCCGAGCTCGTCGCCCACTCGGCGCTCGTCTACGGCGTCGCCGCGAGCGGTCGCCTCACCACGATCTATCCGGCAAGCTTCCAGGCGAGCGAGATCGCCCACGACGTGCCGCTGCTGCTGGCGCGCTGATCGTCGCCGGCTAGCGTTCGCCGGTGCCGCGACGCCACAGCACGACGTACCAGATCGCCACGGCGATCAGCACGGCGAGCGGGATCACGAGCGTGAGGATCGAGCTCGTGAGGAAGCTCGACGCGATCGGAACATGGTCTGGCATGAGCCCTCCTAGTGCTCGCTCGCAAGCCGCGCAGCGCGGGTGTTCCCGGGCTCGCTCGGCGTCAGCCAGCGGTGGACGTAGACGAAGACGACGATCAGCAACGTGACCGATCCCGGCACCCACATGATCCCGGCCGCGAGCTGCTGGTCGGCGAGCGCGGAGATCCCGCCCGGGCGGGTCAGCTCGTGCGCGTAGTGCGGATAGATCGCGTGCGGCTCGAGCGCGAGCACGACGGCCAGCACCCAGCTGACGATCATCGCGCCGATCGCGTAAGCGACGCGCCACGGCGGCGCGAGCGTGGTGCGCAGCGGCGCTGAGGGGATCACCTGCTTGAAGAACATCACGGCCGCGCCGAAGAACAGCGTGTGCTCGAGCGCGTGCAGCGCGCTCGAACGCAGCGTCGCGTCGAACATCGCCGGGATGTGCCAGCCGAGCAGCACGAGCGAGAACGCCACGAAGCTCGGCGCCGGGCGCCCGAAGAAGCGGGCGGCCGCG
>Ga0209068_10000307_pt1 | contig 27212 bp, 27 predicted proteins | sample ColStrG_CSR_2012_FD_187200 | JGI IMG/M metagenome (GOLD analysis project Ga0209068, IMG submission 187200) | Freshwater sediment microbial communities in response to fracking from Pennsylvania, USA - Cold Stream Run_MetaG_CSR_2012 (SPAdes)... | ecosystem: Environmental > Aquatic > Freshwater >...
CGACGGACTCCGTGATGCGGGGTGGGAACAAACGACCCGCCATGCTACCGGGCGTCCCCTCCGCGGTGCGAGTCGGCCCCTCAGGCCTGGTTGGCCCCGCCGAAGATCTCGCTCACCGACGTGTCCTCGAACACCGCATCGATGGCGTCGGCGATGATCCCAGCCACCGAGAGGACCTCGATCTTGTCGATCTGCTTTTCGGGCGGGAGCGGCAGCGTGTTGGTGATGACGACCTTCGAAATGACGGAGTTCTTGATGCGGTCGATGGCCGGGCCCGACAACACCCCGTGGGTGGCCACCGCGTAGACCTCACTGGCCCCGTGCTCGATGAGCTGCTCGGCGGCGGCGCACAGCGTGGCCGCGGTGTCGATCATGTCGTCGATGAGCACGCAGACCCGGCCGTCGACCTCGCCCACCACGTCGCGGGCCTCCACGGAGTTCTTCTCACCCTTGACCCGACGTTTGTGCACGATGGCAAGGTCGGCATGCAACCGATTGGCGTAGCGCTCGGCCACTTTCACCCGACCAGCATCCGGGGACACGATGACCAGGCCCGGGCCCAGCGTCTCCATGTAGTCCAACAGAACGGGCATGGCGGTCAGGTGGTCGACCGGGCCGTCGAAGAAGCCTTGGATCTGACCCGAGTGAAGATCCACGCTGACCAGCCGCTTGGCGCCGGCGGCCCGGAACAGATCAGCCATCAACTTGCCGGTGATGGGCTCACGGCCTTCGGCCTTGCGGTCCTGGCGGCCGTAGCCGTAGTAGGGACACACGACGGTGATGCGCTTGGCCGAAGCCCGCTTGGCCGCATCGACCATGATCAGCTGTTCCATGATGGCGTCGTTGACGGACATCTCGGCGGTGTCGCTCGGACTCTGGATGATGAACACGTCGGTGCCCCGCACCGACTCCCCGAACCGGCAGTGGAGCTCACCGTTGGCGAACTCGGCCAGGTTGGCATCGCCCAACGTGACGCCGAGGCGGGCCGCGATCTCCTCCGCCAGCGGCAGGTTGGCCCGCCCCGATAGCAGGTGTAGCCGCTTCTTGGTGACGAGCTCCATGTTCCCCTACTCCGATGTGCGCCCGAGATCCTCGGTGGTCACCGCAGTGTAGAACGCGCCGGTCCGGGTGTCGGACGGGATGTGGCTTCCCGGCTCGAGGACGGCGAAGGGACCGACCGTGGCCCGTTCGCCCACCTCGGCGTCGCGCCCGACCGTGAGCTCCACGACGGCCCCCGCGCCGACAACACAATCGACCAAGCGGGTGTCCGGACCGAGTTCGGCTCCGGCGCCGATCACGCACCGGCCCTGCAGGAGCGTGCCCGGGAAGAGCGTGACGTCGGTAGCCAGCTCGACGGTGGTGTCGATGTAGGTGCGGTCCGGGTCGAGCATGGTCACTCCGAGGCGCAGCCAACGCTCGTTGGTACGCCGTCGTAGCTCGGCTTCGGCCTGGGCCAACTGCACGCGGTCGTTGACCCCCTGAGTCTCGGCTGCGTCGGCGGCCACCAGCGACACGACGGCATAACCGGCGTCGTGCAGCACCGCGATGACATCGGTGAGGTAGTACTCGCCTTGGGCGTTCTCCGGGTTCAGCCGGCGCAACGCGGGGGCCAGCACGCTGCGGCGGAAGCAGTAGATCGAGGTGTTGACCTCATCGATGGCCCGCTCGTCATCGGTGGCGTCGGCCTCCTCGACCACCTGGCGGACCCGGCCGTCGGGGCCGCGCACTACCCGCCCATAGCCGGTGGGGTCGTCCATCCGGGCCGTCAACAGCGTGCAGGCCGCTTCGGCCTCACGATGGGTGCGCACCAGAGAGGCGATGGTCTCGGGTCGCAGCAGTGGCGTGTCGCCGGGGAGCACGAGGACATCGCCGTCGTCGTCGAGATCGTCGTCGGTGAACCCGGTGAGGCCGACGCTGACGGCATCGCCGGTCCCCCGTTGCACCCGCTGTTCGACGAACTCGAGCATGAGGTCGGGGGCCTCCTCCTGCAGCTTCTTGGTCACCCGCTCGGCGCCGTGGCCCACGACGATGACGGCCCGGCTCGGCTCACATTGACCGAGGGCGTCGAGGACGTAGAGCAACATGGCCCGCCCGCACAGGAGGTGGAGGGGCTTGGGTCGCACCGACCGCATACGGGTGCCCTCCCCGGCGGCGAGCACGACGGCGGACAGCGGGCGGGTGGTCATGACCTCTAGTTCTAACGCGACCACTAGGGTTGGGCCACCGATCGGGGATGATGTAATTGGCAACATGCGTGGTTTTGGTCCACGAATTCGGGGTTCGAGTCCCTGTCCCCGAGCTTCACACTGATCGGATGGCCCTGCGGAGGCCGTTTCGCACCAACTGACGAGGCCCGCTAGATTGCCCCTCGCCATGGGTTCATTGATCAAGAAGCGCCGTAAGCGCATGCGTAAGAAGAAGCACAAGAAGATGCTGAAGCGCACGCGCTTCCAGCGGAGAGCAGCCGGCAAGTAGCACGCCGTTGCTCCCCGTCACGCTCGTTGCGCCAGCCAAGCTCACGCTGAGCCTCCGGGTGACGGGACGTCGTCCCGACGGGTTCCACCTCATCGACGCCGAGATGGTGACCGTCGACCTGTTCGACGATCTCGAGCTCGCGGCCGTCGACGCCGCCTCCCCGGCCGCTTCCCTCGACGTCATCGACGCCGCTTCCGGCGCGCCACTCGACGTCGGTCCGGTCTCGACCAACCTGGTGACCCGTGCCCTCGACCTGGTTGACCGACGGGCGGCTGTCCGCGTGACCAAACGGATCCCGCCCGGGGCGGGTCTGGGCGGCGGGTCGTCAAACGCCGCCGCCATCTTGCGGTGGGCCGGTATGACCGACCTCGATGCGGCCGCCTCCCTGGGCGCCGATGTGGCGTTCTGCCTCGTGGGCGGGAGGGCCCGGGTGCGCGGCGTGGGTGAGCAGGTGGAATCGCTTGGTTTCGAGGCCCGGACCCTCACCCTGCTCACCCCACCCTTTGGTTGCTCGACGGCGGCCGTCTATCGAGCGTGGGACGACCTGGGCGGCCCCACGGCCGAGGGCCTCAACGATCTCGAACCGGCGGCGGTGACGGTCGAACCTCGCCTCGCCACCTGGCGGGACAGACTGGCGGCCGACACGGGAAAGACCCCACAGCTGGCCGGGAGCGGCTCGACGTGGTTCGTGGACGGAGCATTCCCCGGCGATGGCCGCCTCGTGGTCCACACCATTCCGGCCTAGCAGCCCGGGTTGGTGGGGTTGGTGAGTTGGGCGGTGGTGAGGCGGCCCCACTCTTCGATCGAGAGCTCCTCGGGACGGGCGTCGGGACGGATGCCGGCGGCCACGAACGCCTCGGGGGCGACGATCCCCGCCAACGACCGACGGAGCATCTTGCGGCGCTGACCAAAGGCCGTCCGCACCAGCGAGAAGAGCCGCTCAGGGTCGGCGTCCACAGCCGGGGCGGGCCGGCGTTCGATGCGCACCAGGGCGGACTCGACCCGAGGTTGAGGCAGAAACACCGTCGGCGGTACCCGACCCACCACCCGAGCCGTCGCCCAATAGGCGACCTTCACCGAAGGGATCCCGTAGGCGGCCTCGCCGGCCTGGGCCGCCAGCCGCTCGCCCACTTCCCGTTGCACCATCACCAGCATGCGGGAGATCGCCGGCACGCCATCGAGCAGGTCGCACACGAGCGGAGTCGCCACGTTGTAAGGGAGGTTGGCCACCAGAGACCACTCGTCGTGGCCGGCCAGCGTCTCGGACCAGTCGAGGGTGAGGGCATCGCCGGCCACCACCCGCACGCCGCGGGGTTCGACCACCTCACGCAGCGCCGGGAGCAGGTGACGGTCTATCTCCACGGCCGTGACCTCGGCGCCGGCATCAGCCAGGCCCAGGGTGAGGGAACCAAGGCCGGCACCGATCTCGACGACCGGTTCACCTACCCGCACCTCAGCGAGGCGAACGATGCGACGAATGGTATTGGGATCGACCAGGAAGTTCTGGCCCAACGCCCGACTGGGTGAAAGGCCGTGGCGCTCGAGCAGCTCGATTGCCTCGCGGCGGGTCAGGGTCACCGGATCAGGAACAGGCCCCGCCCCAGGGCTTCGAGCCCTGCCACTTGTAGAGATCGAGGGCCAAGGCGTCCTGATCGGCCGGGGAGGCCTGGTCCGGTGGCACGCCCACAAGATCGAGCCGGCCCGCGTGGCGAGCCGCCGAATCCCAACTGGACTGGGAGAACTGGTAGGCGCCGCGGTACGTGCCACTCGACGACACGGCGCGGTAGTTGCCGTGCGATTCACGCTGGCGCACACAGGCCAGGAAGGCAAGTGCGTCAGGCGGTGGGGTGGGAGCGATCACCGGGGTAACGACCGGCGGCGGCGTGGCCTTCACGGCCGTGGCCGGCGGTGTGGTGGCGGCAGTAGCGGTGGCCGCGGCGCGCTTGGGGGTCGAGCTCGCGGTCGTGGTGGTGGTGGCCGGCGCGGAGGTAGTCGTGGGCGCTGAGACCACGGGAGCCTCCGTCGTGGAGGGCGCCGCCCTGACCGTCGAGCTCGCGGGAGGAAGGGTCTCATCCGCGCTCGCCGAGTCCAGATGGATCGACGGGGGCGTGCCGTTGGGGATGAGCGCGGCGATGCCCAACAGCACGAACGCCGTGACCACGATCACACCAAACCAAACCCGACGGCGGAACGCCACGGCGTCATTCACGCGGAGTCCTCCCTTTCGAGCCCAGGACCGCTGAAGGGGCCAACCTAGGGAGCGTCGTAACCAGACCGCAACTTCCGTAACGAGAATGAGATGAGAAAATCGGGTCTGACCAGCGGTAACGTCCGCGCGATTTCTTGTGTCACATTGCCCGAAATCAGGCGATTTCAGCCGTCGAGGCGGTACAGCTCGGCGGCGTTGGCCCAGCTGGCCGCCGCGACCGCCGGGACGTCCAGGCCCTTAGCGGCCGCCACCGCCGCCCCCACCAGCGGGACCAGCGCCGGACTATTCGGTTGGCCCCGATGGGGAACCGGGGTCAGGAACGGCGAGTCGGTCTCGACGAGCAGGCGGTCCAACGGGCACAGCGCCGCGGCATCGCGCAGGTCCTGACCGCTGGGGAACGTGATGATCCCGCTGAACGAGAGCCGGATGCCGAGGTCGAGGCCGCGTCGGGCCTCCTCGGGCCCACCGGTAAAGCAGTGGAACACCGTCCGGGTCGGCACGCCCTCGGCGGCCAGGATGTCGAACGTGTCCGTCCACGCGTCGCGAGTGTGGATAACAAGGGCCAGATCGCGTTCGTGGGCCAGGGCGATCTGGGCGACGAACACGTCTCGTTGGGCAGAGCGGGGTGAGTGATCGTAGAAGTAGTCCAGACCGCACTCCCCCACGGCCACCACCTCGGGCTCGTCGAGCAGGGGCACAATGGCGTCGATCCCCTGGCTGGCATCATGGGGATGCACCCCCACGGTGGCCCAGACTCCGTCATGGGCCCGGGCCACATCGATGGCCTGACGCGAGTGTTGGGCGTCGGTGCCGACGGTGATCATCCTCGTCACGCCTGCGGCGCGGGCGGCAGTGACAGCCTGGCCCGCGGCGTCGCCCCCGGGCAGGTGACAGTGACTGTCGGTCCACTCTGGCATCACCGCTCAGACCTCGGTCTTGCGGCGGGGGAACAGCGCATCGCCCTTTTCGACCGCGCGGCCCCCCGGGTAGGCGCCCCAGGTGGCGGCGCCGGGCAGGCGCTGGTCGGAAGGGGTGCCGTCGAGGCCGATGCGGCGCCAGATCTCCGCGCAGGTGCCGGGAACCGCCGGGGTGGCCAGGATGGCCACGATGCGCAACGCCTCGAGGGCATCGCCCATCACCGCGTCGACGTCGGGCCCGGGCTCGAGCTTCCACGGCTCGTTGGCTTCGAGGTAGGCGTTCGTCTCCCGGATGAGGCGCCAGGTGGCCTCGAGCGCCAGCGACGGCTGGATGGCAGCCCAGCCCTCCGCGGTGTCGGCATAGACCTCGGCCGCTACCGCCGCCAGCGGACTGTGGGCGCGCGGCGCGGGACCGATGCCGCCGCACTTCTTGGTCACGACCGTCGCCACGCGACTGAGGAGGTTGCCCAGGTTGTTGGCCAGGTCGCTGTTGAACCGCGTGACCATCCCCTCGTAGGAGAAGTCACCGTCGGGACCGAAGGGGGCATCGCGCAGGAAGTGATAGCGGAAGCCGTCGACCCCGAAGTCGGCCACCAGGTCGGCCGGGAAGATCTGGTTGAGACCCGTCTTGGACATCTTGGCGCCACCCACCAACAAGAAGCCGTGGACGTTGAGCCGGTGAGGAGGCTCCAGGCCGGCGGCGAGCAGCATGGCCGGCCAGTACACGCAGTGGAACCGCAGGATGTCCTTGCCCAAGAGGTGATGCACCGATGGCCACCACGCGGCGAAGCGTTCCGGATCTTCGCCAAAACCGATGGCGGTGACGTAGTTGATGAGCGCGTCGTACCAGACATAGAAGACATGGTCCGGGTCCCAGGGCACGGTGACGCCCCAGTCGATCGAGGTGCGGCTGATGGAGATGTCGGCCAGGCCGTGACGGATGATGCCCAGCGCCTCGTTGCGCTTGCCCGACGGCGCCACCACATCGGGGTTGGCCTCGTACCAGTCGAGCAGGGGCTGGGTGAAGGCCGAGAGCTTGAAGAACCAGTTCTCCTCCTCCAGGTGCTCGACGGGACGCAGATGAATGGGGCAGTTCACGCCCTCGATGAGCTCGTCCTCGGTGTAATAGGCCTCGCAGGGGACGCAGTACAGCCCGCTGTAGACGTCTTTGTAGATCCACCCGTTGTCGTAGATGGCCTGCATGAACGCTTGCACCGAGCGAGCATGACGGGGCTCAGTGGTGCGGATGTAGTCGTCGTAGGTGATCCCGAGCAGATCCCACACCTCCCGAAACCGGGCGCTCGTGCGGTCGGCATGGTCCTGGGGACTGAGCCCATGCTCGTCGGCCGCCCGCATGACCTTCAGGCCGTGCTCGTCGGTTCCGGTGAGGAAGAAGGTGTCGTCCCCCAGCAGCCGATGCCAACGGGCCACGGCGTCAGCCGTCACGGTCGTGTAGGCGTGACCGACGTGAGGAACGTCGTTCACGTAGTAGATCGGGGTTGTGACGTAGAAGCGGGGCACGGCCGCAGACTACCGACGGGGACCCCCACTGACTACGCGGGTTCTTGGAGCGACCGCAGTCGGGTCGCCGGTTCGTCCAGCCCGCGGCGGCTACGGAGGTCGTCCACCGCGTCGACGGTCCGCTGTAGCGCCTTGCGGCGAGTGCCGGCCAGATCGTCGTACGCCTTCTGGGTGCTGTCCAGACGTCGGGCGACGACATCGACCTGCTCGGAGAACTTGTCCCACTGGGTCGTGAATGTGCCCAGGCAGTGCAGGATCTCGTCACCGGTGCGCTCGACCTGGAACGCATCCATGGCCTGGCGGATCACGGCCAACACCGCAAACAAGGTGAACGGTGAACACAGCACGACCCGTTGGGCCAGCGCGGTGTCGACCATGGCCGGGTCATGCTCGTGGATGAACGAGTAGACGCTCTCGTTGGGTATGAACAACAGCACGTAGTCGACGGTCGTATCCGGGTCGATGTAGGCGCGGCTGGTGACCTCCTTGATCCGTTGGCGGACGTCGCGTACGAACGCCGTGGTCGCCGACTGCGCCTCCGCGTCGGACGGCGCTTCGAGCGTGCGCAGATAGTTGTCGATCGGGAACTTCACATCCATGTGGAGCACCCGTTCGCCCGGGAGCATGAAGGTGACATCGGGGATGCCACCGCCGGCCACACCGGTCTGGCGGCGATAGTTGACGCCTTCGATCAGCCCCGCCAACCGCAAGACATCGTCGGCCATGCGCTCGCCCCACTGGCCGCGGGCCTTGGGACTGGCCAGCGCTTGGCGCAGGCTCTGGGTGGTTTCCGCCAGCTGTTGGCTCTCTCTCGACGCATCGGCCAGCCGACCCAGCAGCTCACCGTGCTGTTGGGCCCGATCGCGCTGCAGGCCGGCGACGAGATCGGTCACCCGCGTGAGTTCCGCGCTCATCCCCTGGACTTGCGACTCGACCATCGAGTTGCGCAGCTGCGCCTGTTGGTCGCTGGCGGTGGCGTGATCGGAGAGCTTGTCGCCCGTCATCGATAAGACGAGCTCCACGAGCTCCTGCGTGGACGCCGGGGCCGGCCGGTGCGATCGGCCCCACGCCAGGGCTGCGGCAAGACCGATGACCAGGCCGACAAACAACACGAGAAGTTCCATGCCCCCAGTCAACTCGGGGGGTGTGACAGGAATCAGCCCCGACGGGTAGCGAGTTCGTATACCCGGCGCTTTGAGACGCCGAAGCGCCCCGCCACCAGCGCGGTGGCATCGCGGGTCGAGCGCCCGGCCGCCACGGCATCGGCCAGTGCCGCCAGCAGCTCATCATCGGTGGCATCGGCCGGCGGCGGAGCCCCGTCCACGATCACCACGTACTCGCCCCGAGGGGCGACCTCGTCGGCATGGGCAAGCGCGTCGGCCAAGGTGCCCCGCCACAGCTCCTCATGGAGCTTGGTCAGCTCCCGGGCCAGCGCCACCCGACGGTCGCCGCCCAGCGTCGCGGCCAGATCCGCCAGCGTGCGGGCCAGGCGGTGGGGAGCCTCGTAGAGCACCAGCGTGCGCCGCTCGCCGGCGAGTTCGACCAGCCGCGCCGATCGGCCCGATCCCTTGCGGGGCAGGAACCCCTCGAACACGAAGCGCCCCGTGGGCAGCCCGCTCGCCACCAGCGCGGCCACCGAGGCCGATGGTCCAGGTACGACCTCGACTCGAAATCCAGCCTCGGCGGCGGCGGCCACCAACAGCTCGCCCGGGTCGGAGATCCCCGGCAAGCCCGCATCGGACACCACCGCCACCCGCTGGCCGCGTCCCAGGCGATCCACCACATCAGCCACCGCCGCCGCTTCGGTGTGGTCGTTCACGGTCAACAGCTTGGGGGCGTCGATGCCGGCATGAGCGAAGAGTCGACCGCTGTGGCGGGTGTCCTCACAACAGATGACGTCGGCACGCGAGAGCTCGGCCACCGCTCGCGGGGAGAGATCGCCCAGGTTGCCGATCGGCGTCGCCACCAGCACCAACACCCCGGGCGCGACGGAAAGCTCGGTCACGACCCGCCGCGTATCTCGACCCGGTCGCCAACGCGAAGGGCCCACCGCTCGAACGATCCGGCCTCGGCCTCGATGACCGACCGCGCCTTCATGACTGGCATGCCCAGCCGGTTGGGCTGCATGGTCACGATACGAAGGACCCGATCGTCGCCATCGAGGTAAGCGACGTCGATGGCGAAGCGCATGCGCACCGTGTGGATCGAGCGCGCCGGCGCCAACAGGATCGCCCCTTCGAACCCGTCGCGGCCGAGCAGCCCTCTCGCCCGGCCTCGAGCCGAGTCAGCCACCTCGAGGGTGGCAAGCACCTTGTCATCGTGCACCAGCCAGGGCACTGCCGCCTCCGTCGGACTCGGGGAGTCGTGGATGGCTCCCGGACGCGACGCAACCTATCGGCCCACCGACCGTCCGCGCCTCAGGTCGTAGGGTCGAGACCATGCTGATCACTACATCATTCGACCTTCCCGGCTGCATCGCTGGTCTTCGCTCCATCGGGGGCGGTGAGATCCCCGAGTTCACCAAGCTCCTGAGTCAGAGTCGCAACGAGGCCATGGCCCGCATGGTCACCGAGGCGCAAGCCCGCGGGGCCAATGCCATCATCGCCATGCGCTTCGATTCCGGCGCCATCGGTCAGTGGAGCGAGATCTGCGCCTACGGAACCGCGGTGTGGGTCGAGCCCGTAAGCGACTATGCCAAGCAGCAGTTCGCGGCCATGCAGCAGACCGGCCAGCTCCCCCACCAGCAGCCCTACACCGTGAACGTGAGCGAGTGGGGCACGCCGGGTGGCGCCGTCCCCCCGACGCCCTGACGCACAGGGCCGGAAGCCCTCGACCACCGTGGGAGGACTGGTCCACTCAGGTGACATCCCGTGCGGACGTGCCCGCCTCATGATCTAGAAACAGATCATATGATCTTGTTTCAAATCATTGACGGGGTAGGATGTCGCCATGAATCTCGGCGCACCGCTACTTGACGTCGCGCCTGCTGTCCGCGGCGCGCTGCTCCAGACGCTGGCCCGGCTCGAACAGCCTGTCACCAGGCGGCAGCTGGCTGCTGCTGCTGGTGTCGCCCCCGGCAACGCAAGTGCTGTGATCGAGGAGCTCATCCAGTCTGGACTCGTGAGCGAGACGGTCGCCGGCCGATCGTCGATGGTCGTGCTGAACCGGCAGCACCTCGCGGCTGGACCGGTGCTTGCTCTGGCGAGTCTGCGAGGCGAGCTGATCCGGCGACTGCGCGAGCGGCTCTCGGGCTGGCCCGACCTTCTCGGCGCTTGGCTCTTCGGCTCGGTGGGCCGAGGCGACGCCAAAGGCGACTCCGACATCGACCTGCTTGTCGTGGCCGACGACCTCGAGTCACCTGGCCTGCACGCGCGGTTGACGCAGCTCCATACTGACGTTCGCTCCTGGACCGGAAACGACCTGCAGGTCGTCGAGCATTCACAGATATCCTGGAGAGAACTTGTCCGAACCAAGAACCCGCTCGTCGAGCAGATGCGGCTCGACGGGATCGCACTCACTGGCGACACCGCCTCGTTACTGCGGCGTCACCGATGAGTCGCAGCAAGGGCGCTCGCAAGCCTTGCGACGTGCCGGCGGCGCGTCAGCGCCTCGTGGACGCTCGCCAGTTCCTCGAGGCTGCCGAGCTGCTCGACGCACCGGACGTCGTTGCGACCTGCGCGATCCACGCGGCGATCGCGGCAGCGGACGCAATCACTTGCCACGCTCTTGGCGCGCGGTCAAGCGACGGTAACCACGTATCAGCCGTCGATCTGCTCCGCCAGGTCGACGCCAGCTTGGCGACGGCACTCAAGCGAGCGCTCGATCGCAAGACCCAGGCGGGCTACGAGAGCATCAACGTCAGCGCCGCCGAGGCCGCGAGTTGTGTGAAGTGGGCCAAGCAGTTGCTCGCTGCGGCCGAGGCTCGGATCGAGGTGTGAGTCTTGACCGGGTGCACCCTGCCGGTGTTGGTCTCCCGTGTGGGCGCTAGACGTTGAAGCGGAACTCCATGACGTCGCCGTCGACGACCTCATAGTCCTTGCCCTCGACCCGGAGCTTGCCGACGTCGCGCGCTTTGGACCACGAGCCGATCTCGAGCAGTTCGTCCCAGTGGATGACCTCGGCGCGAATGAACCCGCGCTCGAAATCGGTGTGGATCACCCCCGCGCACTGCGGCGCCCGCGCCCCGGCCCGGAACGTCCACGCCCGCGATTCTTTCTCCCCGGTGGTCAGGAAGGTGCGCAGGCCCAGCATCCGGTAGGCGGTGTTCAAGAAGCGAGGCAGCGCCCCCTCGCCCAGGCCCAGGCCCTCCAACATCTCGGCGCGCTCGTCGGCGTCGAGTTGAGCGGCCTCGGCCTCCAGCTGCACGCACATGCCGATCACCTCGCCGTGCCCACCAAACTCGGCCAACACCGGGGCCACCTTGTCGTCGATGGTGTCAAGGCTGTCCTCGCTCACGTTGACGATGGCCAGCACCGGCTTGTTGGTGAGCAGAAAATAGGGCCGGATGAGTTCGCGGTCCGACGCCGGGAGATCGCTGCGGTAGATCGGCGTCCCCTCGGAGAGGAACGCGAGGGCCCGGCCCAGCGCCTCCACCTCCTCGGCGATGGCGCGCTCCTGCTTGGCCGCCTTGCGTCGCTTGTCGATCTGACTCTCCACCGTCTCGAGATCCGCCAACGCCAGCTCGGTCTCCACAATGGCCAGGTGCTCGAGCGGGTCGGACGGGCCGGGTACGTCGTCGTCCTCGAAGGCCCGGAGCACGAACACGATGGCGTCCGACTCGCGGATGCTGGCCAGGAACTTGTTGCCCAGGCCCTCACCGGTGCTGGCTCCCTCGACCAGACCGCCGATGTCGACGAACTGCACGGCGGCGGGCACCACGTTCTTGGAGTTGCTCATCGCCGCCAAGCGATCCAGCCGCGCATCGGGCACCTTGGCCATGCCGACGTTGGGCTCCTTGGTGGCGAAGGCGTAGGGCGCGGCGAGGGCCGAACCACCCGACAGCGCGTTGTAGAGCGACGACTTGCCGGCATTGGGGAGCCCGACGAACCCGAACTTTTCCATCGCTGGTCAGGGTAGACGCCTCCCGCGCGACGGGAGAACGGGCCGTAGGCTCAGCCACCATGACCCCGCTCGAGGCACTCAACCGCGTCGTCTACCTCATGGATCGCTCGTTGGCCGATTCGGCCAAGATCGGCGCGTTCCGCAACGCCGGCGCCGTACTCGCCGAGCTCCCACTGGGCGAGTTGGAGCAGCGGGTGACGGCCGGAACGTTGCTCGAGCTCCCGGGCATCGGCAAGAGCACCGGGGCCGTCATCACCCAGGCCCTGGCCGGCGAAATCCCGCAACGCATCGTGGATCTCGAGGCCTCGACCGTGGTCCCGCTGTCGGACAAAGGACACGTCTACCGCCAGGCCCTCAAGGGTGACTGTCACGCCCACACCTTCTGGTCCGACGGCTCCACCTCGGTCGAGACCATGGCCCGCACCGCCCAAGAACTGGGCCACGAATATCTCGTCATCACCGACCACTCGCCCCGCCTGACCGTGGCCCACGGCCTCAACGCCGCCCGTCTGCGCGAGCAACTCTCGGAGATTGCGTTTCTCAACGAACGCATCGCCCCGTTTCGCGTCCTGACCGGCATCGAGGTCGACATCCTCGAGGATGGCTCGCTCGATCAGGACCCTGAATTGTTGGCCCGCCTCGACATCGTGGTGGCCAGCGCCCATTCCAAGCTGCGGATGGAACGCACCGCCATGACCCGCCGACTGGTGCTGGCCGCCGCCAGCCCTCACGTCGACATTCTGGGCCACTGCACCGGCCGCAAGATCCGAACCACCGGCACCCAGGCCGCGTCGGACCCGGAACTGGCCCGGCCCGAATCCACCTTCGATCCCGACCTTGTCTTTGCTGCCTGCGCCCGCTTCGGCACTGCAGTGGAGATCAACTGTCGCCCCGAGCGCCAAGACCCACCCGACCCCCTGTTGGAGCTGGCGCTCGAATGGGAGTGCTTCATCTCCATCGACACCGACGCCCACGCCCCGGGCCAGCTCGAGTGGCAGGCCTTCGGCTGCGACAAAGCGGCCCGCCACGAGATCCCGGTCGATCGGATCGTCAACACCTGGTCGGCCGACCGTCTGGTCGAATGGGCTGGCACCCACCCGACCGGGTAGTGTCGTCGAGCTATGTCGAAGAAGACCAAGAAGCGCAAAATCAACGCCCGCCGCAAGAAGGCCAACCACGGGCGCAAGCCCAATGCCGGCCGGGGCTGACCCTGCCGCCTGGCGCGATGCGTCGCGCCTTGCCTGATTCGATCCCCCCTCCCCCGCTCAGCCGGCGGGATGACGTCGTCGATGCCCTCCACGGCGTAGACGTCCCCGATCCCTATCGCTGGCTCGAAGCCGGTGACGATCCGCCAACGCGGGCCTGGGTCGAGGCCCAGAACGACCACACCCGGGCCGTGCTCGATGCGCTCCCCGGCCGGGAGGACTTGCATCGCCGCCTAACCGGGCTGTTGCGGACCGGGTCCTCCGTGGCCTGCACCGTGGCCGGTGACCGCGTGTTCTCGCTCGAACGGTGGGGCCACCACGACCAGGCCGTGCTCGTCGTCCGCTCGGCCCTGCGACCGGGAGTGGCCCGGAGCCTGATCGACCCCGTGTCCGTCGGCGACGATGCCACCGCCGCCATCGATTGGTACCACCCCTCGCCCGACGGCCGGCTGGTGGCCTATGGCCTCTCGACCAACGGGGACGAACGGTCCACGTTGCGGGTCATCGACGTGGGCTCGGGGGGCCATCTCCCCGACACGATCGGTGACACCCGCGCCGCGTCGTTGGCGTGGGCGCCCGATGGGTCCGCGTTCGCATACACCCGCTATCCCCACGAGGGCGAGGTCGACGCCGACGAACGCGACTACTGGCGCAAGGTCTACTGGCACGTGCTCGGCACCGACACCGCTCGAGACCCATTGGTATGGGGCGATTTGCCCGACAAGACAGCGTGGCCCGTCGTCTCACTGTCCCGCGATGGCCAGTGGCTCCTCGTCCACGTGTCCATCGGCTGGAGTCGGGTCGATGTGCACCTCATCGATCGACGCACCGGATCGTCCACGGCCATGATCGAGGGAGTCGAGGCGGTGTCGTCGTTCCAGGTCGTGGGCGACGAGGTCATCGGCATCACCACGCTCGATGCCGATCGAGGTCGGGTGGTATCGGCCTCGCTGGTGGCGTCGTGGCACGACCGCTGGTGCACGATCATCCCCGAATCCGACTCGGTGCTCGACGCCGTGGCGGCCACGAGCGACTCACTGGTGGTGTTGCGCTCCGTCTCGGCGGTGGCCTTCCTCGACCAATACCACCACGATGGCACCCACCATGCCCCCATCGAACTCCCCGAGTTGGGCTCGCTGGCCGGCCTCACCGCCAGCGACGAACGTGACGAGGCGTTCGTCTCGTTCACCTCGTTTACCCGCCCGGCCACGCTCCTGCGCTGGCGGCCCGATGGTGTTACCGACTGGAGCCACCTGGGTGAGTCCGACGCGCCCGGTGACGGCCCCCAGGGCACCTACATCGTCGAGCAGGTGCGGTATCCGTCGACCGACGGCACCGAGATCCCCATGTTCCTCATCCGGGCGGAGGCCACGAGGCCGTCGCCCGACACCCCGTGTGTGCTGACCGGTTACGGCGGCTTCGCCGTGTCGCTCGGCCCCGCCTACAGCGCGGCAGTGGTGGAGGTGTGTGACGCCGGCGGCCTATATGCCGTGGCCAACCTGCGCGGTGGCGCCGAGTACGGCGAGGCCTGGCACCGCGCCGGGATGCGCGAGCACAAGCAGCAGAGCTTCGACGATTTTCTGGCGGCGGCTGATTGGCTCGTGGACCAGCAGATGACCTCTCGCCCGCGCCTGGCCATCCGCGGGGGAAGCAACGGCGGCTTGCTGATGGGGGCTGCGATCACCCAGCGCCCCGACCTGTGCGCCGCCGCCCAGATCGCCGTGCCCCTCCTCGACATGGTGCGCTACCACCAGTTCCTGATCGCCCGTCTCTGGATCCCCGAGTACGGCGACCCTGAAGTGGCCGAGGAGTTCGCCTGGCTCCACGCGTATTCGCCCTATCACCACGTCGTCGACGGCACCTGCTACCCCGCGGTGTTGCTCACCACGGCCGAGGACGACTCACGCGTCGATCCACTCCACGCTCGCAAGATGGCGGCCCGGCTGCAGGAGGCCACTGCCTGCGGCGAACAACACCCGGTGCTGCTGCGAGAAGAGGCACAGGCCGGCCACGGTCAGGGCAAGCCCGTGAGTCGCCAGGCCGCCGAGTTGGCCGACGTGCTGGCCTTCCTGTGGTGGCAGCTCGGGGTCACAGGTCCGTAGGTAGCCAGGGCAGCGGTAGCGTGGTCGCCCATGCCATCGACTCCCTCGAAAGACCTCGTCGCCGTCGACAACCCCCACCCAGGGCGCGACTACGAGGTCAGCTACGCCACGCCTGAGCTCACCTGCCTGTGTCCCATGACGGCCCAGCCCGACTTCGCCACGGTCACCATCACCTACATACCTGACCACCACCTCGTGGAGCTCAAGTCACTGAAGCTCTACCTGTGGACCTACCGCGACGTCGGGGTGTTCCACGAGGACATCACCAACCGCATCCTCGACGATCTGGTGACCGCCATCGCCCCCCGACGCATGACGGTGCACACCCTCTGGAACGTTCGCGGCGGCATCACCGCCGAGGTCACCGCGTCCCACCCATGAACGGCGACGGGGCGGTCTACCAACAGATCGGGCAGACCTACGCCACCACCCGTCGCCAGGACCCCCGCATCGCCGCCCAGATCAAGGCGGCCATCGGCGATGCCGCATCAGTGGTCAACGTGGGGGCCGGCACGGGGAACTACGAGCCCGTCGATCGCCTCGTGGTCGCCGTCGAGCCGTCCCCGACCATGGTGGCGCAGCGCCAGGGCCGATCGACACGAGTGGTGCGGGCCGCGGCCGAGGCGCTCCCGATGGCCGACGGTGCCTTCGACGCGGCGCTGGCCGTGCTGACCATCCATCACTGGGCTGACGTGCACCGCGGCCTCGCCGAGCTCCGGCGGGTGGCCGGCCGCCAAGTGGTCTTCTTCTGCGAGTCGTTCGTGACCCATCAGTTCTGGGCCATCGAGTATTTCCCCGAGGCAACCAGCCTGACCTCCGAACGCGACGTACCCGGCGAGGTGGTGCTGCGGGCCGCGCTCGACGTGCGGGAGATCCGCCCGGTCATGGTCCCGCCCGACTGCGTCGACGGCTTCGGTGCCGCGTTCTGGTGCCGGCCCGCGGCCTACACCGACCCCACCGTCCAGGCGGGCATGTCGTGGCTGGCCCTGCTGCCCGACGAGGCCCGCGTTCGGGGTTCGCAGCGGCTGGCGGCCGACCTGGCCTCGGGCGAGTGGGAGCGTCGCCACGGCCACCTGCGGGAACTCGACGAGTTCGATGGGGGCTACCGCATCGCCATCGCCGGCGACTGAGCCCCAGTCGGTAGTTGCTCAGATAGCTCCGGGCACGGTCTCGGGGACCGCGACTCGTTCCTTGACCTCGGGTGGTCGGATCTCGCCCGGGGTCGGCTGCGTCTTCGAGCCCGACAGGTCGGCGAACGCCTTGAGGTCATCGAGCACCACCCATGACAACAGGGTGCCGCCGATGTCACTCATGTGGATGTCGTCTTTTTGGCGCAAGCCCTTGACCTCGCCCGAGGCCATCGGCACCGAGTGCTGGAACTGCAGGTCGTTGTCGGTGAAGAAGGGCCAGGTGTCGACGAAGTGCACCCAGGGACGAGTCTGTGCCTCCTCCCACGCGATGTTGGAGATGCGATCCATGCCGTGGGTCTTCGTGTCGGGACCCATCGGCGGTGGCCCGGCCCACAGGACCACACGATCGTTCGTCGGACTGCGCAGCAGGTCCATGGTGCCGGCCACTCGTTGGCGATACTCGGCGTACCACTCGGGACTGAACCGCTCGAGCACCTTGCCCGCGGGCATCTGGATGTTCTGTCCGTCGTTCGCCCCGAACATGATGACGACGACATCGGGGTCACCCTTGGGCAAGACGTCCTTGACCAGATGCTCGGGCCAGTTGAAGAAGCGGGGCACGCACAGGCCGGTGCCGAGACGGAAGTCCAGGGTGGATTTGAACAAGCCGGTCCCCTCCGACACCCGCACAAGCTGGGTGCCGAACGTCTCGGTCACCGAGTCACCACCCACCCAGAGCTTGAGCGGATTGGCCGCCGTCGGGGTTCGCAGCGTGGGCTTGAGTGTGGCCGGGTCGGGTGTCGTGGTGGCCGTGTCCCCATCGGTACCGGCCGCCAGTTCGCTCTTCAGCTCGTCGATCGACTGCGTCTTGGCCTCGCGGCCGATGGCACCGTCGAGCTCACGCCGAGGCGTGGTGAGGTGCAAGAAGTCGGCGACATCGGCCACCCCGTGGGCGATGCCCTGACGCCAACCGGCGTTGCCACTCTTGGCCTCGCTCTTGCGCAACGTCACATCGGCATTGCCGACGGTAGCGATGAGCAATGCCCCCAGCAGGATCGTCAGGACGAGCCCGGCCGGCATCGTGCCCGGCCGCGACGAGTGGAAGGGCCGGAGGATGATTCGCCACCCGCGCCGAGGCCTCGGCTTGTTCCTATCGGCGGTCCCCACTCCGCCACGATACCGGCGGCCCTGCTCAGGCCGTCGTCGGGCGACCGGTCAGAACTTGAAGTAGATAAAGGGGGCGATGCCTTCAGGACCGAGGGCATCGATAAGCACCAATCCGACGCCGAGGGCCACCATCTGCACCACCGGGGCGGCCCGGGCGAACTTTTTGGTGACCGCATCGGGGATGCGCGGTGGCACGAATTGCGAGGCCATCATCGCCACAATCGTCCCGATCAGCAGCGGGGTCACGAGCGAGCTGGAGCCGCCGTCGCTGAACAGCCGGCCCAGGACGTCGAGAGCCGCATTGAGGCTTCGCGCCCGGAAGAACACCCAGGCGAAGCAGACGAAGTTGAGGGTCAGCGCCCACTGCATCGCCTTCACCAGCGGCGGCGCCAAGCCCACCGGCCCTCGCCGCGCCCAGGCCTGTTTCACCATCCGCTCCCCCACCATGTAGCCGCCCTGCAGCACACCCCAGATCACGAACGTCCAGCTGGCGCCGTGCCACAGCCCGCCGATCACCATCGTCAGGAACAGGTTCCGATAGGTGAAGGCAGCGCTGCCGTGGTTGCCGCCGAGCGGGATGTAGAGGTAGTCCCGGAGCCAACGCGACAGGGTCATGTGCCATCGGCGCCAGAAATCCTGGAGCGACCCGGCCCGGTAGGGGGCGTTGAAGTTCTGCGGGAAGCGGATGCCCAACAACAGGGCCACGCCGATGGCGATGTCGGTGTAGCCCGAGAAGTCGGCGTAGATCTGGATGGCGTAGGCGTAGATGCCCCACAGCGTCTGCCACGAGCTCGAATCGTGAGGGAGGGCGAACACCGGGTCGGCGATGGTCGCCATGAAGCTGGAGATCACCACCTTTTTGAACAAGCCCCGGAAGATGAGCATGAACGGCTCGGCGGTGGGAACGAAACGCGGATCGGCACCGGCGTCGAGCTGCGGCACGAACTCGCTGGCCCGCACGATCGGACCCGCCACCAGATGGGCGAAGAACGACAGGTAGACGGCGAAGTCGAGGAGCCCGACCGGCCGCCGCCAGACCCCGCGGCCGATGTCGACGACGTAGCTGATGGCCTGAAACGTGAAGAACGAGATGCCGATGGGCAACAACACGTTGACGAACGGTCCGTCGAGATGGACTCCGACCACCGCCAGCCGACCGGTGAACGAGTCCAGGAAGAAGTTGACGTACTTGAAGTAGCCGAGGACGGCAAGGTTTACGGCCACCGCGGCGCGCACCAACCACCGGCTGCGCTCGGTCCGTTCGCCCTCGGGGGTCATGGCGGCGTAGACGGACTTGCCGAACGCCCAGTTCACGACGATGGAGAAGGCCAGCAGCGCGGTGAGGGGAAGGTCGTCCTGGCTGGAGAACCAGTAGCCGTAGAAGAAGAAGCTGGCGCAGAGGATGAAGATCTTCCACGCCATTTGGCGCGGGCGCAGCAGCCAACTCCCGGTGAACACGACCAGGAAGAACACCGCGAAGTCGATGGTCGGAAAGAGCATGGGCGACGCGGACGGTATCGCACTGGATAGGTTCAGCAATCGAGGTCGGAAATCGTCCGACCCGGGGAGGATCGCCGCCATGGCCATGGAATATCGACGTCTCGGACCGACCGGCCTCAAGGTGAGCGTGCTCTCGTTCGGCTCGTGGGTGACGTTCGGGACCCAGGTCGACACCGGACTCGCCCGCGACTGCCTGTCGGTGGCCCGCGACGCCGGAGTGAACTTCTTCGACAACGCCGAGTCCTACGCCGGCGGTGAATCCGAGCGGATCATGGGCCAGGCCATCGGCGAACTGAACTGGCCGCGCTGGTCCTATGTGATATCCACCAAGCTCTACTGGGGCATCCACGACGCCCCCAACATGCAACTGACGCTCAACCGCAAGTACCTCATGCAGGGCATCGACGGTTCGCTCGAACGCTTGGGCCTCGACTTCGTGGACCTGCTGTTCTGCCACCGACCTGACCCGGAGACCCCGATCGAGGAAGCGGTGTGGGCCATGTCCGAGATCGTGGCGTCGGGCAAGGCGCTGTACTGGGGCACCTCGGAGTGGAGCGCAGCCGAGATCCGGGCGGCGTGGGACATCGCCGATCGTCATCACCTGCACAAGCCGGTAATGGAGCAACCGCAGTACAACCTGCTCGAGCGCCAGCGAGTGGAACATGAATACGCTCGCCTGTACGGAGACATCGGACTCGGCCTCACGACGTGGAGCCCATTGGCCTCAGGTCTGCTTTCCGGCAAGTACATCGACGGCGTGCCCGACAACAGCCGCGCCGCCCTGCCCGGCTACGAGTGGCTCCGCGATGCCCTGACCGACGAGGGCCGCAACGCCAAGGTCAAGCAACTGGCGGTGGTCGCGCAGCGACTCGACGCCACGCTGGCGCAGCTGGCCATCGCCTGGTGCGCCAGCAACCCCAACGTGTCCACCGTCATCACCGGAGCCAGTCGGGTCGAGCAGGTGCACGAGAACCTCGCGGCCCTCGAGGTGCTCGAGCGCCTCACGCCTGAGGTGCTGGCCGAGATCGATGAGGTCGTGAACTGATGGAGATCGATACCGCACTGGATTTCGTCCGCGACCATCGACAGGGCGTGCTGGTCACCCTCAGGGCCAACGGCCGGCCGCAGCTGTCGAACATCATGTACGCCGTCGGCGACGACGGGCTCATCCGCATCTCCGTCACCGCCGATCGGGCCAAGACGGTCAACGCCGGCCTGGACCCCCGGGTGTCGCTGCACGTCACCCGCGAGGACTTCTACGCCTACGTCGTGATCGACGGGCAGGCCGAGCTGTCGGCGGTGACCACCGAACCGGGCGACGCCGTCGGCCGGGAGCTAGCCGACCTGTACCGGTCGATGGCCGGCGAGCACGACGACTGGAACGACTACTTCGCCGCCATGGTCCGGGACCGACGGCTGGTGCTGCGCATCCATCCCGAGCGGGCCTACGGCATGCTCCCCTGACGCCACGCTGGTGATTCAGCGCACCTCGTACCACTCGTAATGCAGGTTCGGGCCGTCGAGGATGCCCTTGCCCACCGCCTGGATGGCGTTGAGCCAGGCGTAGCGCTCGTCACCCGTCTCGAAGAGCGGGGCCACGTAGATGGTCCCTCCGGTGGCGAGGTCGGTGCGACCCCGGTACTGGGCCAAGATGAGCGCGCCGTCATCGGTCTCGAACGTGGCTCGCACGTCGAGGGTCCCGACGGTGCCCACCACGGTGACCCAGTCCGCGCTGGCTGCGCCCTTGTGCGTGCCCCGCAGGCGGTCACCGGTCACGGTGGCCTCCTTCACCTCGGCGATCATGCGGGTGCCCGAGGGACCGTCGCCGACCACGATGAAATCGTCCAGCACCACGTCAACCGTGCACAGGGGTATGAGTTCAAGTGTCATGGCCGGAGCCTACGCGGAAGGCTATTCGTTGGGTGGTCTGCCTCGTTGACGTTGGCTCAGGAGCGTCCGCCCACCGGGGGTGACCCAGCTGAAAGTCTGGTCGGGAGCAGCGGTCATGGTCCAGCCGTTGCGGTGGGTCACGCCGTGATGATGTCGGCACAGCAACGCGAGGTTGTCGAAGTCAGTCGGGCCGTCGTTCTCCCACGGGATGATGTGGTGAGCGTCGCACCAGCCGACGGGCATATCGCAGCCGGGGAACACACAGCCGCCGTCGCGTACGGCGAGGGCCCGGCGCTGGCGCGGGTTGGCGTAGCGGGTCTGACGGCCGACGTAGAGCGGGTTGCCGTCCGCGTTGAGATCGATGGGAGTGGCCGCGGCATCGCAGCACAGGTGCCGGATGACGTCATCCCCAACGTGGGAACCATCGACGGTGCCCACCGACTCGGCGCCCTCCATGTGGGCAGGAGCTTGATCGGCGCGTCGGACGAGGGTGATGTCGACCAGCGGGCCCTGCCCGGTAGGCGTCTGCCCGGCGGCACCCTTGGCCAGGAGGTCCACCAGGGCAAGGGCACACAGGGTCGAGCGGGTAGGAACCGGCAGTTCGGGGCATTCGGCGTGGTCGTCTCGGTGGCGGCGCCACAGTCGGTCGGTCTCGGCGTCGAGGAGCTGGGTGAATCGCAGCGCGTGCTCGCCGACCAGCTCACCGGAGAAGGTGACAGAGCCATCGCCGTTGTTGCGCAGGTTCAGCCGGTTGCGGGCCAGCTCACGGTCGGGATCGAATCCGCCGTCCTGGTCCAACAACTCGACGAGCACCGCCACTTCACTGCGCCACACCCGAAACGGACAGCGCTGCGCCCGAGCGACCAGGTGGGGTTGCAGGGCGATGATCTCATCGGCCACACGCGGATTGGCGACTGCGTCAGTCAACACCCGGGCATGATCGGCCGTGATCCGACCCTCACCCAACGCCTCGTCGACCACGTCGAGTCGGCGCAGTCGGGTTCCCAGCCGCAATCGGGCCACGACCGCCGACCGCGCTGCCATGGTCTCCGCCGTCACCCAGGTCGCTGTCGACGACCCGAATTCTCGGTCGCAGACCCCTTGGACGTCCAACTCCGCGAGCAGGTGCGCCTCGGCAGCATCGAGGCCGGCCCGAGCCACCGCGTAGAAGCGGACCGCGGCGCACAACTCGTCGACTCGGGCCAAACCGCAATCCGCGCCGGCCGCCTTTCGGCAAGCTTCAGCCACCTCTTGTGCCTCGAACATATGTACGAGTCTAGCCCACGGCTACCGCTAGATCAACACCTCTAGGCAGCTTTCTTTGGTCGTGCACTCAACTCGCGGGGTCGACGCCAACCAGGGTGATCACCGCGTCGATGAGGGCGTCGACCCGGGCCTGACCCCGCCCGCGGGCGTCGTCGTAGGGGCGGTCGCCGACCGGTTCAATGACCTCCACGTACACCTTCAACTTGGGTTCGGTACCACTGGGTCGGAGCACCACCCGGGAGCCGTCGGCGAGATCCAGCACCAGGGCATCAGTAGGCGCCGCCATGCCTTCCCCATCGCGCAGGTCGCGCCGGTGGGCCACGGTCAGCCCGGCCAGTTGGGTCGGCGGCTGGGTGCGCACCGCGTCCATGGCCGCGGCGATGCGGACAAGGCCATCGGGATCGTCGATCCGCCACGACCAGGTCCGAGTGGCGTGTTCGCCATGACGGCGGGCCAGGACCTCGAGGGTGTCCCACACCGTGCGGCCGTTGGCCTTGGCCTCGGCCGCCAGTTCGGCGAAGCGCAGCGCCGCGCTGATGCCGTCCTTGTCACGCACCGTCTCGTCGACCGAGAAGCCTAGGGCCTCCTCAAATCCGAACACGAAACGCATGTCCGGATTTTCAAGACCGGGCCGCACTACCCACTTGAAGCCGGTGGGCACCTCGCCATAGTGGACGCCCTCCGCCTCGGCCATGCGCGCCAGCAGACGCGAGGACACGAACGTGGTGACGACCAGTCGGTCCGAACCTTCGGAGGTGGCCAGCACGCGCTCGCCCAACAGCGCACCGATCTGATTGCCGTTGAGGGCCACGAACTCGCCAGCGGCGTCGGCCACCATCACCCCCAGCCGGTCGGCGTCGGGATCGTTAGCGATGACGACATCGGCCTGCACCTGGCGAGCCAACGCCGCGGCCAGGTCCAGGGCACCGGGCTCCTCCGGATTGGGGAAGGCGACGGTAGGAAAATCAGGATCCGGTTCGGCCTGTTCGACGACCGAGTGCAGGTCGGTGAAGCCGGCGCGGTGCAGCGCGTCGAGCGTGACCGCCCCACCCACGCCGTGCATGGGCGTATAGACGATGCGCAGGTCGCGGAGCCCGGGCTCGACCAGACCGACCACGTGGTCGAGGTAGCTGGCCAGCACCTCGGGGCCGATGATCTCGATGGCGGCGTCGTCGTCGCCAGCCACGGCAATCGGGCGGCCCGCGGCGACGCTGTCGATCGCGGCGGCGATCTCGCCGTCGATGGGGGGAATGATCTGGGCGCCGTCGCCCACGTAGACCTTGTAGCCGTTGTCCCGGGCCGGGTTGTGACTGGCGGTGCACATCACCCCCGCATGGGCGCCCAACGCACGAACCGCATAGGCCAGCACCGGCGTCGGGCAGGTCGCCGGGAACAGCCGAGCCCGCAAACCCGCCGCGATGAGCACCCGTGCCGTGTCGCGGGCGAAAACATCCGACTTGTGCCGAGCGTCGAAACCGATGACCACTGTGGCGCCGGGGCCCAGCCACCGGGCTAGGCCGGCCGCCGCCTGACGCACCACCAATCGGTTCATGCGCCGGGGGCCGGCCCCCAGTTCGCCCCGGAGGCCGGCAGTACCGAAGGCGAGCCGCCCCGCGAACCGATCAACCAGGTCAGCCTCGGCGGCGGAGTCCCCTGACTCGGCCCGGTGAATCAGCTCGGCCAGCTCGACGCGGGTGTCGTCGTCCGGGTCGGCTTCGCGCCAGGCGCGGGCGGCGTCGACCAGTTCGGGCGGCAGGGACATCGCCGTACAGTTTGCCCGTGGCCGCTACCGACACCCTCATCCTCGAGCTCATCCGCACGCGGTGCAGCGAGGTCACGGCCGGCGCCCGCCTGGTCCATCTCGACCCGGACGCGGGGCCGGCCTACGCAACACGCCTCATCGCCGAGGGCCACGGCCGTAGCGAGTCGCCCGCCGACCCGTGGCTGACCACCGAGGGCGAGCCCGAGGCCCGCGCCGCGCTGGTCATCGCCCTCGACGCCATCAACTTCGGTTCGGGCTACCACCCGGTCGTGACCAAACGCCCCGGACTGTCGGGGGCGGTCACCATGGCCACGAGCCTCCGCGAGCACGCCGAGCGCTCCGGGGGGATCACCGCTGTCGGGCTCGCCGCCCTCACCCCGAGCGACGCCCACACCATCTTCGGCCAGCCGCACGACGGCGGGCCGGTGGACAAGCTGATGACCCACATGGCCGTGGCCCTGGCCGACCTCGGTCGGCTGGTGATCGAACGGTACGACGCTCGGTTCCTGAACCTGGTGGACGACGCCGCCCACTCGGCGGCCGGGCTCGTGGGGGTGCTCGACCAGCTCGCCTTCTTCCACGACGTGGCCCTGTGGCGCGACCTCGAGGTCCCCTTCTACAAGCGGGCTCAGCTCACCGCCGCCGACCTGGCTCGCGCCTTCTCCGGCGAGGGGCCCGGGCACTTCGACGACCTCGACCGGCTCACCGCCTTCGCCGACAACCTCGTCCCGCACGTCCTACGGGTGGATGGCGTGCTCCGCTACGAGCCCGAGCTGGCCGACTACATCGATGCCGGCGGGTTGATCCGAGCGGGTTCGGAGGCCGAGGTGGAGATCCGGGCCGCGGGGGTCGAGGCCGTCGAACGGATCAGCGCGGCCATGGCCGACCAGGGCCACCCCACGACCCCCCAGGCGCTCGACTTCGTCCTGTGGTTCCGGGGTGGTGCCCCCACCTATAAGGCCATCCCCCGCCACCGCACCCGTTCCGTCTTCTACTGAAACGCGGAGCCGAGTCAAGCGGAGCCGAGCACGAGCGACACGCTCCACCGCGTCGCCGGGTGGCTCCCACTCTTTCAGGCGACCGATGCGGGCGAGCTGGCCTTGTTCGACCCTCAACCAGGATGAAACTGGCCCCCACGCTGAAGACCAAGAACGCCTCGGCTGACCTGCCGCTGGTGTCGCCGCTAGGTTCTGGCCGATGGCCGTCACCGATCGCCTGAGCGACGAGCAGATCGCGGCGCTCCACCGTGACGGGTTCGTGCGGCTGGCGGGCTTCGTCGACGCCGCCGTGGGCCAGACGATGTTGGCCCGGGTGATCGAGCTGGCTCGGGCGGCGGCCGACGGTCAAGACATCTCCCCGTCGTTCGTGACGCCCGAGCAGCAGCCCGACCTGGGTGAGCGCCCCGCTCCCGAGGACCTCGTGTCCAAGATCTTCCGTCTCGCCCGCGACCCGGTCTTCCACGACTTCATCACTCTGCCCGAGGTGACCGCGCTGGCCGCGCCGCTCATCGGCACCGATGATCTCGACTGCTTCTTGAGCCAATTCATCTTCAAGAATCCCGGCGCGTGGGGACAGCCGTGGCATCAGGATTCCTTCTACTTCCCCTTCGACCCGGCGCGACCGATTGTGGGGCTGTGGTTGGCCGTGACCGAGGCGACGCTCGACAACGGGTGCCTCCAGGTCGTGCCCGGCTCGCATCTCGAACCGGTGCATCGTCACATTCCTGACGCCCGCCCCGGTGCCAACTACGGCTACGTGGAGATCGTGGACTACGACATGGCCGAAGCGGTGCCCGTGCTCATGATGCCCGGGGATCTCCTGGTGTTCGACAGCCATCTCATGCACCGCTCGACCGACAACGTCAGCGGCGGTCTGCGAGCCGCCATGGTCTTTCATATCGCCGCGGCCGGCACCGCCGACCACACCATCGAACAGCGCGGCTACACCGTCAACGATTGGATCCCGGTGCGCCGGGCGGAAGGAACCCCCATGACCCCCTCCATCGACGAGATCGTGGTGGGCGACGAGCCCGAGTCCTGGCGCGCCGCCGGTTTCGCCGTCGACCCCGACGGCACCTGTCGCATCGGTACCGTGCGCTTCCGCCTCATCGGTCGCCAGCGCGGCAAGCGGATCCTCGAATGGTCGTTGCGTGACATCGACCCCGGCGGGCTGACCGACTCCGGTCTCGACGGCCTGCCCACCACCGTGAGTGAGACCGATCCGGCCGAGCCGGCCTCCCACCCCAACGGGGTGCGCTCGATCGACCACATCGTGTTGATCTCGCCCGACACGGCCCGCACGACAGCGGCGCTCGAGGCCGTTGGCTTCGACGTGCGCAAGGTTCGGGAGACCGACAGCTACGGCGCGCCGATGCGCCAGACGTTCTTCCGCGCCGCCGAGGTCATCATCGAACTGGTCGGGCCGGAGGAACCCGGCGAGGGGTCGACGGCCTTCTTCGGTCTGGCCCACACCGTCGACGATCTCGACGCCACCGCGGCGTTCCTCGGTCCCGGGATGGGTGCCCCCAAGGACGCCGTGCAACCCGGGCGACGCATCGCCTCACTCCGCCACAAGGACCTGGACATCTCCGTGGCCACGGCCCTCATGACCCCCGAGCCGGCCTGAGCGACGCCACGAACCGCGCCCGCTCCGCTCAGGAGACGACGATGCCCCCGTCGCAGGTGATGACGGCGCCCACGGTGAATGCGCCGGCCCTCGATGACAGGAAGATGGCGAGACCGGCGATGTCCTCGGGGGTGCCCACCCGACCCCGGGGCATCGTGCGACCAACCGCGTCCCAGTCGGTTCCGTCGACGTCGCCGCCGGTCCCCACGCCGGTGCTGAGCATCCAGGTCGGGAACGGACCGGGGGCGATGGCATTGAGGATGATGTTCCGCTTGACCAGCTTGCCGGCCAGTTGGCTGGTGAGGGCGTGGACCGCGGCCTTGGACGGCCCATAGGAGACAGTGTCGAACGACGGGGTGCGGATGCCGTCGACCGACCCGAT
>Ga0209068_10000308_pt1 | contig 27158 bp, 23 predicted proteins | sample ColStrG_CSR_2012_FD_187200 | JGI IMG/M metagenome (GOLD analysis project Ga0209068, IMG submission 187200) | Freshwater sediment microbial communities in response to fracking from Pennsylvania, USA - Cold Stream Run_MetaG_CSR_2012 (SPAdes)... | ecosystem: Environmental > Aquatic > Freshwater >...
TTTTCTTTATCGTTGTAGCCTTTTTCTTGTACTCCTCCAGGGTTGTGATATTTTGCTGATTTATCTGGAGAATAATATCGCCCGGCCTGATCCCGGCTTCAAAAACACGGCTGCTGGGGTCGGCCTTAAGCACCACCACCCCCTTCTCGTTTTCATCAATGCCGAAACGCCGGGCAAGGTCCGGCGTTAATTCATGCACAACAAGCCCCAGGAGCGAGTCGTTCTCCTCACCGTTATTTTCTTCCGTTTCTTCTTCGCGAACAGAAGGCTCGGTGAGCTTCTTCGGCAGCTCGACGATGACCACCTCCACCTCGACCTCTTTCTTCGCGCGCTGGAGTTTCACCTTCACCGTTGTGTTGATGGGTGTTTGCGATACCATATTGCGAAGGTGGCCTGTATCCTCAACGACTTTCCCATTATACTGAAGAATCACATCTCCCTGTTTTATCCCCGCCTGTTCCGCCGGGCTCTTTTTCATCACGCCGCTCACCAGAGCGCCCTTCAGGTCCTTGACGCCGAATTCATCCGCAAGGTCCGAAGTCACATCCTGGATGCTCACGCCGAGCCAGCCGCGTACCACTTTCTTATACTTAATCAAGCTGTCCATTACCTGACGGGCCATGCTGCTCGGCACAGCGAACCCGATCCCCTGATACCCGCCGGTCCTTGACAGGATGGCGGTATTGACGCCGATCAGCTCGCCCCGCACATTGACGAGAGCGCCGCCGGAATTACCGGGATTAATAGCGGCATCGGTCTGAATAAAGTCTTCATAATCCGCAATCCCTACATTCGCGCGCCCCACGGCGCTGATCACGCCCCGCGTCACGGTCTGGTTCAGCCCAAAGGGATTCCCGATCGCGAACACAATTTCGCCGACCTTGAGTTTATTGGAATCACCCCACGCGAGAGCGGTCAACCCTTTGGCGTCGATCTTGATGACCGCGATATCGGTCTTCGGGTCCGCGCCGATGAGCTTCGCTTTATAGTCCTTTTTATTCGAGAGCAGGACCTTGATCTCCTGCGCCTTCTCGATCACATGGTTATTCGTAACAATGTACCCGTCCTCGGATACGATAACACCCGACCCCAGGCTCTGCTCCTTGTGTTCCTTCGGGACATTCGGATGCGGCAGCTGGTCGCCGAAAAATCTCCGGAAAAACGGGTCATCGAACAGATCGAACTGCCCCGCTTCCCTCGACTTGATCACCCTGGTTGTGGAAATATTCACGACCGACGGCGTTGCAACGGCGGCAACTTCGGACTGCGCATCGGAGAGCTGCGTCAAAAGTTCCACGGACTTGGACGAGATCTGGCTCTTGGCAGGGAGCGACGTCACGATTCCCAGGTGCGAGGACAGAACGAGCCCGACGAACACCCCGAGAACAAGGATGAACGCGGCAGATACGAAATACCTTTTTCTATTGATCATGGATTGAAGAAACCTCCTGATGATTGTCCTGCGATAGAGTATCCCATCGGCGGCGAATGTGGCTGACCAAGAGTTGTTGCCGGCGCTTTTAACTATTCTACCAGAAAGAAGAGAATCTTTTCAAGCCTTTTTATTATTGACGAAAAAGAGCGGGTCCCCTATAATACCATTGACATTGATGCCTGCAACAAACAAGAGAAAGGAAGACCGTTTATTGCCTGCCGACCGTTCCTCGAAGCGACCCGCCCCTCACCGCGTAGAACAACTGGACAAAAAATATATCTGGCACCCTTTTACCCAGATGCAGGAATGGCTTAAAGACCCGCAAGTCATTATTGAAAGCGGCAAAGGCAGCATTCTCACCGACATCCACGGGAAGAACTATATCGACGGGGTGTCGTCTCTCTGGGTCACGGTCCACGGCCATCGAAAAAAAGAAATCGACGATGCCGTGGTTGCGCAACTCAAAAAGATAGCCCACTCCACCCTGCTCGGGCTCTCAAACGTTCCCGCGGTGTTGCTCGCGGAAAAGCTCGTCAAGATCACGCCGCCGGGGCTTACCAAAGTATTCTACTCGGACAGCGGTTCCACATCCGTAGAAATAGCGCTCAAGATAGCCTTTCAATACTGGCAGCAGAAAGGTCCGAAGTTCCGGGCCAAAACAAAGTTTATCGCTCTCAAAGAGGCCTATCATGGAGACACGCTCGGATCGGTCAGCGTGGGCGGGATCGACTTGTTCCACCAGATATACAAACCGCTGTTGTTCACCTCTTACAAAATCGAGTCCCCGTACTGCTATCGCTGCAGTCTCGGCAAATCGTATCCGACCTGCAAACTGGCCTGCGCTGAATCAGCGGAAGAGGTGCTGCGCAGCCGGAGCCGTGAAACCGCCGCCCTCATCATAGAACCTCTGGTGCAGGGCGCGGCAGGCATGATCGTGCAGCCACCAGGTTTCCTTGCCAGGATCAGAAAACTCTGCACGAAATACAACGTCCTCCTGATCGCCGATGAAGTCGCGACCGGCTTCGGCAGAACCGGCGCCCTGTTCGCCTGCGAACATGAGTCAGTGGCCCCGGATATTCTGTGCGTGGCCAAGGGCATCACCGGCGGATATCTCCCGCTCGCCGCAACGCTCACGACCCAGGAAATCTACGAGGGGTTTTTCGGGGAATACCGGGAGTTCAGGGCATTCTTCCACGGCCACACATATACGGGAAATCCCCTTGCCTGCGCCGCGGCAAACGCCTCTCTCCAGCTCTTCCAAAAAGAAAAGACTCTGGCGAAGTTGCAGGGGAAGATCGCGTACGTGTCACGGGAATTAGAGCAGTTCAAAGAGCTCGCTCATGTAGGAGATGTCAGACAACGAGGGTTTATGGTCGGCATCGAACTCGTTAAAGACAAGCGGACGAAAGAACCCTACCCTCCCGAAGACAAGATGGGGGTGCGGATCATCCTCGACTGCCGCAAGCACGGCCTTCTTATTCGCCCGCTGGGGAATGTGATCGTGCTCATGCCGCCGCTCTCGATCTCGATGACCGAGTTGAAACGCATGATGCACATCGTCTACGAATCTATAAAACGGGTCACGAACGGCAATTAGACACTGCTTGCCTCTCATTCTTCTTTACTTCTCCGGCGCTGTTCCCCCGGAGTCGCTCGAAGACGCTTTTCCAGCCTGCTCTGTTAATGCTTCCAGGGCCTTTATTGCCTTGGATGCTTTCCTCCCTTTTTCTTCCGATTCGTGCTGAACATTCTCGATGTGGTTTCCCGCCGAGGTGAACACATGAACCACATCTCCCGCATGGGCATATAAAAGAAAGACCGACACTCCCCATGCCACGACTATTCGTACGATTTTCACAGCCTTCTTATGGTCCGTATCGAGTATCCCCAGAATGGTAAAAGCAAACAGGGCGCTTACGATGACGATTGCGGACGTCAACGCCCTTCTGCCGAAGGATCGCTTATCGCCGAGTTCAAGAAAAGGTTTTTCCTGACCGCTGCCGGGTGCACTATCGCTTTCCCTTTTTTCTATCCGGGCGTTCTGCGGACTCTGGTCGGCCGGACGAGTTACTTCTTCTTTTGCTTCTCCGCTGACGATCTTTGCCGATGCCCGGTATTCTGCGGGAACAGCCTGCAGGTCATCTGCAAAGTAAAGCATTCCGTCTTTGTCAACATACTTATAAATCGCCGCAACACCGTCGGAAGTAACGCATAAACCGAGCATTAATAAAAGAACTGCCATGAATAATGCCTTTATCCTCATAAACGACCTCCTAGATAGCTCCATCGAAAGCGGCATTATCTAATAATCAGCAGGGTATTGTCAATACCCCGATATGGGTATTTTAAGGGTATGCGCTCCCCCACATTTAAGACGGCTACAAGACGGCATATTTGTCTTGACAAAACAGGGGCGTCACTATATAATTCGTGACTTGCAGCCCCCTGGAGCAAAAGAAATGGCTATCAAAATCAACGATATACCGCCAGAGGGGCTCACGCTGGAGTTTGACCAAAAGCTCGACCTGCTCGACACGGGGACGGCAAGCACGTCCGTTACGGCAGGTATCACTATCAAGCCTGTTGGAGGGGGGATCCTCCGGATAACCGGACGCGTTCAGGCGGCACCGTTACTTGAGTGCAGCCGGTGTTTGAAAAATTCCCCCTATCCTGTTGATACGGAACTGAGCGTTGAGCTTGCCCCGGTGAAATCACTGGGTCCTTCCGCAGAACATGAACTCGTGGAGGGAGAGCTCAGCATGGAGTTTTACCAGGGTGATGAGATAGAACCAATCGAGATCGTACGGGAACAACTGCTCATCGCGCTCCCGATGGTCCCGCTCCACCACAGCGACTGCAAAGGCCTCTGCAGCGTGTGCGGAACGGACCTGAACGAGAAGGAATGCAGTTGCCGGAAAGATACACGGGAAGCGCCGGGAGCGTTTTCCGCATTAAAAGATTTATTAAAAAAATAGAAGGAGTATTACCCGACCATGGCGAATCCAAAACACAAAACATCCAAGTCCCGCAGGGACAAGAGGCGTACGCACAAACACCTCTCGGCCCCGAATTTGACTCTCTGTCCGCAATGCCAGGAAGTAAAGAAGCCGCACCATGCCTGCATGTCCTGCGGCACCTATAACGGCCGCGAGATCGTTACCGTTCAGCAGATATAACGCGTATGCATGTGCATGCTCAAAGGCAAAGGGATGATACTGTATTTTCCGGTATGACTCTTTGCCTTTTATATTGTAGGGAGTCTTTATGAAAATTGCCGTTGATGCCATGGGGGGAGATAATGCTCCGCAGGCCGTCGTCGCCGGGGCCGTGCAGGCAGCCCGGGAACTCGGCGTCGGCATCATCCTCGTGGGAATAGAACAACTCGTTCAGGCGGAACTCAGGAAATATCCTGACGCGCAAACACTCCCCATCGAGATCCGGAATGCCACCGAGGTCGTGGACATGCTCGATTCACCGGCCACGGTGTTCCGGAGAAAGAAGGACTCCTCCATCCGCGTGGCCAATGAACTGGTCAAAAACGGAGAAGCGGCGGCAATAATCAGCGCGGGACACACCGGAGCGGCCATGGCCACATCGCTCTTCGTGCTGGGCACGATCGAAGGGGTCGAGCGACCGGCCATCGCAGTCTTTATGCCCACTATGAAAGGCACGTCCATCGTCCTGGACATGGGGGCGAATGTCGACTGCAAACCGAACCACCTCCTGCAGTTCGCCGTCATGGGTGAGGTGTACGCAAAGTACCTGCTCAAGAACCCGAACCCCCGCGTGGGCCTGCTCTCAATCGGCGAAGAGGAAACCAAGGGGAATGAGCTGACCAAGGAGGCCTTCAAGCTCCTGACCGAGACGTCGCTCAATTTTATCGGCAACGTCGAAGGGCGCGATGTGATGTCCGGCAAAGCGGACGTGGTCGTATGCGACGGTTTCATCGGCAATGTGGTCTTGAAAACATCCGAGGCCGTTGCGGAATCCATCGGACTCATCCTGAAAGAGAACATCGGCAAAAGCCTGATACGAAAACTCGGCTATCTTCTGATGCGGCCCGCGTTTCAAGCCCTCAAACGGCGCATGGATTACGCCGAGTACGGCGGCGCGCCGCTCATCGGGATCAACGGCATCAGCATCATCAGCCACGGCCGTTCTTCGGACCGGGCCATCAAGAATGCCGTTCGCGTAGCGTTTGAACTCGCCAAGAGCGAGGTAAATAAGCACCTCCACGAGGATATCGTAAAGAATATGGAGCTGGTAAAATAAATGATTCACGCGAGGATAATAGGGACCGGATCGTACGTGCCCAAAAAGGTCGTCACCAACCACGATCTTGAAAAACTGATAGATACGAGCGACACCTGGATAACCGAACGCACGGGCATCAAAGAGCGCAGGATTGCCGAGAAAGGCGAGATGACGTCCGATCTTGCCTATGAAGCGTCGCACCGGGCGCTTAAAGCTGCAAAACTATCACCGCTGGACCTGGACCTTATCCTGGTAGCGACCACCACCCCGGACATGATCATGCCGAACTGCGGGTGCGTACTGCAGGAAAAACTCGGCGCAAAAAAGGCCGCTGCATTCGATTTGTACGCCGCCTGCTCCGGGTTCATCTACGGACTGTCGGTTGCGAATGCATACATCAAATCGGAAACGTATAAAAATGTCCTCGTCGTCGGAGCGGAGATCCTCTCCCGATTCACGGATTGGGAGGACCGCACGACCTGCGTGCTGTTCGGAGACGGCGCGGGGGCGGTCGTGCTGCAGCGGCATGCCGGTAAGCGCGGCATCCTTTCCACGCACCTGCACTCCGACGGATCGTTCGGGAATGTGCTGAACATCCCGGGAGGAGGCACCCTCCACCCGCCGAGCCATGAGACCATAGACAAGCGGATGCACTTCATCAAAATGAAGGGGAACGAGACCTTCAAGGCGGCGGTGCGGGCGCTCGAAGACGTCGCCCAGGAAGCCCTTGCATTCAACAAAATAAAGCCGGAGGACATAGACCTCCTGATCCCTCACCAGGCAAATTTACGCATCATCCAGGCAATGGCGCAGCGGCTCAAACTGCCGATGGAAAAAGTCGTGCTTACGCTTCCTAAATACGGGAACACGTCTGCGGCCTCGATCCCCATGGCCATGGACGAGGCGGTACGGGACAACAGGATAAAAGATAACGACCTTATCATGCTCGAAGCATTCGGCGGAGGTCTTACCTGGGGCTCGGCCCTGGTGCGGTGGTAAAAGGCAAATAACCAAGCAACACCCTGCACTCGCGGCAAGCGCTCGTTACCGCTGGGTGCAAGCAAGCTATAAAGAAATTTAAATAATCAACTATTATCGAGCTCCAAACGGTTTAGAAATTGGCATTTGCCATTTGGTTATTATTTGGGATTTGAAATTTTAATTACTTTAATGGGGGAAACACATGGATTACTTGCTGACAGAAGAACAGATCATGATACGCGACCTCGCCAGACAGATCGCCGAGGAAAAGATCGTACCGGTGCGGGCGGAACTCGATGAACAGAATAAATTCCCCTGGGACATCATGAAAGCAATGGCCCAGGCGGACCTTTTCGGCCTCTTCATCCCGGAAGAATACGGCGGCCTTGGAAAAAAGAGCCTTGAGCTCTGCATCGCGGTTGAGGAATTGTCCAAGGCATGCCTTGGCGTATCAACGAGTTTTGCCGCCAATGCGCTCGGCACGTATCCGATTCTCCTCTACGGATCCGAGGCCCAGAAAAAGAAATATCTCCCGAACATCGCCTCCGGTAAGCGCCTCGTGGCCTTCGGCCTCACCGAGGCCAATGCGGGCAGCGACGCCAGCGGAACGCAGACCACGGCCAAGCTTGACGGAAATGAGTATGTTCTGAACGGCACGAAGCAGTGGATCACGAACGGAGGCGAAGCCGAAATTTACACCGTCATCGCCATTACCGATCGGTCAAAGGGCCCCCGCGGCGCGTCTGCTTTTATCGTCGAGAAAGGCACCCCCGGCTTCACCTTCGGCAAAAAAGAAAACAAGATGGGCATTCGCGCGTCTTCCACGACCGAGCTCATTTTTAACAACTGCCGCATCCCCAAGGAAAATCTGATCGCCAAGGAAGGCCTGGGGTTCATTGTAGCCATGAAGACCCTCGACAGCTCGCGCACCGGCGTGGGAGCGCAGGGTGTGGGTGTGGCGCAGGGCGCCATTGACGAGGCGATCAAGTTCGCGAAGCAGCGGGTCCAGTTCGGCCAGCCCATCACCTCATTCCAGGCTATCCAGCACATGCTCGCGGACATGCAGACCCAGACCGAGGCCGCGCGCGCGCTCGTGTACACCGTTTCTCGATTTATCGACAGCGGGGCAAAAGATGTATCCCGCGCCTCGGCCATGGCCAAGCTCTTCGCCACGGACACCGCCATGAAGGTGACCACCGACGCCGTGCAGGTCATGGGCGGTTCCGGTTATATGAAGGAATATCCCGTTGAGAAAATGATGCGCGACGCAAAGATCCTCCAGATTTACGAGGGCACCAACCAGATCCAGCGGAACGTTATCGCGCTGGATATGATCAAGGAAGCATCGAAACAAAAATAATAAAAGCACGGACAATGAATGAGCCACGAAGGCGCGAAGACTCAAAGGACCCCTTCGTGTCTTAGTGTCTTCGTGGCAAAAGGATAGGACTCATGAACATTATCGTGTTAGTCAAGCAGGTGCCGGATGCGTCGGAAGTAAAAATCAACCGCGAGACCAATACTCTGATCCGCGACGGCGTACCGAGCATCATCAACCCGTTCGACATGTACGCTCTTGAAGAAGCGCTCCGCCTCCGCGAGCAGCACGGCGGCAAGGTGACCGCCGTTACCATGGGGCCGCCCCAGGCCGCCGAGGCGCTCAAAGAGGCCGTGGCCCTGGGTGTCGATGACGTGGTGCTCCTGTCCGACCGGTCCTTTGCCGGCGCCGATACCTGGGCAACCTCGTATGCCTTGTCGAAGGGAATAAAGAAAATCGGAAATTACGACCTTGTAATCGCCGGCAAACAAGCCATCGACGGAGACACCGCGCAGGTAGGCCCCGAAACCGCGGACATGCTCGGCATTCCCTTTGTCGCGTATATCCGAAAGATCGAAAAAGTCGAGAGCAACAAGATGACGGCGGAACGCATGATGGACGAAGGGTTTGATGTGGTAGAGACCTCCCTCCCCGCGGTGATCACCGTGGTAAAGGAGATCAACCAGCCGCGCCTGCCCTCGCTCAAAGGTAAGATGAAGGCGAAGAGCCTCAAGGTCACGGCGTGGTCGGCCCAGGACATCGGCGCTGATCCGAACCTCTGCGGGCTCAAGGGATCGCCAACCAAGGTTGTGAAGATTTTTCCGCCCACGCCGCGCGGACAACGTGAGATCCTTTCCGGAACGATTGAGGATCAGGTCGCTGTTGTTGCGAAGAAACTGAAAGAACAGTCGTTGATATAAATCTTCCTGAGTTTTATCAGAGGAGCAGCCAGTGAGCATAAAAGTAATTCCTGACACCTGTACGGGTTGTGAAACCTGCGTGACCAGTTGTCCCTTCGGCGCGATCGAAATGCGCGACGGCAAGGCGTTCATCACCGAGAGCTGCACCCTGTGCGGGGCCTGCGTCGAGGCCTGCGAATTCCAGGCCATCGAGCGCACCGAAGAAGCAGTCGCAACGCCTGTTGCGGACCTTTCCCTGTACAAGGGCGTCTGGGTTTTTGCCGAACAGCATAAGGGAGAGATATCGAGCGTGGCGCTTGAGCTCCTGGGTGAAGGCAGGAAGCTCGCGGACAAAAGAAAAACGAAGCTCTCCGCCGTATTCATCGGCTCCGGCATTAAAGATAAGGTCAAGGACCTCATCGCTCACGGTGCGGACATCGTCTATGTCGTTGACGACCCCGCGCTCAGGGACTTTAACGACGACTCTTACAGCGCGGTGCTCACCACGCTTGCCAAGCTCCACAAACCCGAGATCATCCTCGCGGGCGCGACCGCCGTCGGCCGCTCGTTCATTCCGAAGGTCGCCTCGACGCTCTACACCGGCCTTACCGCCGATTGCACCGCTCTCGATATCGACCCCGAAACCGGCAACCTGCACCAGACCCGTCCTGCTTTCGGCGGCAACATCATGGCGACCATTGTAACGCCGAATCACCGGCCGCAGATGGCAACGGTACGTCATAAGGTCATGAAAAAAGCCGAGCCTGACGCCTCCCGCAAAGGAGACGTCATCGACGTTCAGTTCAACGCGCAGGGAGCTTTGCGCACGAAGGTAATCAAGACCGTCGATGAATTGACTGAAACGGTGAATATTTGCGAGGCCGATATCATCGTATCCGGAGGACGCGGGCTGGGTGATGCAAAGAATTTCAAGCTGCTTGAAGAACTTGCCAAGACCCTTGGCGGCGCCGTGGCCGCAACCAGGGGCGCGGTGGACGAAGGCTGGATCCCCTACTCCCACCAGGTGGGCCAGACCGGCAAGACCGTCTGTCCGAAACTGTACATTGCCTGCGGCATTTCAGGGGCAATCCAGCATCTCGCGGGCATGCAGTCTTCGGACGTTATCGTTGCGATCAACAAGGACCCCAACGCCCCCATCTTCAGCGTGGCGACCTACGGCATCGTGGGAGATGCCTTGGAAGTCCTGCCGATCATGATCAGGAAGTTCAAGGAAATAAGAGGATAGGACATTTTTGACGGGATAACGGGATCTACGGGATAAATATTTTCTAAGAACTTATTCTGTTAATCCTGTCTAATCATTTTAGGGGTATTCATGAAAATCGCTTTTATCTTTCCCGGCCAGGGCTCGCAGTACGCGGGCATGGCAAAAGAATTCATCGAAAATTTCAAGGAATCAAAAGAGGTCTTTGAGATTGCGAACGAAGTTCTCGGCTTTGACCTTGCGGAACTCTGTGTGAACGGCCCGGTTGAAAAGCTGAACCTCACCGAGAACACGCAGCCCGCGCTTCTCGCCGCGAGCATCGCCATCCTGCGGCCGCTCGAACGACGGGGACTGACAGCAACTGCCGCCGCCGGTCACAGTCTCGGCGAGTATACCGCTATCACCGCGGCAGGCGGCTTCGAGCTCAAGGATGCCCTCGCGCTGGTGCAAAAGCGCGGCAAATATATGCAAGAGGCCGTGCCCGCGGGAACGGGACTTATGGCGGCCGTGTTGGGCATGGACCGGCAGGACGTAGAAAAAACTTGCCTTGAAGCGGCTAAAAATGGTATAGTTGCCCCTGCCAATTACAACTCCCCCGGCCAGATCGTGATTGCCGGGGAAAAACAGGCCGTGGAAAAAGCCATGGAGCTCGCAAAGGCGGGAGGGGCGAAAAAAGTGATCCCTCTTGCGGTCAGCGTGCCCTCCCATTGCGCCATGATGAAGCAGGCCGGTGAAAAATTGGCAAAAGAACTCGCAACGGTGACGATCAACGACCTCCGCATCCCGATCGTGAACAATGCGGATGCGAAGTTTCTCAGGACAGCCTCGGAACTCAGGCCGTCACTCATTAAGCAGATCAGCGCTCCCCTCTACTGGGAAGACTCGATCAAAAACCTGGTAGCGGACGGATACGATACCTTCATCGAGATCGGGCCCGGCAAGGTGCTCTCCGGCCTTGTGAAGCGCATTGCCAAGGATGTAAAAGTGCTGAACGTCGAAGATCAAAAGAGCATGAACGAGACGCTCAGCGCTTTAGGGATATAAATTTTAGAAGGGAGGACGGTAAGAACGTAGGAGGGTGTGAAAAAACCTACCTTCTTAACTTCCCACCCTCGTACCTTCAAGAATTTCAACTAAGGAGCAAGAATGAGTCTCAAAGGTAAAATAGCGCTCGTCACGGGCGCGGCGCAGGGAATCGGCAGGGACATCGCTCTCGCGCTGGCGACTGACGGCGCGGATGTTGCCATCTGCGACGTGAACCTCGAAGTTGCCCAGAAGACCGCGGGAGACATCGAGGCCAAAGGCAGAAAAGCGCTTGCCCTCAAGACCAACGTAGCGGCGTCCGCCGAGGTAACGGCCACGATCGACCAGGTCGTGGAGAAATTCGGCAGGATAGACATCCTCGTGAACAACGCGGGAATAACCCGGGACGGGCTCATCCTGCGCATGAAGGATGAGGACTGGGACCTGGTGCTCAGCATCAACCTGAAGGGCGCATTCCTCTGCACCAAGGCGGCGCTCAAGTATATGACGAAGCAGCGGGGCGGCACTATTATCAATATCGCCTCGATCGTCGGCGCCATGGGCAACGCGGGCCAGGCGAATTATGTGGCTTCCAAGGCGGGACTCATCGGCCTTACCAAGACCATTGCCCGGGAATACGCGAACCGCGGCATCACGGCGAATGCCGTTGCTCCCGGATTCATCGACACGGCCATGACGCAAGCGCTGACCGATAACGTCAGGGCGGAACTCGCAAAGCAGATCCCCATGGGCAAGCTCGGCACGTCCGAAGACGTGGCGAACGCGGTGCGCTTCCTCGCGTCGCCCTGGGCGTCGTATATTACCGGTCACGTGATCCATGTGAACGGCGGAATGTACATGTAATACCGTTTTTCGAGGAATTTCGAAAAACTGATTGTTAAAACAAAGAACTTCACCACAGGAGGACGACAATGGCAGATGTAGAGGCAAAGGTAAAAAAGATAATTTCCGAGCAGCTCGGAGTACCGGAAGCGGATGTAAAGTCGGAAGCATCGTTCGTGAACGATCTCGGCGCTGATTCACTCGATACCGTGGAACTCGTAATGGCCCTCGAAGAGGAGTTCGGCGTGGAGATCCCGGATGAGGACGCGGAAAAGATCGCCACCGTGCAGAACGCAATCGACTACGTCAAGGCAAAAGCGAAATAAACACAGGTAAACGTGCGGGAGCTCCCCGCATCGCAGCTTAAGGAAATTCCCAAAAGCCAGAAGACCTCTCTCGCGCGAGCAAGGGCGTGTCTTTTGGCTTTTCGGATTTTTTATGCAGGAGGTACACTCTCTTGAAAAAAAGAGTTGTCGTCACCGGCGTCGGGATGATCACCCCCGTCGGCTTGGATACGGAAAAAACCTGGGAAGGCCTGATAAACGGCAAGTCCGGCATCGGCCCCATTACGCAGTTCGATGATAAGACCATCCCCACCCAGATCGCGGGCGAGATCCACGGCTTTGAGCCGGAGAAATATATCGAGCCTAAAGAGGTAAAAAAGATGGACCGTTTCATCCATCTTGCGATCGCGGCGAGCCAGATGGCCATGGACGATTCGGGTCTCAAGATCACGCCGGAAAACGCCGAGCGCGTCGGCGTCATTGTCAGCGCCGGCATGGGCGGACTCCCGGCCATCGAAAAATATCACAAGATTTATCTTGAGCGCGGCATTCGGAAAGTATCACCTTTCTTTATCCCAATGCTGATCATCAATGAATCCTCCGGCATGATCTCCATCCGCTACGGCGCCAAGGGCCCCAACATCTGCGTGGTCACGGCCTGCGCAACAGGGACCCACTCCATCGGCGATGCGTTCAAATGGATCCAGCGCGGCGATGTCGATGCCATGATCGCGGGCGGAACGGAATCGTGCATTTGCCCGCTCGGGGTCGGCGGATTCAACGCCATGAAGGCCCTGTCCACGAGAAATGACGAGCCGCAGCGCGCAAGCCGCCCCTTTGACACTGATCGCGACGGGTTCGTCATGGGAGAAGGCTCCGGCGTTGTCATCCTGGAAGAAATGGAGTCCGCTGTGAAGCGCGGCGCCCGCATTTATGCTGAGATCATCGGCTACGGCGCATCGGGTGACGCGTATCACATAACGTCGCCCGCCCCGAGCGGCGAAGGCGCGGCGAGATGCATGAAAATGGCAATCAAAGACGCCGGTATCGCTCCGACCGAGCTGGGATACATCAACGCTCACGGCACCTCCACCAAGTTCGGCGACGAGAACGAAAGCATGGCCATCAAGACCGTGTTCGGCGATCACGCCTACAAACTGGCGGTGAGCTCAACCAAGTCCATGACCGGTCATCTGCTTGGAGCGGCCGGCGGCGTGGAAGCGGTGATCAGCATTCTTGCGATGGACCGCGGGATACTTCCCCCGACCATCAATCTCGAAAATCCTGACCCGGAATGCGACCTTGACTACGTCCCGAACAAAGCACGAAAGGCCCAGGTGGACGTGGTCATGTCCAACTCCTTCGGCTTCGGCGGCACGAATGCCTGCGTAGTCTTCAGAAAATTCCGGAAATAAGATGCGTCCACGGGCGGACATCCAGCAGCAGATCGTCTATACGTTCAAGAACGAGGAACTTCTTGAGCGCGCCCTGACGCACAAATCCTACGCGCACGAAAACAAAGTCCTTGCTCACAACGAGCGGATGGAGTTTCTCGGCGACGCCGTCCTGAACCTCGTTGTGAGCGAGTATTTGATGAAGATCTGCCCTGACGCGACCGAAGGCGATTTGTCGCGGCTCAGGGCCGCCGTGGTGAGCGAACCCGCGCTTGCCGCAATCGCACGCACCATCAAGCTCGGAGACTATCTCCTGCTCGGCAAGGGGGAGGACCAGACCGGCGGCAGGGACAAGGACTCCCTCTTAGCCGACAGTCTCGAAGCGCTCATCGCAGCCGTGTACCTTGATGCAGGCACGGACGCAACCGAAGCGTTTATCCTCCGCTTCTTCGATGACGTTATAAAGAAGAGCTGCACCCAGCGCATTTCACTCGATTATAAAACCGTGCTCCAGGAACTCTGCCAGGAACGGCTCAAACAGCTCCCGGAGTACCGGGTCATTTCAGAGACCGGGCCCGACCACCAGAAACAATTCCAAATAGAGATCTCCCTCAAAGGCAAGGTACACGGCCACGGCATAGGCAAAAACAAAAAGGAAGCGGAGCAGCGCGCGGCGAAAGAGGCGCTCGCCAGACTTACGGAGAACTTCCCTTCTGCCTAAAGTCCTTATCCGTAAACCCCATGAAAAGAAAAAGGCCGCGCCCCGATAGGACGCAGCCTGTATGCAACGATTTGATCGTGCCGGTTCGTTTACAACACGGGGGCCGTCACTAATTCATCAGTCCTTCCTCAATCTGGCCGGAATCAAAGTTTATCGCCGCGTAGTGTTGCTTGCCGTCCTTGCCGGTGTAGAGGATTCCCGCGATTCGGTGCTCGCAGTTCACCTTGAGTTCCCACTTCTTCGTCTCTGCCATGGCAGCGGTCTGCGCAAGGTTCAACTCGTTCACGTTGCATGGCCACTTGCCGTTTTGCATATAATATTGCTGCGCCGCGGCATTCATCTGCTTCAGCGTGCTCTGCATGACGGCTTTCTCGGCCTTGGCCTTGAATGAGGAGAACTGTGGGATCGCGATGGCGGCAAGGATCGCGATCACGGCAACCATGACAAACGCACCTGCTCCTGCTGTGGAGCCGAATGCGAACATCGGCGCCAGAGGATAGGCGAATACGTTTCTGCCCACAGCGGGAACGGTCCCCGGCGATTTATAATTGATGAGCGCCGCGACGCGCTTCGGCAAATAAGGGTGGCTGGCGTTCAGTTCGTACACCGAGGTCCAGAAACCGCTCGTCTCCTGCGCCTGTTTGACAAAGGCGTCGGTATTGACCTGCTTGCCGTACTTGCCGCCGGCGGCCAGGATCGTAAGGCCCTTGATCCCGGGCTCCAGCTCGCCGGCAACCTCGTATCCGCAGAGGTCGCAGGAATATTCCCGTGCCCGGGAATAGGCAGGCCCGAGCCAGGGAATGACCCGCGCCGGTATGAGCAGCCAGAGGCGCTTCAGGTGTCCGAGGGCGAGATGGCCTATCTCATGGCCGATGATCATGTCCATCTCCTTCCCGCTCTCATCGCATGCTTCGAGCAGGTCCGAGTAGATGACGATGAAATTTCTACTGATGAATTTCGTTGCAAAGGCGTTCAGCGCCCCTCCGGCCTGCATAATATAGGCGTCGGGAACCGTTTCCAGACCGAGCTTCCGAGCGGCATCTACCACCTTGCGGTAAACGTCGGGAAGCTGGACTTCCGAGAGTTTCACGGCGTGTCCTTTGATATGGGCGATCATTAGCGCGTGAGCCGCGAAGATAAAGAACCCGATCAACAGTCCGTACAGCAAGCCGACGATGGTTATTGCCACGGCAAGCCAGATGAGGATCGAGAAGATGAGGCTGACGACATACAGCTTGCGTTCTGAATTGGTCCTGAGTTCCTTGGCCTTCATACGGGCCCTCCTATGTTTGACGATTGAAGATAAGAATAGTGTTTGGATTTTAGCAAGGCGACTTAGGTTTGTCAAACTAAAAGCATTGCATAGTTCTTGACAACCAAACCATTTTCACATAAGCTTTATTAACTTCTTTGTGTATTGCGACCAGACTATCGTCTACCTATTACGATGATCATCCCCTTCTTCATACCGCACTCTGGCTGCCCTCATCAGTGCGTGTTCTGCAACCAGAAGAACATCACGGGTCAGAGCAAGCCCGTTGACCTGGCGTCGATTCCGCGCACAATCGCGCAGTATCTGAATACCAACAATCATGACGAGCCCGTTCAGATAGCGTTTTACGGAGGAAGCTTTACCGCGCTTTCACAAGAAACACAAAAAACATACCTCGAAGCAGTACAACCATTCATTCAATCCGGTAAGATTAAAAGCGTCCGCCTATCAACAAGACCTGACGGAATATCCAGAGATGTTCTTTCGCTCTTAAAAGAATATCACGTCAAGACCATAGAACTCGGCGTCCAGTCCATGGATAACCGCGTATTGACCATGTCCGGCCGTGGGCACAGCGCAGCAGATACAATAAACGCAGTTTCTCTCCTGAAAGAATACGAGTTTACCATCGGCCTCCAACTCATGGTCGGATTGCCTGGTGATTCGGCTGAAGGCTTCTTGGATACCGTTGACCAGGTAATCAAACTCAAACCCGACTTCGTGCGCCTCTATCCGGTCCTCGTAATTAAGGATACACCGCTTGAAAAACTGTACAAGACCGGGCGCTATTTGCCGCTCTCGCTCAATGATGCTGTATCGCAGTGTGGCTCGGCCATGCTTCGGTTCACAAGCGCGGAAATCGAGGTGATCCGCGTTGGCCTACAGCCGACTGAAGAGCTGGAAGAACCCGGCACGATCATTGCCGGGCCTTATCATCCGTCATTCAGACAGGTCGTGGAATCTTCGATTTTATTGGATAGAATGCGATCGGAGCTGCGAGGAAGAAAAGAAAAAAGCGAGGCAGCAGTATTCAGTGTCAATCCCGCCGATCTGTCAGTGGCTATTGGTCAGCATCGGGTGAATATCGAAAGCTTAAAAAAAGAATTCGGACTTCGTGAAGTCAGAATCAAGGCAGATCAAAATATGCAAAAAAGAGGAGAACTGGTCTTTGTCGTAACTGTGAATTAGTGAAAAGCCATTATCACACGAAGATCACGGAGGACACAAAGAAAAGCCAGCATGTTTTAATAGCCCTTCTTCGTGCCTTAGTGCCTTCGTGTGAAAATATTGTTTCTTTCGAGACCATTGATAAAGCGTCAACTCAACTCTGTTCCACGACCAGTATCCGGCTCTTGGCCAGAGATACCTCGCGCACCTCACCGCGCACCGTTTTCTCTTCGCCGAAAAGATTCCGCACCGTCACCTCGCCGTCTTCCGCGCGGATAAGATTTACCGAGTCGAGAAGCAATTCCTCTTTATCGTGTTTTTTTATATACGCCTTTAAATCGCACACAGATATTTATATTCCTTTCATCCTGCATTCTGAAACAAAAAACCCGCCGAAACAATTTCCGACGGGATTCATTTTCTTACGCTTTTATTAACGTCATCAGGAGGCGCTGCCCATCGAGTTGAAACCGGCTTGCGCAGGGGGCCACGGCACTCGGCGATATATGACAGCGTGCCGCATACGGATTGTGCGGTCTTTCCTTTTATTGCCTTCTGCTGCTTTCCTGTCTTGTCAGATTCTGACTTCATGATCACTTGCCGCTCGTTGTTGCGTGAGCGTCTCCTAGCGTCATCTTCTGTTTATTCTATAACACACTTGCCCGCCAAAGGCAAGAAAATATATTTTGCGCGGACATCGGTGGTGATTCTTAAGCTTACTTATTAATGTAAAACGCATTGAACCCTTACACAACGCCACCATGACAGGTACGGTTCACAGCGACCCTCTCGACGGCGTGGTCAGATTCGTATCAAGCCAAAATACTTTCATACAAACCACATAATAGCAAGTACAAGCCCCGCAAAGAGTAATAACACAAGTAAATGAAAGGCCCGTTTATATAAAGGGTGTGTAATATCATCTTTGCCGCCTATCCATTCAGAACCAGATTCGCCTATCAGATAAAATATCGCTACAATCAAAAGACCAGCAAGACCTGCATATATAGATTTGGCATGTGTGAGGACGTAGAAACCACTGAATAGGTCTATGAGAAATCCGAATGCAAACAGAATAATAATAGAGAGAAGGAGTGCCCGCAATATGGAAGTTGACTTTGCAGGCTGTTTATCGATATCAAATGGCATATCAGATCTTTCTAACGCTATCGTTCACTGGGAAACGCGTGACTCATGCCAATCCAGTAGAGCGCTTAGCTAAGTGACTATTACTGTGTCAAATCCCCTCGTTTTGCCTCTTGCTTTACCTTTTCCCATTCTTCTTTTAAAAGTTTCTGTGTCGTGACAGTAAGTTCTTCCAATGCTTGTTTCAGCTCCTCTCTTTTGGTGATAGCTGTCAGATCAGGGATTTTGCGAATCAACTCTTCAAGCTTTTTATCATACTCTCCCTCTGGATTCAAACGGAGCCGAATTACATGTCGCAGCTTGTCTATTTTTTGTAGAAACTCATTTTCTTCTGGCTTTCCTTCAATATCAGAAAAACACCACGTATAAGTCAATCCTGAAAAGGTAGAAATATCTTGCCTTAACTGCTCTATCCATTTTATGCGTTCTGTGGTTACAGTATTGATAAAGGCAGTCTTACGACTGATGCGATAGTTATAAAGGAGATTCAATATGCCAAGTGCAAAAGCTAGAACCACCCCAATGTCCTTCCATTCCATAATATTTCTCCTATCTTTTTGACTATCGGCCATGTCAGAAACGTTGAGATGATCTGTTTTGTCTCTTTTAGAATCAAGGCTGCTTTTGTTTTGTTCCCCAAGCGTAATGATTACGTCAGAGCGTCTATCCATAATCAATGTATCGTCATTTACATCCTTCATAAATATTGCGTTGGGTGACAATAGAATTAATTTTCCGTCATATGACAGCTCTTTTGATAGGGAACATATTTTGATTGGAAGCTCTCCGCCAACACCGTAGAGCTTGAGAGATAAGCCAACTATTTTTACAGTTATTTGCGGGCCAATCATTGGCAAGATTATTAAAATGAATGCGCCTATCATAAGAGCACCAAGATATTTTTTAATAGATGGTGCCTTTAATGCATAAACTGTCAAAACTACCATAGTTAGCCCCGGCAACAAGAGCCCAATCAGAAGAAGCGTTAACCCACTCTCCATGAATATAAAAATAAAAATAATATTCAAAACTACAAGAAGAATCAACATAAACCAACCGTATAGTTTCTTCCAGTTCTTTCGAATCTCACGTATAAAATAAAATGGCAAGACAAACAATAAGGTGAAATATGCAATGAAACCTACGGCAATATAAAAAAATACCTTAAGGCCGAATGAACCGAATGAAAAAAAGTCATATGAAAATATGTGGTAATGACCCATGTAAATGATAAAAATAAAGGTAGGGAAAAAAAGCATTAAAATAAAATTAAGGGCAAAGCGCAAGAAAAGATTGGCCGTTTTGGGCGCGATTGTCTTGATGTTATCAACGGTTGTTTTTAATAGAGTGTTCATCTCAGTCATATAAAATTAAACCGTTACTACACGAATAATTGGCATAGAGGTTATCATAGGATTTATTCCTGGTCAATATAAAAAACAACTTTACGTATCTGTCGCATCATCTCAACATTCAACGAATATAAGTTCTCATATCCATCAAGCGGCTCATTTTAAAAAAATAAACCCCGAATTTCTCCGGGGCTTACGCCTTTCAACAGATGTGGTGATTCTTCAGAGGTTACAATCAAACGTGAGTTGTATGCAATAAAAGCGCAGAGAGTCTTTTAGCAGGTTGCTGAAAAGTTTCCTATTATAGTAAATTCGTCATGCCCGCGAAAGCGGGCATCCAGCACACTTTGAAAAAACTGGATTCCCGTTTTCACGGGAAAGACGGCAAAGGCTTCGGAAATAGTTTTTTAGCTGTCTGTTAGGGACATCCTACATTTCCTGCTTATGCAGCCCGAGACTTGCATTGTCCATCAATGGCAGCCAAAACACTGTGAGGTAAACAGCGGCTGAACGGTATACGTCCCATCCCTATGCAGTAATGGATTAGTAATCGTATCGCCAATACCATTGTTCGGGCTGCTTGCGTCGGGATGGCATAACTGGCATTGATTATAAGCGCCGGTCGGCCCTTGACCACCATGGTTCCCACTATGCCAAATGTTGCTGCCGTCAGTGCCATTGCTCGGCGGATCGTTGTGACAGGCGGTACAACCAGTCCCGCTTGAGTACCAGGACGGCGTAGTGCCGGTGGGATTGCCATAGACATTCACCGTAGTAAGCACCGGATTACCGTCACCACCCGGGAAGTAGTAGCTGAACGTGCCTGCTGAAACGATGTGACATGCGATGTTCGTACATGATTTAACCGTAGAATCGAAGGCCGGGGCGGGTTTGCCCGCGGCGACCGCCGGACCAGCGGGGTCGAAAACAACATCGACAACACCATTGGCATGCTGATCGCAAGCACGCTTATGGCACGTCGAGCAGATGACGCCAGCGAGTTGCATATGTTCAGCGTGTTTGCCTGCAATATTCGGATAAACGCTGCCGTTGGGCATGCCATCAGGAGATCTTCCATGACAATGATTGCACTGGTTCGTATTGGGGATGGGAGAGTGACACTTCGTACAAGACGGTCCGCTGTTCTGCACGCCCCCAAGATCGGCGCCATGGCAATAGATATTTGAACAGCCCGCGGTGCCGTTTGTATAAGCATAATTCCCGTGGCCGGAGCATGCGTCGCCCATCCACGCAGACGGATGTACGGAAGTCGGGCTTCCCAAATGACACGAGGTACAGGAAACGCGGGAGATCCCACCGTTAAGAGCAGTTCCGTGGCAAGATTTGCACGAGTCGATGTTGGACGCGGCCGCCTGCATATGGGCCGCGGGAAGCCAGTTTGCTGTGTGATTACCCGTGTCTGGATTGATGAGCGACTGAGCGTTTTGATCGCTGCAGCCAATAACTGATGCGGCCAGAATAAGAAAAAAAGCAAAAGACATATGCCCTAATTTTGCTTGCGACATACTCCGCACCTCTCGATATCCTCACGGTCATAGGAGGTTTCGTATATGGGGTAACTGACTGATGGTGCTTGGTCCTTGGTGCGTTATGCCAAAGCAACTATAAGCCTCACCCTACCCGCCAAATAGCTTCCGCTAAAAAAAAGCCCCGAATTTCTCCGGGGCTTATGCCTTTCAGCAGATTATGGTGATTCATCAGAGGTTACTATCAAACGGGAGTTGTACGCAATCAGGGTGCATTAATGCTCCTATTACGAACCCACGCATCTGTTCACATGCTTAATGACACTTAGCGCAGCTCGGGCCGCTCAACAGCACACCTGTCAGGTTCGTGCCATGGCACACGGTAGTGGCGCAGGAACCGGTCCCTAAATTCGCTACGTAATTCTTGTGAAGGGTAATGTCCGTGGTCCATGCTGAGGGATGGACTGAATTCACGCCGCCCAAATGGCACTGCGTGCAGGATGGACCGCTGCCCACTACGCCGGTAAGGCTTGCGCCGTGGCAGTTTCCATTCGCGCAGGTCGTGGTCCCATTGGCCTGCACATAGATCTTATGTTGGTAATAGGTCATCGAGCCCCAATCCGCGGGATGCACCGAGCCTACGCCTCCGATATGACAGCCTGTGCAGGAAGGACCGCTGCCTGCTACACCCGACAAATCCGTCCCATGGCAGGCCGCTGTAGCGCAGGACGAGTTGCCGTTTGTAGTGACATAGCTACCGTGCGCGGTAGCGGTCATTTGACTCCATACCACGGGATGCACGGAGGTCGCTCCGCCGAGGTGGCACTGAGTGCAGGATACTTTGGAAATCCCGCCGGAATAATCGCTCCCGTGGCAGGCAATGCAGGTGCTCATGTCCGTTTGTGCGGCGGTCATATGCCCGCTCGTTTGCCAGCCCGCGGGGTGCTGCGCCGTGCTGGAATTAAACTGCGCCTGCGGGTTCGCGGTCGAGGACCCGCAGCCATGCAGGAGAAACATACCAAGAACAATCACGCCCGCGTTCAATATCTTTTTTATCGGTGACATGTCGCGCACCTCTCATTGTTTTGACGGCCGTGGCAACGGAAGCACGACGCCGGGTTGAGCCTGCCGTCAATCCTGTGTTGCACCAGATAATCGCCCCGGTGGGGCAGCGTCATCTCGGGAGAACTCTTATATTTGTCGCTCGGCTTCAGCTCATCTTTATGCGCATGGCAATTGGAACAGAAGGCCTCTTTATGGCAAACATTGCAGGCTTGCTTATTCTGGGCCAGATAGAATTTATGCCGCGTAATGTAATTTGTCGTATGGTCCATCGCCGTCTTGTCGTCGGTATGACAATCGCTGCAGAGGGGCGGCGCGGTCAGCTCTATCGGGTGCAGGGTCACCATGCTCTTTGTCTTCGCGCATGCAAAGAGGATAAGCGAGATCATCAGAAGGAGCAGCAGAAAGGCTATTTGTACCGTTTTTTTCTTCACGTTACATCCCTTCCTTTCGCGTGCCCGAGGTAGTATCAAATTTATAGGTCAACCTGAAGAAGGTCCGGATGTCCTTGTCGTAATCCGGGTTTTTCGAGTACTCCACGTCGGCTCCCATTCTCAGTCTTTCCGTCATGTCGTAGGTCGCAATGGCCGCCACGGTATAGGCGTCTTTAACATTGTTTATCGGGGCGGCATACGCAACATCCATCACGTCCAGGGTAAGGCCGAGCTTGCCGAATTTGGTGTAGCCATAGGCCCGATACTCCGTATATCTCAGGGCGTCCGTACCACCATCCATTTTATGGATCGAGAGCCCCGTGCCGCTGGATGATGTCATTCGATATTTGACGTCCCCGCCGAAGTATTGAGCGTGGCCGGCGATGGTATAGGTATATGCTTTGTAGTTCGCGGACAGGCTCACTTTATCGGTCACATCATACGCGATTTCCTCACCCAGGATGCGCGCCTTTTCGTTCGGGTCCAGGATGCCCGGTTGAAAACTGAATGCGGACGTTGATGCGCCAATGAAATAGTCCTTATAGTTTATCTGGGACGCTTCCGTACTCAATCTTACATTGGCAAACGGTCCGAGCACCAGGTAATAGTAGTGGCTCGCCCAATCACTTGTCACGGCATTGTACTTGGAGTTGCCCATAATTTCAACCTTATCGACAGGTCTCACCCAGAGGTCGATGCCCTCTTCCTTGCGAAAATCCTGGCTGTTCTTTTCTTCTTTGAGAAAGGAGATGCCGACCCGGTACAGATTGGCGACCTGGTGCGTCAACCGCGTGCCGTAAATAACATTATCTCCGGGAAGGTCAATCCCATATTCAACCGGGGAACCGCCGTATGCCGACAGGCCGAAGTTCCCGACCAAGTCGGTCCTCGCGTAGACCCCGTCCAGCCGCTCCGCGGCCACGCCCTCGGAAACCATGACCCGGCCTACATTAACGATCGTATTGCTGCTTTTACCCTTGTAACTGAGATAACCATATTGCAAATCAGTGTCCGATCGCTTATTGAACTCATTGCCGTTGATATCATACCGGAGCCAGCCGCCAATGTTAAAGGTGACGTCCTCATTCTTTTCGTTTTGAGCGAGAAAATCAAGATATTCATACGCCCCGAGTATGTGCGTACCGTCCGCTGCCTGTCTTGATTGAACGTACGTATTTGATTCACCGATAACGCTGGATGCCTGCGATGCAACCGGGAATACCAGCAGCGAAAGGACCAAAAGACCAATGAATCCTCTTTGCACGACCAGAGGACTGTTTCGGATTATTCGCAACCTGTTGTCCCTCTTCAAAAGGCCTCCTCTTTTATCCGTGCTGCAATGCGCTGTTGATGTTCATCATCCAAGAGAATGGACGGATACCCGCTGCCTTGCAAGGTAGCGGGTATCCGGTTCATACTATTCGCGTCAAGAACTCAGTCTCTCGCCTACCAAGCCTGGTTGATCGTATTGGCAAGGACGCTCTGGATCAAGGTCGGGTTGTGAATGCCCTTGCTCCCATCCCGCTCGATCAACAGCCAATTCCAATTGCCCTTCTTGAGTATATCACTCGGCGTGATCAGCGGCAGAGTGCCGGCCGCATCCGTGGTGACGGTCGACAGGCTGACCTTGAGCGTGGTGGTGGTGCCGCCCGACGTCAGCGTACCGGTAATGGTGAAACTGCCATCAAAATACGTTGCGGACGCTGCGTTTGATATCTGCTTTTTAGCCAGATAAACAGGTGTCGCTCCGGCAATGGCAGTATTGATCTTGTTTACGAAGTTCGTGGACATTTTCGTCCCGAGCACCGCAAGTTGCTGCTCGACAAACGCCTGCAATGCCGCGCCGTCCACACTGGAGCTGTGGCAGTTGGCGCAGAGCGTCGGCACGTCGGCATCCTTGATATACCACACATGGGTGCTCGTTGCCGGGGTGCCGTGCGACAGATGGGTCTGCGGGTTCAGTTTCATATGGCAACCCACGCAGGTGTCTTCCACGCTGGCGTGTTTCGACAGCATCGGAAGAGAACTGCCCATAAAGAAGAAGTTGCGGCCACTCAGCACATCGGCCTGAGACGCATCGTGCATTGAATCAAGATACGCGTCAGGATCGCTGGCACCTCCGGTACTACCGTTCGTCGCGGCGTCCTCATGCAGGAAGGTCGCGCCGCTCGCGGAAAGGCCGCTGACGCACGCGCCAGTCGAGGTCGGGGCGGATGCGCACTGGATGCCGTTTCTGATGTTATGGCACGCTACGCAGACAGCGCCCTTGCCGAAGCCGTTTACGCCGAACCCTGCCATGGTTATGCTTAAATTGTCATAGATACGAAGCTGGTTCGGGTTCGTGGCATCATGAGAGTCATGACACGTCTGGCAGGTTTGGGGCTGAGCATTGGTCTTGTCCCAGGTAATGGCGCTGACGGGCAGTGTCCCAGAATTGCCTGAGAGGAGCTGAGGCACATACGTGGCAAATCCCTGCGCAGTGTGGCACCGCGCGCAGGAGCCATCAGTCGATCGAGCATGCCCGCTGTAACCCGTTGCATCCATTTGCGCCAGTTTGGAATGGCCCATGCCTGTATCAGGATTGATGGAAGCAACCCACTCCGAGTAGAAATGATGTCCGGTCCCGGAGGCATGGCACTGTGCGCAGACTTCCGCGCCATAGCTGACTCTCAGGGCCAGCGTGCTCGTGGGAGCGGACGCCGTTCCGATCAAGGTGGTCCCATGGGCGCCCGAGGCCGTGAAGGGGCTGGCCGAGGTCGTCTGAGGACCGTGACAGTTTTCGCACTGAATATTGGCAACACGAGCCGCCGGAAGATAGGTGCTGGTAGGCGCCGACATGGCAGCCCATTTGCCGATACCCTTTGTATAAACAAATCCGGTAGCAGCGACCATATCGTCATATCCGCCGTTATTCGCGCTCGAGGCTAAATCGGAACCTGCGGTATGGCAGGTGGTGCAGGAGCTGCTGTTACTCGTAATATTTTCGAGCCCTCTGGAGAAAAAGGTTGCATGGGCCGTGTCCTTCCACGGGGTAAATTCATCAGGAGCCGTGGTGCTGCTGAACGGACCGTTGTTTGCATTGTGACAACCCAGGCAACCGGAATCAGGCGTTACCACGGGCCAGTTCGTATAGGTTGCCGACGATGCTCCCGAGGCCCAATACGCCGTGTTCGTCGTATCAAACCACATCCCTGCCTTTGGATCTGTTTTGGAGAAGGTCTTTGAAGCATAGGAACCGCCCGATATCGCGCCGGCATATGTGCCGGCATAAATCGTCATTGACGCTGCGGGGGCGCTCGTTTTCGTCACTACATACGAGCCGACCGTGTCAGGGGTAAAGAATGGATTTCTGCCTGCGCTCAGGCTCGTTGAGACCGAGTACGTCGGGCTTGATGCCGGGCCGAGCACGGTCCAGGTGGAGGTGGTATCATTCGCGATGCCGCTGTTCATATACACCGGAACGCCCATCGCAACTGCCTTGACGCCCGGCTGCACGCCTGCCGCGTATACAGTGACAGAGGCTGTTGTTTTTCCGCCGTGATTGTCGTTCGCGGTCACGCTGACTGATTTGGCTCCCCGCGTGTCCGCGCTTAACGGAAGGATGCCGAATCGGAGTTCTTGAGTATACGCGCTGGTATAACCGCCCGGATCAGAACCCGGCGCTGCCGTGCCTGCCAGAGCCGTGGTCAAAGATACGGTCGTTCCTGTTGCGGTTGTCGTAGGATTGCCGGCTGTTGCGCCGGACCAGGTATACGACATCGCATATCCGTTCGGCGAGGTCGCGGTAGCCGTTACGCCAAAGGAGGCATTGAATCCGACATTCTGGCCGCTGGCAACCACGGCCACCGTGGGATAACCGCTCGCCGCCTCTGCCATGGTTACATTGATCGGGGTCGTAATGCCGATTGCCACGTTCGCCGGTGACGTACCCGTGGTGTAGTTGGTCGCGGTAAAGGTAAGCGTGTAGCTCCCGCCTGGCAGACTCAGGCTGTAATTACCGTTCGCATCAGTGGTTGTAGTACCTGCGGACGGGCTCGTGCTGACCAAGACCCCAGGAATGGCTGTGCCGGTGGAAGCGGTGACAACGCCGCTGATGCCTCCCGCGGTGGCCGTTGCAGCAGGCGAGGATGACGTACTGGAACAACCTGAAAACAGCGAGATCGCTACAAGTAATACAGTACAAATTACCAAAAACGCGCGCATTTTTTTGAACGATTGGATATTCACTTCTGAATCCTCCTTTTTGGGAATCTGGCTCCCGGAATCCTGTAATCGAAATTAATATGTAAATTAGAACGTATCACCACGACTACACATAATAATGCAACAATTATGCTAAGTGAGTAACCATATGAAAAACATGATGTTGGTTATTTATAGTGCGCCAGGGAGAGCTTGGTATCGGTTAAATTACCAGGTGCATTCGGTAATTTGACCAGGAGGTTGGGTGCCGGACCAGTTGGAAGGTGTCAAGGCAAGGCGGAACCAAAAGTCAGAGTTAAAAGGCGTCTCTCGCGAAGCACGCAGAGTATGCAGAGTTTTCAAAAGGCCATTCTTTCTCTGCGATCTCTGCGCCCCTGCGAGAACGTTTCTTGCCATTTTGAGAAGAAGTTAACAGTTTGCTGAAAAGCCCCATGAATAGTAAAATTCGTCATACCCGCGAACGCGGGTATCCAGCAAGACGTTGGAAGACCTGGATTCCCGTTTCCACGGGAATGACGGCAAAGGTGTCGAAAATAGTTTTTCAGCAGACTGCTAAGGAGCCAACACGAGCCGGAACCCTATATTGCGGCTCCTGCTGTCAGGATCAAGGCTGCCACGACCGCTGCACCGAACCAGCCTCGGTTCGCCGCGCCAGCC